>Ga0068714_10000388_pt1 | contig 88888 bp, 75 predicted proteins | sample MTBNYHSulfiMetaG_FD_62988 | JGI IMG/M metagenome (GOLD analysis project Ga0068714, IMG submission 62988) | Enrichment culture microbial communities from rom New York Harbor, USA that are MTBE-degrading - MTBE-NYH (New York Harbor Sulfidogenic)... | ecosystem: Environmental > Aquatic > Marine >...
AAGAAAATTTTGGACATCAATGGTGTCTACACGGAGATGATCATCTATCTCACGGCCTGGATACTCGAGCCCTTCAATATTGTGCAAGGGATCAGCGGTTCCGTGATCAACGTGAAGGGACTGACGATGGATGTGCGCTTCGGATGCAACGGCCTGGAGGCTTTTCTGATCTACACCGTTGCGATCCTTGCCTTCCCGACAAAGGTGAAAAAGAAGATCGTGGGCATTGTCGGAGGTTTTTTCGTTCTGCAGATTTTGAACGTTCTACGGATAGCGGGATTGGGATTGAGTGGCGTCTATCTGAAAAAATATTTCGAATATCTGCATATCTATGTTGCTCAAGGCATCATGATCGCGGTTGCTCTGGTGCTCTTTCTGTTCTGGCTGAATTACGCCACCGGGAAATCGGACTAAAACGTATCCATCCGGAAAGGGTTTTCCGAAAGAACCCGGCTTCCAATCCGGAAATCAAAACGCGATTTTGACGGCGGGACGCCGTTCATCGCAGGCGTTTAAGCGCCTGAACATTTTTCTCAGCGGGCAACCAGTCCGGTCTTTACAGTCCACCGATGAGACGGCCTCATGTCATAGCTGGAACGCAAAGTCTTTACGGGTGAATAACAGAAGGCAGGCATCGACGGCTTTTTCGTCGAAGTGAATGCCTTTTTTCTTTTCTATCTCCTCCAACGCGGCGGTGATACCGAGCGATGGCCTGTAAGGACGATGGGAGGCCATCGCCTCGACGACGTCAGCTACACTCAGGATTTTAGCCTCCGTCAGGATCTGATTACCGGAAAGGCCGTTCGGATACCCGGAGCCATCGATTTTTTCGTGATGCTGAAGGACAATCTCGGCTATGGGCCAGGGAAACGGGATTTCTCTCAGGATTTCATACCCACTGCGGGCGTGGGTCTGGATGAACATCAGCTCGATTTCGGTCAAGTTGCCGGGCTTGCTCAGGATCTCAGCAGGAACGGAAATCTTGCCGACATCATGGATCAGGGCTGCCAGGTAAAGTCCCTGGATCTTTTCATCGGGAAGATCGAGGGCCTCAGCGATAGCTTTCGACAGATCGGCAACGCGCTGCTGGTGGCCGGCTGTGTATGGATCGCGTTTTTCCACAGCTGAGGCCATCGCTTGAATGGTGCCCCGTATCGTCGTTTGAAGCTGCTGCAGGTTCTTTTCCAACTCCCTTTCCATCTGTTTGCGCTGCGTGACGTCTCTGAGGGAGGCAAGAAAGGCGGTTTTCCCTTCCCACTTGGTCTCCACAAACCGCACCTCGGCGACGCGAAGGGTGCCGCGGTCAGCGATTTCCATTTCGACAGGCTCTCCCCCCGTTTTAAGGGGGATTTCAAAGGGCGTTTTGAAATCCGCCTCTCTTCCGCCGAAAAAAGATCGGCCGGCGGGGTTGACATAAAGCGCCTCGCCGGCGGAGGAAAGGATGACAATCGCATCGGCGTTGCTCGAGATGATGTTTCGGAAATTGGCTTCGCTGGCGCGGAGCGCGGCCTCCGTTCTGGTGCGATGTTCAACCTCTTTTTTCAGTTGGAGGTTGCTTTGCGTCAGGGCTGAGGTTCGCTGTTTCACCTGGACTTCGAGATTTTCCTGGATTCGCCGGTATTGCAGTTCTGCCAGCCATTTTCCGCCCAGGGCGGCGGCCAGTTGAAGGATCTCTTGCGGATGGAATGGTTTCTGGATGTAGAGTAACTTATCAGGCGGCATGATTTTGCGGGAGATGTCTCTCAGATCGCAGCCGCTGTAACCGGTAGCGAGCACGATGTTGACGTCTGGGTCCATCCCGCGGATTATCTGAGCCGTGGAGATGCCATCCGGGCCGGGCGGCATGTTGATGTCGAGCAGAATCAGGGCGTAAGGGTCATGCTCGAGCAGCGACGCACGGACATGCTCTACCGCCTCGTCCCCTTGTTGGCAGATGCTTGTCTCGAAGTAATAAGGGATAGACTGATACGCATTTGAATGGCTGTCGAATCGAAGGATCTCCCTGTACAGCTCGAGAATGACCTCTTCATCATCGACACCCAGGACCCGGATACGTTCTCTTGACGTTGTGCCCAAAATTCCCCCTTCGCATCTCTGCCAGCTTTCCCGATCACGGCCCGGGCTGAATTCTCCGCCGGTAAACAACGGGAGGACATGGCCTTGACCGGTCTCGTTGCATGTCTTTCGATCCTCCAGCGTGCAGGAGCAACTCCTGGATAGGAAGCAGCCTGCACCGGGCGATCACCGCCGGAACCAACCGATTTGCCCCTAGCCGATCTCAGGGGCCATTTTCACGTTTGTCTTTGCGCCGGAGGTCCTTTCTTCGGATGGATTCCATATAACAAAAGATGGACTCTATATACCAAAAAAGGAATGGTAAATGAAAGGTGGTAGCGGAACAGCGAGAAAATCGAATAGCCTGGGGCCTGATGCCGTTGCCGGCCGCGAAATCCAGCCCTTCAGGATGGATCGGACTCTATTTTTCTTGTCTTGCCGGTCGCAGTGATATATGGAAACAGTATTCCTTTTCTCGTTCCCGTCAAAGAGAGAAGCCCTTCGAGACGCGCGGCCGTCGAAGGTACGGCTGTTCATAGAATCTCGGATACAGAATTCAGCAGGAGGTCTGATGATGATTAAACGGTTGATTCAGCTATCGTTCTGTTTGTTTGGACTGTTCGGCGTGGTGCTGATGCCCGCCGGCGCGGAGGCAGCGGCGGAGAAACTGACGTTCAGCATCTTTTTCCCGCCGACGCATGCCCAGGCGAAGGTGGCCATGGATTTTGCGAAAGAGATCGAAAAGCGGACCCAAAACCGCGTCGAGATCACGTGTTTTCCGGGAGGTACCCTGACCGGTGCTTCTCAGGTCTATGACGGGGTGGTCAACGGCATCAGCGATCTGGGTAATTCCTGTTTTGCCTACACGCGCGGACGGTTTCCCGTGATGGCAGTGGTCGATCTGCCTTTGGGGTATCTCAACGGCCTCGTGGCGAGCCGGGTTGCGGACACCTTTGCCATTGAGACCAGGCCGGAGGAACTCGATGATGTCAAAGTCCTTTACGTTCATGCGCATGGGCCGGGTCTTCTCCACACCCGGAAGCCGGTTCAGACGTTGGAGGACCTGAAAGGGATGAAGATCCGTGCCACCGGCCTGAGCGCAAAGATCGTCGAGGCCCTGGGTGCCGTTCCTGTGGCGATGCCGCAGGGTGGAACCTATGAGGCCCTTCAGAAAGGGGTGGTCGAGGGGACCTTCGGTCCGATAGAGGTGCTGAAGGGGTGGAAACAGGGCGAGGTGATCCAGTACACGACCGAATGTTTCAATGTCGGATACACGACCGCCATGTTCGTTGTCATGAATCTGCAGAAATGGAATGCACTCCCCGATGATATCAAGAAGATCATCGATGCCGCCAGCCGGGAATGGGTCGATGTCCATGGACGTGCCTGGGACGATGCGGATCGGGAAGGCCGTGAATACACTTTGGGCCTGGGGAACAAGATCATTCCCCTTTCGCCGGAAGAAAGCTCAAAATGGCGAGCAGCCGTCAAGCCGGTCATCGATGATTACATCGAGACGACGCCGGATGGTCAGACACACGTGGATCGGATCCAGGGTATTCTGAACAAATATCAACCTTGACCCTGCGGGTTCTTCCCTGTAACACCCCCGTCGACGTTCAACGTACTGCCATTTTTCTGGATTCCCTGATGGAATGGATCGAAAGGGCTGGTAGAATGGCCGCTCGCGTGCTTTTCTGGATCGCCGGAGCGGCCATTGTGTTTATGATGCTTTTGACTTGCGCAGACGTAATTCTGCGCTATTTTCGCATGCCCATTCCGGGGACCTACGAGCTGGTGTGCTATCTCGGGGCTTTGGGGGTGGGGTTCGCCATGGCTCACACCTCTGTGGAAAAAGGGCATGTGGCCGTGAGCGTTCTGGTCAGGCTTTTGCCCAGGCGGGCGCAGGGGTTTATCGGGTCGGTCACCGTATTCTTCAGCCTGGTATTCTTTATGCTGATCAGTTGGCAATCCTGGTCCTATGCCGATCAATTGCGCCGCTCCGGCGAGGTTTCCCTGACGCTTCAGCTCCCTTTCCATCCCTTTGTCTATGGCATCGCCGTCGCCGCCGGGGCCGTCTGTTTCGTGCTCCTGGGGGACCTGGCACGGCAGATCAAGAAGGTCTTCGCCGCATGAGCCTCACGACCATTGGAATCATAGGCCTTTGTCTTCTGGTCGTGCTGCTTTTTTCCCGGATGCCCGTCGGATTCGTGATGGGGTTTCTCGGTTTTCTAGGGTTCAGCTATGTCGTGAATGTTCAGGCGGGTCTGACGCTGCTGGCGAGGGATGTCTGGGATATATTTTCTTCTTACGGTCTGACGGTGATACCGCTGTTCGTGTTCATGGGGCAGATCGCCTTTCATGCCGGCATCAGCCGCAGGCTCTATGATTCAGCCTATGTCGTCCTGGGGCATCGACCCGGGGGGTTGGCCATGGCCACGGTCGGCGCGTGTGCCGGGTTTTCGGCGATCTCGGGCTCGACCAATGCCACCGCGGCCACCATGGCCACCGTGACCTTGCCGGAGATGAAACGCTACCGTTACGATCTCGGCCTTGCCACCGGGACGGTGGCGGCAGCCGGAAGCCTGGGGATTCTGATCCCCCCGAGCGTGATCTTCATCGTTTACGGGATCATGACCGAGCAGTCGATCGGGAAGCTTTTCGCGGCCGGTATATTGCCGGGGATCCTGCTCTCTTGCCTGTTCATGCTGGTCATCATACTCCGGGTGCGTTTGAATCCCGGGCTCGCACCCCCAGGGCCGAAAAGCACCTTCAAGGAAAAAATGCGCTCCTTTGCGGGGATTGGCGAGACGCTGCTGATCTTTGCGCTGGTGATGGGAGGGATCTTCTGCGGGATCTTCACACCGACGGAGGCGGCGGCGATAGGGGCCTTCCTGACCATGGCGATCTCCATCCTGAGAGGGCAGCTGACCTGGGAAGGTTTCGTCCGCTCCTTGTCCGACACCACCCGCATCAGCTGCATGGTGATGGTGATTGTCATGGGGGCTGTCGTCTTCGGGCACTTCATGGCCATCACGAGGGTCCCCTATGACCTGGCCAATTGGGTTGGCGCATTGCCGCTGCCGCGTTACGCCATCATGATGGTGATCATCCTGGTCTACCTCATGGGGGGCTGTTTCATGGATTCTCTGGCCATGGTGATGCTGACCATCCCCATCTTCTTTCCGGTGGCCCAGAACCTCGGGTTCGACCCCATTTGGTTCGGGGTGGTCATCGTCCTGGTGACCGAGATGGGTGTGATTACCCCTCCCGTGGGCGTGAATGTATATGTCGTCTATGGGGTTGCCAAAGACGTGCCCCTCGAAACGATTTTCAAAGGCGTCCTCCCGATGCTGGCCGCCCTCCTGATCTGCAATATCCTGCTGATCCTGTTTCCCGAAATCGCCCTTTTCCTGCCCGGTCTGATGCGTTGAGGAAAGGAGCGCGCAGAGCTTCAGACCTTTCCGATTTTGATGCGGGCAGGATATTTCCCTTACTGACGGATTTGCCCGTCCCCGCGCGGGACGGGTTCACGATGGCACGGTCCAAAGGGTCACCGCAGCCGGACGTACAAATCGTGCCGGCTGTCCGTCCCCGCGGCAGGGTATGGTGAACAGGTTCAGGGACTGTTTCAGGGCGGCTTAGACATTCAGCAGATACCGCAGCTCTTCCTGGACGTACTGCAGCCTGTCGAGATCCTCTTCGCCGATCTTTCCTTCCAGCTCTCTGGCCTTGATCCGCTTTTTCAGATCCTTGAGTTCATTTTCGAGATTGATCACCATATTCAAGGTCTGTGAAGCCACGTCCGGAACCGCTTCCTCCTCCGGGGCCTCTTCGTAGGTGACCTCCACCGCCTTGAGGATCAGACGCTCTTTCCATTTTGGAACGTGAACGGAAAAATGCAGCTCCTCGCTTATCTTTTGAGCCAGCGTTTGCGCGGCCTCAGCCTCTCCATGGACCACGAAGACACGGGGGGTGCTTTCGAAATGGCTGGCCCACTCGAGCAGATCGGCCTGGTCGGCATGGGCGGAAAACCCCCCGATGGTGAAGACGCGTGCCCGCACGGCAACGTTCTCCCTGAAGATCTTGACCTGCTTGGCACCATCCACGATCTTCCGCCCCGTGCTTCCCTTGGCCTGGTAACCGACGATCACCAGACTGGCGCCTTCCCGCCAGAGATTGTGCTTCAGGTGATGCTTGATCCTTCCAGCTGTGCACATCCCGTTTGCGGCGATTACGATGGCGGAGCCGCGCCTTTCGTTGATGGCGATCGAATCCTTCGTCTCCTGGGTGAAATGCAGGTTGGGCATATTGAAAGGATCATACCCTTCAGAGACGATAGCGCGTGCCTCGGTGTCATAGCATTTCTTGTTTCTGCGAAAGATTTCCGTGGCTTTGATGGCCAGAGGGCTGTCGAGATAGATGGGGATGTCGGGCAGTTTACCCTCACGTTGAAACTGGCCGAGGACATAGAGGATTTCTTGGGTACGTTCTACGGCGAAGGCGGGAATGATGATCTTTTCGTTGTGGCGGGTGCTGTAGCGGATGGCCTCGAGCAGCTCTTCTTCGCTTTCTTCGAAGGAGCGGTGGAGGCGGTTTCCGTAAGTCGATTCGAGGAAAAGATAGTCCGCGTCGAAGATCTCATGGGGGTCCTTGACGATCAGCTGATCCTTCTTGCCAAGGTCCCCGGAAAAGACGATCTTGACAGTCTTTCCGTTCTCCTCCACCCAGATCTCCAGGATCGAGGAGCCGAGAATATGCCCCGCATTCCTGAGCCGCGCGCGCACCCCGGGTTCGATCTCCACCAGCCGGTCCCGTTCGAGCGGATCGAACAGCTTGAGGCTTGCCTCTGCATCGGCCGTCGTGTACAGCGGTTCGATGGGAGCCTGGGACTGCCGCTTGTTCTTGCGAGTCTGCCATTCGGCATCCATCTCCTGGATGTGGGCGGAATCGAGGAGCATGATCTCACAGAGCTCTGCGGTGGGGGGAGAGGTGATGATCCTGCCCTGAAAACCGTCCTTGACCAGCTTGGGGATGCGCCCACTGTGGTCGATGTGGGCGTGCGTCAAAAAGAGCGTGTCGATGCTTTTGGGGTCGAAGGGCCATGGTTGCCAGTTGCGGAGTTCGATCTGCCTTCCACCCTGAAAGAGCCCGCAGTCCACCAGGAATTTCTTTCCCTGGACGGTTTCGACGAGATAATTGCTACCAGTGACCGATCCTGCGCCGCCTAAACACGTTACTCTGATCATGGATGCTCCTTTCTGTGAGGGCCGTGGGCCGGGACCCCTCGGCTTAAAATGGACTCAGGGGATAGCGGAATGTCTGCCCACGGAAGTTTTTCACCTCGAGCGAATTGGATCCTCTGCTTTCGACATATTGAGGAAGAAAAGGGATTTTGCCGCCGCCCCCCGGCAGGTCTATGGCGAAATGGGGCAGACACAGGCCGGAGGTGTGCCCCTGTAATTCTCGTATGATTTCGATTCCTTTTTCAAGGGGGGTCCAAAAATGAGCCGTTCCTCTGGCTAGATCTGCCTGGAACAGATAATAGGGCCGGACGCGCACCATCAGGAGTTTCTGCATCAGCTCGCGCATGGTGCCGGGGTCGTCGTTGACGCCTCTGAGCAGCACGGTTTGACAGCCCAGCGGGATGCCCGCATCGGCAAGGCGGACACAGGCTGCCCCTGCTTCCGGGGTGAGTTCATCCGGGTGGTTGAAGTGGGTGTTCAGGTACAAGGGATGAAATTGCTTCAGAAGATCGGTCAGGCGTTGGGTGATCCTGTGGGGCAGGGTGCAAGGGACCCTGCTGCCGATGCGGATGATTTCGACATGGCTGATGGCCCTCAGGGCTGAGAGGATTTCCCCCAGCCGTTCGTCTGAAAGGAGGAGGGGATCCCCTCCGGATAGAAGCACGTCGCGGATTTCTTCATGTCGGCGGATGTAGGCCAACCCGGCCTCGATGGTGGCGTCGTTCACCATTGAAGGGCGACCGACCTTTCTTTTGCGATTGCAAAACCGGCAATACATGGCGCAGGAGGCCGAGACCAGAAACAGCACCCGATCAGGGTATCGGTGCGTCAGGCCGGGTACGGGCGAAAACGCCTCTTCTGCCAGGGGATCGTCGAGGCCGTCATCGAGGCGGATCTCGCGGATATCCGGTATGCACTGCCGGTAGATAGGGTCGTGCTTTCGACGGATCAACCCGAGGTAATACGGATTGATCCGCATGGGGTAACGCTCGGTGACACTTTTGAGCTCATCGGCGTCGAGGCCGAAAAGTTCAGCGATCATGCCCGCGCCGGTGACGCTTTCGGCAAGGATCTCCTCCCAGGGCGAGTCTGCCGGCCCTGAATTCATCAATGCAAGGGGAATGGGTTTTCGGAGTTTCATGTCAGGTCCGGACGCGGCTGCGGATAGCCTGGAAAAAACGCCAGGCGCATCGTTTTTTCAATGGATGCCTTTCGGTTCGGGACGATTTCCGGGAAAGAGCCGGGCCGACAGGATTCTTTCCCCTCGATGGATTTCCCATAGGCGATTCCCGTCGTCCAACCAATACCGCCAAGCCTTTCCAGGGAGGAAGGGCTGGTGCGGGAAGCCTCGGCGCAGCACAGGGAACGGGGCTTGACCGGCCGCCATCCAGCGGGGCAGGAAGAGGTGTCTGCGTAGTCGGAGGACCAGCCGGCTCTGTGATAGCGGTCCTGCGCGATCGCTGCAGATCAACGGCTTGGATCTGCTACTCCTTCCTGTGCAGAATCGTCCCAAGGATGGGGGTTACCATAGAATACAGCCCGGAGTATTGCAAGTTCTGCTTTTTGGTTGATGAAAGACGCCGAAAAACATAGCATGGATGGGGCTCGAAGGTGGTCCGCTCATGGAGCTCCGCCCGGAGATGGTCTGTCGGCGCAACCCGTTTTTCAGGCGCCTATCCGGATTTTCAGAGGCCGACCAGCTTGACTCGATGGGCGCCGTTCCGCACCAACGCTTTTTCCACCTGTTTTTGCCCGTTGGATGGGTTGCTTTGAGATAGGGAATGCGGCGGCGCGCCGAGCAGGTGCGTGCGGAAAGAAGTCGTTGGGGATGGGGAGGTGTCATGGAAAAGCACCACAAATTTTCTATCTGGTATGTCCTCCTGGGCATTTGGGTGGTTCTCCTGCTGCAGCAGTACCTGGTCTCCGTTTTTGCCATCAAGGTCATCCCCTACAGCGAATTCTTGCACTTGTTGAAAGAGAACAAGGTGACCGAGGTGGCTGTAAAGGCCAACGAGATTCAGGGGCGGGCTCTGCTGAACGGAGATGTTCAGGGCAAGGGGGAGCTTTTCCGCACGATTCGCGTAGACCAGGAGCTTTCGGAGCTGTTGGCGCAGTACCATGTCACGTTTAAAGGAGAGGTCGAATCGACCTTTCTGCGGGATTTGATGTCCTGGGTTTTCCCGATCCTGCTGTTCGTGGGCATCTGGTATTTCATGATGCGGCGCATGACGGGCCAGCAGGCAGGCTTTATGACGCTCGGGAAGAACAAGGCCAAGATCTACATGGAGGATGAGCTGAATGTCACGTTCGATGACGTGGCGGGTGTGGACGAGGCCAAACAGGAACTGGTGGAGGTGATAGAATTCCTCAAAGATCCGCATAAGTATACGGAATTAGGTGGCAAACTGCCTAAAGGGGTGCTGCTGGTCGGTCCACCCGGTACCGGCAAAACCCTGTTGGCCAAGGCCGTGGCCGGGGAAAGCAGGGTGCCCTTTTTCAGTCTGAGCGGGTCTGAGTTCGTTGAGATGTTTGTCGGGCTCGGGGCTGCCCGGGTGCGGGATTTGTTTGTTCAAGCGAAGGAGAAAGCCCCGTGCATCATCTTCATCGATGAGCTGGATGCCCTCGGAAAGGCCCGTGGGTTCGGGGCCATCGGCGGCCACGACGAACGGGAGCAGACCCTCAACCAGCTTCTGGTCGAGATGGACGGCTTCGATCCGAAGGTGGGGGTTATTCTGATGGCGGCGACCAACCGGCCTGAGATCCTGGATCCCGCCCTGCTGCGTCCGGGGCGTTTCGATCGACAGATCCTGGTGGACCGCCCGGACAAGAAAGGGCGCGAGGATATCCTGAAGGTTCACCTCAAAGGGATCAAGGCCAGTGAGGATCTCGATGTCGAACGGCTGGCGGCCATGACGCCGGGAATGGTCGGGGCGGACCTGGCCAATCTCGTCAATGAGGCCGCGATCCTCGCTGTCAGGCGCAAAAAGAAACAGGTCGACATGTCGGACTTCGAAGAAGCGGTGGAACGGGTCATGGCCGGCCTCGAAAAGAAAAACAGGCTGATCAACAAAAGTGAACGGGAGATTGTGGCCTACCATGAACTGGGCCATGCCACCGTTGCGCTATCCCTGCCGGGGACGGATCCTGTGCAGAAGATATCGATCATACCGAGGGGCATCGCGGCGCTTGGCTACACCATGCAGGTCCCGACCGAAGACCGTTTTTTGATGAAGCGGACCGAACTTCTGAACAAAATCGCCGTGCTCCTGGGGGGGCGGGCTGCCGAAGAGATCGTATTCGGTGATATTTCGACCGGCGCCCACAATGATCTTTCGAAGGCCTCCGATATCGCTCGAAGCATGGTCAAAGAATACGGCATGAGTGCCAAGGTCGGACAGGTCTACCTGGCGGGCGAAAAACGGCCCCTTTACCTGGAAACCGGCTTCCGGGGGCAGGAGGAATACAGCGAGGCGACGGCGCAGTTGATCGATGCCGAGGTGCGGGAGATCGTGGAGCAGCAGTATCTGAAGGCCTTGGAGATCCTCAAGAAATGGCGACCTGTGCTGGATCGGGCCGCCAAGTTGCTGTTGGAAAAAGAGAAGATCGACGGAGAGACACTTAAAGGTCTCATGGAGGAAGCGGGCGCGTGAGGCGGCATCCGAGCGATGCCTCGGGCATCTCCTGCGGTTTGGAAGCCGGGGGATGGATGCTTCGGGCTCCGATGGCTAACGACTCAGTGCCCTAGCGAGGTCTTGGCCTGCCTCCCGCGCTGCCGAAAGGTATTCAGGGTGTTGAAGAACGTCGCCCTCGAAGTCCAATCCCCTGAACAAGACCGTCCGATAGAGCTCCATGTCCAGGACATCGAAAAAATATTTCACTGTCAGCAAGGGGCCATCGAACAGCTTTTTACCCTGCGTTGCGCCTACAGAGATGAACATGCCCTTGCGCGTGGCGGTCCACCGGCCTGGAGAGACCTTGTCGATCCAGTATTTTTTGACCCAGAGCGATTGGCAGCGGTCAATGAGGCATTTGGCGAGGGCACTCACGCTGTAGAAGAATATAGGCGAGGCAAGCATGAGACCTTGGCTTTCCAGCATCTTGTCGTAGAGGGCTTGAAAATCGTCTTGAATGACGCAGCGCCCGTCTTTCTTGCAGCCGTAAATCTCAAGGCAGGGTGATATCTTGCAATCCCTGAGAATCACCTTTTCAACCTCGGCGCCGTTCGAGACCGCCCCTTCCACCGCTTGGTCGAGCAGGGTGGCGGTGTTTCCTTTTCTTCTGGGGCTTCCGTAAATGGCCAGAATTTTTGCCATGGCAGGCACCTCGTTTTTGTGGGGTGTTCCGGTCTGTCTGCTGCGTGAAACGGTGTGGAAAAAGGCTGACGACAGGCTGCGATTCGCAGCAGTCCAAGCCCTTCTTTTAATGGGGTGTCGAGAAAAGATCAAGGCAATTCATCTCTGGTGGTGGCGTGCGATGCAGAATCGCGGACTATGAGCTTGTACGGATCCGTGTTCGACCGTGGAGACGGCATGACGAGAAGTGACGCTCAGGAGCGGGATTATGAGGCGCGGGAGACCGCCGGGGGGCAATGGACGTTTGCCCTGACGGGCCGGATCGATGCCGGCAATGCCAGCCGCCTCCTCTCCGAGATCAATCATTTGCTGAGGGAAAAGAAGCCTCTGCGTGTCACTTTGGATCTAAGCGGCGTTCAGTATATGGATGATTTCGGCGTGTTGTTGCTGCTCGAGCTGAAGCGCCATGGTCCGACAGGTGAAGGCGCTTTTCGTATCCTCAACCCTGGCCCGAAGATTCAAGAAATCCTCGACATGATGGATTTCGAGGCCCTGGCGGAGGAGCACGCCGCCTTGAAGAAGAAGCGCCCTCCAAATGCCTTGGTGCGTTTGGGGGAGGCGAGTATCCGGCAATTTTCCGAAGGCCGTTTCGCGCTTTCCTTCCTTGGAGATGTGTGCCTGGCCTTGGGCTATGTCATCCTGCACCCGCGGAGCCTCAGAGGCGAGGACACGATCCAGGCCATGCAGCGGACGGGTGTGGATGCGGTCCCGATCGTCGGTTTGATCAGTCTTCTATTGGGGCTGATCATGGCCTTCATGTCCGCCGTTCAGCTGGAGCAGTTCGGCGCCAATATCTATGTCGCCTCGCTGGTGAGTCTCGCCATGGTGCGCGAACTCGGGCCCATCATGACCGCCATTCTGGTGGCCGGGCGTTCCGGCTCCTCTTACGCGGCAGAGATCGGTACCATGAAGATCTCCGAGGAGGTGGACGCGCTCTACAGCATGGGCTTCAACACGACGCGGTTCCTCGTGGTCCCCAAGATCCTGGCTTCCGTGCTGGTGGTTCCCGTGCTGACACTGTTTTCAGACCTTTTCGCCATCTTCGGAGGACTGATCGTGGGGGTGTTCATGTTGAATCTGACGGCGGGGGCGTACGTCGATCAGACCATCCAAACTCTGTCCCTCTTCGATGTCAGCTGGGGGTTTTTCAAGAGCGCGGTCTTCGGTCTCCTGATCGCCTATGTGGGTTGCCTGCGCGGTTTTCAGGTGCGTGGCGGAGCCGCGGCTGTCGGCCAGGCCACCACGTCCGCAGTTGTAAGCGGCATCTTCCTCATTATCTTGTTCGACTCTATCTTTGCTGTGATACTGACCTATTGGGGATAGACATCCATGGCGGCAACCACGCCTGTCATCCAGGTAAAAAATCTGACGGCCCGTTACGGCGAAGTGACGATCCTGGACAGCGTTTCCTTTGAGATACAGGAGGGGGAGATCTTCGTGATCCTTGGGGGCAGCGGGTGTGGAAAGAGCACCCTGCTCAAACATGTCATCGGGCTGATACCGCCCTATTCGGGAGAGGTCCTGATCGAGGGGGAGGACATCGTAAAGTGCAGTGAGGTGCGATTCCGGGAGATCCTCAAGAAATTCGGGGTTCTTTTTCAGAGCGGGGCCCTCTTTGGCTCCATGACGCTGGCCGAGAACATCCTTTTGCCCGTCGAGGCCTATACGGATCTGCCGAAGGCGGCCATGGAGACCCTGGTCCGCATGAAGCTGAGGCTGGTCCATTTGGGGGGCTATGAAAACCACCTGCCTTCCGAGTTGAGCGGCGGGATGAAAAAACGGGCCGGCCTGGCAAGGGCCATGGCCCTGAATCCAAGGATTCTTTTTTTCGATGAACCATCTGCAGGCCTCGATCCAGTGAGTGCAGCGGAGCTGGACCAATTGATTCTCAAAATCAATCGCAGTCTCGGAACGACCATGGTCATCGTCACCCATGATTTGGCCAGTATTTTCAACGTGGCGCAGAGGGTGATCATGCTGGACAAGCGAGCGAAGGGCATTATCGCCGAGGGAGATCCTGTTGATCTTCGGGACCATCATCCCGATCCGTTTGTCAGGCAGTTCTTCAACCGCGAAGCTGAGGAGTAAAACGGCTGATGGCATCTCAAAAGACCAAGTTTACGGTCGGGCTTTTTGTCGCCTCCGGAATCGCGATGGTCATCGTAGCGTTTATCTGGCTGGGCATGAGCCGCGTCTTGGAAAAGGGCCGCCAATATGTGACCTATTTCGATGAATCGGTGCAGGGCCTGGGGCGTGATTCACCAGTCAAATACAGAGGGGTTTCCATCGGGAGGGTGGTCAAGATCGATGTGGCGCCGGATTCGAGGCTGATCGAGGTCCTCATGAACATCGAAACCGGTTTGAGCCTCGATCGGGACATGGTGGCCCAGTTGAACCCTGTGGGTATTACAGGGGCGATGTTTGTCCAGATGGACCGCAAAGAGCCCGGTGAGCCGGACTTATCCCCACGCATCGATTTTTCTCCGGAATATCCTGTGGTGGCATCCAAACCCTCTGAAATCGGCAAGCTATTCAGGAGCATCGACGAGATTCTCAGCCAGATGAAGAAATTGGACCTCGAATCGGTGTCGAACCGCATCATCGCGACCCTCGATCATGCCAACAAACTGATGACGGATGCGCACATTCGCGAAATTGCCGCGGAGGTCGAATCGTCGCTGAAAGAGGTGAACCGGATGCTCAAAGACGACCGGTTCAAGCGCATCGGTGCTTCGCTCGAGCATTCAGCCGCCTCATTCGCGACGCTGCTCGATAAGAGCCACACGACGGTTGAACAGATGGGGGCAACCCTTGCCCGTGTGGACCGGATCGTCGAGCACAGTGAGAAGCCGCTCGAGGAGACCGTATTGGAGCTGCGTACGGCGGTCGACCGGGCAAACGAGCTCTTTTCGAAAGGCATAGTGTTGATGGATGGTGCAGGATCGGGATTCACCTATTTGAAAGGGAGCCTGTTGACCATCGGCCAGAATCTGGAAAACGCCAGCGAAAACCTGAATATCGTTCTTGAAAACCTGGCCAATGAGCCTGCTCGGTTTCTGCTGGCCGAGCCCCCGCCGCCGCGGGAATTGGAACACCAGCCCTGAAAACGGTGCAGTGCTTGTCGGGATCTGGAATTTAAGGAAAGGGCAAGGGACTTCTTACCGGCAGAGAGCCGTTGATCCTGTTGGCCGAGGATGGGCGAAGGAAGGGTGTGCAGGCGGCTCCGCCCGTTGATTTTTTTCCATCGCGAGAAAGGGATGTGCTGATGGTGAGATTCGGTTATAGCGCTGTTGCTGTGCTCGTAGGGATCCTCCTCTTTGGCGGATGTCTTAAGCTCCAGCGGCCCGAGAAGCCGGTTCGATTCTACACGTTGGAGTATGCCGAGCCGGAGCACAGGGTCGATAAGCCGCTCGGCTCCATCCTCCAGGTAAACCGTTTCGGGGTTGCGCCGACGTATAACACACGGCGGATGATTTACCGGGAAGGCGACTTCCGTCGTGATGCCTACATCTATAGCCAGTGGCGGGATAATCCAGGGGAAATGGTGTCGTACTTCCTTGCCCGGGACCTGCGGGGGTCCGGATATTTCAACGCGGTGGTTCCTCACCGAACTCAGGCGGGTGTTACCCATGTCCTGGAAGGCTACGTGGAAGAGTTCTTCGAATGGGACTTCGAGGAGGGATGGGAGGCGGTGTTGACCGTCTCGATTACCCTGACGAAGGCCCTGGAACCGGATGTCAGCCGAAAGGTGATTCGCCAGAAGACCTACCGTGTGAGGGAGCCTTTTCAGGAAAAAACCCCCACGGGTTTAGCGGCCGCCATGAGCCGCGCCATGCGGGCACTCTCGCGGCAGGTGATCGAAGACGTCTACAACGCGCTTCGTTAGCGGTCACTACCGGGAAGAGTTTCCTGCCCCCGAGAAAAGCGATGGTCAGCCCGCAATCCATTGCGAATCTGCTGCGCGGCGTGCCTGACGCTTGGCCCAGGCCTTTGTGAGAGGCGAAAGCCTCATCCGGGTGGCCCGGGATGTCGCTGCACTAGAAGGTCAGATCGATCTTGAATGTGAAATGACTGCTGCCGGACGGATCTCCATCGCCGGCTTCCATTGGCCTGAAGGCGTCAGGTTCGTGTGAGCCCAGGACGGAGAAATTGATCGAGCTGGAATAACGGTACCGCAGGCCGAAGGTGATGTCGAGGGTGTCCTCGTCCGAGGCCGACAGCCACCCGGGAGCTGTTTCCTGATGGTCGGCCTTGGCGGACATGGCCAGGGCCCACCGTGAATCGGGCATCGTCACGAGGGTCTCCAAACCGAAAGACTGCCAAGACCCGTCATTTTCCGCAAGAAATGCGTGGCCGCTTACTCGGGTGAACGAGGGTGTGATGGTCAGCCATTCGAACGGAGTGAAATCGGCGAATAGTCGAAAACCTTGCCGGGGCTCAAAGGGTGAAACTGCACTCGATCGTTCCGGATACCAGGAATCAAATCCTCTTACGCCCGGGAAAAGATCTCTGTCCGAAGCCGTCACATGCATGAAGGTGTCCAGACTGAGATTCGCGAAATCCAAAAGGGTCCTGCGATAGCCGAGTTCGAAGGAGGGGGACGCATCTTCGAAAGGATCGAACATGGGCGCTGCTTCCGGCCAGGGCGCCAGCGAAAGTCTAGCGGTTTCCGGCGACAAGGTCGTTTCGACGTTCTTCAAACGTTTGGAAGTGATCAGCCTGTTTTTCCAGTAGGCCTTGTTCAGACTCGAGATGGTGACCCCTTGCGATCTGCACGAATGGAGGAACTTCCCGTCTGACAGGTAGATACCGACATGGTTGATCCTCTTTTTCTTCGGTCCGAAGAACAGCAGATCACCCAACTGAAGTTCCTCCCTGGTTGGCCGGATTTCTTTGAGGCCATCGAGCCTGCTTTGCTGGCTAGAGTTATGAGGCAGCTCAATTCCGAAAATGCTTGCATAGACTTTTTTGGTAAGCCCGGAACAATCCATTCCTCTGGAGCTGTCACCACCCCAACGATAGGGGATGCCCAGAAATTTCTTCATTTGCTGCTTGATCTTTTCAACAGGCTGTTCAGGGGGTGAGAAGTCGAAGGCGGAGTTGAACTGCTCGATGAAAGAAGGCTTGCTGACGGAGAACGGCCAGTCCGTCGCTGCAGCTTCCGGCACTCCGGCCATAAAGAAAACCGCTGCAATGAGCAAAAAAAGCACTCTTAAAGAGAAGTGAATGCAGAATGACGTCGGATTCGAGGAATGCGATACCGAAAAAAGGCTCTCTGACGGCATAGGCTGTATTCTTCCCGGCTTTCTCAGAAATGTCTCCTCAATGCACAGAAATAGCAGGATTTCCTTTTCTAATCAGGAAGATCGCTCAATGCGGCTCAATCAGGGAGAACCGCTCATATCGCTAAATGCCCGTTGGCCAGCAGACGGGCCCAGGCAGCTTCCAGAAAACTTCCCCTTGGATAGTCCAAAAACAGTGAACCTGTCAAGTCTTTTTGCGCCCCTGCGCCACCCTGTGCGTGAGAGCATAACCGCGGCCCCGGACCCGCAGATGGTTCGCGAAAACGTGAGCCCAGCGGTAAATGGGCTTAGGGCCGGCTGACAGAAACGGTTGGACTGAAGGAAGCTGTTCCTGTGGGAAAGCTTGACAAGCTTGAGAATTCTGTTTTTATTGATATGAAAATCATCTTGTTTGCGCCTGTAACTCCAGGACCGCTTGTGAGGATGCTGCCGTGATTTTTCCCGTTGCCGGAATCGAAGTCGCCCCCTGGATTCCACCCGTAGTGGCGTTTGTCGTGTCGTTTTTCACGTCGATGGGCGGTGTTTCGGGCGCGTTCCTCCTCCTGCCGTTCCAAATGTCCTTCCTTGGCTATACGAACCCGTCGGTCAGCGCTACCAATCAATTGTTCAACATCGTGGCGATTCCGAGCGGTGTCTATCGCTACTGCCGGGAAGGCCGGATGGCTTGGCCGCTCACATGGGTGATCGTCATCGGGACGCTCCCGGGAGTTTTGCTTGGGGCTCTGATCCGCGTGAACTACCTTCCAGATCCCCGGCATTTCAAACTTTTCGTTGCAGGTGTTCTCTTGTACATCGGGGGCAGGATGGTCCGCGATTTGCTCAAGAGGAGACCGGAGAGTGGCAACGCCCCTGATAGTGAAAAGGCTTTTCGGGAAAGGGTGCGCAGCTCTCGTTCGATGCCGCGCGTGCAGGAGGCCGGTGAACAGTGTGATTTCCCCCTGCTCACCACGACGCGCTTCGACCTGAAATATGTCGGCTACTGCTTCCATGGGGAAAATTTTGAGGTCTCTTTCTGGAGCATCTTCTTCTTGAGCCTCTTGGTGGGGATTGTCGGAGGGGTATACGGGATCGGCGGCGGTGCGATTATCGCTCCTTTTCTCGTAAGCATTTTCAGACTGCCGATCTATTCCATAGCGGGTGCGGCTTTGATGGGTACCTTTGTCACGTCGGTGGCGGGCGTCGCGTTTTATCAGGCCATCGCTCCTTTTTATCCGCAGATGTCTGTTGCGCCGGACTGGCTTCTTGGGTTTCTTTTCGGATTAGGGGGCATGGCAGGGATGTATCTGGGCGCCCGTTGCCAGAAATTTGTTCCTGCCAAGCACATCAAGTGGATGCTCGCCGGGGTGATGATGTTCACTGCGTTGAAATACATTGTAACTTCGTTGGGATTGTAATCAAAGGGCGTGGCGCGAATAGTGCTGCTAATCTGAAATCAAGCTGCTGTAAAGCCGGAAGCGGATCAGCTTCCCAATGCGTATGAAATGTTTCATATCGGGATAGTGCTTGTTCTTCGACGAGTTTGCTTGGTTGCTGAGCAAGGAAAACCAGGAGGAAAGGGTTTTTGATATTACGGCGGGATTAGGCGGATGCAAGTTGACATAATAAAGCCGGAAATGGCTCTCGAGCTTAAATGGTGGCTTGAAGTCTTCTATAGGGGAGAAAAATGTGAACTGCAGCAATAGGGTATCATTTTCCGTTTGAAATTAGAGTGGAATACGTATAAGTTCGACAACGAAGCGGTGGTGACGTGGAGCTTCATCCCATATCTTCCTTTTTTTATTTTGCCTTTTTAGACGCATTGAACTTTATAAGCAAAAGGGAGACAATATATGGCTATAAAAGGATTGTTCAAGCCTAGTAAAAGGCCGTTTTCACGGTTCTCAGTTTTTTTCATTCTTTTATCGATATTTATATTCACTACGCCAATTTTTGTATTTGCAGAACCCCTTTTGAATCCTGATAACGGCCATTATTACGATGTGAGGTGTAGTGACGCCGGTTTTACGTGGTATCAGGCGAGGGATGAAGCTGCTGAGATGACATTTGAAGGCTTGATTGGGCACCTTGCGACAATCACGAGCCCAGAAGAGGAAGCTTTCATTCTCGATTCTTTCGAAGCCATCGGAGAGTTAGGGGGCTGGGATCCATGGGTTGGTGCCACCGATGAAGCGACGGAGGGATTTTGGCGTTGGATTACGGGAGAGCCGTGGTCCTATGAGAATTGGAATGAGTATGAAATTGAGGGTGAAAAATTTAGTGAACCTAATGGTGGCACTGAAGAAAATTGTTTGGAATATTTTTATGGAGCAGATGCCTGGAATGATGCAAATTGCGAACTAGAACGTAATTGTTTCGTGGTGGAATTTGAGTCAAGTGTTACTCCTGGCAAGAAAGAAACATTAAATGTTCCGATGCTTAATGCATGGGGTATTGTTTTCCTCTTTTTGATTCTTGGAGTGACATCCGCTCTGTGGGCCAAAAGAAAAATAAATACATAACAAGTCACTGCCCAGTATATAGCAGATTCGCCCCGTAAACCTCGATGCCGTCACCGCCCAAAACTTTTGGAACCGCTGGGATCGCATCGGGGAGGACGAGCTTGCCTGCATCATAGACCGGTTTTTCACTAGGGTCCGCACGCTTATCCATTTGGAGTTGTGGCCTTTATCCCTGCAGGGGAGCCGCTCATCCAGCTGAGCACACCCGACAAGGCATGCGTATCCTGCTGCCGCTGCGGTGCTTTCAGGAACCGGGTTGTTGGGTCCTTCTCGTGTCAAAAGTCATGGCCCACCGTGATCAATCCCCTGGGGATCCATCTTGTGGAGGTTTCCCAATGGGCGATCACGTCTGCCTCGGAGGCCTTTCGGTTCGTGTGTCCCGTTACTCGGAAGGCAGTGGGCGGAAATTCAGCTACAGGTGAGAAAAAGAAGAAGTTGACCTTGTATAAATGGCGCAACGGGGACGGCTCGCGGGTTTTCCTCGCAACGAAATCCGTGAGCCATCGCCTGTCGCTGAAGGCATCCAGCAGGTAGCAGCGGGAATAATAGGCGAGGGTCCCGATCTCACCCCGCAGCAGTGATGCCTTTTCTCCCGTGTGTTCACGCAGCCATAAACCAATCTCCCTGTACCGCTCATGGGTAGCCCAGTTGGTGTGGATGGGCGCTTCCTCGATGCAGAATCCCTCCCTAGCCAGCAGAAAAGACATCCCCGCGGGTGGGATGACCAGCCATAGAGCAAAAATACAGCGCAAGAGCTTTTTTCTCCGAGTTTGGGCTGCGCAGCGTGCATACTGACTCCCGAAAGCGATGCTGCCAAGCAGAATGATCGCAGTGATCTCTGCGACGTAATACCAATGATAAGGCGGCACCATCAAGAACGCATAGCCCAGGTAGTGTGCTAAGGCAAGCGTGGCGATCAGCGCCAGGACCCGGACAGGCCCAGGATGGCAGTTGATCAGGAACAGCGTCAACGGTGCGAATGCGAGGGAGAGGCCCGTTTCCAGCGGGTAGGTTTCTACATAGACCTCGATGCCATTCGAGAAGGAAAAGCCGGCCCAGGGGCCCTGGCTCGTCTTGATGAAGAAGGTGTCGGGAATAAGAGAACCCAGGTGGATCCATGAAAAAAGGTACCAGGGAGAAATGAATAAAACGTAGATCATCGAAGAACGCATGCGGTTTTTCGAAGGTACAAAAAAAACGAGTATGACGAGGAAAAAAAGCAAGCCTTCCGGTCTTGTCAGCGTCATGAGCGCCAGTGTGACAGCCAGCAAGCCTGTTTTTTGTATGATGGAAAAGTAGATCGCCATGATAATAAATGCGCAGAACCATAGTCCTTCCAGGCCGATGGTTGAAATCAACAAAGGGTTGAATATAAACGCCGATGACGCTTATAAACCCATCTTTTTCGTATTGAAAAGAGTGTCTGAAATTCTGATAAGCGAGAATGCGATGATGCCGAGGGCAGCTGTCGATAGCAATATCTGTGAATGAACATTTGTGCCGAATACGAAACCGACAATGAAAAGAAGTATGACATTGAAAGGGGAAGTAGCCGTGTTGCTGATGTACCCAGGAAAAAACCCCCAGGTTCCATCCTGCAGAACGGAGCGGGCGTAAGTGAGAGGTATGAACGCGTCATCGATGAGGGCATTCTTGAAAAGCTGGAGATAGGCATAGAGCAAAATGATAAAGATGGTCCATGCGGCATGTTTTCTGATTGTTCGTTTCTCCTTCAATCGAAGAAAAAGGGGTGCCGTAGGCCGTGCTTGTTCCAGCATGTGTAAGGCCTTCCGATTCGGAGCGTTTTTCCGTTATTGAAAATCGTAAAAAGACTGGGGTCGATATCCTGAACGGTTGCCAAACTGTAGAAAACGATCTAGATGCCCTATCCTACCTGTCCCAGGTTGTGTAAGCGCATGCTTGGTTGGGTTTCACTCGTTGGGATTTAGCCTGTTCTGCATCAGGACATTTTTCTTCGGCCTGGAGACATCGGCTGTTTCAGCATGCCGTTGAGCTTGTCCGATCAAGAGACCGGCCCCGGTATATGAGCAGGGTTGGGAGGATTGAACGCAGGCCAGTCAGGTCAAGACCCGCCTTTTATTGAAGAACATAAACATTCAGATAATCCATCATTTTGAGCGTCATAGCGATGACGCCTGCAACGACCGGGACATCATGAATGATGACAAGAGTGTTGTCCTTGTTCAGTTCTTCCACCATAGGCTTCGAGAACATTTCGCTGTAGACGACATGCCGGGCCCCCTCAACGTGGCCTTTTTAAAAAGCGGCTTTGTCCCGGAAATCGACGAATCGGCATCCGACAATGGATTTTTCTGTTGTGATTCACGCTTTTTCTTTATCGTCCTGCTCTTTTTTCGAGATCAGCCAGTAGGTGATTCCAAGGGAAAGAACGACAATCCCTGTAGCCATGACATGCTGATAGCTCAGTTCGGCGAAGTCGAACACGATCACCTTTCTGGAGATGGCCATCAGTGCGGTTGCGATGACGAGCTTCACATGGATGATATCTTCCCTCAGGTAGAGGGTAATGTTGAGAAAGATTTCAATAGCGATGAGGACCGCGAGGAATGCCCCAAAAGTTCCAAGGATGTCGGTGATTTTCAGGATCATATAGGGAGGTTCGATAATGTGCCCATAGATCACCCATATGACATCCCCAATGCCCCACAGAATGACGAGCACCATCAGTACAGCCAGGATTCTGACAGCCCCCCGGATAATCTTGTTGAGGAGGTTCATCAACCTGTCTTCCGTGGGCACTACGGATAACCCTTCGTATTTTTTACCTTTTACCAAAGACTTGCCCTCCTCTTACAGCGAATTGCCGGTGGTGTCAGGCACCCTTTCCGTTATCTTGCATACGGAGTAGGCTTACTTCTTTCGACGCTGCAACTCGTCCAACAGATACAGGGCGCAATAGGCGGCCGTCGGCCCCCCGCCCATGAGGATCGCCACCCCGGCGGCTTCGAGGATTTCTTCCCGGGTGGCTCCCAATTCGAGCGCGCCCTTCACGTGCAATCGCAGGCAGGGCTCGCACCGGGTGGCGGCGGATACTGCGATCATCATCAGCTTTTTCGTTTTGGCGCTCAGCACGCCGTCTTCGACAGCGGCTTTGTGAAGCAGGCCGAAAGGCTCCATAAGAGACGGGCATTCACGTTGAAGTTCCTGCATGGCTGCTTCGAGTTTTTCGGGCATGACGTGCTCCTTTTCAAAAGGTTCAGTCTCTTGCCGGTGAATGAACCGGCGGGGAAAATCCGCCCTCAATATAGATTGCAGGCGCTATTTCGTCAATCCGGGGTCGTCTCTTTCTAGTGGCGGATGGCTTCAGCCGGGGAGCCGTCGTCCGATTCTCTGATGAAACGTAACTCTCTTGGCCTGGATTGGCGCCATGGCTGCACAAGGGGCGGTCTCACCAGGCCGCGGAAGACGATCGGCCGTTATGCTCCGAGAGATGTCTTGGCTGTGCGGTTGTGCGAATTTCAAGGTTCGAGCGTTTGGATGTCATAGATCGGCTTGGCCCTGGCGGTCAAGCCGGTTTCTCGGCCCGAGGCTGCGGTCGCGGCAGATGGTTTTGTCCTGGTCGAGGGCCGAATTCCGCTTGACAGAAGACAGGCCTTTTGCTACACAGCACAGGCGTAGAACGGCAATAAGAAATTGCTGGCCCCATCTGGGCGACCGGAATCTAAAATCTAAGAGTGAAAACCATTAGAAGCCACGAAGGCTGTTTTGGATCGGAATCCAAGGCGCTTTCGTGGCTTTTCTTTTTTTGCAGACGAATGGGGATCTGAAAGGGGTGATGCATCGACCGGAACACGATAGATAATCCAACAATGCAGGAAGGCAGCCCCTGTCCGCCAAGAACCGGGTGGCTGCCTTCCATCGGGTGAAGCCCCGCACTGTGCGAGAGCCTCGGCCATAGTTCTAAACAGAAATCGTTCGGCCGTCAAGAGCGTCTTTCCGCCTGGAAGGGCCTGTCTGTCCTGCGGGGCTTCTCCCTGATCTCAGTCCATATCGCTCATTTTACAGGGAGGATGATGCTGTGAGGGCAGGAAGAGGAAGATGGGCCCGTTTGGCGGCCCTCGGGTTGCTCCTGTGCTGGCCGCATGTTTCGGAAGCGGCTGACGTGAAAGAGGAGGAAACAGAGACCCACCACATCGGCGAGATTACGGTCATGGCGCCGCAGCCGGGCGTGGAGATCACCACGGAAAAGACGATCATCCGCATGGATGAATTCAAAAAACCCGGTGAGGTGCGGAGTCTGACCGATGTCCTGAACGAGATCGGCGGCATCGATGTGCAGCGCATCAACCCGCTCCTGGCGAGCCCGGGGGACGAGGTGTCCATCCGGGGGCTGAACGAAGGCCGGATGGTCATAGAGATCGATGGGCGCCGGATCAACCAGACCGGCCACAACGGCCGTTACATCGTCGATTGGTCCACGATCAACATGGACGATGTCGAACGGATCGAGGTCATTCGCGGCGGCCACTCCGTGCTGCATCCCTTCGCTATCGGCGGGGTGATCAACGTCATCACGAAAAAAGGGAAAAAGACCACCAACCTCAAGCCTGATGCGACTGTCGGGGCGGGGATCGGCCGCTACGATACCTCGAACCTGTCGGCGTCGGTCAACGGGGGGGCGGCCGATTGGATCGGCTACAATGTTTCGGCCAGCCGCCAGCAGACCGACGGATATCTGAGAAACAATTTCCAGGACAACCACAGCTACAACGGGCATCTCAGCTTTTACCTGCCGAAGGATGCGACGATCGAACTGGGTGCGAAGTACACGGATGTGAACTACGGGTTTCCGGTGATCAACGATCCATCCCGGCCGGATTACGATCCGGATTACCCCATTTTCATCCCGGCGGATGCAGACAATCTGAGGCATCTCCCCTCCTCGGTCCAATACCCGGGAGACGAAGTCCCCCAATGGACCAAGCACACCACCTACCTGGATGCCATCTTCCGTATGCCGGTGGGTCCGGGGGAATTCAAGTTCCATGCTTTCAGCCAGGAAGGCCGGCGCTGGGTGAGCAGCTATTCGGGGACGAGCTTCACGAACGATGTCCAGGTGAACGATCGCACCGAGGGGTATATCCTCCAGTACGGGGATGTAAAACTGGGCGATCATCACCTGGTGACCGCAGGGTTGGAATACCAGGAACTGGGAAGCCCCCCGGCCAACCCGATCATCTACAAGGTCCAGTCGGCCTATGCGCAGGATGTGATCGGCTTGGGTGAAAAGTGGCGCCTGACCCCCGGGGTTCGCTACTACAAGGTGGACATGGACACCTATTATTCCTGGATGGAACAGGGCGTCGATAAGCCCGTCATGCCGACAGGCGGCAAGCAGCAGACGGAGAGCGGTTTCTATCCCAGCTTGAAGGCGGATTTCCAGGCTGCGCCGGATACGGCCCTTTATGCCGCTGTCAGCCGGTCATACCGCCTCCCGTGCCCGTGAGACTACTACTGGTGGGCGCGGTGCGCCTCACAGGACAACCCGGAGTTGAAACCGGAGTCGGCGTGGGAGTATGAACTGGGTCTCATTCAGGATTTCAAGGCGACGACGCTCAGAGCGGCCGTCTGGTATTACGACATTCAGGACTTCATCAACGACAACGGCATCACGGCTCCGGGAACGGGGCTTGGGAGCGGCTGCCTTTACAACATCGATCACTTCAAGCTCTATGGTGGCGAACTGGAGGCAGCCGTTCGACTCGGTCCCAGACTGAGGGCGACTATGGCCTATGTCTACCAGGAATATGACGTGGAGGAAAACCCGGTCTTCGAGAAGGAATGGACCTATTATTTGCCGGGGCTGCTGCCGAAGCACAAAGTCAAGCTCCTTGCGCGGTACAATGTGTGGGAAGACGGCTGGTTCCAGCTGAGTTCGCGCTATGTCTACAAACGCGAGGCCCAGAAAGGCACGGTCCTGGATGACTATATCACCCTGGACCTGGGATTCGAGCAGACCTTCCGCTTCCAGGGCATAAAGTACACCGCCAGCGTTTTCATGGGCAACGTGACCGGCACGGACTATCAGGAGCAGTCGGGCTATTTCATGCCCAAGTATGTCTGGGGCCTTCAGATCGGGGCGCGGTTCTGATGCCCGCGTCCCTTGATAGCCCAGGCGTAACCGGGGAGTGGAGGGATGCCTCGACGGACGCCTTGCCCGGGGAACGGGGGTCCGGACGGCTCTTTGTGATCAGCACGGGGCCGGCCGGCCCCCGGACCTCCACCCTGCAGGCGCTGGAAGCGCTCGAGCGGGTGCAGGTGCTGGCGGCCCCGGAGCAGCAGGTTCAGCTCTTCGGCGATTACATCGCCGGGAAGCCCGTGCTTTTCGACCCCTGGAAGGGGCTGTTCGACTTCAAGGGGAAGCGGGTCTGGGATCTGGGCGAGGCAGAGCGGGAGCGTTTCCAGGAGGAGCGTTTCCGACTGCGGGATGAGCGGGTCGGACTGATCCGCGAGGTCCTTGCCGCAGGGCAGGATTTCGGCCTCCTGGAAACCGGGAACCCCTGCCTCTTCGGTCCGGGCCACTGGTACAAGGAGCCGTTCGACCCCGATGAGGTGGTCATCATCCCGGGTATGGGCTGCGACGCAGCGGCGATGGCCGCCCTCGGGCAAAGCACGATCCCCGCGCACGACGTCCGTTACCTGGTGCAGACCTCACCCTACAGCCTGACGGTCGATGGCCGGCTGGATCGCGCCGCGTTGGAGGATATCGCGCGCCATGCCTGCACGCTGGTCCTCTACATGGCCCTGCGCGACACCGGACACGTGTTTGAGGCTCTGCGGGAGGTTCTGCCGGGAGACACGCCCTGCGCCGTGGTCTACTGGGCGGGCTACCCCGGGCGCCAGCGCGTGCTGCGCGGCCGTCTCGACTGCATGTCCGCCGACCTCTCCGAAGAGGAAGAGGACTTCATGGGCCTTCTGTTTGTCGGCCGGTTCCTGGAGGGCAAACCTTACGAAGCGAGCCTCAATCGACTCGGCCGCACCCGCGGGAAGGTTGCGGGGGCAGGGCCGGCCGATGAATAGGGGCGGGGACGGTCCCGTTGCAGCAGGCGCCTCGGAGCGCAACAGGTATCTCGTCCTGGCGGTTCTGCTGGTGCTGCTGGGAGGGACGGCGGTGCTGGGCATGACCGTCGGGGCCTATGACATCGGACCCGCCGAGGTATTCAGGGTCTTGTTCGACCGGTTCTTCCCGGGGCTGGACGACGGCGGCATCAGCCCGCTGCATTCGACGGTCATTTGGAATCTCCGGCTGCCGCGGGTCTTGCTGAATATCGGAGTCGGGGTGGCCCTGGCCTCGGCCGGGGCGGTCTTTCAGGGGTGTTTCCGGAATCCCCTGGTCGAGCCCTACATCCTGGGGGTCTCCTCCGGGGCCGCCTTCGGCGCAGCGCTGGGGATCCTGTTCCCGCGCTTCGCCCTTTCCATCCAGGGCTTGGCCTTCGTCTTCAGCGCCCTGGCGGTCTGCGGCGCCTATGGCCTGGGACGTGTCCGCAACGAGACCTCCGTGGTCGGTCTGGTCCTGGCCGGGGTGATCATCGGGTCGGTGTTTTCATCTTTGGTGGGGGTGCTCAAATATATGGCCCATGATGCGGCCTTGCGGGAGATCGTTTTCTGGCTCATGGGCGGCTTCTACTATGCCGGGTGGCGGGATGTGCAGATCGTCGCGCCGGCGGTGCTGGTCAGTTTTGCCGGGATGTGGCTGCATGCCTGGAAGCTGAACGTCCTTTCCATGGGCGACGAGGAGGCCCGCGCCATGGGCGTGCATCCGGAGCGTTGGAAAGGTCTGTTCATTGCCCTGGCCACGCTCGCGACGGCGGTGTCCGTCGCATCGGTGGGGGTCATCGCCTGGGTCGGCCTCATGATGCCGCATGCCACCCGCCTCATGGTGGGGCCGGACCACCGCTATCTCCTCCCCGCGGCGGCCCTGCTGGGAGCCATTTATCTGGTGGTGTGCGACACCCTGGCGCGGACGCTGACCTCGGCCGAGATCCCGATCGGGATCCTGACGTCCCTGCTGGGGGCGCCTTACCTCTTCTACCTGCTGCGAAGCAGGGGGAAGATGGTCTTTGGTTAGCCTTTCCATCCGGAAATGGTCTTTTTGGCCAATCTCGGCATCCATCTGCACGTTTGCTTGTGCGGCGACCTAAAGGTCGCCTCCGCACAAGCGCTTGATTGCCTTGATATTGGCCAAACCGGGACCCGCCACGAAGCGGTGGGACTGAGCACCCGAAGGGTGTGGGGGTTGTTCGCCCGAGTTCGTTGTCGATCGGCGGCCTCGCCCCCGGCCTGCTTCGCGGCAAGCCGATGATACACGGGTTCCCTTGCCGCGGGGGCGCAGCGCGGCGAAGCCACTGAATCACGGAGTCTCGGTGCTGGAGCCCTGCCGGCTCGCGGGACATGAGCCACGAGGGGCGATCGTCGAGAACGGGCGGCGTTGCCTAGGCCGCAGAGAGAGGTTGAATGATGCTCAAAGTGGAACAGGTGCGTTTTCGATATCATCGCATGCCGGTCCTGAACGGGATCACGCTTCAGGTCGGGCACGGGGAGCTGTGCGGACTCTTCGGCCCGAACGGCTGCGGCAAGACGACGCTTTTCAAATGCTGCCTCGGATTTCTGCGGCCGCAAGGCGGGCGGATATGCCTGGCCGGGAGCGATATCAGGGAGCTCAAGGTACGTGAGATGGCGAAGCTGGCTGCCTACGTGCCGCAGGACCACAAACCCCCGTTCCCCTATCGTGTCCTGGAGGTGGTCCTGATGGGGCGCACCCCGCACCTCGGGGGGATGTTCGGCATCGACCGGGGTAATTATCAGAAGGCCGAGGAGGCCATGGAACTCCTCGAGATCAGCGAATGGGCCGACCAGCCCTACAATGCCCTTTCCGGGGGACAGAGGCAGCTGGTCCTCATCGCCCGGGCCATTGCCCAGGAGGCGAGGGTTATTTTTCTCGACGAGCCGACCTCCGCACTCGATTTCCACAACCAGGTGAAGATCTGGGGGGTCCTGCGCAGTGTAACGGCCCGCGGCATCACGATCCTGGCCTGCTGCCATGATCCCAACCATGTGTCCTGGTTCTGTGACCGGGTGGTGGTGATGAACCACAGCGGCGTCATCGCCGACGGGTCTCCGGACAGGGCGATGACCCAGGAGACCCTGGACCGGATCTACGATGGCACCTGTGCGGTCCACCGTGTCGGGGGCGTACGCATGGTTCTGCCGAGCGGTCTCGCGGGAAGGGAAGGCATGGATCGGGAAGGCCTTTATGACCTGGATGCCGCTTCCCGGGGGATTGATCGGAGGCGGTTGACGCGACGCTCGATCGAGAGGCCCTCCGCGGCCGATCGAAAACATGTTCAGGGGAGTTTGTATTCGGAAATAGTGGCAGGGCAGGGGCGGTTTTCCAATCTATAATGGGGGATCTTCTTCTCAGGCTGTGCCTGCCAGGCCTTTTCGCTGCAGGTGCGGACCTGGCTCCGCTGAGGTTCTTGAATCTGAGGTTGATCGTGAAAGTGAGCGTCGATGCGGAGGAGGGCCTCAGATCGCTGCATAAAGAGGGGTGCAGATCCATGACCGGATGAAGCGGGGGAGCTATTCAGAATGAAGAGGAAGGAGAAGACATGAAGGCATCGAGGCTCCAGGTTCTCATAAAATCCGTTCTTGGAAGAGGCGGCCGCCGATTCCCGCGACTCTGGCGGCGGAGCGGCCGTGGAATGCTCTTTGCGGCAGCCGTCTGCGCCATGATGCAGCTGTTCGGCAGCGTTCCGGCCCATGGGGCGCAGGGTCGGCGTGTGGTAGTGGATCACCGGGGCGTGATGGTCCATCTCCCGGAAAGGATCGAGCGGGTGGTCACCATCGACGATGGCCTCATCGCCGGTGTCATGACGGTGCTCGGTGTGGCGGACAGGATTGTGGGACTCGGGTCGAGTTGCATCCCGAAACACTGGGAATTCGATTATCCTGCGGCCGACGGGGGCTCCTTCCATTTCCGCGGCGGGATGAACCTCCTGACCTGTTTGAATCCCGGTTTTCTGAATCTGCCGTTGGTGGCCCAGAGCGGCACGGGCATCAACTACGAAGCGCTGGCTGCCCTCCGGCCGGACCTCGTTTTGCTGCGGGTGGGAGATTGCACGATTGGAGCGCGTGACGAAAAGGCCGAGAAGACGATCCATGTGATCGAGTCGTTGGGCATCCCCCTGATCGTCCTCTTTGCGCCGAATACGTTCGAGCAGCCGGATCTGCGTACGCTTTCGGAAGAGATCCGCATCATAGCCCGGGCATTCGGTAAAGGGCCCGAGGGTGAGCGCCTGGCGGCCGTCCTCGAGCGCGAGGTCGAACAGGTGCGCCGGCGTACGGAAGGGATTCCGGAGGCCGAGCGGCCCGGTGTGCTTCTTTTCGGCCTCTCGCCAAAAGCGCGGGATGCCGGCGGGGCCGGCAATGTACGCGGCCTTGGGACGATCGATTCGCTCCTCCTCGAGGCATACGCAGGGGCGAAGAATGCCTTCGGAGAGAAGGGGGCCTGGTATGTCCTCAGCACCGAACAGGTGCTGGCGCTCGACCCTGAGGTGATCGTGCTCATCACCGCCTACGGCTATCATCCGCCGCAGGAACTCTATGATGCCCCGTATTACCGGCATCTGAGGGACTTGAAAGCGGTCAAGAACCGCCGGGTCCTGGCCCTGCCCTGGACCCCGTGCAACTGCGACAAGCGGCTCGAATATCCGATCGACGTCATGGTCATGGCCAAGGCGGCCTATCCCGAACGGTTCGAGGATGTGGACCTTGCCGAGTGGATCCTGGATTTTTATCAGAAGGTGTACGGGGTGGACCGGGAGGCGGCCAAGGCCCTGCGCGCCTGCCAGTGGATGGAATGGACGGAGGAAAAATGAATTCGAAGAAGCAGGACACAGCCTATGAGGAACGCCGCGCCTTTTTCGATGAGAGGGCCCCCAGGTGGATGGACACCTTTTACCGGGATCCTGCGACCGGCAGAATGGACCGGCATCGCGATCAATTCACGCGGCTTTTTCAGGAAATCCCGGTCCGGCGCGGGGATCGCGTATTGGATGTCGGGTGCGGTCCCGGAGTACTGGTCCCGCATCTGCTCGAGCGGGTGGAATCCGACGGTCTGGTCTTCGAACTCGACTACGCCCCCCGCATGATCGCGGTCAACCGGGAGCTTCACCCGGACCCGCGGGTGCGGTTTATCGTGGCCGACGTGAAGGACATCCCGCTCGAGGATGCTGCCTGCGAAGTCGTCATCTGCTATGCCTGTTTCCCGCATTTCGATGACAAGCCGCTAGCCTTGGCGGCCCTCTCCCGGGTTCTCAAGGAGGGCGGAAGCCTGTCGGTGGCGCACTTTCATTCATCCCGCGAGATCAACGACCACCACCGCAAGGCGGGGACCCCGGTCATGCATGACCAACTGCCCGAGGCCGGCGCCATGCGAGGCCTCTTCGAGGAGGCCGGGTTCGCGGTCCGCCGCCTGATCGACGAGCCCGGGTTTTACCTGCTCGAGGCCCTCAAGCCCCCCGTTTCCTCCTGATGGATCGATTCCTCCGGCTTTCAGGATCGCAGGGTCGCGCCCCTGCCTTCTTGAACGGAATCGGCTTCGGTGTGCTCCCTATCTCCTTTCTTGATAAATTCTCTCCAGGCCGATAGAATTTCGCGAGTGTTCAGCTGATGGGCCCGGTGGAACCCCGGCCAGGGGCATGTCCGAGCGCCGCCCGATCGAACCTCGCTCCGGCCCCGATCGCTGCCCTTCCGAAAAGGGTTTTTTCGGCCGATTGAGCGGGTTATCTGGATCTCCGGCTTCGCGACAGCTCCAAAATCACCTCGGCGCAAGTGCCCGGTCTTCCCGGTTTTGCCCAACCGGGCCGCCCTGGACGGCGGGACCGAACCAATGCAGCCTTTAAAGAAGAGGTCTTATTCCTGGATCGGAACCCTGATTGCACCGCTCATCCGTTTCCGGATGACATCCATCAGCGGGGGAAGCCGCCGAGGCGATGAAACGGAGGAATGCCATGCAGCGCCGCACCGTCGATATTCTAGTCCTGCTGTTCTTCGTCCTGCTGATCTCGGCTCTTTTCCTGGCCATGATCAGCCAATTCCTGATGGCTATTCTGCTGGCAGGCATCTTTTCAGCGATGGCGCAACCGGTGTTTCGCCGGCTTACCCGCCTGCTCGGTGAGCGTCCCAGGGCCGCTTCTGCGTTGACCCTGCTCCTTTTCGGGTTCGTTATCCTGGTGCCTTTGTCCGGACTGGCCGGGATTATCACAGCCCAGGCCCTGAAGGTGGGCCAGACCGTCACGCCCTGGGTCCAGCGGCAGATCGCGGAGCCGGCCGGATTGACGGCCTATCTCCAGAAGATCCCTTTTTACGAAGAGATCCTGCCCTATCATGATCAGATCCTGCGCAAGGCCGGTGAACTCGCCGGCAAGGCCAGTTCGCTGCTTGTCAACAATCTGTCTGCCGGGGCGATTGGGACCGTCAACTTCATTTTCATGTTTTTCGTGTTTCTCTATGTCAGCTATTTTTTCCTGATCGACGGCCGGCGGCTCCTCGATCGCATCCTCTTTTACCTGCCGCTCGAAGAGCGGGACGAAAGACGGCTGCTGGCCCGATTCACCTCGGTGACCCGGGCGACGTTGAAAGGTACGGCGGTGATCGGCGCGCTGCAGGGAATTCTGGCCGGTTTGGCCTTCGCAGTCGTGGGCATCGATGCCGCGGTGTTCTGGGGCACCGTGATGACGGTGCTGTCGATTATCCCTGCCATCGGTTCGGCCCTGGTGTGGGTGCCGGCGGCCATCATCCTGGCACTCGGCGGCAGCTACCTCAAGGCGATAGGGCTGGTGGTCTTCTGCGGGGTTGTGGTCGGCAGCCTGGACAACTTGCTGCGGCCCCGGCTCGTCGGTAAAGATACGCAGATGCACGATCTCATGATCTTCTTCGCCACCCTGGGTGGGATCGCCCTGTTCGGCGTGATCGGATTCATCCTCGGCCCGATCGTCGCCGCCCTGTTCGTGACCATCTGGGAGATCTACGGAGAGGCCTTCCGGGATGTGCTTCCGGGGTTGAACAGAAATGATTCGCCGGAGAGCGGCTGCGAAAAGCGACTCTTGGAGGGGTGTGAAACGGAGGCAGGCCGGTCGGAGACGCAGTGAAAAGGATGACGACTGTTTGCTTTGTGCTTCCGGCTCCAGACAGGCCGAGGCTGATCGGCAGGAAATGCATGGACATCCATGCGGCTGAGGTTGTATGGCAGTTCTTCAAGCGCCATACGCGCTCGACTGCCGGGCGCACGGCGGCTACGTCCGGATAGGAGCTTTGCTTCCACTCCTGTGGGGTCGCCCTCATCCTGGCATCTGGGCGATGGCCCCGTGCGATGACGCGCTCTGGGCGGCCGCTTAAACGATCCATTTGCGCTGGATGTTCCACAGGCTCACCCCGAAGAGCAGGATGCAGGCCAGCCCCAGGATGAGCCAGTCGAGGGCGAAGGGAAGCGTGTGCCCGCCGTGTACGGCCCCGTGCAGGATGTCTGCCCCGTAGGTCAGGGGCAGGATGAAGCTCAGGGGCTTCAGGAATACGGGGAGTCTGTCGATGGGGAAGAAAAGCCCGCACAGGAAGACCATGGGGAAACGGAAGAAATTGGAGAAGGTCTGCGCCTCGAAGACTTCGCTTACGGCCACCGCGATGAATAGACCGAGAAAGGTCGAGACGACGGCGATCAGGACGACGGCGCAGGTGAACATGCCCCAGGCTATGCCCGACAGATCGGTGAAAAAGGCCGCCATTGCCACGGGTACGAAGGCGTTGGCGATGCCGAAGAGGATGGCGCCGCTGGTCTTGGCGAGCATCAGGAATTCGAAAGGGATGGGGGCGAGCAGCAGCCGTTCGAAGGAGCGGTTTTTCTTCTCGAAGGTCACCGTGACGGCGAGCAGGGAAGTCGTTCCGAAGAGGATGGAGAGCCCCACCACGCCCGGCAGCAGGCGCAGGATGCCCTCCAGGCCGCTTCCGGATTTGATGAAGAACATCCCGGTCCAGGCGAGGGGAAAGACGAGTCCCCAGCTGACATTCGGCGGTTTGAGATAGTAGGTCCGCATGTCTTTTACCAGGATATTCCAGAAGGCGATCCAGAGCCTCATAGGCCGCCGCCTCCTGCCTTGGTCTTTTCTTTTCGCATGGCATCCGCTTCGATCCCGGTAACCTTCACGAAGATATCCTCGAGCGTCGGCCTCATCCTTCGCGCCTCTAAAACCTCGCCCCCCTGATCCTCGAGAAAACGGACCAACGGTCCGACCCGAATGGGTTCTTCGGCCTCCACGCGGATCAGCCCCCGCCCGGACCTGGCAAAGGTATGTCCCGGAAAGGATTTCTCCAGCCGCACCAGGAGATCGGACGGATCATTCACAGAGGAAACCTCCAGGACGTGCTTTTCCCGGATGGGCTGAACCAGGCTCTCCACCGTATCGACTCGGACGATGCGTCCCGAGACGATAAAAGCGATCCGGTGGCAGAGGCGTTCCGCCTCCTCGATGTAATGGGTGGTCAGAAAGACGGTCGTACCGGCCCGGTTCAATTCGGCGACGAGCTCCCGCAGCTGCCTGGCGCTCGCCACGTCGATCCCGGTCGTCGGTTCATCCAGGAAAAGGATCCGGGGCCGGTGAATGATTCCAGCGGCAATGGTGAGTTTACGCTTCATCCCCTTGGAATAGCCGCTGAACTTGCGGTCGGCGGCTGCAGTCAGTCCGAAGAGGTCCAGCAACTCGCGGGCCCGCCCGTGCCTCTCGTGTTTGGGCATGCCGTAAAGGGCCCCGCAGAAGGCGAGGTTCTGAAAACCGCTGAGTTCGGGGTAGAGGTTGCTTTCGTCGGGGACCACCCCGATCAGGTGCTGGGCCGCCCGTGGCCGGGCGGTGCAATCGATGCCGCCGATCCGGATCGACCCTGAATCCGGTCGTGCCAGGCCGGTGAGCATATTGATGGTCGTGGTCTTGCCCGCGCCGTTGGGGCCCAGGAAACCGAACAATTCACCCGGCTGGATGTGAAAGGTCACGGATTCGACGGCCGCGACATCGCCGAAATGCTTGGCGAGGCCGGCGACTTCAATGATCGGCGACGGTTCGGCCATCTGTCTTACCCGTGTACAGTCCGTTGGCGGGTGTCGGCACAGGTTCCGGTTCGGCGGGCGGTTGTGCCCGGCTGGGCCGGACGGGTGCCAAAGACTCATCTCAAATCCTGAACACCTTACCATGAAAATCCCTTCCGGCAATCCCGATTTTTCTGCCGCACGTCCAACGAAACCCCACGCGAACCAAATTTTGAAGGGCAGGTTCGATAGGCTGAAAGGCTTCCCATGCAAGAAGCCCCTTGTCGTCCGGAGGGCGTGGAGACAAATGCCGACGACCGGGTCTCAACGGATGTCGCCCCGGAAGGCTTGAATTCGCGCTTTTTTGACAGCGCCCCAGAGAATCCCGTTTCCCGCAAGGTTTTGCTGCCCGAGGTCCGGGAGGTGTCCAATATGAACTGAACTCCCACAAGGGTTTCGAGGTGTCGGCAGGTGTGAGGCAAGCCATTGTGTTCTCCGATGAAGATCGATTTCTGTATTAATATTTCCTGTTTGACAAATCGGCAAAATTTATACTATTAAACGCTTTTGTTTAAGCGTTCCGGCGGTCTCTTGGAGGCTCGGTAATCGGGCGAAGGGCTCGATCGTACTGCGCAGGTTCGCGCCGGGAAGCCGAGCGCCGCGAGCCTGCCCGTCAGTTCGGCGCGCCGCCGCCCGCCGGAGGCATCGTTTCATGGGGCTATATGGCCGATAGTACCGGCGGGCAAACAGGCATCGGAACGTATAGGGGTCGTACCATCTGGTCGACCGATGCAAAAAGCGGAAGCTCAACCGAAGAGAAGAATCGAAAGGAGCATAATACCATGGCAGAGGATTACCGATCCATGTGGGCGGACCTGGGGCTCGACCTGGCGGCCCACGATGCGTTGTTGGCGGTGTTGGGACAGGCCTATCAGGACATCTACATGTCGCAGAAAGACCGTCCGGAGGGAATGGGCTACTTCGACTTCGTCATGAGCGAAGTCCATGGCCTCAGGATCAAGGAACTGCTGGATGAGAAGGCAGCCGGGCGGAAGATCATCGGCTCCTACTGCGTTTTCGTGCCGGAGGAAATCGTCCTGGCCGCCAATGCCACCCTGGTGGGACTTTGCTCGGGGGCGGACTTCGCCATGGAGGATGTGGAAAAAATCCTGCCTCGCAATACCTGCGCCCTGATCAAATCCTCCTTCGGCTTCAAGATTGGCAAGGTCTGCCCCTATCTCGAGAGCGCGGACATGATCGTTGGGGAGAACACCTGCGACGGCAAGAAGAAGGCCTACGAGTCCTTGAAGGATCTCGTCAAAAACCTTTATGTCATGGATCTCCCGCAGGTCAAATCCCAAAACGGGAAGGCCCTTCTGAAGGCGGAGTATCTGCGTTTCAAGGAAGCCGTCGAGGATCTCACCGGGATTCCGGTGACCGCCGAATCGCTGAAGCAGGCGGTACGTACGGTCAATGCCAAGCGCGCCGCTGTTCATCGGCTGTCGCTGCTCCGGAAGGCCGATCCGGCGCCCGTATCGGGACTGGATGCCCTGCTGGTCAATCAGGTCTTTTTCTATGACAACCCGGCGCGGTTCACTGAATCCGTGAACAAGATCTGCGACGAGCTGGAGCGGCGGATCGAGCTGAAGAAAGGCGTCTTCCCCGCAAAGACCCCGCGTATCCTGATATCGGGCTGTCCGCAGGCCGTACCGAACTGGAAACTCCCCATGATCGTCGAAGGCGCCGGGGCGGTGATCGTGGGTGAGGAGTCCTGCGTGGGCGAACGCGGCACCCGCAATCTTACGGATGAAACCGGTGAAACCGTGGATGAAATGCTGGATGCGATCGTCGATCGTTATTTCGAAATCGATTGCGCCATCTTTACGCCCAATCCCGATCGGCTCGAGCACATCCGGGAGATGGTCGCCGCCTACAATGCGGATGGTGTAATCCATTATGGACTCCAGTTCTGCCAGCCTTATTTGATGGAGTCGATGCCGGTCGAAAAAGCCCTGGAAGATATGGGGATTCCCTGTCTGCGCATCGAGACCGACTACAGTATGGAGGACGTCGGCCAGCTGAGGACTCGGGTGGAGGCGTTCGTCGAACAGCTTCGGTAAGCCAGGCTGCAGACAGCGTCCCTTCAGACGGGTTTTTTCGCTGATCTCAAGGGTTGCCTCCGGCTGCTTCGGCTTCAGGCGGTCCCAAGTTTCCTGTTGGATCAAGACCGCCGCGCCGTCCGGCGGTGGGTATTCTCCGCAGGGCTATGTCTTCCGGAAGGGAAGGCCGTTGTTTTTCACGGACATGTTCAGGGTGCATGCATCCTGGGCGAAGAGGGGTTTGGATACACATGCGTTTTGCAGGAATCGACATTGGTTCTCGCACCATTGAACTGGTGGTTGTGGGTGAAGCAGGCGAGATCGTTTCCAGCGTGCAGGCCGACACCGGGTTCGACCCGATGGCCGAGGCGAAGCGGCTGACCGAGGAGGTGACGTTCGACCGGATCATGGCAACCGGCTATGGCCGGAATCTTTTCGAGATCTCCTTCGATGCACCGACGGTGACGGAAATCAAGGCCCACGCCAGAGGTGCACGTGCAATCTTCCCCGAGGCCCAAACCGTGCTCGACATCGGCGGGCAGGACAGCAAGGCCATTGCGCTGTTCGAAAACGGGAAGGTGAAAAAGTTCGAGATGAACGACCGCTGTGCCGCCGGTACCGGGAAATTTTTGGAGATTATGGCAAGAACACTGGGGTTCGCCATCGAAGCCTTCGGCCAAGAGGCCCTTAAAGCGAACAGAGAACTCAGCATATCGAGTATGTGCACCGTATTCGCTGAATCGGAGGTCACCTCCCTGATCGCGAAGGGCAACGACCGGCTGGAGATCGCCCTCGGCCTGCACGCCAGCGTCATCCGCCGGGCTGCGAGCATGATCAGCCGGATTGCGTCCGGGGGAGACATCGTATTCACCGGCGGTGTTGCCAAGAATCCGTGCATGCGCCGGCTGCTGGAGGAAAGGCTTGGCCGCCGGGTCCTTGTCCCGGAGGACCCGCAGTCCGTGGGTGCCTTCGGCGCAGCGTTGCTGGCGGGGGAATAGATTTATGATTTAAGAGAGCTATGGCTATCCCGAGCGGCTTTACGATTTGATTTAAAAGCTCTTGCGGCTTTTTATCTAGTCGGTGTCTTTACTGCACAGACCGCAGAAAATCTTCCTGAGAACATTCTGATCGATCTTCTTCATGAGGATTTCGTCATAGTCCGTTTCTTCATCGCGACTTAAATCCAGAGGCTTATTGTCTCTCTGCGTGTAATCCTCAGGGTTTTTTTCATCTATCGCATCCGTTAAGTCCGGTTCAAAGCGCCTATTGTTTTCGATCCAGCGATCGCAATCGTCATGGGTACCCACATAAGTGATGAAAATATCGCCGCCATATTCTATGCATATCAGCCGGTATCCACTCCCCAAGTCGTATTTTATGCATTTATCAATTCGCAATTCCCCGTGTTTGGTTTTATTGTATATATCATCAAAAAGCGAGAAATCCTCCCCGATAAGATTCTTAATGATTTCGTCTGCTTTGCTTGCAGCGATCGTGGACTTTTTATCGCCTCGCCTCAGGATTTCGAGACGCCTTTTGAACCTTGATTTACGATGAAAGAAAACCGCCATATGATCAGACTCGAAAACAACCAGGAACGGACCTGCTCTCATTCGTATACCTGTCGATCAGAGGCTAAAAGATCATTCCCCGAGCGAGACGTTGAGACGTTCACAGATTCGACCGATAGGTAAAGCCTCGAAGCCGGTCCACGCAGGAACTCCTTTTGCGATTATTGATAACGATAATATGTGATTTAATCCGATATGTCAAACAGGAAATTACGATGATAAAAGGTCAAGCCTTCGGAATCTTTATAAAGGGAAGGAAAAGAAACCGTTCGATTCCGGGGCGAGAGCGGATGCACTGCTCCAGGATTTGGCCCCTATAAGGAATTTCACCCGCCCTTGATGCTGTTGTGCAGGCCGAGGTGCTGTCATGATTGCGCGCCGGTCGAAAAAACTGGATCCGGGCCGCGGCCGCACCTATTGGCCTGCTTCTGTGGTCAAAGACTATCCGAAAGGCGGCCACAGGACCGGCAGCAGCGCGACGGAGACAAGCAGCGAGATGATCGTGATGGGGACGCCGACCTTCACATAGTCCATGAAACGGTAGCCACCCGGGCCCATGACCAGCAGATGGGCGGGGTGCGAGAGTGGGCTCGCGAAGCTCGACGAGGCCGAAATGGCTACGGTCATCATCAGGAGATGCGGCGAAATCCCTAGCGATGCGGCGGCGCTCAGCGCCACCGGTGCCATGAGGACCACCAGGGCCGCCGTGGGGATGATCTGGGTGCCGAGCACCGTGACGACGAAGAGGGCGGCGACGACCCATCGCGGGCCGAGATCGCCGACGGCGGCGACCAACGCGCCGGCCCCCATCTGGGCAGCACCCGTGTTTTCGATGGCGGCTCCGAGCGGCAGCATCGCTGCAATCAGAAATACGACTTTCCACTCGATGGCCCGGTAGGCCTCCTCCATGCTCAGGCAGCCGAAGAGCACCATCAGCGCGGCACCGGTAAGGGCGGCAATGGCGATCGGTACCAGGCCGAGGATAGCGCTTGCGAGGACCGCGAGCATAATGGCCACTGCAATCCGTGCTTTTTCGAGGCGGGGCGCCCGGGCGGCCGCCTCGTCGAGTACGAGAAAATCGGGGTCGCGGGCCAGATTTTCCAGGCTTTGGCGCTGTCCGTAAACCAGCAGGGCGTCTCCGAATTGGAGTGGCATGTCCTGAAGACCTCTCCGATAGGCGCGGCCTTTCCTCCAAATGGCGAGGACACTGATGCCGTAGCGCTCACGGAAAAGGAGATCGGCGAGGGTCCGGCCGGCCAGGCTGGTTCTGGGCGAGAGCAGAACCTCGGTTGCCCCGATCTGCTGGGATTCCAATTCGGCGGCCAGGCTGGTGGACCGTTCCGAGATTTCCAGATCCTGAAGCCCTTCCAGCACCTCGAGGTCTCGGGTCGAGCCCTGCAGCACCAGAAGGTCTCCAGGCTGTATCTTTTCGTCCGGTGATGGCATGCACAGCACTTCCTCTCCGCGCGCGAGGCCGATCACCGTCAGACCGAACCCGTTTCCCAGACGACTCTCGATCAGGTTGTGCTCCGCGAGCACCGATCCCGCAGGAACGCGCACAGGCAGAAGTTCGGTGCGCCTGGCGGCAAGGATGCCTGCCTCGTGATCCGGCACGATATGCAGATCCGAGATGAGCCCGAGGGCCGCCAGCTTTTCGAGGGCCTCAGACTCGCCCTGCAGGATCAGCTTTTCGCCTTCGGCCAGACGATGGCGCCGCAGATCCTTGACCTCGGTTTCATCCGAGGCGTGGAGTGCGAGCACCTGGGCGCGATGTTCGCGCCGCAGGCCGCTTTCCGCCAGTGTGGAGCCGAGCAGCGGCGAGCCTTCGGGAATGCGCGCCTCAGCGATTTGCAGGCATCGCGGGAAGAGGTTCTGCGCGAGTTCGACCGGCTCTACCTGGAGGTGCTCGCTGGCACGGAAGCCCTCCAGGAATTCAGGGGTGCCATGCACAACCAGGGTGTCGCCTGCCTGCAGGATGTCGTTCGGACGCGGAGCGAGCATCAGCACCCCTTTTCGCTGAAGCGCCAGCACGGTGAGATAAAGGGCCGATCCGAGCCTGCTCTCGGCGAGGGTACGGCCGTCGAGTGGAGAGCCTTTCGGGATGCGTGTCGTAAAAATGTGGGCAGCGAGCTGATAAGACGTGCCGATGGAGGGGCGGTCAACGTCTTCCTGCGGGGTGGTGCGGCTCGGGAGCAGACGCCTTCCGATCACGACCATGAACAAGATCCCGGCAGCAACGATGGCACCGGTGATCGGTGTAAAGTCGAAAAGGCCGAAGGGCTGCAGGCCGGCGCTGCGAATGGCGTCGGTCACCAGGATGTTGGGAGGGGTGGAAATGCCGGTGAACGGGCCCCCGAGGAGGCACCCGAGCGCCAGGGGCAGGAGCAGCCGCGAAGGGGGGCGTCCGCTGCGCCGGGCCAGGTCCATCGTCGCCGGCAGCAGAATCGCGGCGACCGTGACCGTGTTGATGAGGGCCGAGAGCAGGCTGGCCACAACCATCAGGGCCGTTATGAGCAGCGCTTCGCTGCCCTTGGCGAAGCGCTGCAGCGGCCGCCCGAGCTGGTGGGCGATGCCGGTGCGCGTCAGCCCGGCGGACAGGATGAACAGGGCCCACACCGTGACCACCGCCGGGCTGCTGAACCCCGCCAGCGCCTCCTGGGCGTTGACCAGGCCTGTCAAGGCAAGGGCGGAGAGCACCAGCAGGCCGACGACATCCACCCTCAGCCATCCCCCGACAAAAAGGACGAAGGCTGCAGCGACGATGGCCAGGAGTATGAGGACTTCGATGGTCAAGTTGCGCTCCCCCGTAGTCTCGAGCTCATCATTTCACCCTTATTCGACAAGCGTCTTTCCCTTTATGATGACCCCGCACGTGTTTCACGTGAAACCGTTGTCGAGATGTTCTTCATCCGGCCGGAGGGGCAGGGGATTTCCGGCGGGAGGCGACGAAGGCCGCGACCCCGAACAGGCCGAAGATGTAGCCGATGCCCCCGAAGATGTCTTTCACGCCGGGCCTGGCAAGATCCGCCCGCAGGCCTGCAATTTCACGCTGAATGCGCCGGAGATCCCCTGACAGCGCGCTGTTCTGCTCTTTAAGAAGCGCCATCATGGCCTGAGTCTGTCCCTCGGGAAGATCCTGTGCATGGACAAGGGCAGGCGGGCCGAAAAGCAGAACCCACAGAAGACCTGTCAATAAGGCTTTTTGCAGGCGGATCACTTGCCGGCCTCCACGTCAGATCTTTTCAGGTCGAAGCTGTTTCGGTGCCCCATGCCCGCGTCGATGACGATCTTCAAGTCATCCATTTTGGGAATGTCAAAGCTGAACAATCCTTTATCGTCTGTCACTCCCTCCAGAAGCAATCGGTCCGAGCTGTCGTACACCTGCACTTTGCCGCCGATAATGGCCTTGCCGTCCGGGAAATAGCTTTCCGTATAGATCTTTCCGGCTTCGGCGTAGGCAAAGACGTTCACCTTGTGCGCCAGCGCGGTCCCAGAGAAAAGGAAAATCGCAACAAAGGCCAGAATTCCGCAACGCCTGATTTTCATGTAAACCTCCGTCAATTTCGAATCCATTCCGGTGATAAGGCCGTTTCCTGATGCAAGCCCGTTTGTGCCCATCCGGTAATGGTCCCCCGGTACTACCCAGTTTCCAATCCAGGAATGAGGATTTTTAGCCAATTTCTAGAAATCCAAGCGCTTGCGCGGAGGCGACCTGGTGGTCGCCGCACAAGCAAACGTGCAGATTGACGCCGAGATTGGCTAAAAAGACCATTCCCGGATAAAGCTGGTTCGTGCCCGTCCGGAAATGATTTCCCGGTAGCACCCAGTTTCCAATCCGGGAATGAGGATTTTTAGCCAATATCAAGGAAATCCAGCGTTTGCGCGGAGGCGACCTGGTGGTCGCCGCACAAGCAAACGTGCAGATTGACGCCGAGATTGGCTAAAAAGACCATTCCCGGATGGAAGCTAGTTCATATCGCGGGTGCGCACCCAGTAGACAGCCCCGATTTCCACTTCCTTTTCCTGCCCGTCCTGGTTCAGCTTCCAGTCGGCCTTGCTAAGGGCGGAAAAGCCCCACCAGCCGGCCCTCGGCATGGCGTAGGTGAAAACGCCGCCGGCATCCGCCTTGACCACCTGCGTCACGTAGGGATCGGCCGGCGGGGTGACGACATGGGCATTCCCGGGCGATTCATTCAGATATTCAATTTCCACTTCGGCGAACGGAACCGGCTTGCCCTTGAGCAGCACCTGCCCTGTGAAGACATTCCCGGTCCACAACCCGTAGGGGCGGGTCAACGGCACGATCTCCGTTTCCAAACCGACCGGCTGATCCCAGCCTGCTTCGAGACCCAGGGCGTTGACGCAAACCTTGCTGTAATGGACGATGAAACAGTCCTCGGCGGGTTCCCAGTAAGGTGCAGGTTCTGTGTAGAAGGTATAGTCCCCCGGTCTGCGGATTTCAAAATCGGCGGTCCAGAAGGTGAATGCTTCCGTCTGACCGGGGCTCTTTCCCTTGGACGCCCGAAGGCCGCCGAGCAAGTCGGTTTTCTCGCCGTTATGGACCACGGCGAATTGCTTCGGCTTTGCCATGTCCATGTAATGCATCTCCATGGGATGGATGAACTTGATCTGAAGAGTCAGATTCTTTGGGTCGTCCTTGGTCACGATGTCATCGGACGGTATGATCGCACCGAAGTGGCCCCAGGCGGGATCGAAAGACGCCACCAGGAGGGTTAGAACCGCAGCGGTTAGGCATGAAAAGACTTTGCGCATAATGGAACCTCTTGTCGGATGAAGTTGTTGGTTCTGAAAAAGCGTGATTACGCTTGAAACGGCTGTAATCGGGAAAAATGGAAAGACGGGCGATAGATGCCCACCCGGCGCCTTGACAGGCAGACGAAGGCGTTGAAGAAACCGGCGTCCACCAGAGACCGTCGGGCCTGATCAGGCGGGGCGTGACATAAAATTCCTTCTCCCGGACGAAAAAACAAGCCAAGCCGACTTCGGGTTCGGAGTGAAAAGGATCGATCGGATCGAGTGTTAGAATTCCGCGGTCACCCGCACACCCGTGATCCATCCGTCGACATCCTCACCGGCACCCGCCTTATATCGGTCGTCCAAATACTGGACATCCAGGGTGATGGCGAAGATCTCGTTCAGCCCGCATCGCAGATAGGCCTCCGCCACCTGGACCCGGTCGATGTCCTGGTTGCCGCCGTCCAGTCGGCCATAGCCGATGCCGATGTTGTCCTGCTCCCGGCCCCAGAGGTTGCCGCTGATGTCGAATCCTCCGGAGTACAGGTTTTTGTGATCGACGGCCGCCTCATCGTCACACCATCGGAAGCGGATCCAGGCCCCCAGGTTTTCTCCGAGCGACTGAGCGAACGAAAGGCCGATTCCTCTCAGGGCTTCTTTGCCGGCCTCCCCTGCTCCGCTGAAATCACGGCTGGTCGCACACAGGAGGATGCCGTAGCTGCCCTCCCCAAGGAGAGTGTCCAGCATATAGTTCAGTTCGACGCCGTAAAAATCATAAGCATCGCCCTCGTCGTTTTCATCTATCTGCATGATCACCCCCTTCAGGGCAATGTCGCTCCACTCCCATTCCAGGGCTCCTCCGAGGTCGTAGGAGGGCAGGAATGCATTGGGGGCGTTGACCAGGGCCTCGTTCATGAACTGGGAGTATTCATCGTTGGCATATGGATTCTCATCGAGATAATCGGTCGCATCGATGATGCCCCCCGTGAGCCCCAGCGTGTGCCCCTCATCGAAAGTGAACAGATGTTTGTACCAGGCTGTCAAGAGGTAATCCCGGTTGTGTCCGTTGATATCCTTGACGTCGTCTTCCAGATCAGCGGCCCAGGGGGCGAGGGCGAACGGGTGCTTTTCGATGTTCAGGCCGTTTCCTGCGCCAAGGCCGAGCTTGAAAAAGATCTCGTCGGCCGGGGTCGGGCTGATGCTGACTTCCGGTTGAATCGCCAGGGCGCCGCGCCCGAAGTCGTCGTCTTCACCGACGCTCGGGTTTTCATACTGGTAGGCTCCGGCGATGATACAGCTGAAGGTGATCATATCACCGATTTTCTCGAACAGCGCGAGGGATTCCGGTTCAGGGGCTGCAGAGACTTCCGGCCGCTTCTCTACGTAATGCTCCGATGGCCCTCGGCCCATTTGAGCGGATGCTTCTCCGCTCCAGGTGTTTCCGGTCAATATCACACCGGCCGCGATGGCCGTCGCTATCATAACATGTTTTCTCATGACCTCTTTCCCTGTCAATGCCTCGTATGCCATGTTCATGACCGATCGGAGAAGATCCCGCGAATGAACCGGGGGATTGCCGCATAATCACCGCATCCGAACAGGCGTTTCCTGTGACTTGTCCCTCTCCCGAAAGACCCCTGGACGAAAAAAGCCACGAAGGCGCTCCCGCCACCGGGGGCTCAGACCTTCGTGGCCTTGTTTTTGAGCATGTACTTCCGCCCTTTTAGCGAAGGGCTGTGATATTCTGGACCGTATTGGCCCGAAGCTCAGGCCGGAACGGCTTCAGCCGCTCATTATATGCCTCCTCCCTCTACCATGCTATTTGCGAGGCGTCAATTTTTTTGTTTGGATAGCGGTCGCAGCGCATCGGTTGCCCACCCGATGGAGGGGCTCGACCGCACGAGGAAGAGAAGCCGGCAGGCTTCTGGAACCAGCTCATGGGGCACCTTGAACCGCTCGGGATCACGAAGTTCCGCCGGTACCGCTGTCTACCCTATGGTTCCGTCTGGGCGCACGAAGGCGTGGGTTTACCCTGTTTGAGGTGGCAGGTCGAAGTCGTGAAAGCGTCTTGGTCCTCGAGGTCGAGGCGCCGCCACCCCGCAGCCTTCAAAAATTCTCGGGCTGTGTCTATTTCGGGCTTGAACACGAAAAAATAGACCTTGTCCCCTGCCTTGAAGCGTGTGCCGTCACCGACGGGTGACAGTCTTTTCTCTCTGCGCATGGCGGCGGCAATCAGACCGCTTCCCGGATACCCCGTCATCAGATGACAGCCTTCAGCGTATCGAGGAGGGTTGGATCGGCATCGCCAATGCTGGAGGTACACCTGATTCGATCTGAAGCGGCGATCCCAGATCTCGACGTCGATCGGCGCGCCGAAAATGAGGTGGATCCCGGATCTATGCAGCATCTTCCTGGTCAGGGTCTCCGAATCCATTTTCAAGGCAGTCCAAAGGGCAATCCCTCTGGTTTGTTCCTTCACCTTCTGGACGAACAGATAATTCACCTCGTCATTGCCTGTCAGGGCGAGGGCGCCGCGCCGCGTGTCGATTTCAGCCCGCAGCAGGTTTCTGGACTGCAGGCCATTGCCGTAGATAATCCGAGTGCAGTCGTTTTGCGCGGCCATGCAGTGATCCGCATTGGAGTCGATCAGGATGGTCTCCTGGCTGTCTTCTCTGAACAATCTTGCCAAGCCCCTTGCAAGGGCGTTGGCCCCCAAAATGACCCACCCTGCCTGACTCGGTCGCCGCAGACCCAGCGCGCCGGCAACGAAGCCACCGGTCAGACCCGCGACGACGACCGTCGAGGCGATGACCAGGAAAACCATTGCACGGAGTTCGTAGCCCCCAGTTAGTCCCCTTTCGCCGAAGGCGTTGGCGAAAAAGGATGCCACGGCTGCAGCCACGATTCCCCGGGGGCCGATCCAGGCGATAAGGAGCCGTTCTTTCCATTGCAGATCCGAAAAAACGGTTCCGGCGAAAACGGCCGCAGGCCGGATCAGGAACATCAGGACCAGGACGAGTCCCAGGGCCGGCCACCCGAGGTTCATGACGTGCGACAGGCGGACATCGGCGGCGAGCAGGACGAAGAGCATGCCGATCAGCAGGACGGTCAACTCCTCTTTGAATTCCGCCAGATCGCGCAGGGCATGAGTGCTGAAATTGCCGACGATGATACCCGCGGTCGTTACCGCGGCCAGACCGCTTTCCGGAAGCAGCTGGTTACTGCCCTGAAAAAGGGCCAGGATTGCGGCCAGGGTGAATACGTTTTCCGTGCCTTCCGGAATGCATCGTTTGAGACGGTAGAGGAAGATGAGGACCATACCCAGGGCGCAGCCGCAAAGGGTGCCGAATCCCAGGCGGGATACGACGTGCAAGCCCCACACAAGAGGGGTCCCGTGGGCGGGGCTCAAGGCGGCCTCCAGGGCCACCGTAGCGACAACCGCACCGAAGGCGTCGATCAACACGCCTTCGGCCTCGAGCACAGTGGCCACCGTGCGTTTGACCTTCAGTCGTTTCAGCAGGGGATTGATCACCGTTGGGCCGGTGACCATCACCAGGGTGCCGAAGAGGAGGGCGGTCTGCCACGGCCAGTCCATGATCCAATGCGCGGCCGTCGCGGCGCCCGCCAGGGTCACGGGGCCGCCCAGAAGGATCAGTCGGCGGATTGAGTGCTGAGTTCGCCTCAAGCGCCTGAATTTCAGGTTGATCCCGCCTTCGAAGAGGATGACGGCCACAGCGAAACCCGTCAGAATATTCAAACCCGAGCCGAGCGCCTCCGGGTGAATGAGGCCGGCACCGTCCGGTCCTAGAGCGACACCTGCAGCCAGCAGCAGGACGATCCCCGGCAGGCGCAGGTGGTGGGCCAGCGCTTGAGAAATCATTCCCGCTGCCAGCGCAAGAGCGATAATCAGACCCGGATGATTGAAGGGTGCGGTCTCCATGGATGTGGTCCTTTTTACCAATCTCGGCGCCAGGGGCGGCCTCCGGATTGCCCCTAAGCAAGCGCTCGATTTCCTGGATATCGGTCAAACCGGGACCGGCCGCGAGTAGTCGGACTGAACACGCGTAGCGTGCGAGGATAGACTTTTCATTTCCGTGTGGTCCCGATGCAGTCGGCTGACGCCTTCAGGACTTCAAGGTCTCGTCTCCCTGCTGCAAGATTGCCGACCGTGCACCCTCCTCCTCCGTTTCCCCGCTCGGAGCCGCCGCCGACGGTTTTCCGAGGCTGCTGATGAAGGCGACGATCACCGCACAGCAGTAGGGCAGCGACTGGACCAACAGAACCACGATCCAGAGATTGAGATCCGGGTCGCGAATCGGCTTGGAAAGATGGACGCCGACCGCCGACCCCCAGAGCACCAAAGCCAGGCCGGCCTCCTGCCAGGCCGAGGCCAGGGTCTGGAAAAAGGCGTTCTTGCGGGACCACTTGGGCGTGCGGAAAAACGGCAGACCGCTGGTGAAGAACCCCGTGATGACGGCTTTCGCGATGGTGTGGGAGAGCGCCAGGCCCGCCAGGGCCGCTGCGGCGGTCTGGCGGAGCGTGGCGTTCACCCGCGTGCGGTAGAGGTAGAGCATCTTGGCGGCCTTGAAGGCGAAGAAGGCGAGCGGCAGCAGGGAGAGCTCCATCAGCGGCGAGTCGATCTTCCGAGGGTTGATGATCATGGCGGCGGACCAGGCAATCGCCCCCAGATTGAAGAGCAGGTTGAGCCCGTCGGTGATCCATGGCAGCCAGCCGGCCAGGAAGTGATAGCGCTGCCCCCAGGTCAGCCTGCTCTTGCGCAGGCCGCAGATAAGGCCGAAATGCCGCCGCAGGATCTGGATGGCGCCATAGGCCCAGCGAAACCGCTGTTTCCTGTAATCCTGGAAGGAGTCGGGCATGACGCCTTTGCCGAAGCTTTGAGGGATGTACGTGCCCTGATATCCCTCCTCGAAGATCCGCAGCCCCAGTTCGGCGTCCTCCGTAATGCACCATTCGCTCCATCCTCCGACCTCTTCCAGCACATTCTTGAGCACGAGGGTCATGGTGCCGTGCTGGATGATGGCATTGCGCTCGTTGCGCGTGATCATGCCGATGTAGAAAAAGCCCCTGTATTCCGCGTAGCACATGAACTTGAACAGGCTTTCGTGCTCATCGCGGTAATCCTGAGGGGCCTGGACCAACGCGTAGGCATCCCCGCGGAAATGCGGCGCCAGGGCGCGCAGCCACTGAGGATCGACCCAATAGTCGCTGTCGATGACGCCGATGACCCGGGCCTCCGGAGCGGTCTGCCGGAGGGCGAAATTCAGCGCCCCCGCCTTGAACCCGGCCAGCGGGTCCACGTGGAAAAAACGGAACCGCGGGCCCAGTTCCCTGCAATGCGCTTCAACCGGCCTCCAGATATCGGGGTCTTTGGTGTTGTTGTCGATGACGATGACCTCGAAGCAGGGATAATCCAGGGCGGCCAGGGCATCGAGGGTCTGTTTCAACATCTCGGGAGGCTCGTTGTAGGCCGGGACGTGGATGGAGACGAACGGCAGGTCGGCATCGGGGCAGTCCACAATCGGCTCGATGGCCCGCCGTCTTCCGGTGATCCAGATCGCTTCCGCCCACTCGTGGGACTCGGTCAGCAGGACCAGAATAACCCCCACCATTCCGCAGAAGAGGAGGATCCCCACGATGATCGTGGTCAACGTCAGGTACTGATGGAGATAATCGTAGACGATCCAGACGCCGGCCGTGGCGGAGGCGTAGGCGGTCAGAGCCAGAAAACTGCGCCCGCGCTTGCGGAGCGTCCGGCTGTCGATGAAGAGCACGGCGAGGACGATGGCCGCGATGAGCACCGAGAGGCCGGCCAGGATATACCACCGTGGAATCGGCACGATCGGCTCGACAAACGGGAATTTAACCTTCCGCTCGACGTCATAGACTCCCCAGTAGGCCCCGACCGCTCCCTCGGTGGTCCGCTTCCAGGGCTGATCGAAGGCCTCCATGACATAGTAGATGTAACCCTCTTTCCCGGCCCGATCCAGAAAGCGCCTCAGGAACGTCGCCTCGTTGGACATCGAGGCCACGGCCGACACCCGGGTCCGCCCGTTGCTGGGCCAGCCGACCTCCGCAATCACGATGGGCTTGCCGGGAAACAGCGTCTTCAGTTCGTCGATCCGCTCGACGACGTAGTCCACGGCCCTGTCGACATGGATGCCTTCCCAATAGGGGAGCATGTGGACGGCGAGGTAGTCGACGTGCTCCGCAAGCTCAGGGTTCTTGACCCAGACGTGCCAGGGCTCCGCCGTGCTGACGGGAATGTCGGTGGCCCTGCGCACCCGGTCGAGATAAGTCCATAGCTGTTCCAAGGGCACATCGTTCCGGAGGACGGCCTCGTTTCCCACGATGACGCGCACGATGTTGCGGGGGTTGGCGAGGATTTTCAGGAGTCGCTGGATCTCCGCTTCGTTCCGGTCGAGCCGGGCGTCGATCCAGGCCCCCAGCGCCACATTGATGTCGTGTCTTTCAGCGAGTTCCGATATCCGGCCCTGGACGCCGTCAACGGTGTAGGTGCGGATGGCGTGGGTCGTGCCGGAGAGGAGGGCCAGGTCGGCATCGATTTCCTCTTCGCTCGGGTAGATCGATTGCACCGGGTCGTCTCCCGCCCGCATGGGGGAAAACGAAAAGCCCTGGATCCGTGGAGGCCAGCGCGGCTCCTGCTCGGGGCGGTTCAGGAACGCCCACAGAGAGATGGTGAGGATCGCCACCGAAATGCCGATCAGGATGTTCGATCGATTCAGCATGTATTTTCCTCTGTAATGGATTCGCTGCTCGGGATGTCCGGGCCGGAGGCGGCTGAGCCGTTGGATCCTCCCCGAAGCGCAAAACACTTCTGCTGCAGGGCCTGTCCGGCAGAGCCGGTGTGGTCCGCAGCCTTGTACATCCAGCTGCCTTATACTATCATACCCCCGTCCCGGCTGAGCGCAAACCGCTTTTCGCACGAGCAGCTTTCTATCGGTCCTGTCCTCCGCCTCCGCCGATCCCAAAAATGATAAGGAGGGCAAGCCGGTGTCCCCAATCTCGAGAACAAAGGGGGTGCCCCTCGATGGTGCGACGGATAGACAAAAGATGGAGGAATTCTTATCAAAAAACCTTAACGGAGGTCGACCATGAAGGTGTTGTTCATCATTACCACGGAGGACGGGGAGACCATTTACAACGCCATGAGGCTGGCCAATGTCGGCGTGAAGAAGGGGGACGAGGTCAGCGTCTTCATGCTGGGCAAAGGGGTCCTTTTCGAACAGGCCGGCAGTGATCAGTTCGACGTCATGGGGCAGATGAACCAGTTCGAGGGTGATTTCTATGTCTGAGGCGTCTGCATGAAATCCCACGGTCTCGTGGGATCAGCCTCCTGCCCTATCGGATGGATGGATGACCTCTATGAACTTTCCATGGACGCCGATAAGGTCTTGACCTTTTGACCCGATGATGGGTTTGTTTTGCGCAGGCCCGGCATCGGACTCGCCGCGCCCTTGGAGCTCCCAAGCGGGGCGAGTCCGATGGTCCGTTGCAGGCAGCAGAGGGGGATCCAGAACAGTGGCCCATGATTCTCACGGGCACCCTCGCCGCCTTTCTCGGTGTCATGGCCGGCAAGCGCTTCCTTCACAAGATCACCATGGCGTCCATCCAGACCTTGACCGGCGGGCTTCTGGTGGTGATTGCCCTGGCGTTGGCGACCGGTGTGATCTGAACTCGCCTGTAAAGGAGTCGAAGGTGAACGGTCGATAGCCGGTGAGAGACGAGAGATGGGTGGATGCAAATGATGAAGTGGCAGGCAGATGCCGAGGCAGAGGTGAAAAAGGCGCCGTTCTTTGTTCGGAAGCGGGTGCGCCAGCGCGTGGAGGCGCAGGTTTCGGCGGAAGGACGTCAGGTGGTCACGCTGGAGGACGTGCAGGCGGCGAAGAAGCGCTTTCTGAGCCGGATGAGCGAAGAGGTGCAGGGTTTTCAGGTGGAGGCCTGCTTCGGATCGCAAGGGTGCCCCAATCGGATCATCGAAGACAGCGGCCTGGTGCGGTCGATTGAAAAGATCTTCCTGGAGCAGGATCTGCGGGGTTTTCTGGAGCGGACGGTGCCCGGTCCCTTGAAGCTTCATCATGAGTTCCGCGTTGCCCTGGCGGACTGTCCGAATGCGTGCTCCCAGCCGCAAATCAAGGATATCGGGTTGATCGGTGCGGCTGCGCCGTTGCGAACGGAAATCCCTTGCAGTGAATGCGGCGCCTGCCAGGAGGTGTGCCGGGAGGCGGCTGTGGCGGTCGACCCGGTCGGCCACGGCCCGGTGTTCGAGTGGGACCGATGCGTCCGGTGCGGACAGTGCATCGGAGCCTGTCCCACCGGCACCATAGGCTGCGGGGAGCGGGGGTATCGGCTGCTGATCGGGGGCAAGCTCGGGCGTCACCCGAGACTGGCGGAAGAACTCCCCGGCCTCTACGATGCGGATACGGTCCTGCATCTGCTGGAGTTTTGTGTTCGGTACTATAAGGAGCACAGCAAGGGTGGAGAAAGGTTCGCGGCCCTGGTGGAAAGGGCCGGGCCGGCATTTTTCGACCTCCTGTCATCGGAAGCCCGTCCATTCCGAAAAGACACCTGACAGCCCCTTTAGATCGTCCGTAGTAGAGAAAAACAGGAAAACGGGATCGGATTCTCCGGAACCCGTGAATCCGATCCTATTTTGCAAGCGGCCGAGGTTCGCGTCGCTGCGGCCAGTCGGCAGGGTGCCTTTACCTCTTGCTGAATCAGCCGATTCGAGGCCCCGCATCGATGATGCTTTTTGCAGCCTGATCTTCGAACTGGACGAAGTTCTTCCGGAAAAGCCGGGCGAGCTTGCCAGCCTGTGCATCGTAGTCCGACGGATTCGGCCAGGTGGCGCGAGGATCGAGGATCTCCGAGGGGACCCCCGGGCATTCGGTCGGCACCTGGAACCCGAAGACCGGTTCGGGCCGCATGGAGGCCTTTTCGAGCGAGCCGTCGAGTGCAGCCTTCAAAAGAGCCCGGGTGAATTCGATCTTCATGCGCGATCCCACCCCGTAAGGGCCTCCCGTCCAGCCGGTGTTGACCAGCCAGCAGTTCGCCTTGTGTTCCTTGATCTTCTTCGCCAGCAGCTCGGCATAGACGAAGGGGTGGCGCACCATGAAGGGGGCGCCGAAGCAGGCGCTGAAAGTGGCGCTCGGCTCCTTCACGCCCTTCTCCGTCCCGGCCACCTTGGCGGTGTATCCGCTGACGAAGTGGTACATGGCCTGGTCCTCCGTGAGGCGGGCGATCGGGGGAAGGACGCCGAAGGCGTCGGCCGTCAGGAAGATGACGTTGCGCGGGTGGCCGGCCATGCCGGAGCGCACGATGTTGGGCAGGTGGCTGAGCGGGTAGGAGGCGCGGGTGTTTTCGGTCAGGCTCGCGTCATCCAGGTCGAGGCGGCGCAGGGTCGTGTTCATCGCCACGTTTTCCAGGATCGTTCCGAAACGGCGGGTGCACTCGTAGATCTCGGGCTCCGATTCGCTCGACAGCTTGATCACCTTCGCATAACAGCCGCCCTCGAAGTTGAAGATCCCCTGGTCCGACCACCCGTGTTCGTCGTCGCCGATGAGCAGACGGTCCGGATCCGCAGACAGCGTGGTCTTGCCGGTCCCCGACAGGCCGAAGAAGATGGCGACATCGTCCGGGTCGGCCTTGCCGGCGTTGGCGGAGCAGTGCATGGAGAGCACGTTCCGTTCGGGCAGCAGGAAGTTGAGGACCGTAAAGATGGACTTCTTGATCTCCCCGGCGTAGGCGGTGCCGCCGATCAGCACGAGTTTTTTGGAGATGTGCAGGGCCACGAAGGTCCCGCTGCGGGTCTCGTCGTCGTCCGGGTCGGCGTGGAATTGGGGGCAGTGCAGGACGGTGAAATCCGGGACGAAGGACTTGATCAAGGCCCGCTCCCTGGGCAGCTGGATGAACATGTTGCGGGCGAAAAGGTTGTGCCAGGCGAACTCCGAGACGACCCGCACGGCCTGCCGGTAGGTCTTGTCCGCCCCCGCGTAGCAGTCCTGCACAAAGACCGTCTTTCCTCGCAGGTAGGCGGCCATCCGTTCGTGCAGGGCCTTGAACCGCTCCTCCGGGTACTTCACGTTCACCTTGCCCCACCAGACATCCCCGGTCGTGTTCGGTTCGTCCACGACGTACTTGTCCTTGGCAGCCCGGCCCGTGTGCTGGCCCATGGATACCACCAAGGGTCCCAGGTGGGCGATCTGCCCTTCGTAGCGGCGGATGGAATGCTCGTACAATTCCGGGGTGGAGCGGTTCCAGTACACCTGCCCCAGATGATGCAGACCGACCTCATCCAGTTGATGGTCGGGTATCAGATCACGATTCTCCATTGGTTGTCCTCCTGTCATGACGGTCAAAGGCATCTTCGATGCTGGAGGGGTTGAATCCTGATTCAATCATGCGATTCAATCGTTTTTTCGCCGTCTTTCCGAACGGCGCAGCTTGGCGCGATCCAGAGGGAGCAGCCTTTTTTCCAGCTTCGCGTTCCTTAAACCGGTCAAGGCGCCTCTTCATAACTCTCTAAGGACCTCAAAACCTTTTTATCCCTTTCCTATCGCGGCGTCAGGCCCCTCGCCTGTTCCTCAGCCCAGGTTGGCGTTTACGAAATCCCAATTGATGAGGTTCTGGACAAAGGCGTCCACATAATCACCGCGCCGGTTCTGATAGTCGAGATAGTAGGCGTGCTCCCACACGTCCACGGTCAGAAGCGGCTTCAGTCCATGGGCGATGGGGGTGTCCGCATTGGATGTTTTCAAAACCGCCAACTTTCCTTCCCGCAGGACCAGCCAGGCCCAGCCGCTGCCGAACTGGGTCAGGGCGGCATCCTTGAACTGCTTGGCAAAGGCATTGTAACCGCCGAAATCCGACTGTATCTTTTGGGCGGCGGCGCCCGAGGGCGAACCGCCGCCGCCCGGCTTCATGGAGTGCCAGTAGAAGGTGTGGTTCCAGACCTGGGCCGCGTTGTTGAAGATGCCGGCCCGGTCAGGGCTCCCGGCGGTTTTCTCGATGATGTTTTCGAGGGTCTTTCCGGCCAGATCCGTCCCTTCCAGAAGTTTGTTGAGGTTTGCCACATACGTTTGGTGGTGCTTTCCATGGTGGAAGTCCAGCGTGGTGGCACTGATCGCCGGGGAAAGCGCCTCTTTGGAAAAAGGAAGTTCGGGCAGTGTGATGGCCATGGTGTCGTCTCCTTCTTGAATGGGTTGTCCTGATGGAAGGTCCTTACTGAAATGGGCTGTGACGTCAATAACGGAGCACAGCTGCAAGAGGGGCCTGGTCCGGGACCTCTTCGGGTGAAACTGCGTACACTCTGCCCCCCGTGAGGAGCGTCTGGATAGCCGTAAAATCCAGGATGTCCTCATCGCCGGGCTCATGGCTCTTGTGCACGTCGACGGTCTGTGCCTCCGGATCGAGCCTGCCCCAGACCTGCACCCCGACGGGGACGAAGACCAGTTCGATCCGTCCGTGAAGCGCCGCCTGGACCGCCTCGGTGACCTCGGCCGTCGTCTGCCCGGTGCCTGCCAGTTGCCGGTACCGGGCGGCGCCATCCTCACGTTCCTGTTTGAATACCGGTTCGACAATGGCCCAGGCCTTTTGGTGAAGCTCGTCGGGTTTCATTCGTTCGGGGTTTCCCGGGATGCCTTCATCCATCAGCCAGGGGTAGGTGTTGACTTCTTTATAGAGCGGAAAAAGGTTGTCGACCGCCGCAAGCACCAGAGGGGAGGACCCCTCCGGCAGCAAATCCCGCAGGGATTTATCGACCCTTCGGAACCATTGCCGGATGCGGTTCTTGGTTTCATTGCCGAGTTCGTGTCCGTGAAAGACGGCGGCGCGTTTACCCCCGGAAGTCGAGCGCGTCCCGGTGTGGAATTGCAGCTGCTTTTCCGGGATGCCCTCCGGAAAGGCCTCGGAAAGATTCAGCGGCACATCCTCCAGCTCGATTTCATCGACCGTGTCGCGCGTTCCTGCCAGCAGCCGGAGCTGGTTCTGGCTGACCGCCAGAATATGGAACGTACCGTCGCTGGTCAGCTGGCGCAGCAGAGGCTTGGCGTGAAAGCGGTCCGAGACGACGATCAATTCGGGAAAATCGATCGGGACCCTGAAAAACTCGAGCGTATCCTCCGAGAAAAACACGGCCAGCCCGTCACTCTGCTTCCTCCAGAATGATGGATCCTGCAGGAGACGCTGAGGGGCGTTGAAGAGATCCTGGATCTGCGCTGAGCGCATGCCTTTGGCCTGCAGCCGCTCCTGCGCCTGGCGCAGCAGGTTTTTGAAGCGGATCGGGTCTTGCTCCGTTTCCTTTCCAGCCCGGTGCGTGGGCATGTAAAGGGAAACACACCAGCCGAAATGCCGGTCGATGAACGCTCGCCGAAGTCGATCAAGGTTGATTCTATCCATAAAGACCTCCCCGTTTCATTCGTTCTTTCATTTGGCAGGCTAACCTGCAATCAATCTTGCCTCTATCTCCTTTCCGAGCACGCCTCCCCCGGGATGGCCGATCATGTTCCGGCCCGGCAAAAGGTTGCGCACAATACCCGTAAACGCCTTCCAAAATTATCGCCGCTGCTGCTGATCCGCCGGGTGCCGTTCCTGAGCGGAAAGCCGGAACTTCAGATCCCGCTCCACAAAACAAGGGTCATGGGTCGCGGCCTTCGCAGCATGTGAAGACAAAAACTCATTTCCGGAGTGGAAACCAGGTTCTACCAGGAAATCATTTCCGGATGGAAACAGTTTACAGGTATTCCTGGTCGACGTGAAACGATTTCCGACCGCACCGAGCCTCACCTATCGGATTCCGCCTGAGGGAGCTTCGGCGATTCGCCTGCATCGCAAATCTTCTCGAGGCCGAGCCGCACCGCGGTCTCCTGCGTGGGTCCGCCTGTCTCGAGGTCCCAGCCCATCGTTTCGTAGAAACACCGCTCGAGCCTGTCCATGTCGAGGCGTCTGCCCTTGAGGGGGCCGCGCTGCAGGGGCGGGTGGCCGAGGGCACGCGGGTTGAGGCGCTGATCTTCGGGCTTGATGCCTTCGCGGGCGTTGAATGCCTTTCGAAGCGAAAGGATCCTTTCCCCGGTGTCGAAGTAGGCGTCGGCCGGAAGATCCCATCCGGTGGCGGCGTTCAGGTAGTCCACAACAGGGAGGGGGCTTGTCAGGGCGCCGAACAGGCACAGGCCGGCGCCGTTGATCACTTGCATGTAGATGGAACCGGCGCGGTAGCGCTCGACATGGCGGGCGGTGCGCGTGCGCGCGGCCCGGATCCGGCGGCGTGCCTGGGGGAAGCGTCGGTCCACACCGAAGAGGTCGGCGTAGAGATAGGAAGAGATAGTGTGCCTCCCGGGGGTGGGTTCGCACTGGTAGGCGATGGCGTAGCCCGGGTCGAGCCGGGAGTCGTGCATGGGGAGTTCCTGCCCGCCCGCGTGAACCGCCAGCGACTCGGTTCTTTTGCCCAGCCTCAGGGCGGCCTGTTTCACCCCATCGGCGAGGATGTCGCCGAACCCCTCCCGTTCGATGATCTGGTGGAGCAGGGTGGCGATCTCGCGCGTTCTTCCCCAGCCGAGCCGCAGCCCGCCCGTGGTGTTCTCATCGATGAGCCCTGCTTCGAAGCTCTCGACGGCAAAGGCGATGGCCGCTCCGGCGCTGATGGTGTCGATCCCCGCCCGGTTGCAGGCCTCGTTCATGTCGATGATGGCCGCAAGGTCGTCCTGCAGGAGCAGGCCTCCGAAGGCAGCCAGGGTCTCATACTCGGGTTTGTGCCCCGCTTCACCGGCGTAGCGGCCCGCCTCGATCCGGATGGTTCCGCCGCAGCCCAGAGGGCAGGCGTCGCAGGCATAGCGGCGCACCTGGTGGCGGAGGACGCTTTCGTCCGAAAGCTTCGCGCTTCGGGAGAAACCGTAGTCCAGATGCCCCACACCGCCCCAGTTCCGCACGGGCATGTCCCCGACCATGGCCGAATAGACGGTGAAGCCCGATGTGCCGTAGCGGCGGAGGAGTTCTCTCAGGAGCGTGGAGTTCGCAGGGGCGGGCAGCCCGGTCAGGGCGAGGAACCGGCTGAAAGGGTTGGTCAGGCGCAGGAGCAGGCGATCCTGCAGCCCGGATTTTCTGAAGCGCTTGAGAAACCGCTGGTTGATACGCTTGATCTCCGCGGGTCGTGCGACGCTCACCCGCTTCCGGCCGTCGAAGGACAGGGCCTTCAGGCGCTTCCACCCCATCAGCGCCCCGAGTCCCGAGCGCGCCGCCAGGCGCCCCCCGTCCGTGGCGATCCCCGCCATGAGCGAAAGGCGCTCTCCTGCCGGGCCGATACAGGCCACCCGCGCCCTGGGTGCTTCGAGCCTCTCGCGGATGAAGTGCTCCGTGGCGACGCTGTCTTTCCCCCACAGGCCGGAGGCGTCGCGGATCTCCACCCGTTCGTCGGTGAGGTGCACCCACGCCGGCGGGTCGGCGCGCCCCGTGAAAAAAACCGCGTCGTAGCCGCAGCGTTTGAGGGCGCGGGACAGGGAGCCGCCGACGTTGGCATCGCCCCAGCCGCCGGTGAGCGGCGATTTCCCCACCACCATGAGGCGCCCCCCGAAGAGGGCGCCCGTCCCGCCCAGGAGCCCGGAGCAAAAACCCAGGTAGCTGCTGTTGGAGAAGGGGGCGACGCCTGGCCTCTGCCGCTCCATGATGAAGGCGGCCCCGAGGCCGTAGCCCGAGAGGTACCTGCGGTAATCCTCGTCCGCAGGTTCGTAGACCTCCGTGCTGCGCCGGCTGAGGTCCACCACGAGGACCCTGCCCGTGTATCCTCCGGCCGGGCGGCGCCGGGTCCCTGTCGCCCGTCCATCCGGGGGCCCCGGGGCGACGGAGGGTTTTTCCTTCTCGGGCACCTGGTCCATGAAATACTCGGCCAGGGCGGTGATGGTGAGGCTCGGGTTGACGCCCAGGTTGGCCGGCACCACCGAGCCGTCCGCCACCCACAGGCCCGGATAGCCGTGCACGCGGCCCGCGTGGTCCACCACCCCTTTTTCCGCGCCGGCTCCCATGACGCAGCCGCCCAGGATGTGGGCGGTGGTGGAGACATCCAGGAGAACCTCGGTCCAGGCGCTGACGGGTTCGCCGCCGATCTTCTCCGCCATGCGGCGCGCCACCTCGTTGGCGATGGGGATGTAAGAGGGGACTTTCCGGGCGCCCGGGGCCAGGGAAGAGTTCAGGCTCTTCAGGCCGAGCCGCCACCAGCGTGGTTTGAAATCCAGACGGATCTGATTCTCGTCGGTCTGCATCACCAGCAGGATGGGGGTGCGGGCGGCCCACCCGAACGGCCAGAGGGATCGCAGGAAGGCCCCGGGGCGCCTGAGGGCGATGCCGAGAAACCTGAGGGCGCGGGGCATCCGCCCGCCGCCGTCGGTGAGGAGGGTGGTGAGGAGCGCCATTGCATCGGAGCCCCGGTTGTAGCGGACCACCTCGATGTGGGTGGCGGGGTCGGGGTAGATGCCCGAGGTGATGGCGATCTGGTCGGAGTAGTCGGCGCCGGGGTCGTTGGCCTTGACCCCCAGCAGGGCTTCGGAGTTGGTGCGGACGCCCTCCCCGAGCCGCGGGGAGAGGCCGGGGAGAAAGCCGGCATCTCTGCATTTCTGGAGGAGTTTCACGGTGCCGAGAACGCCGCCGCTCAGGACGACGCCCCGAGCCGTGAAGGTGTGGCGGGGGTGGCGCAGACCCGTGGGCTGCCGGGTGAACACGGTGTAGCCGCCGCCGGGATACGGCCGGATCGCCGTGGCCTCGGTCTCAGGGAAGATCCTCGCGCCCGCGCGTTCGGCCAGATGAAGGTAGTTCTTGTCGAGGGTGTTCTTGCCTCCCACCGGGCACCCGATCATGCACGCGCCGCAGTGGGTGCAGCCGGTGCGCGGCGGCCCTTCGCCGCCGAAATAGGGGTCCGGCACGGTTTTCCCGGGCGGCCCGAAAAAGACCCCCACGTCGTTGACGTGAAAGGTGTCCTCGCCGCGGAGTTCCCGGCCCACTTCGGCGAGCAGCCTGTCTGCCTGCCCCACCTGAGGGCATCTCACGGCCCCGAGCATGGCGCGCGCTTTGGCGTAATACGGGGCCAGTTTCGCTCTCCAGTCTCCGGGCCCCCACTCGGGCTTTCGGAAGACCTCGTCGGGAGGGACGAGGAGGTTGTTGGCATAGACCAGGCTGCCGCCCCCGACACCGGTGCCGCTGAGCACGAAGACGTTTCTGAGCAGGGTGAGCACCTGGATGCCGTAAAGGCCGAGGCGCGGGAGCCACAGGTACTTGCGGAGATTCCAGTTGGTTTGCGGAAAGTCTTCGGTCCGGTAGCGCCTGCCCTTTTCGAGGACGGCCACCCGGTAGCCCTTCTGCGCGAGCCGGAGGGCCGAAACCGAGCCCCCGAATCCCGAACCGATCACCACGTAGTCGTATTCAGAGACAGGATCCTGCCGCATGATACGGATTCCTTTTCAGAAAGACCCGGTGAGCCGGGTGCGGGTGGACCGGTAACCCGCCCTGCAGGTCGGACCGGCTGCAATTGGAAAGCCGCTCTACATGAATTTCGTCCATTGAATGATGAATCCCAGCTTCTTCCCGGTTGCCGGGTGGACCAGCACACAGCAACGGCCATTCATGGGTCCGGCCATAGCCTCCATCATCCGATCTGATCACTTTTTCGTCGTCTGTTTCGACCACCGCAGCTTTGCACGATCTAAAAACGGGGGGGTGACCTTATTTCGTTTTCCTGAAACGATGTTTTCGAATCCGGGCATAAACCCGGCTTTCCGATCTTGTTTCTCCTTAGATCATATGAAACGGGCGGGTGCATGGTGTAAGATGCACGCCGGCAAAAAATCCTAAAACGGAGGACAGCTTCAAAAATTATCTTATATCGGGTTAGATTACCACATGAATCCTCTTTTGATCGCCCTGGTGGTCGAGGGCGAGGGGACAATCCAGCCTTGATTCCTCGTAAGGCAGGCAACCGGCGATAATTATTACCAGATATGGCGGTAACCGGAAATTCTAACGGCCGGGAGGTCGATTTCATCGCCCCGATGCGCGGCAGACCGCGGATGCTGGTCCACGTGTGCGAGTCTCTGGCGGAGCCGCAGACGCTCCGGGGATCATCGTCCGCCCTCGGCCCGGCCGCAGACGATCCAGATCAGGCTTTTCTGTGCATGGCTCCTGCATCACAAGGCTTTTGCATCAAGGCGACGTCTTTTACCGGGATTTCACAGCGCCACCGGTGCTGACGAGCGATGTAACGCAGCGTGGCCTCACTGAAAAAAACCACATGGGTCTGTTCCCGGCGGTAATGCCAAGCCGCGAAACGCTCATCGTCCGTCTGGAAGCAGGTCATCAGGGCCAACCACCCGCCGGGTCGCAACATCCGGTCCAGCCGGGCGAATTCCTCGGCCGGCCGATGAAAGTGCTCGATGACCTCTGCACAGACGATGAAATCATAGAGATCTTCGAGCGCTTCTGAATCGGGGAAAAAAAGCGGGTCGAACAATCGCACATGGTGCCCCGCCTCACTCAACATGCAGGCAAGCGCCGGCCCCGGACCGCATCCATAGTCCAACCCTTTCGCCTGTAGAGGCAACCGTTGCAGCAGCGGATCTGCAAGCTTCGACAGAAATCGGCGGTAGCCGTCATCATCCGGATCATTTCGGTGCAGGCGGTACTGCGCGGACTCCTTTTCCCTCGACAACCTTTGTGCCGGATTCAGAAACGTTGCACCGCAAGTGCCGCAGCGCTCGTATCGGGCACCGTCCACCCGGGCAAAAAAATCGGCCGAGAACGTGCCGCACACGATGCATTGTCGGTCATCCCGGGCGGCATCGCGAGAGGTGTCGTTTTTCACGAACTGATTTTTCCGGTTGTATGCGGAGATGTAGCCCCTCCTTTGGCAAAAGGCGCTTCCCCCTTGCCTGTTCATTTCTCTGTCCCTATCAGCGCTCCCTTGGTGATGTCGAATTCAGACCGGCCCTCGGCCGGAAGATCCTCGACGAGGCCCACGAGTCGTTCTTCGCCCGGGGATCATAAGGATTCGCACGGCGTTCTGACGGGATCCGCCGACCTGCTCGATGCCATGCTGACCGCCCTCCGCGAAAAAAGGTCTTGCCCTCCATTGCTCTTAGCTTTCTCAATCGAAAGTTGGCAGTACTGGAGGACAGAGGATTTTTACGATCAGATACGAAAAAGATGCCCTGCTTCTAATCATAAAAGATGAACGATTTTAGTGTTCTTATTATAGGAAAAAAACTTGCCTTTCGGGGCGGACTTTTTTAGACTAGTCGTAGACTGGTTTGTTTGTGGAGGGAGCTTATGGAGACAATTGGAGCCTACGAGGCAAAAACACATCTCCCCCAACTTCTGGAGCGTGTCGCCAAGGGTGAGAAAATAACGATCACGAAGCACGGCGTACCTGTCGCGACCCTGCAACCTGCGGATTCCTCGAAAAGGACTCCCGTGCGGGACGTCATCGATCAATTGAAACAGTTTCGAAGCGCCCACCGCCTTGACGGACTTTCGGTTCGCGACATGATCGAGGAGGGAAGGCGCTGATGTCCGCGCGTTTCGTGGTCGACAACTCCGTCGTCATGTCGTGGTGCTTCGAGGATGAGGGAAACAGCTACGCGGAGGCCGTCCTCGAAAGCCTCGAATCCGCGGAGGCCTTGGTGCCTGCCATTTGGCCCCTTGAAGTGGGCAATGTGCTGCTTGTGGCTGAAAGGAAAAAACGACTCAGTCACGCTGCGGTCGTGCGCTTTCTCGCCCTTTTGGGCGGCTTGCCCATTACGGTTGAACAGGAAACCCCGGAGCGGATGCTCAAAGAGATCGTCTCACTCGCTCGGGAACACGGGCTATCCACCTATGACGCATCCTACCTGGACCTCGCCATGCGCTTCGATCTTCCCCTCGCCACACAGGACGCATCCCTCGCAAAGGCTGCGGAAAAATGCAAAGTCCCGGCCTTCGAGCCGGCCCGCGCCCACTGACATCACAGAACCGAGCGGATAGCCTGCGGGTGGGCCTCGATGACTCGACCGCGGTACTTCTCCAATCTGGGATGAAATCGGAGGACCAGGCCGAACGGACAAAACCCCGTTGGGTGATCCCCAAGGGGGCGTGCGTTAAATAAAAACCGCTGAAATCAGCGGATGTATTTTCGGTTCCCTGTATGCAATATTCTTATAAGCGTTCACTTTCTTCCAGAGCTGACCGAAGCCCTTGAATATCAGTGGGTTATCAAAGATCAGGCCGATTCCGATGAAACAGGATAGGCTGCTTGACGATTATCTTCTTTTGGGCAGGCTGCTTGCCGCACCTCCTCACTCGTTTTCACGATCCTCCCAGGCTGTTTTTGCCTTCACGTCATCGATGACAAAGCGCACGCCCAGGTTGTCGGACGGGTTCAGCCAGAGCATCTTTTGCAATAGGCGCTCCGCCTCTTCAAAACGCCCAAGCCGCCAGAGGCACAATCCATAGCCGTGCATGCAGCGTAGAAACGGACGGTTGCCGGTAGGCGGCGATATAGCGTGCACCTGCCGAGGCTTGCGGCAACACGACATCGGGGGCCGCAACCACATATTCGGACCCGTCCTCGCGACGGCATCTTGCTGTCAAACCGCGCCGTTCATTGCCATCGTAGTCCACCGCCATCAGCGAAACCGGTTCACCGATGACGAACCCGTCGGCCGGCAGTGGGACCTCATCCTCGAAGGCTTGCCGGAAAGCCCGGAGTTGCTCATCATCACCGTAGGCGCCGACCGTGATTTCCTCGATCAACTCATCCAGGGCGGGGAGTTCCCGATCGTTTTTAGGGCTTCGCGTGCTCATTTTTTATCGATCCTCCCAGATTCCGGCCTCTACCAGGCGTTGAATCAACGCCTTGCGCCGCAGGTGCTTTGCCATGAATTTCTTCAATTCCTGTTGAAATCGCTTCTTGGTCGAATAAAGCGTGTAGGCTTCGGAAATGTCGACAAGCGCACGGCAGGCCTCGTCATACCCGAGCCCGGATCCGCGCTCGACGGGTTCCCGAACCGATGCCCATGCCTTGGGAAAATCGTTGGACAATCTCCTCAGATACGCATCCCGCTCCTTTCGGCGCTTGAGTTCCCGCTGCCTGCGGTCGTGTTCTTGTCTTTCGAGCCTTATTTGGCGGGCCATTTCGGCATTCTGCCGCAGCTCTCCCAAAGTACGCCGAGATGCGCCGGTCTCGGCTGCCTGAAGGCCTCGCCGCCAGGACGCGAACCGGTTCTTGAGCGACCGTTCGGCCTGCTGCCCTTCGCCCTCCAGCAGCTGCTTCAGGATCGAATTCACCTCTTCCCGGGGCAATGCATCGATCCATTTTTCCATTTCTTGGCGTGAAAATTCCGCCTTCGGCGCTGCCGGGCAGCCCATTCCGGCTCCTGCCAGCAGATCGGGGTCAACCTCGAGGAATTCGGCAAGCGCCTGCTGGGCTGCGGTCAGGTTTCCCAGCCCGTTCAAGGACAGCGGTTCCGTCGCATCGTCATCCATCATTTCCCCGGCGGCCGCCGCCAGCCACCCGATGTATAGACTGCGCAGATCCCCGCGCAGTAGTTCATCCCGCACCGGTGCCAGTCTTGCCATCCAGCCGTGGCCGTCTTCCACGCCGAAACGGTCGTAATTTTCCGACTCCGCCAAAGTCCAGGTCATGATCCAATGGGTTCTGGTGGTCTTGATATCCAACCGGTAAGACACAGCAAAGGCTTTGGACGTCTCTTCAGTCAAGGCATCGATAGGTAACCGCACCATGAATAGGCAGGTCATCGAATTGGCCACATAGACATGCGCGTCGAAATAGCGCTGCATCAGGCTGAGGGGGTCACCCCTCAAATCACCCCAATGGTATTCATTGGTGAAGCTGACCGCCGTAATCCTGGCCCGTGTCGAAATCGCCCGCAGCTCGGCCATCTCATCCGGTGTCAAGGGCCGGTCAATGGCCAGGAATTCGTAGTATTGATATTCGCTCATCGCTTCAACTCAGCCCTTATCCTCTTCGCGTTCTTTACCAAAAAGTGCTTCCGCATGGAGTGCGACCTCATATTCCCACACCGAATCGCCATCCATTTCCTTCATAGCCATTATTCTTACCCGCCCTAAACTAAATCTTCAAGGGGGGCGTGTCTCACTTACATGGACACAGAGGAAAAGACAAAGCCGATTATCGCTTCGATGTCCACTGGTGTTTTTGCTTGGTGGATCGGCGGAGTTGCATTGGATCACCCCCAAGCACAACGACACCACTTGCCGGCAGAGCTGCAAACGGAAGCACCGAGTGAGCCACATCCACCCGTGAGGCCTCATCGAGCAGGATGCAGTCGGAATCCGTCCCCGCTTGGGCCAGACTTAACTGAAAATGGCATGAACCGTTTTTACTCAACGCGAAGTGTCTCGGCACTTCCATGTTGACGTATTCGTGGTCCCATGCTTTCATTTCCACGATTCGACATTGGCCGAAACATTGTTGGAAGCGACTTGAATTCTACTCCCCACCCTTGAAGATGAGGGGTGCGCGGCTTTGAAGGCCGTCAACCAGATCGGATAGAGAAATGGATTTCAGCAGGTTCACATCTTTTTGATTTATCCGGATAAAGCGCCATTGTTCGCCGGTTTGTTCGGAGACCCGGTGGCACCAGGAACCGATGGCCTCGTCTTTAGCCCGGGTGCCTTCCCATACCCGGCCTTTGGTTTCGATGATCCAGTTCACTGCTTTGCCGCCTGCTTCCTGCACGGCTGCCCAATCCGGGTGATAAAAGCCGATGGCCCCGCTGGGCTTGATGTAATCCACCCGGAACTGGGTTCCGGACTCGCCCTGTTCGGTGGTTCCGAGTGCGGCGAACCGCAACACGTCCGAGGCGCGGTCCAAAAACTCGGCGAAACGACGTTCGAAATCATTGTAGGTGGCCACGTAGTTGAAAACCGTTTTGGCCGCGGCAAGCGGTGGGAGGTTGCGCCGCCAGCTGAAGGGTTTGGTTTGAGACAGCTTGAAATCCGCTTTCTCGAATTCGATGGTTCGGCGCTCCAAGGTCAGTTCAGCTATCTTGCGAGCCAGGTACTTGGCGATGCCTTCCTGGAGTTCGAGCCGAGCCAGGTGGGACCGCAAGGCTTCCGTTTCCAGATCGACCGGGTTGCCGAAACAGCGGGCGGCGACATAGTTGCGCACAATGGGGTACAGCTCTGCAAATCGGTTGGGCAGCTTGGCTCGTTCGATCACCTTATTGGCAATGGAAGCGATCAATTGCCGGGCCTGGGGCAGATCGCCGGTGATCTCGGCCTGGTGCACTTCGGTCTGGGTGGTAGCAAATTGCAGTTTCAACCGAATCCGAAAGACTTCCGCAAGCTCCGCCTGTTCATAGATGGCGTCCAGCTCTTCAACGCGCAGATCCGCCAGTTTGCGGACGTTGTGCACCAGGCGCGGCTTGGTGATCGGCAGGTTGATATCGTAAGCCACTCGCTCCTGAATCGGCGCAATGATTACCGGCAGCGGCGGGTCTTTCTTGTCGGTGGTGGCCACGCCCACGCCTTCGGCTTCGAGCTGGTCGCGCACCACCTTGAGCAGGTTGCGGGTGCCCAGCACTTCCAATGTCTGGGTTTTGTCCGGGCCGATTTGCGTCATCAGGCGCAGTCCACGGCCGATCACCTGCTCGGGCAGGATCTCGGCCTTGGCGGTGAAGGGCCGCAAACCGAGGACGACCGAGACGTTGCGCACATCCCATCCCTCCCGCAGCATCATAACGCTGACGATGGCCTTGATGCGGCTTCCGGTTTTGTCGATGTCCCGGGCCGCCTCACGAGCCTTTTCAAGATCCTTTTTTGTAATCTCGCCGGCCGCGTCGGTGTGGATCACCAGGACCTCGTTTTCCCTTAACCCGAACTCGTTGGTCTTCCATAGATACTCTCCCAGGGCGTCGGCAAACACGTTCTTCTCGGCCATGATGAACAACACCGGCCGTTGACCCAATTTCTTGTAAACCTGATCATGCTCCTGCCAGCGCTGGACCGCGGCGCGCAACCAGTACCCGTATTTTTCCGCCACGTTTTCCTTGGTCACATTGTCCGGGTCTTGGGCTGGCTGCTTGGGGTCATCCTCCTTGGTGACGATCAGGGGCGCCTTGACGATACGGTCCTCCACGGCCTGGGCCAACGGGTAGTCGCAGACCGTCCAAGGGAAATACATGCCGTTCTGGTCCTTGGGCGTGGCCGAAAAATCCAGCCAAAGGGAGAGGCCCTTGGGCAGGACGCGGTGAATGGCCAATAGTGACTGGCTCCAGGCCAGGTCCTCGTCGTGCACGTGATGCGCCTCGTCATTGAGGACCACCAGGTCTTTCAAGGACTTGACCCGCTCCAGCATGGATCGCTGTCCTGAAGCGGCCAGATCCTGGGAAGGTTTTTTCCCCAGCAGGGTTTCCACGGCATTGGCGGGGTTCCAGGTCTGGTCGCGGGATTCGTAAAGCTGGTGGATGTTGGTCAAAAACAGATTGCCGGAGGGATCGGGTTCGGAGGCTTCGCCACGCAGGATCACTTTCTGGCTGAATAAAGCGCGCCACTCCGGCGGAATCAGCGGGATTTGATAAAATACCCGGTTGGCTGCGAAATCCTTTTCAAGCCGCTGGTAAACGATCACATTGGGGGCGACCACCAAAAAGTTAGTCGAAAGCGTCGATCCTGGAACCATTTTGCGATGAAAATGCGACCAGACCATGACCATGGCCATGACCCAGGTCTTACCGGAACCGGTGGCCATCTTGAAGGCCATGCGGCAGAGGTTTTCCGGCGGCAGATCCTGAACCCCCTCCTTGTCCAGCTCCGGCACATAGCGTACAATCTGGCGGCGGCCGTCCATGGTGGTCTGAAAGACGATGTTGTCGGAAAAGAGGTCCTTTTTGTAGGTTTCGGCGTATGTCCGAATCAGGTCCGCGGCATCCCGCTTGCCGGCGATCTCCACCAGCCATGAAAGGGTCTCCACGGCTTCCCGCTGGCAGAAGTAATAGCGGAAAGGCGCCACGAACCCGAACACATCATGGTCTTCTTCGAACCAGTATTCAAACAGCCGCCGGGTGACCTCCGATGCGCCCGGATACCCCTGATCCCGCCAGTTGTCCACGGCCTTGCGGATTTTGGATACCAGCAGCAGTCTGCTCTCTCTGCGGTTGGGTGCTACGCGCCAGCCGGTTTCGGTCCTTCCGTCTTTGACCAGATGGGCATTGGGTTTAAGCCAGGGCAGGCGCCCGGGGATTTCCGGCAAATCCTTATCATAGGCAATGACCGAACGGGACATTGGGCCTCCAATTTTGCTTCTCAAACTTTATTTATGGATTTATTGATATTGAAACAAAATCTTGGATTATAAAATCCATATATATTCAATAAACCTCATTTTTTCATAATATTGATAAAAAAGGTTAATCAATACATGCCTGTTACAGTAACGCCATCTCGGTCCTGGAAGGCAGAATTGTATAAATAGTATAGTTTAAATAGCGCTATACATTTAAAAAATTTAATCTTTTAAAATGCTTATGCGCACAGCTGTCCAGCCGATGGCATAAATCGTGGCTTAACCAGGACCATTTTCATGTTTGTTATATAATTCCCACTGCGTTCCTACGCCTCGTTTGTTTCCGACAACCCTGATGATTTTTGCCCGCCTCATTTCTTGCAGAAGGTTGGTAACCAAGTTTTTTTTCTGGTCGGTCGTCAGCGCGTCCGACACTTTCTCAAGAATCAACTGATCAAAGTCGGCTCGCGTGGCTACCTGAAACCTTTTCAGGTAGCTTTCGATCATCTTCATGTAATGCTGTTTGTCGAATGCTCGTTTTCGGATGTAATCGGCTTTTGTTTCCGTTGCCGCGGCAACTTCCGCCGACACGAAAAGGTTAGGGCGGCGGCCTTCGATCAACCCTTTCTTCTTCAGCATCCTAAATTCATCGTCGGTGACCGGCTTGCCTTTTTGAACCTTGTCCAAAGCGATCACTTCCTGCAAGCTGAGGTCGGTTCGCTGCATCAACATCCGGGTATATCGCTCATCAATGACCTTGCCGATGATACGAACCTTCACCCTTCCTCGTTCACTTAAATCGTATTCCGGCATGGGAAAATTGCGGTCCCGCTGCTTGGTGAACATGCGTTTGATGCCGCTGCCGATGGTGTCGATCATGTTGAGGTTCACCATGGCCTCGGCTAGGAAACGGTTGCGATAAAATTCAGGCGGCGCATCCCTGCGGATGACTTCATCCACGCTTCCGGGCAGAAAATCACCGAGGTTCGTGAAGAGGAGCGAATGCGGTTCCTCAACCACGTTGATGCGTCCTCCCAGCAGGTAATCTTGATGGGCAATACAATTGTGAAGGCTTTCCCGGATCACCCAGACGTCGTATTGAGACAACTCGATCGGAAATAACCGCCCGCTGGGCAAGTGCCGGTATGTTAAATTTCTGATTCTTGAAAACAACAGCTCGACTGCCATCAACAGAGGGGGGCCGAAATGGGCATAGTCTTTTTCAATCTGTTGGTCATTTCTGAGCAGCCAGGTGATTTTGGCGATGGCAGGAGACAAAAAGTGCTCAGCTTCATTTTTTCCAAGCAGGATAATGGCGGCCCGGGTGATGCCTCTGGAAATGCATACTTTGGCTTTTTTCAGAAAAGTGCTGTCATCCCATTGGCCCACTTCCTGGGCCAACATTGGATGTTTCCGGATGAAATTTTCCCTTGCCCGCATAATAGCGCGATCGTCGAGATCATGGATCGTTGCCCCCTCACAGATACCGGCCGACCAGTCCTCCACCACCTGCCTGCGGATCATATCGATTTTATGGAGGCTCAAAGGCCCGAGAGAATCATGAATGCGGCCGTAGGCAACGCTTCGCCAAGTGGTCGGAACCCCCCGGGGAGCCGGCGGAATATGAAATAAGAGGATACGCCGGCCGTCTATTATCATCTCGTGAATTTCAGTGAACGTCATCTGATGATTGGTGTTTCTTGAAACTTCATGTTTGAGCTTTTCCAACCCCGGTTTCTGGAGCCTATAATTCGATCCCACCATTTGCCGCGGTGGCTGATTGGTTACTCCGAAGATCAGCCAACCCGCGGCACCTCTTTGAGGGTGCCGTCTTCGTTGTACTTGCCCGGCCAGACCAGTTCGGTGCGGGTGACCCGCATCATCCCAGCCGGCGGGTCAGGCAGGAGCACGGGGGTCTGTTTCTGTTCATTCTGATTGGCATAGTTCTGCTTATCCACCATGGGGGGCGACTCCTTTTGAGCTTGTTTTCTGTTCTGTTTCGCGATCTTCATCGAACTGGGCTGCGATGGCTTTGCCGGTATCTGTGCTGCTGCCCCAGTTGGATTCAAAAGCTGTTCTATCAATTTCTTGCGCCGGCCCTTGGAACTGACGGCCATCTGCTCGCACACCGCCTTGACCTGCTTTTCGCTCAGGTGTGCCAGCAGCGTTTCCGGTTCCGCCCGCCGGCTGCGGGCCACCTTGGCCCGCATATCTTCAACGCTTCGGCGGTCCACAGCTTCCATTTCCATGTCATCCACCACCGCCTTGAGCGTGTCGCGGTCCATGATCGCCAGGATGGCCTGTTTCAGCTTCATCTATCCGCTTTCCTTATCGCGATTGGTTTTGCGCAAGAATTCTTTTCCTAATGCGGTGAGCCGATATCGTTGCTTGGGACTTCGGGGTTTATCCGGAATGGTCAATTCAATCAGGCCCATGGCCATCAGCGGCTTGAGAACTTGGTCCCTGAACTTGGTGCGGTTTTTTCGGCCCCACAGGGCCATGAGATCTACTATTGGTTTTTCTTCAAGACAGTTACGCAAGATATTAACTTGGTCCCGACTTGGTCCCGACTTGGTCCTGGCTTCGTCCTTTAATTCGGGAGACGGGGATTGGATGTTGATTTGTTCAGCCAAACGCACGGTCACCCGCACCCGCATGCCGATCTCTTCCATTTGCAAATCCGGCAGGCCCAACTCTTCGGCCTCACTCAAAATGCGGGGGATGCCGCTGCCCCACTGCTCGATCAGGTTCAGCTCCCGAAAAATTCGCGCGATGACATGGTTGCGGATCTTGGAGACGCCCCGGCGCATGTCTTCGATGGTCATACCGGGCAGCAGGATGCCCGGGTTTTCAACCTCGATGCGATCATCGAAAAAAGCAACCCGGATGGGGGCGCCCCTTTGGGAATAATCGGCGTGCACCAGAGCGTTGATCACCACCTCGCGCAGAATCCCAAGGGGAATGCTCCACACATCCTTGCGTCGCACCTCGGAGAAATCGGCGCCGCGCATGGCGTGTTTCTTGAGAAACAGCATAATGCTCTCCACCGCCTGGGGCAAATGATCGTTGAGGTCGATGTGATCGAAGATGCGCGCCTTGTCCCGGCCGATGAACCGGCCGCACTGCACCCAGGCATCGGGGAAATGCAGCCCCCGCTCCTTGCCGCAAAGCAAGACAGCGCCCTTGGTGGGAACCAGCCGGCTTTGGTCTTTTGTCAGCAGCCGCAGGGTCAGCATTTCCTTTTCGTCCAGATCATGCTTGCCGCGAAACATCGATTTGAGCGCCGCCAGGTCCAGATCATCAACGCTCAAGTCGGCCATGGGCAGTTCATCAAAGGCAATGCCTTCCACCAAACGCCGCAGTTCGGTGATCAACTCCCGGTCGGCCTGCCGGTTGGTGGACCCCAGGCGCAGGTATACGCCCGTTTCCGGTCCCTCGACTTTGACCCAGTGGGGCCGGGTGCCGCTCAAAAAGACTTCAACCACCAACAGCGTCTTGTTCTCGACCGTAACCATCTCCACACTCGGGACGAGTCTCGGACTGATGGCATCGGCGATCATGCTACAGAGGCGCTCTTCCTCATCCAGAGGGTGGGTGATGCCGACAGGCGCACGGCTCTTGTCATCCACGCCGATGATGACCTTGCCACCGGCTGTATTGGCAAAGGCCACCAGGGTTTTCATCAGCTTTTTGGGTGAAGACAGATCCCGCTTGAATTCGAAAGTCTTGCCTTCGGGCTGATTCAATAAGGTTTCCATGGTCATGATGGCCACCCGCCTATAAAATCCGAAATCCCCAATCCGAAATCCAAAATCATATTCTTCCTTCCGCCCCGCACAGGGCCTTCAAGTCGCACTCCTTGCACACCTTGCTTTCCGGTGTTCGGTTCACGGTGAAATCCCGCGCCTGAATGCGGGATACCACCTGGTCAAACCGCCGTCCGGCCGCTTCCACTTTATCCGGGCGATAGGGGATTTCCATCAGCGCGGCGGATTTGTCCGGCTCGGCGGTCCAGTAGAGCAAGAGGCGTTCAGGATGTTTGCCGTGCCGCCGCTCCAGCACGTGGGCATAAGTGCAGAGCTGATCCTCGTAGGTGGACAGAAGTGTAGGGTCGGTGCTGCGCTCGCTGGTCTTGAAATCCAGCAACTCCAGCTTGTTGTCCTGCCCCATCAACAGGTCCACCTTGCCGACGAGGATATAGCCGTCCTTTTCCAGGGAGACATCCACCTCGGTCTGGATGACCCGGCGCATTTCGGCCTGGTTCTGGCGGAAATAATTCATTACCTGGGTAAAGGCTCCTTCCTTGGCGGCATCGCCGATAGGGCGCACATCGCTCAGGCAGAGAAACCTAAAATTGCGCTCGAAAAAGAACCGGATTTGCGGCTGATTAAGGTTGTCGAGCTGTCCATCCATTGCTGTGCGATGGATGTCTTCAATGGTTTGATGGACCAGCAGCCCGAAAAAGATCACCGCCGAACGGGAGGGCGTGAAGTCGTATTCCCGGAAGAACTGGTATTGCCGAGGGCAAGTCTCGTATATGTTCAAATCGCCGGTGAAGCTGTAGCATTTCTTCACCGGCATGCGCTCCCGCAGTGCAAAACGCTGGGCTGCCAGCAGTTCTGTTTCCACATAGGGCCATTGGGGAAGCCCCTGCCAGATCGATGCGTAATGATCCTTGGGCGGTTCATGGGCGGTCAGTACCAACAATCTCTGGGGGCGGGAAAATGCCACGTAATGCAGACGCATGCGGTCGAACAGGGTGATCCGGTTTTCCGGCTCGAAAAACGGTCGCCGGTAAAATGGCGAAAGATCACGGTCAATCCTCTTGGACGTGGAGAGTTGTTTGCTGAGGCTGCCGACCACCACCACCGGAAATTCAAGACCCTTGGCCTGATGGATGGTCATGACCTGAACATGGCCTTTTGGAAAGGGCCGGTCCGGGTCTTCGTACTCATTGATGCCGCCGTCATAAAGCAGGCGAAAGAAACTGTTGAATAGGTGAAAGCGCAGATACTCCCGATTGCCGAAAGTAACAATGTTGTAATGGTAGTAATTCTGAAAGGTGTTGAGCAACTGGCTGAAAATGGCCAGGTTGCGGGCCCGATTCTCGTTTTTCAGGAAACCGGGAAAAGGATCGATGGCAAGAATCCGATAGAAATAGTCGGCCGGCCGAAGGTCCAGGGATTGCCCCGATTCAAGCGCGGCGATCTCATCTACCCAACGGCGCAGTTGGTGTGCCAGCGGGTGCGGTGGAGCAAATTTAGCGGCCAGTTCTACAAGGTTCCTATCCACATAACGGGCCAGATCCGCCGCCGCACCAGCCAATTGCCCGCGGCCACCATCTCCGTGCCACCCGAAAATCAGGGCAAAGCAGGCCAAAATAAGCCCGATTTCAGGGTTATCAAAATAGGCCCGCGCTCTAGGGCAGAAGGCCGGGATGCCGCGTGCTTCCAGTGCCGAAAGATAGGATCGGCTGTGATTTTCCCTTACGCTGTGCAGCAGCAAGGCAATTTGGCTGTAATCTTCCACGACACCTTCTTTTTTCAAGAAGGCTGCCAGGTCTGCAAAGCGTTGGGCTTCATCGCGATGGTCCCGGCCCCAGATGCTCATGACGGCCGGATACTCCGGATGCACACCGTCTGGAGCGGGTTGGATGGTTTTGTCGTAGCGAAAGGCGGTTCCATTAGGGTTGGACCAGTCGATAGAAGCCATCCAGCGGTCGTATCGTTCAACGATGTCGCGGTGGGAACGATAGTTGAGGGTCAGCTTGATCACCGGGCAGCGAGAAAACCGTGTCGGGAATTCGAGGATGTTGCGCACCGTGGCACCCCGGAACCGATAGAGACTCTGATCCTCGTCGCCGACTACGCACAGGTTGCCGGAATGCTCGGTGAGCTTCAGCAAAAGCTGTTCCTGAACCGTGTTGGTATCCTGATATTCATCGACGAGCACGTACCGGATGTCTTTGATCAAGTCGACACAAATGGTTCTGTCTGCCAGGAGATCATAGGCGATCCGTTGCAGGTGGGCGAAATCCACGCGGTTGTTCTGGTAGAGGGCAGACTCGTAAGCCCGATAGGCTCCTGCGATGGACCGAAGGAATGGATCGGCCGACCCGGCCAGTTGATCGATCTCCACCAGTTCTTCGGTGATCTTGTCAAAGTAATTGCGCGCGCCCTCGATGGCGGTCCACTTTGTTTTCCAGCGATGCAGGAAAAGGTCATTTTCCGGCGCTCCGACGATCTGGTCGAAGTGTTCGAAAATAAAAAGCAACTGCGTCAGTTCGTCGAGGGTTTCGTAATTATTTCCAAGTGGTGAATGGTGCCGATGTTTTGCGATGAATCGGTTGCATAGGCCGTGAAGGGTCGTAACATGCAGCTCCGACAGGTCGTTTTCAAAGGCGACCTTGTGGGCCGCCGCACCAATGCGATCCCTCATTTCAAAGGCAGCCTTTTCGGTGAAGGTGCACAGCACCATTTGGCTGGGTTCAGCTTTACCGAGCAGCAACAGATTCAAAGCACGCAAGACAATACTGTAGGTTTTACCGGAACCGGGACCGGCGATGACCATCAGCGGCCCATCTTGGTGAGCGATGACCCTGCGCTGGGCCTCGTTCAGATCCGGGTAATGCTTCAGAATTTCCGGCGCAACGGTCATAACAGGCCCGCCTTGCGGAAGCTGAACACGTCGTCCGCCGACACGATGAGGTGGTCGACGATCTTCAACTGCACTGCTTCGGCTGCCAGGACTAATGCGCGCGTCAGCAGTTTGTCTTGCTCGCTGGGTTGTATATTGCCGCTGGGATGATTGTGCGCCAGCACCAGAGCCGCCGCGCCGCAACGTAAGGCCGACTCAACCATTCGCCGTGGGTACACATTGGCGCGGTCGATGGTACCCTCCTCCAGCGTCTCTACGCCGTCGCGCAGCAGCCGGCTGGCGGAATCGAGATACGCCACTTGAAAGACTTCGTTGGTCAGCCCTCCCAATTTCATACGCCAGAAGTCACCCATGGTTGCAGCATCCGACAGGATCTCGCGGCCTTCGGCATTCTGCTGCAGGTAGGTGGTGGCCGCTGCTCGAATAATCTTCAGCGCAACCGGAGTGACTGTTCCAATCTTCTCGACCTTCCGCAATTCCTCCACCGGCGCATCGAGGATGCCCTTCAGATTGCCGAATTTCCGGATCAGTCGCTTGGCCGTTTCCTTCACGTCCTTGCGCGGAATCGCCAGGGTCAAAAGCAGCTCTACGACCTCGTAGTCGGCCATGCCTTGTATGCCTGACTTGAGAAAGCGATCACGCAAGCGTGCCCGATGTCCCACATAATGCGGTTCGGCCTTTTTCATTTGGACATCCCTGGAAGGTCCAGCGTTCCCTGTTTCATCATCTTCAGCCAAAAGATTTCAAATTGCGCCATTGCCAGCTTTGAAGGTTTGACTTGGGCGTTCCCCGGCGGTTGATGGCTGAGAAAGTGAGGCCGAGCTTAGCCGGGAATTGTTCCTGAGTGAGCCCCGTTTGTTTACGAAGCGCACGGACTAGCCGGGATCTGCCAACCTGGATATAAAACATCATCCTCCCTTCAGATCCAAAAGGAACCTGAAAAAAATGATGTTCATATCCGGTCACTTGAAAATTGAAGTATCGTACGAACGATTTATAATTTCAAACGCTTTCTTGTCGTGAATCAAAAGAAGTAGTGTTGGTATTAAATAGGCAGGTTTATCACCATTAGTGCTCGGATTGGCTGCTGGCACAGCAGTCAGCGAGACTGAGCCAGGCTGAAACGGAGGTCCTTGACTTGGGAAGGCTAAAGCCCCGCCGCTAAGGTAGGGCACGCCGGGATGAAACCCATCCAACCGTTCAATGGCCGGGAGGAGCTAGGGGTCGTCAAAAGTCAGCCGTTCCTCGTACGCGGGGCCCCAGGCCGCGCCTGTGTCGTTTTCTGGGTGCCGATCAGGGGTTTGCCCCCTGGCTGGTATTCACGGCCAGCAAAGGCCCTTTCGCCGCCGCGGCGGTGTCTGAGCGCTTGCCCCCGATGCGGGGCTTTCGGGTATCCTGTCGGCTCGTGTTTCCAGCGGATTCCTTTTGGTGTTTTTGCCCTTGTGGGCGCGATATTTGCGCCGTGTGGCGGGGAAAGCCCGCCCCTGGGATTATCTACTGGAGGCGGGGAAGGAACGTCGGTGGGCGGGACAAGAGCTGATATGAAGAATTTGAGCGGGGTACCTGTAATGATTTTTCTTGCCGAAAGCCGATTTATAACTCTTTATTCCGACAAGTAACTTTTTTTCCTGTTTGTTCGAATGGATGCCGCTCCTTTCGAAAAAAGAATTGGCTACTGGAATCGAAATAGGCCATTATTAAGCTATCATTAGATGGAGGTAATCGACATTGTTGTCTTTAGACCAAAAAAAGTTGGCTGATATTTCGATCCCAGTGGGTACGGGTTGGCTTCTCGGCGCATGTATGGAAGCCCGCGGCAAGCAAGACCTATGGATTAGGCAGAAACCGCAAGTTCTCGATGTTCTGAGGGAACAGGCGATTATCCAGAGTGTGGAATCATCGAATCGGATAGAAGGCGTGACCATAGCGGCCGACCGTCTCCGTCCGGTGGTTTTGGGAAAGTCCAAGCCCCGGGACCGCTCTGAAGAAGAACTCGCGGGATACCGACAGGCTTTGGACTGGATTTATTCGCGAAAGCGCCAAGTGTCCATCATACCGAAGGCCATCCAGCGGCTTCACGCGTTCGCTCAGGGTGGTTTTTTGGGCAATGCAGGCGAATGGAAAAAACGGGATAACGAAATCATCGAGATTCTGCCTAACGGCGAGAGGAAAATCAGGTTTGTTCCCACTTCCGCCGAGGACACACCGAAAATTATGGATACGCTTTGCCGGAATTATAGAGAAGCTTGTGACGGTGAACAACTTCCATCGCTTTTAGTCGTCGCCACTTTCGTGTTCGACCTTCTGTGCATCCATCCATTCCGGGACGGGAATGGACGTGTTTCACGACTGGTGACAACACTCTTGCTTCAGTCACATGGTTTCCAGGTTGCACGGTACGTCAGCTTGGAACGTCTGGTCGAGCAGAGCAAGGAAGATTATTATGGCGTCCTGGCCGAATGCTCACAAGGATGGCATGAAGGCAAGAACGAACTTCTGCCTTGGTGGAACCATTTTCTGAGCATGTTGCGCCTTGCTTACAAGGAGTTCGAACGACAGGTGGAGTCGACGGAGGCCCGTCCCGCCAAAAGCGACCTGGTAAAACAGACCGTTCTCGCTCAAGTGGAGCAGTTCACACTGGGAGACCTGGCAGCCCAACTTCCATCGGCCAGCACGCAACTGATCAAGAAAATCCTCGCTGAGCTGAAAAAACAAGGCAAGGTTCGGCTTGTCGGCAGGGGGCGGGGCGCTCGCTGGGAGATCATTCTTTAGAAGGCAAGATCGGCAAATGGCTACTGACCTGGATAAATAGCTATTTTTAGGCTACCATGGATCATCGGATGTGGCTCCTGTTCATCAGTGACACCCACGGCAAGCTCGGGATCATAAATGAATCGGTTGCTCAGGTTCGAGTCGACGCCGTTATCCATACCGGGGACTTCTCCTTTTTCGACAACGGGAGTTTCGAACGCCGCTCGGATGGAGAACTTCGGCTTCACGTCGTGCATTCCGATCTGCCGCGAACCGAACGGGATCGAATTCTGGCGCTTTCCCGAAAGGGCATGATCAGGATTGCCGGGGAGCACCTTGTCGTCTTTCACAATCATCTGACATTTTTTTTTCTGATTATCTTGGACGATTGGTCCGCGTAGAGGCAGCACCCACCGAATCCGGCCGCCGGCGTTGCGATGGGGCTCTGCAAAAGCCCACGGTCGCGTATGCCGGGCTCTCCGCCGTAGCGATCGATCTGATTCTGGTGAATCTCGAGGACCGCTGTAATGGAAAAATCGGATGCACGCCCTGCTCCGATATCGGGGGATTCGTGTTGCACGCGTAAAAATCTATTTGCCCACCCGGTCTACGGGCGGAACCTACAGAGATTCGACCCGCCCCGGGCATCCTCCGGTGGTTCTCCCCTCTCTTGCACATATAGCTGGGCGAAACGGAAAACGTCGGCTTTGGGGAACTTTTTTCTCGATGGACACAAATTTTTGCTGTCAGGACCCTTTCCGTACATTATCCCCAGTGTGGGGAAACAAGGAGGATTCCAAATGTCGTCCACCACTCAGACGAAGACAGAACGAATCGACGTCCGGCTCACTCCCTCATCGGAGGCGCTGTTGCAGGAAGCGGCCAAGGCGTCCCATAAAAACGTCAGCGAGTTCATTTTGGAGGCGGGGATTGTCGCGGCCAACCAGGTTTTGGCTGACCGACGGCTGTTCCTGCTGGACGAGGCTCGGTGGAAAGAGTTTCAGGAGATGGTGGATCGTCCGGTCCAGAAGAAGCCTCGCCTGAGCAAACTGCTGAACGAGCCTGGCGTTCTTGACTGATGGGTGGTCGCTTTGGTCCGGCCCCAAGCTCACGGCAGCGGACGAGGAAGGAGCTTTCGATTGCGGTCAGCAGGACTTGAATCTGTTCTTGCACCGCTATGCCCTTGTCAACCAGAGAGCCAGCAGCGCCCAGACCTATGTGTCCTGCGTGGGCGGCGTCGGCTTTGATGATGCGCCCCATCGAGTGGTAAAGGGGCTTGTCAGACATCGAGTGCCCGTCATGCTGCTGGCCCGCCTTGGCGTGGATCAGAGGTTTCAGCGCCAGGGGTTGGGTCGGGCCTTGCTCAAGGACGCCATCCTCCGTACCTTGCAGGCGGCGGATATAGCCGGCATCCGCGCGTTGCTGGCACACGCCAAGGACGAGCATGCCAAGCAGTGGTATCTCTCCTGGGATTTCGAGTCCAGCCCCACGGACCCTTTCCACTTGTTTTTGCTCATCGAGGACATGCGAGCGGCGGGAAGAGTGGTTATTGAAGACAGCCCATGATAAAAATATCTACACTTTTTTGTAAGTAAGGGTTCGGAAACGTTTGGACAAAGAAAAAGCCCTGAGCTGTTCTTGCTCAAGGCTTCCTGTTTAATAAAATCGGTGCTTCATCGGCCGTATTTTTGGCTGACTCCCCGTTTGCAACCATCTTCATAACCGTTCTCCATTCGGATGTCAATCCAAAAGCGCTTATCGTTCAACGAGTTATCAAAGAGCACGCCGTTCCGGCAGGACGGAAGCGGTGTCAAGTCATATTTCCGTGAATATACTGCGGATATAAATCATCTTGGGATGCCATCCCCGGAGTTCTGATTACCCAACGAGTCGTGCCCCGCAACAGTAGGGCAAAATATTCGCCCCGACGATCATGACGATGTCATGTGTCGGCGGAATCCTGTTGACCAGCTTCCCATACCTGAATGGCCCTCATGATCTCGGCGGGTTTCGTGGCGGCAAGCACATCCTTACGCCACTGGTCATCTCGAGCCATCCTGCTGATCAGGCCAAGCGTTTCCAAGTGGCTTTCCGGCGGGTCAATGGGGGATAACAGGAGAATCACAAGCCGGACCTTCCGACTCGTCTCTTGGTCTTGGATACCCTCTCTGCCGACCCCAATAGCCATTATAGGGCGAGATAAACCCGCTATCCGCGCATGGGGGATCGCTACGTCCTCTCCCACGAAAGTCCCGCCTTGTTTTTCTCGGTCGAGAACGGATTCCAATGCCGATCCCATCCGCCCCTTACCAATCTCTCGACAGGAATCGAGCAGACGCTTGATTGCCTCCTCTTTTTCAATGATCTTTTCCCAAACCAGAATGGTCCTGCTCGAAAGCGCCGCGACGCCCTCACCGATGAAGTTTTTACGTGCCTTGAGTCCTTCATCCGATTCAACAGCCGGAGGGATTATTTCAGGGGATGGTCGCTCTTCCCGTATGGCCTTCGTGTCCAGAACAACGACGGTAATCCCTGTTCCCTCGGTAACCAGCCGATCCACGATGCTGCCTTCCCCACGGAGTCTCTTCCAGAAAGGCACCTTTCTCCCAGGGGTTCCAGTCACAATGTGCCCGACACGATACTCCTTGGCAAATTGGAGGATGGTCTTGACGACATCGTCGCCCTTGTAGGTGAAGACCGTCGCCCCCAGTTGCTGAGCAAGGGTCAGAGTGTTGGAGAGCATCCGCTGGGTTGCTGCGTCGATGACAGTGGGTTGTTCCTTGGATGTCTGCACATATACGGCATACCAGTTACGGTTCAGCCGCCCGGCCAGGCGAGACGCATAACGCAGCAAGGCCTCGCTGTTCGGTCCCCTGGAACTTAAACACACCATGACCTGATCCGGGCTTGCGGGAACATCCTCGGCCTGAGGATCGCGTCTGCGCGAATCGATTTGGGCCGCCAACTCACGAAGGGTCAGCTCACGAAGCTGTTCCAGGTTGGTCGGCCTGAAGAAATGGTCCAACGCGGTTTCAATCCGCTCCTTGGTGTAGACTTTTCCTTCCTTTAAGCGGCGTCGCAGATCCTCGATGGTGATGTCGACGTTGACAAGCTGGTCGGCTTCGGCGACCAAGCGGTCGGGGATTCGCTCGCGCACCTTGACCCCCGTGGCCCGTTCGACGGTTTCATACAGGCTTTCCAAATGCTGAATATTAAGTGTTGAGATGACGTGAATGCCCGCAGCAAGAAGCTCTTCAACATCTTGGTAGCGTTTGGCATTCCTGCTACCCGGCACGTTGGTGTGGGCCAGTTCATCCACTAGGACAACGTTCGGACGCCTGAACAGAATCGCGTCGAGGTCCATCTCCTCGATCTCGATCCCGCGATAGGTGACCTTACGGCGTGGAATCACCTCCAATCCCATGAGCAAGGCCTCGGTTTCCGCCCTCCCGTGGGTTTCGACAAGACCGACGGTCAGGTCGATGCCATCCTCCTTGATGCGGTGACCTTCCTGGAGCATCTGGTACGTCTTACCCACCCCGGCCGCGTAGCCGAGGTAGATTTTCAACCTGCCCCGCTGCGAGCGGCGGATCAGACGCAGGAAGTTGTCCGCGCGGTTTTCGTTCATCTCATTTGCCCAACCTGTCCAATGCCATATTCACAAGCAATGCGTTTACCAGCGGCTGCGGGGTAAGCATTCCCCCCGGACGGCGCGCATATCTGTCCAGTAATTCCATTATGGTTTCGTTGGATAAACCTCGGGCCGCGGCGACCCTTCCCGCCTGTTATCTGGCGGCGGTAAGCGTGATGTTCGGATCGAGACCGCTTCCCGAAGCGGTTACCAAATCTGCTGGAATAGGATCTTCGGCGGTCGCTTTGAACCTCGCGACCAGGGTCTTTGCCCTCTCGCGAAGCTCCGGATTGGCGGGTGACAAGTTACTGCCCCCCGCGGCCGCCGCGTTATAGTCAACCGCCGATGGTCGCGGCCAGAAGTACTCGGGCCGGTCAAACTTCTGGGCAATGAGCTTACTGCCGACGATTTCTCCCAGGCCATTGCTTACCAGCGACCCGTTGGCGGAATTGGGCGTCAGGGTCTGCCCGATGCCCAATACCACCAAGGGATAGAGAAGACAGCAAATCACCATCGTAACAAGCCCGATTCTGATCGAGGTGCCCGCCTGGGTGATAAAGCCGGTTCTTTCAATCGTATCGTCCATGATCCCTCCTAAAACAATCCGGTCAAGCTCAAGGCCAGGTCGATCAACTTGATGCCGGCAAAGGGTGCGATTACACCTCCCAACCCATAGACCAGGAGGTTCCGTCTCAGGATGCTCTCCGCTCCCATGGGACGATACTTGACTCCCTTTATGGCGATGGGAATCAGAAGCGGGATGATGATGGCGTTGAAAATCAGGGCCGAAAGAATCGCGCTTCCCGGCGTCTCCAATCTCATGATATTGAGGGCCGCCAGTTGTGGAATCGCCAGCATGAACATGGCCGGGATGATGGCGAAATATTTCGCCACATCATTGGCTATGGAAAATGTCGTCAGCGCGCCCCGGGTCATGAGCAGTTGTTTTCCGATCTCGATGACCTCGATCAGCTTGGTGGGGTCGCTATCCAAATCCACCATGTTTCCGGCTTCCTTGGCCGCCTGGGTGCCGGAGTTCATGGCGACGCCGATATCCGCCTGGGCAAGCGCCGGAGCGTCGTTCGTGCCGTCTCCCATCATCGCGATCAGTCTTCCCGCGCGCTGTTCTTTCCGGATGTACTCAAGTTTGTCCTCCGGCTTAGCTTCCGCGATGTAATCATCCACACCCGCCTGCCTGGCGATAGCCGCCGCGGTTAGGGGATTGTCGCCCGTCACCATGACGACGCGCAGCCCCATGGCCCGCAGCCGCTCAAATCGATCTCGGATGCCGGGTTTCAGGACATCCGAAAGCGCGACCACTCCGAGGATGTCTTTGCCCTCGGCAACGACAATGGGCGTGCTTCCCTGGCGCGCGACATCATCCACCAGTCGCTGGGTTGCCTCGGGAATCAAGGCGCCTTGTTCACGGATATAGGCGCAAACAGCGTCGGAAGCGCCTTTGCGGTAGCTGTGGCCATCGGGCAAATCAAGGCCGCTCAAGCGTGTCTGCGCCGTGAAGGGAATGACCTTGGCTTGTGGCGATTCGCCCGGCGCTCCGGGTCCAAGAGTCCCCTCTCCGAGCCGGACAATGGATTTGCCCTCGGGTGTCTGATCTCCAAAGGATGCACACATGGCGGCCTCGGCCAACGATTCTTTCGTCACCCCGGGCAGCGGATGATAGGCAGTTGCCTGGCGATCACCCATGGTGATGGTGCCGGTTTTGTCCAGAAGCAGCGTGTCGATGTCGCCGGCCAATTCCACCGCTTTGCCGCTTTTGGCCAGCACGTTGGCCGAGAGAGCGCGATCCATGCCTGCAAGCCCGATAGCCGCAAGTAAAGCACCGATGGTGGTGGGGATGAGGCAGACCAGCAGGGCGATCAACGTCGGGATCGGAAGGTCCACGCCGAAGTATCGACCGATCGGCCAAAGGGCTCCGGTCACCATCAGAAAAGCAAGTGTGAGCCCCGCCAATGTCACGGTGAGGGCAATCTCGTTGGGGGTTTTCTGTCTGACCGCCCCCTCCACAAGGGCAATCATGCGGTCGAGAAAGGACTCGCCCGCCCCCGCGGTGATGCGAATCTTGATCCGGTCGGAAAGGACGCGCGTGCCCCCTGTGACGCCGGATCGATCACCTCCGGCTTCCCGGACCACGGGCGCGGACTCACCCGTAATCGCGGACTCATCCACGGTCGCGGCTCCCTCGATCACCTCGCCATCGCTGGGGATGGATTCACCGGCGCTAACCAACACGACATCGCCTTTACGAAGCTCGTCGGAACTCACCTGTTCCTCGACGCCATTCATCAGTCTTCGGGCAAGGGTTTTGCGCCGGGTCCGTTTCAGCGTATCCGCCTGGGCCTTGCCCCGGGCCTCGGCCAAGGCCTCTGCGAAATTGGCCAAGAGCACGGTCAACCAGAGGATGGCCGTCACTGCGAATGTATAGAAGAACGCCGACTGTTCGTGAAACAGATCCACAATCAGCACAAGAGTGGTCAGCGCCGCCCCGATCTCGGTAACGAACATCACGGGATTCCGCGCCATGACCCAAGGTTTCAGCATGACCACGGATTGTTTCCCGGCGGTTCGCACCAGGTCTCTCTCAAGGATCGAGGCCCGTCGAGCCTTGCGACGGTCAAGTTTTAATTGTACGCTTTCATTTATATGATTATTCATGCTTCAACCCTCTTTTCCCATGCCCCGGCTCATAGCCCGGCCGCCAAATGCTCCGCGATCGGACCCAGGACGGCCACCGGCAGGAACAACAGCGCCCCAATGAAGACCACGCTGCCCAAAATGACCATGCCAAACAGGAAGGTGTCCGTTCGCAGGGTTCCGATGGTTTCCGGTGCCGGTTTCTTCGCGGCCAAGGCCCCGGCGATGGCCAAGGGCAAAATGATCGGAACGAATCGGGCCAGCAGCATGATGATGCCGGTGGCCACGTTCCAGGGAACCGTGTTGTCGCCCAAGCCCTCGAAACCCGACCCGTTGTTAGCCGCCGCGGAACTGAACTCATAGAGGATTTCCGTGAACCCGTGCGCGCCGGGATTGTGCACTGTCGAGGCACCCCATGGGGTCAAGGCGAATAAGGCCGTTCCGCCCAGGATGAACAGCGGGTGAATCAGAAGCGTCAAGAGGGCGAGCTTCATCTCGCGGGTTTCAACCTTGCGATTGAAATATTCCGGGGTTCGTCCGACCATCATGCCGCAGATGAACACGCCCACGATGATGTACAGGAACATGTTGATCAAACCCACGCCAACTCCGCCAAAGGTCACGTTCAGCCACATTCCCGCCAATGGAATGAGACCGGTAAGCGGATTGAAGCTGTCGAGCATGCTGTCGACCGATCCGTTGCTCGTGGCGGTTGTGAGCGTTCCCCACAGCGGGCCGGCGGCGGAACCGAAGCGAAGTTCCTTGCCCTCGAGGTTTCCGGTTGCTTGAATCGGCAATCCGTTAAAGGCGGCTGTTGGAGCGCTTTCAAAATGGACGGCGAGTCCAACCGTTCCAACCAGCAACACGCTCATCACCGCGAAGACAATAACCGCGTGTCGCATCCGGCCCGTGACGCGGCCGAACATCCACACCGATGCCATTGGAATCAGAATGATACTTAGGCACTCGACGATGTTGGTGAAGAAAGACGGATTCTCGAAGGGATGCGCCGAGTTGGAACCAAAGAAACCGCCGCCGTTGGTGCCCAGTTGTTTGATCGCTGCGAACGCCGCGACCGGTCCCCTGGCGATGGTTTGCAGCACGCCTTCAAGTGTTTTGACGGTGGCTGAGCCCTGCAAGGTCATGGGAACACCGCCCAGCAGAAGAAACACCGCCACCGCCACCGCCAGTGGCAGCAACACGAGAAAGGTCGCCCGCATGAGATCACGATAGAAGTTTCCAAGCAGTGTTTTGCCGGCAAGCCCCCTGGCCAGGGCGGTCAAGGCGGCGATTCCCGTGGCGGCGGAAACGAATTGCAGCCACATCAAACCGAAAATCTGTGAAAAATAGCTTAACGAGACCTCCCCCGAATAGTGTTGAAGATTCGTGTTCGATGTGAAGGACGCCACCGTATGAAAAATCAGATCAGGTGAAAGCGCGCCCTTGCCATCCGGATTCAGGGGAAGCACCTGTTGCATCGCAAAAATCACGAACACGACAATGAACATGAACCCGTTGAAGAGGAGCATGGACAGCAGATATTCCTTCCATGTCTGCTCCCTGGCGATGGCCTTGCCCGCCGCTTTCTCAAAGAGTCTCTCAGCGCCGGCACGAAAACCACCGCCCTTGCCGCCGGGGTTCATCGCCCAGGTCATGGCTCTTCCGAGAGGCCATGACAGCAATACCGCTGTTCCAAGAATGAGCGTTATGAAAACAATGGACATGACATTTCTCCGTTAGAATCGCTCTGGATCGATGATGGCGTAAACGAGGTACGCCATGCACAGCACCAGGACGATTGCTGAAAGATAGAGCATGATAGCCTCCTCATATCTTGTCACATGCGAGTGCGAGAGCCGCCAGCGCGGCGAAAAGGGCCAATCCAAGTACCATATACAATGTGAGTAGCATGCCTATTCCTCCGTGGCTTTGGCGTGTGTTTCCGCCGTCGTGTCGGTTTGCAAAGGGAGCGTGAAGCGGAACGTCGACCCCTTGTCGAGCGCGCTTTCAGCGCCCACATCCCCGCCATGGGCTCGGACGATTTCCTTCACGATGGCCAGGCCCAGTCCCACACCGGAATTCTCATCCTGACCGGGCGCTCGATAAAATTGCTCAAACACATGTTTTAATTCTTCCTCCGGGATGCCCTTGCCGGTGTCTTCAACAAGGAACGCCACACGATCTTGTTCCTGCTTAGCCCTGATGGTCACCGAGCCTCCGGGGCCGGTGAATCGAAGCGCGTTTGAGAGGAGGTTCGCGAATGCATGACGGATCTTTTCGGCGTCCGCCATGACTTCGGGCAAATCGTCCGACACATCGTTCACCAGGGTCACTCCCTTATCCTTGGCATCCACGAGGAAGGGCTCCATGGCGTCGCGGACAAGGGTTCTCGGTGTGGCGAACTCGAGCGCAAACCTCGACTTTCCGGACTCGATTCGGTTGATATCGAGCAGATCGTCAAGAATCCCCACCAGTCTTTCACTGTCACCCCTAGCGGCCATGAGGAGTTCGATCTGCTTTTCATTCAGAGATCCGATCCGTTCCTCCAACAGAAGGTGAATGGACATGCGAAGGGAGGTCAAAGGCGTCTTGAGTTGATGCGAGACGGTGGATACAACGCCGCGCTTCATTTCTTGCTGCTCATGGACTTGAGTCACGTCCTTGAGAATCAACGCCACGCCCGTGGGCTCTCGACGCTCCGGGCCGACTGGAATCGGAACCACCATCGGCTGGAAAAAGTATTCGCGATTGTCAACGAATTGTTGGAGGTAGCCGTTCTTGGGGTCGCGCTCGACGATATTATCCTCGTCGAGGGCTTTCCGGGTCAGGGGAAGCAGCCAATCGTATCCAAGCTCGCCTGCGAAAACGTTGGGTTTGAGGCCGAACTGACGGTCAGCCGTTTCAGTTGAAACCTCCACTTTCCCATCGAGATCGAGCACGGCGATGGCGGTTGGGAGAGCCTTGAAGATCTCCTCTGTCGCACGTTTTGTCCGCATCAGGTTGATCCTGTCTTCCTTGCGCACCCGCCTCAGGGCGGCCGCCATCTCATTAAAGGATTCCGAAAGCCGACCGATCTCGTCTCTCGAGCGGCCTTCAAGAACCAGGTCAAGATTTCCGCCTCGTATTTCGTTCGTGGATTCAATCAGCCGATTGATCGGGTGTAGAATCCATCGGTGAGCGAGATAGCTGAACAGAAGCGCCAGGAACGCGGAGACCATGATCGCTGTCAACATGCGGCGATGGGCGGTATCCGCGAGGCTTCTCGCGGTGTTGCTGGCCTCGCTCATGTTCGTTTGGTTCATCAATAAAATGTTTTGTGCAATGTCCTTGATCTCCTGGAATAGCGGCTGCACGTTCGAGAAATACTCGGTCTTCCTCTCCTCGATAGATCGTCCGACCTCTGTCACAAACGGTATGACTTCGACGTATCTTTCAAACAAGGCCCTGATTTTCTCAGCCTTTTCGCGTTCACCGGGAAGCGTTATATTGCCAAGTTCCACATGCAAGGCGTATCGGAATTTCCTGGTGTTTTCCTCAATGAGACGTTTCCCCTCAAGTTCGTTCCCGGCAAGTGTGAATAGCATGCCACTGTCCATTCGTTCCAAGGATTCCTTCATGTCCTGGCACGCCACCACACTACGGTAGTTTTCCTTGAGGATCATTCCGATGGCCTCGCCGAGTTCATTGATCTGAACCATCGTCAGCGCGCCGACAATCGCAATGACGGCGAGCAACCCGCCAAAGCCCAGCATCAGTTTTTGTCTTATTCCAATCATGACCAAGACCTCCACCCACTAACAAAGCACAAGCTGTGCCAATCGCTTAGTCGGCGTAAATTCAACAAGTTACGCATTGTTGGGAAAGAAATCCCTTGTGATGGACAAGGGCGGCTCCGAATCGACCTTGTGATTTGCAAGGTCAAGGGCGGGGAAGAGAAAGATCTGGCCTGTTAGATTCCGTATTGCTTTCGCTTATGCCAAAGGGTGGCCTGGTCAATGCCGAGAATATTGGCGGCTTCTTGGAGGGTCTTGGTCGAGGCGACAACTCGGCGGATGTGATGTTCCTCGATCATCTTCAAGGAAACGTGGTCACCCAATTGGAGCGGTGGAGTATGCGGCGCGATGGACGCGGGAAGATGCCCAACTTGAACAACATCACTGGCGCACAGGATCGCGGCTCGCTCGACCGCGTTGCGCAGTTCGCGGATATTGCCCGGCCACGCGTATTGGCGCAGGGCCTCGATGGCCGTGTCGCTGTAGCCTTTCAGCACCTTGTGGTTTTGCGCGCCGAAGAACTCCAACATGTTTCTCGCCAGTAGTTCCACATCGTCCGGGCGATCCATCAGGGGTGGCAAATCGATCTGAATCACATCCAGGCGATAGTACAGGTCTTCGCGGAAACGCCCCGCCTGAACCGCTTTATCCAGATCCGTGTTGGTTGCCGCGATGATGCGGACGTCCGCGCGTCTCGTCCGCTGATCGCCCACACGCTCATACTCACGATCCTGTATGAAGCGTAGGAGTTTGGGTTGAAGCGCCAATGGCAAATCGCCAATCTCATCCAAGAACAAGGTCCCGCCCTCGCAGGCGGCGACCCGACCTGGATTATCGCGGAGCGCACCGGTAAAGGCGCCCTTCACATGGCCGAAAAGCTCGCTCTCGAGGAGTTCGGGGCTCAGTGTTGGGCATGAAATGGTCCCGAACGGCTTATCCGCCCTGTGGCTCCAACCGTGGATGGCGCGAGCCAGTACTGTCTTTCCCGTTCCACTGGGACCTCGCAGCAGGACAACCGCCTCCGAGGCGGCCACTTGTCGCGCTAGTTTCACGGCGCGTTGCATGCCGGGATGTTGTGAGGTGAACGAAACCTCCGGATGCAACCGCTCCAGGTCCTCCTTTAAGGTCGCAATGCGTTGCTCCATGCCGCGAACGGTTGCCACCCGTTCGGTGACCAGTTGGACCTGCTCGGGAGTGAATGGCTTGGGAATGTAATCCGTTGCCCCCCGCCGCATGGCTTCGACGGCGGTGTCGATGGACGCATAAGCCGTGATGACGACGATCTTGATCCAGGGGCATTCGCCGAGGATGGGGGGAATCAAGTCAAGGCCGTTTTCCGTGCCCAACCGCAAATCCACAAACGCCAGATCGAACACCTGTCTGTCGGACTCCACCCGGGCGTCCTTTCCATTACTGACAGCGGTCACGCGATGGCCGCGCGACTCCAAACAGACCGTGAGTGTCTTGCGAATATTGGCTTCGTCATCGACGATCAGGACATTAAGTCCTTGAGTGTTGCTTTGACTTTTCGCCGTCATGGGTTACTACGCCTCGATCTTATCAAATAAACAGTTCGATTCCTGGCGTGCATTTTGAAGAATCAACCTTGTGCACTCCATGCAGTAGTTGCGATACGACATATTCTCTTTAACGATCAAGCATTTGTCGCCCTTGCAGATCTCATGTCCGCGATTCCGGCAACAGCTTCTATTGCGCTGGGCGGTTTCAAAGCAGGCGGATACGAGAAGGCGTTTTAGCTTGGGCATAAGTCATTTCCTTGAAACGCGCTCCTGGATTTGGGCTTGGACGGCGTCATTGACGGTCAAGACGCTTTGACAGAAGTGGGCGAGGTTGCAAAGACCGCGTGTACCTGTTCTTACAATTTTCAGCGCTTTACTGGACAACAAGACCCCGGCGCAAGAAAATACGGAAAGAATTTTGCATAACACCAGAAAGGTCTTTTTTGATGTACTCAGCCGATGGTACTTTACTCCAACCTGCAGCCGGAAGAATTGCTGATACGACGTGTTCTTTGCACATTTTTGATAGGTGGTCAGGGGATGGCTTATCAGCTATTTTCTGTCAAGTCGGGAGTTTTTCCTGATGAACTCGGT
>Ga0068714_10000394_pt1 | contig 87393 bp, 69 predicted proteins | sample MTBNYHSulfiMetaG_FD_62988 | JGI IMG/M metagenome (GOLD analysis project Ga0068714, IMG submission 62988) | Enrichment culture microbial communities from rom New York Harbor, USA that are MTBE-degrading - MTBE-NYH (New York Harbor Sulfidogenic)... | ecosystem: Environmental > Aquatic > Marine >...
ACCGCAGGCGCTTCTCTGAGATGAGATGTAGCGAGAAGCTGGGCGCGGCCAAGCTCAAGTGGGGCGGAAGGGAAATCAGCATTTTCAAAAACGGAAAGCTAAAGATCCAACAGGCGATGGACCGCGAGGAGATAATCAAGGTGGCCAACTCCATGTCGCGCCTTATCTGGGCGGCGGCAATCTGCGAGGTCTGTGGTCGGCCGGCAATCGAGTGTGCCTCTGGAGAATGTGGCAAATGCTCAGCAGGCGATAGGATCAGCTTTCAAATTGACGAGCTGCCGAACTCGGAACTGCTTCAACAGGCGCGCGCTAATCTGGAAAAATCAAAAAATCCGAGCGCGATGGATCCATTAGGAGAGTTGCGCAAAGCGAGATACTTGGCGCTGCACTTCACCATGGATGCCTTGAGCAAGGAAGAAGCTGTTCTCGGCCTTGCTTTGCTCGGCGAGGCAGACCTTGTCGAGGCGAAGCTCAGGGCAAAAACCTGAAAATCATCTTTTGGGCAGCTTCTTAGGTCTCGGTTCCATCGAAAGTAGAATGGCTTATATTTACACAAATTTTCTATCATTAATCGTTGACGGAGGTGAAAAATATGGTTAGTGCTGGCGAAGTTAAGAAAACAATTGCGACAGCGATTGCAGCGGCTTTTGGTTTTATCATTGCTTTAATCTGGAGAGACGTGATTGTTGGTCTGTTCGCTTTGGTCGGACTGACGATGAATGCTATCGACAGCTGGACAGGCGCAGTAGTTGCAATAGTCTCCGCAATTATCATAACGGTGGTCTGTGTTCTAGGAATATTGTACATCTCCAAATGGGGCGAATCGAAAAAGTAATAGTCCAAAAAACTAGCTTTCACTATAAGCACCAGAGTTCGGAACCAATCTTGGCTCCATCGACTGGTGCGAATTTTCTTTTTTAAAAAGATAGCAGCGGCAGCGCTTGCCAAAAGTCCCGCCATTGATAATCATGAATCTTCTGGCTTATTCACACCCTAGCTTAAGGGCGGATGTCGCTGGGCTCTTGTTCCGCGGGATCGACCTGGACTGCACGGCAAGCGGATGGCCCTTGCATTTGTATTCAAAGACCTTGTACCAGCCGAAGGGCACACGGAGCACTCGATAGCCATCGTCGGCGAGCTTGCACTTGACACATTTCATTATTTGCACGGCTATTTCCGGCGGCGCTAGGTCTTCAGAAAGGTGAGCAAACGGGAAGAGGGCTATGTTCTGCGCCTTCACCTTTGTCGCCACGCTTTTGATCTCTTCTGCGGTCTTCTCGATCACGTCTCCGGATTTTTCATCCATCTTCTCGGCGCATGCGAACGCTATCAACGGGTTTCTCATCCCCCCCGCCCTTTTTGCAGGGGGAACTTCCTCGGCGAACTTGGCCTTCTCCTTTACCTGGTAATTCAGGTAGTCGGCATGCACCAGCAACAGTTTCATGGTTTCCTCACGACCGCAAGCGGCAGCTGCCTAATTCTTTTTTTCCTTTAGCGCCCTGATGATTTTTTCCAGGCTAAACGGAGCCTCAGTGAGCCTGACCCCGATTGCGTTTTTGATGGCGTTGGAGATGACCGGAAGACAGCCGTCCATTACCGGCTCGCCGACCGGCTTCGCGCCGTAAGGCCCTGTCGGCTCGTAGCTCGGGACGATTACAGACTTGATTTCCGGTATGTCGGGGGCCGAGTAGATCTTGTAGCGCCCAAATGAAGAGTTCAACATCTTGCCTCGTTCGTTGAAGATGAACTCCTCAGTCAGGGCATAGCTCAGTCCGTTGAGAATTGAGCCTTCGCACTGTCCTTCCACGAATTGCGGGTTGATCGCCTTGCCGCAGTCCACGGCGGCCACATAGGAAATAACTTTGGTCTGCCCCGTCTCCGTGTCAACCTCCACCTCCGCGAAATGGGCGACGTAAGTCTGTGGGTGGGAATGGCCGACCGCCGATCCTGATGCGGCTATCTGGGTCTGGTTCTTGACATAGGTGGCGCGCTTACCCAACTGGCCGAGCTCCACCCTCTTGCCGCTCTTTGTCGAGACCACGCCCTTGTTCTCCAGCTTCAGGTTCTCTTGGGGCTCCTCCAGCATTTCCGCGGCCACTTTCAGTATCTGCTTCTTTATCTCTTCAGCCGTTTTCACCACGGCCATCCCTGAGACGTAGGTGGTGCTTGAGGCGTAGGCTCCCTTTTCGTGTGGCGTGATGTCTGTGTCGGTGGAGTAGACGATTACGTCGTCGAGTGGGATGTCAAGAGTCTCGGCGAAAATCTGGGACAATACGGTATCTGCACCGGTGCCGATGTCAGATGCTCCCAGCAGGAGGTTGAAAGATCCGTCCTCGTTCATCTTCGCCATGGCCGAGGCCATGTCCAGATGGGCGACCGTGCCGCCATGGACACTACACAGCATTCCGATACCTCGTCTGACGGGGCCCTTGGGCTGGTTCTTGCAGCTTTCGAGTTTTTCCCGCCACCCGAAAGCCGCCGCACCCCTGTCGATGCATTCGGGAATCTCGCAGCTCTCGACTATCTGTGGCGTCCCCTTGCCGACTTCGCTCAGGGCGGCGAATATGGGTGACGACTCTCCCTTTTTGATAGTGTTCTTCTTCCAGAACTCTATCTTGTCCATGCCGATGGCGTCGGCCATCTCGTCCATCATCACCCCCATGGCGAAGGTCCCTTGGAGAACTCCGTAGCCGCGGTAGGCTCCGGCGTTCGGGAGGTTGGTGTAAACGGTGTTGCCCAGGAACTCGATGTTGTCACATCTGTAAAGAGGGAGCATCTTCGCGCAGACGCTGTTCAAGACTGTCATGCAGTGAGAGCCATAAGGGCCAGTGTTGCTCAGCACGTTCATCTTTATGGCTGACAACGTCCCGTCTTTTCTGATCCCCGTCTTTATCAAGATTCTCATCGGGTGGCGCGTCCTCGAGGAGACGAAGACCTCCGCTCTGTTGAAGATGAGTCTGACGGGACGCTTGGTCCTCATAGCCAGCAGGGCGCAGACGTCTTCGATGACAATCTCTTGCTTGCAGCCGAATCCGCCGCCGATGCGCGGCTTGATGACCCTTATCTTTTTCTCGGGCATCTGCAGGCACTGGGCGACAATCCTGCGCGTGTAGTAAGGCACCTGAGTCGAGGTCCTGATAACGATTCGGCCCATCGGGTCCAGGTAACTGATGCAGGAGTGCGGCTCCATCGGGCAGTGCTGCGCATACTGGTTCTTGAACTTTTTCTCGATTACGACTTCGGCCTCGCCAAAGCCCTTTTCGACGTTCCCCAGTTTTAGTTCTATATTGGCGCAGTGGTTGTGTTTTGGGTCGTAGAAAAGCGGCAACACTTGTTTGAGGTCCTGCTCGTCGTGGATGACTGGCGCGTCTTCGGCCATGGCTTTCTCGGGGTCGAGGACGGCCGGCAAGATCTCGTAGTCGACCTTTATCAGGCCGAGGGCCTTTTCGGCGATTTCCTCGGTCTCCGCAGCTACAGCCGCCACCCTGTCGCCCACGTAGCGCACTTTGTTGTCGAACATGAACATGTCGTAAGGCGACGCTTCGGGCCAGCCTTGTCCCGCCTTGGTGTGGGCCACTCTGGGCACGTTTTTGTAGCAGAGGACGGCGTGTACGCCTGGCAAGGCCTCCGCTTGACTGGTGTCGATGTTCTTTATCCTAGCATGGGCGTGCGGGCTCCAGAGTATCTTGGCCTGGAGCATGTCGTCCATTTTGACATCATCAGTGAACAGTGGCATACCTCTGGCAAGCGGCACCGCGTCGAACTTTTCGACGCTCTTCCCAACGATTTTTAGTTCTTTCATGCTCTTCCGCTCCTCATACGTTCGGCGGCGAGTTGAATCGCCGCGATTATCTTCACATAGCCAGTGCATCGGCAGAGGTTCCCTTTTATGGCTTGTTTTACTTCTTCCTCAGTGGGATTCGGGTTTTTGTCGATCAAATCCTTGGCTGAGATTATCATACCTGGAGTGCAATATCCGCATTGCACGGCTCCAGAATCGACAAAAGCCTGCTGCAACGGGTGTAGCTTCTCGTTGGTTCCGATGCCCTCTATTGTGGTTATGCTTTTCTTGTCAGCAGTGATTGCCAGCGCCAGGCACGACAGGATTGGCTTTCCATCCAGCAGGACGGTGCAGGCGCCGCATTCCCCCGTGCCACAGCCGTACTTTGTTCCCTTCAACCTCAGGTCATCCCTTATTACATTCAGGAGCAGATCTTGCGGCCTCACAGTGACTTTTCTCTTTTTTCCATTTACGGTGATTTCAATTTCCTTCATCATTTCAACTCCCGCCTTTAGCGTTTTCGAGGGCCTTCAGCAGCGCGCGTCTCACCAAGACCTTGCCGACTTCAACCTTGTAGTAAGGCGAGGCCCGGATGGAAGACGTCCGGCCCTCTATCCTGCTGCAGGTTATCTCAGCCGCTTCTTTCGCTGTTGCTTCATCTAAGGTCTTCCCTTCAAGGAACTTTTCCGCTTCCTTGGACCTGATGAGGCTTGGCCCCACGCCGCCACCCAAAACCACCCTGGCTTCCACGCATTTTCCGTTGTCCGCCAGAGTCACCCTTGCGGCGGCGTTTAGGGTGGCCAAATCCTCGGCCGTTTTTGAGAGCTTGATGAAAGCCGTCCCTGAGCGTGCTGGCGGTCTCTTGACGTTGATTTCCTTCAGCAGCTCGCCATGGGCAAGCCGTGTCTTTCTCACTCCTGAAAAGAAGTCCTCGAGCGGCATGACCCTCTCGCCGTTCTTGCCGACTACCTTCACCCTTGCGTCGAGGACCAAGATGGCTGGAGGCGTGTCCGCTGAAGGCAGGGCGTTGCAGATGTTGCCTCCGATGGTTGCCATGTTCCTGACCTGGACGGTTCCCAGCGACTTCACGGCCGCCATGATGACGTTGAACTTTTCTCTCACTACCTTGGATTCCTCAATTTCTCGAAAAGTCGTGCCTGCCCCGATCTTTAGGTCTTCCCCATCCTCGATAATGTAATTCAACTCAGGTATTTTCATTATGTTTATCAAGTACTTTGGCTTAATGTTCCCGCCCTTCATGTCGACCAGCAGGTCGGTGCCCCCGGCCAACAGTTTGGCTTCTTCTCCGTACTTGTCGAGCAATTTTATAGCATCAGAAATTGTCGCTGGTTCAAAATATTCGAAATCGTTCGTCAATATCCTGGTATTTTCACTAATCCTAACACCCTCTTAAGAGGCATTACGATTGATATGAGTACTGGAGATTTTAATGCTTTGCTGTAATAAAAGACTCAAGATTGAGATTTTAAGGTTCAGCTGCGGAGCCGTGCTACCCACCGCCCAGCACAATCCCGACCCAGATTTGGTCCCCGTCCTTTAGCGTCTTCTCAAGAGGAACGATTTTCTCATTGACAAAGACCCTCAAATGCTCGACCTCATCCTCTTTGAAACCGGCTTTGATTAGGGCCGACTTCAAAGTGGCGTTGACGGGGAGCTCAAGGCTGAAGAGGTTCTCCTTTCTCGCGCGCCCAAGTCCGGGCATCAACTCGACATTGACTTTCATAGTCATAATCTTTCCCTCAAATTCATTGTAATCATTCTAGGTATTCACTTTTATGTTTTGTCTGGCAAATTAAACGAGACGAGCAGATTTTTCTTGGAACCTTGTTTTCCTTTTAGACATCGGAGAGCTTGCGAATTCTTTTCAGGCGCTTGCTTCGCTCGCCGAGTTTTCCCATCACCCTCAGCATTGCCTTTTCTTTCTTCTTGGCTCTTTGTTTGGCTTTTTTCAACTGCCCTCTCGTGAGCTTCAAAGCGAACTCCTTTCTTTCTGCTTTAGCTTTTGCCCTACCCAGCTCCATGGATTTTACCATGAGCTTTTCCTGATAGACTTTCTTCTCGTTCTCGAGTTCAGCTATTTTCTTCTCTGATTTTTTAAAGGCAGATCTCTTATGTAATCCAAATATTAGTAGTATCACGCCTATGGCAATGCCGCCTAGGGAAACCCGATTTGTCGTAATCCAAGAGATTAGCCAGATTTCGTTGGCCAAGAAGTTAAGGTAAACGAGTAGGAAAAAGAGAGCACCTAAAAATATCAAAAAAGCCCCAACGCCAATAAATGTGCTCCCGGATTTTCCCTCTGCCATCAGGCTCGAGAATAATCTCTTTTCCAGGATTTATATGTTTTTCAAAGAACATAGGGGGTTTCTAAAGGCACGCTAAAGTCGAGTGTTGAGAAGGCGCCTCTTCTTTGGAAAATCTTTATATGCACTCAAATAAATGAAAAAGGGAACAAATTCATTCGTAGGAAAATTTGGGAGGAATGTTGATGAAAGTTGACAAGCGGAGAAGGGTAACGCCCGCAAAGCTAAAAAGAATGCAACAACTGCGCGGCAAGGGAATGACTTACCAGAGAATAGCAAAGGTCGTGAACCTTTCCTACCTGACGGTTTACAAATACCTGAATCAGGAAAAATATGAAAAGACCCCTGTCGAAGCTAAAGAAAACGAGAGTCAAATGAAAAAGGCGGGGTTCTTTGAAAGTCTAAAGTCGCGATTGGGCCTTTAATTTTTATCTAAGCTTCGGCGCCAGCAACTAAGCTGGCGCTGCAGCACAAAAAAATAATGGTTTTTATAACGAAGTTATATATTCTAATTAATAATTACTTATGTGATGCAATGAAGCCTTTATGCGAAATCGTAGTTGGTCAGGTCCTGCCGACTATCCGGGCCATGGTCGTAAGAGATCTCACCAAACGTTACAAGATGAGCCAAGTGGAGGTGGCGCGGAAGCTGGGAATCACACAGCCAGCCGTCAGCCAATATGTGAGTTCCTTGAGGGGTAAGGAAGACACAGAAAAAATTCTTGCAAAGATCGTGGATAAAGAAATTAAAAGCTTATCAGATGACATCGCAAGCGGGAAGCTGAGGCAGGAGGAAGTTATTAATAAGTACTGCGAGATTTGCAAGCTGTTGAAGAAAAAAGGAGTACTTGGGAATTTTCAGTGTGAGATCCTTAAACTTTGAAGCCAGGTCACTAGCAAGAAATTTTATAACTGCTCTACTGCTCTCCTTGGCGACGAGGACAAAACCCTTCGCGAACATATCCGACTGAAGTGAGTCACTGTCAACTGAGTCAAGGTTTGTTCTTCCTGTTTAGCCTTAATTGTCGAATCTTTATCACAAGTGGATTGATAAGATATGTTATCCCCTGTCGGGGTCTTGGAATTAGAAAGGGTGTTTTTTTCTTGTAATCGAGGTAGGCTTTGCCAAATCTAGATTCCAGACGCGGTTCCTCGCGCAGCTTGATGACGGAGACGGTAGCGAGCAAAACTGCGGACGGTACAGCGAGTTCCATCGTCGGTGACTGGAACATGATTCCCATCCCGAGTGGCAGGAGTGCGTATCCAAGCGTCATCGGGTTGCGACAGAGCGCGTAGAGTCCGCTCGTGACCAATGCCTTGGATTGGTCGCTCGTGTCGACCTCCCCCCACGGCAAACCTTTGCCGAAGAAGAAAAGCAGCCTGGTGGATTTTATCCCTATTCCTAGCCCGAGGAAGAACAAGATGCCCCCGACTAGCAGGTTAATCGGGAAGGTGGGGAATTTTGGAAGACTAAGCAGACTGTCCAGCCAGGAGCCGAAATAGTAGGTAAAGACGGGCATGGCGATGAAGACGAGCAGGTAAAAAAATAGCTTCTTCTTTTTTATTCGTGGCACGCTTTTGTTCATCAAGTTTTCACAATCCCATTCTAAACATACAAGCTTCCACCGTTGACTAGAAAAGACTCCTCAAACCGGTAATGATGGCTTTCCTGGCCAGATACTGGTAGGTCCTCCTGGTGAATGGGTTCTTGGAGAAGATGCCGCGGTATCTCCTCCCCCAGTCCCCGAAATAGTCCCGGTAGCACCGATGGAGTTCCTTCTGAACCTCTTCGCGCGTGAGATGCTGCGTCGGCATGATGGCATGGATCATGTCGTAGTTCCTCCAGTTGGTGTCCTCGATCCAACCGTTTCTCTTGGCGGTGTCGTAAATGTCGGTCCCTGGGAAAGGCGTGAGCGCCATGAAAGTCGCGATGTCTGGGTCGATGAAGTCGGCATACTCCAAGAGGGCCTCTATTGACTCGTGTGAGTCAGACCTTTCGCCAATGATGAAAGTGCCCTGAGAGAAGATGTCGTTCTGCCGCAGGAGCTCGACGGTCTCTTTCGCCCTCGCCTTGTTGATGCCGTGTCTCCTGAAGTTTTCCAAGGTTCCAGTATTTGGGCTGTCGAAACCGACCAGCATCCAGACGTTTCCGGCTTTGTGCATCTTCGGCACGATTTCCTTGTTTCCGACGATGTCCTCGCATCGGGCTTGGCAAAACCAAGTCACGTCCTCTGAGATTCCCCTGGAGATTATTTCTTCGCAGATTTTGTTGGCTCTCTGGTCAACCCTGAAATTGTCATCGGTTAGCCAAAAGAACTTGCTTCCATATTCGGCGTGGAGAAACTCGAACTCGTCGGCGATTCTCTCTGGGGATTTTTGCCGGTGATGCCTGCTCCAGAACCGCCACTGCGAGCAATAGCTGCAGTCATGGCTGCAGCCTCGGGACCCTTCGACTATTGCGAACGGCGCATCCTTTTCCGACATCAGGGAAAAATAGTACTTCTTCATGTGCTCTTTGACAAGGTGATAAGCGGGCAAAGGCAGCGAATCCAGATTTTCGATCTGTGGTCTTTCTTGGGTGTGGAAGATTTTTTCGTCGTATTTGAAGGAGAGCCCCCTGATTCCCGATAACCGCTTGCCTTCATCCAACGCCTTGACTAGCTCATAAAACGTTTGCTCTCCCTCTCCGCGGACCACGAAGTCTATTTCCGCGTAGGACTTGAGGCTCTCATCAGCCAAGGCAGTGAAGTGCTGGCCGCCCACGACTGTCTTCGTCGCGGGATTGACCTTTTTGGCCAGTTCAGCGGTTCTGATGGCCATATAGGCGTTGCTCGTGGCCAGGCCGCTGGGCGCGACCACATCGGCCTGAGCAGCCTCGATTTTTTTTTCCAGATCTTTCCAGCCCAACTTCTCTGCTTGGCAGTCTACGATTTCGATTTTCCATTTTTTGTTTTTTGATTCCAAATAGGCCGCGAGAGTTAGAATGCCGAAAGGCGGAGGCATGTAATCGCCCATGACGAACCAAAAATCTTTCGGTGGTTCCACGAAGAGTATTTTCATGATTTTGCCTCGGTCAGTTTAATCGTCTGAGTTTCTAAAACACTATGTTTTACCCTTTTACTAATGAATTTTTAGAGTTTTTGCAAACCAACAGTGCCCTAGGTTTCTTTTAAAAGCAATATTTTCATAGCATTTATTTATTTGAGGCCTAAAAATACCTTATTCATCAATAATATTTGATATTTCACTATAAAACCTATATAGGGTATCTTGGTTTACTTTTAAAGAGTATAAGACTAAAAAAAGGTAAAATTCTATATACGATACTATATAACAACTTTTATTTGTTTTTTGGAAATAAATGAGTCTTGTAAAGGGAATTCCTGCCAATTATGTCGTATTTTAAAACAAAAAACTTAAATGAAGCCATTAAAATAGATTAACTCCGATGAAAATGGCAAAGAGTGAAGGAGATGAGATTTTTGCACGTATTTGACAAAAAGATGGCTTCTCCTGAGCTTTTGCAGCGCCTTTCGATACAGAGGTTCAAGCTGCTCAAGCACAGCGAGAGTTTAAAACAACAATTGGTGGAGACGAGAAAGGAAGCAAAAGAAACACTAAAAGGCGGGGACGAAGGTGGCTTCAGGCTCGCTTCTAGGAAGTACGTCATGCTGAGGAACACTTATGCTTCGTTGATCGATTTGCAGGAACTGGCTCAGGGCATGATCGATGTGGTCCAGGTGGGCGACATCCTGCATGACGTGGTTTCAACTGGGACGAACCTTGCCAAGCTGCAGGGCAAGCTCGGTCTGGACTCTTCGCAGTTCGAAAAGTCGCTGGGCAAAATCAAGGCCAGCCTAGTGCACATGGAAAGCGTCGCCGACACCTTGACTATGACCATCGAGTCGAACATGCCGGGTTCCAAGGACCTTTCCATACACCAAGAAACCCTGAAGAAGGAGCTGATGGTCGAAATTCAGGGAGAGAAAACTGAGGAGAACAAGCTCAAGGACAAAATAGCGATGGAGCTAGAGAAGATACAGGTACCCCAAGGTTAGACTTTGAACTCAGCTATCCAGGACGCCGAAATTACGGCGGCAGAGGGCCGCAGCTTCGCGAACTTGGCCAGGCGATTTGAGGTCTCTGGCAAATTTGAGGATGCCAGAAGAAACTACCTCAGGGCCTCGGAAAAGTTCGTGCAAGCCGCGGCCGACAGCCAGAGCGAGAAGAGAGCGATGCGGGTCGACCTGGCCAAGCTCTTCTACAGCAAGGCCATGGAGCTCAAGGACAGCTCTGAAAGGGTGGGTAAGGTCGACCTGACTGAGAAACTAGCGCCGTTGAATCTGAAACGTATAGTCCTGGTAGAAAAACCCAACGTGACCTTCAACGACATCGGCGGCTTGGACGACGTGAAGGAGATCCTCAAGATGGAGGTCATCTACCCATTTCAGGACCGCGGGCGTGAACTCTACGGAAAATACGGCAGAGACCCGGGGACCGGCGTGCTGCTCTACGGTCCGCCTGGCTGCGGAAAGACTCTCTTGGCCAAGGCTATAGCCAAAGAGACCGACGCAGTTTACATCGCTCCCAAGGTCAGCGACATAATGAACCAGTATGTCGGAGAGTCGGAGAAGCGCATCGACGAAATATTCTGTTACGCTCGGTCCTGCGAAAAGTCCGTCATCTTCTTCGACGAGCTGGACTCGATAGTGCAACGGCGTGGCCCTTCCTATTCGCAGAGGATCAAGAACGAGATATTGCAGCAGATGGATGGGATGTACTCGCAGAAGGTGAACCTCCTCGTCCTCGGCGCGACCAACAAACCCTGGATGTTGGACACGGCATTGATAAGACCTGGGCGCCTCGGCAAACTGATCTATATACCACCGCCAGACCCATTGGCCAGGTGGAAGGTCTTTGAAATACACCTAAAGAAGGTCATTGCCAAAGGCATGCTTTCTGCCGACGTCGACATTAACAGTCTTGTCTCGAGAACGGAGGGTTTCTCTGGCGCCGATGTCGAATACCTATGCAAGGACGCGGTGGACATACCTCTGCGCGAGGCGCTGAAAGGGCAGGAACTAAGAAAGGTCCGGATGTCAGACTTTCTTTGCGCCCTGCAGAAGAGGCAGCCCTCGATAGTTCCATGGTTGCGGGAAGCAGTGGGCGCCATCAGAGGGGCTGGCATCGAGGACTTGTTCCAGGAATTCATGAGGACAGCATATGATTGGAAAAAGGGGGTGGAAACATGGTGAAAAAGAAGTCCAAGGACAAGACCAACTTTCCTAAAAAGTTACTCTCTGATAATCTTGCCGGTGCCCTTTCGGCGGCATGCCTGCTGACGTTTGTGACTTTTGCCTACTTTGCCCCGAACTGGCTTGCTTGCTTTGCTGCATTCCTCATCGGAGTGACCACTTCTTCGTTCATGGCCTATGCGAGATACAAGAGCAAATATTCTGGAACCTTCATCTCCGTTCTATTGCCGGGCATATTGGTCGCTCTCCTCCTGACCCAGCCCGGACCGATAAACACTTTTGCTTCGGCAGTCATTGGTGCTGTCTTTGTGCTGTCGGGGACCACTTTTCGAGGGAAGATACCAGACTTGAACACAGTGAAAATTTTCATCATTGGCGAGTAGCAACGGGTGATTTTGAAAAAAGGACATGCCCACGACGCGTGTTAGGACAATCGCCGAATCATGCGCCGTGGGTTTATTTTTTACATCGTATGGACTTTACATTATCAATCCGACAATCAGAGTTATCAATCCGAAAATCACTTGGACGCCACCGATGGCTTTGACTACTTTGGCCAACGAGTCCCCGATTTTAGGCAGCGCGCTAACGACGCTAATCGCTAAAAATATTCCAGCCAGTATTGCAATAATAGAGGGTATCAATCCACCAGATACGATATTGAGCAACCCGAGTATACCGAGTATCAGTGCGATGATGCCTATCGGAACTTGATAGGCGGCCATGGCTTTTGTGACTTTGGCGAGGCTCTTCCCTACCGCAGGTATCATTGCGATTAGTCCTGTAATCAGTATCGGCCCAGCGATTATGTTCATTATCGAAATTATGCTCATGCTTTTTTCACCTCTTTTTTGCTGCTTAAATGGTGTCTTTCAATTCTTTTGAAGTTATACCTCAAGTTAATTTTGGAGCAAACTTCCTATGGAAGAAAAATTGATAGCGCCCTGCGGCATGAATTGCGCAATTTGCAGCGGATATCTCGCGTTTACACATGATGTGAAGGTCGAGGGAGTTAAAATGTCGTACTGCACTGGGTGCAGGCCAAGGGATAAAAAATGTGCTTTCCTTAAAAAAAGGTGCGGTCTTCTCCTGGATGGCAGTGTCCGGTACTGCTTCGAATGCGAGCAGTTCCCTTGCGATAACCTGCAGAAAATCGACAAGCGCTACAGAAAACTTTATCACATGAGCATGATCAAAAACCTCGAGTTCATCAGGGGCAAGGGCGTTTCCAAACTCCTCAGAGCGGAGAAGAAAAAGTGGACGTGTCCCAAGTATGGTGGCGTCATCTGCTGTCACAATGGCCTCTGCTTTGACTGCGAGCTGGATAAGCTGAAAGATGTCAGAGGCCCCTATGGAAAGAGAAAATATCGATGGGCAGAAGATTGAGCAATTAGATATTTGCTCATTTGTTCCTTGGTTTCGCGATTATTTCCTTGATTACCATGCTGAAGATTCTCGTCGTGTTTGCCGGTTTGATAACAAGGGCCGTGTCAGCTCCTCTGCTCGACCCAGCTATGCTAATCACATCCTTGTCCATCGCTATCAGGCCGGCGTCTGCGGCCATGGTGACGATTTCGGCCGCGACCTTTGTGCCATGGCCGAAAATTCTGAGAGTTTGAGCCATTATTTCCGCCGGATAAGCCGTGTTGTATGTTGTCTTTATGGCATTTTCAATGCCCATGAAAGCGTGGGTGCAGATCAGCACTTTGCCGCCGTTTCTCTCGATTATTTTTCTGTTTTCTTCGGTCAGTTCTTGGGTCCCGACTTCCTTGAATCCGGTATAGTGGGGGACCACGATCAGGTTGAAGCCTTTGAATATCTCACTGGCTTTCGCTCCGGTATAGCCGCGAGTCGTCGCCACGACAATGTCCTTTATCCCAAGTTCTTCGGCTCTTTTTTTGGCGAGCGCCAAAGTCTCTTCGGTGTTGGTTTCTCCAGGGGCGTCGAAATAGAATATGGGTTTTTCTATGCTCATGACATCAACCTAATTATTAATGTCGAGCACGGCATAAAAAGACGCGGCCCGTGTTCAGAAATTTAAGTGAGATTATAAAAACTTCAGCTACAAAAGCATCTTTAATTCTTAGGTGTTCTAACAATTCGTAGGCCGGTTGGGAATAAAATGAACGAGACGGCTTTCGCATTAACAATCGGGGCGGCATTTTTCTGGGCTTTCTCTTGGACCATACCTAAACTCACCACGGGAACGATGAATCCGATCACCTTCAACACAGTCCAATCCTTATTCTTGGTGGCGGTCATGACTCCGCTAGTTTTCCTGACGGGGATGGTCCTTGGCAGCAACTGGGCAGTTCTTATGGCCGCAACCTACGGGTTTTTGTGGGTCTTCCTCGGGTCCCAGGTCTTCTACTACTGTCTGAAAATTGCACCAGCTCACTTCGTGATACCTGTATGCAACACCCATTCCGTCTGGACTGTTATCTTCGCGGCGCTGCTCCTGGGCGAGGGAATCGGACTGGCGGTGCCGCTCGCGCTGGGATTTATAATCGTCGGATTGCTCCTGATGGCATCGCAGAAAAAGTCGAGGACGATCCCGACCACGGCTATAATCTTGTCGGTGCTCGTGGCCATGTCGTTCGGCCTGACTCAGATAATTCGAAAGTCTGCGTTGATGTCGGGGATTGGGGGCCTGACTCTGCTGTGGATCGCATCCCTTGTCGGCTTGCCTTTGCTGGCCATAACTGGTTTGCTTAGGTCGTCTTTCAAAGGGCAGGTATTGAGTCGTTATAATATCACAATCAGCACTTCAGCCGGCTTTATCAACGTTCTCCTCGGCGGAATGTTTTTCCTTATGGCCTTGAGCATAGAGGATGCACATGTCCTCGGTATCGTGACGTCCGCCGTCATACCTTTCAGCTTCGCTATGAGCATAATATTGCTCCGTGAAAGGCCCGCTTGGCGAGCTACGGTCGGGGCCATACTGACTTTCATTGGGGTAATCATCGCCGCGCTGTGAGAAGAAATTGTATACAATAATTATAGCTTACAGCGGATAGAGCTAAAACACTGTTATACTTAAATAATCCCACGCTAATTATTCTAGGTTCATCATGGCAATAATTACTGCGGACCGAGTACTCAAGTCGAAATACGAAGTTATAATTATCGGAGCGGGTCTGGCCGGCCTGACCACTGCTTCCTTATTGGCCAAGCGCGGCGTCGACGTCCTCCTCATCGAGCAGCACTGCTTGCCCGGCGGTGCCTGCACCAGTTTCCGACGCGAAGGCCGCGTTTTCGATTGCGGCGCGGCGCTGATTTTCGGATTTGGCAAGGAGGGCTACCACTTGCACCGCACGCTGATGAACTTCATCGAAGAGAAAATCTCGGTGATACCTCGCGACAAGTTTTTCCGCTTGGATCTGGCCGGACGACAAATACTCGTCTGGAAAAAATTGGATCGATATCTGAAGGAATTGGAAAAGCAATTTCCAAATGAAAAAGCAGAATTGAGAACGCTTTACGATTTCTTGCTGAATTTTTATGAAAAGTACGTGAGTGGCCAAGACTTGCTGACGCCGCCGAGCGAGATGTCCAACTCTCAGAAGCTGGGGATGCTACTGTCGTCACCAGCTCGGGCCATGAAACTGCGCAAGCTGCTCAGTCAATCGGCGACTGATCTCATGGGCCCCTATATCAAAAGCAAGAACCTTTTGGAGTTCTTTGACAAGCTCACGGCGAGTTACGCCTACATTATCATGAAGGAGACCCCGGCGATTATGGCCCTGACGATGTTTGCCGATAACCACGCTGGCGGCACCTACTACGTGGCCGGTTCCGCGCAGACTTACAGCAACGCCTTGGAGAGGGCCATCGAAAAAAAAGGCGGCACAGTTACATATCGCGAGAAGGTCAAGGAGATCCTATTCGACGGCCCGCGTGCCTGTGGAGTTAGGCTAGAAGACGGAACCGAGATTAAGGCCGATAGGGTGGTCTCGAACACCACGGTTTGGAACCTTTTCTTTGACCTAGTCCCTAAGGACAAACTGACGGAGATGCAGAGGAAGTGGGCTGAATCCCTTGTGCCTACGTATCCCGCGATGGTGCTCTATGCCGCGATAGACAAGAAGGTCTTCCCGAAAGATATCAACCCCGTGGAATACTACGTGTCGAACACTGCCGAGATAGATATGGGCGATATCACCCTGTACATCCCGACAGTCGACGACCACAGCCTCGGCCCCGAGGATGAGCACATCGTCACCATCTTTTCCCCGGCCCCCAACCAAAAATGGCCCCGGCCTTTCGAGAAAGGGTACAAATCCAAAGCCTACAAGAAGCATAAGGAAAGGCAGGCCGACTTGATATTACGGGAGATTGAGAAGCGAATACCCAACTTCCGTCGCGGAATAAAGAAGCTTTACGTGGCCACGCCGTCGACCATCGAGAAGTATACCTTGAAGACCTGGGGCTGCGTGGGCGGCCCAAAGCAGATGATCGGTCAGGAACTGACGAAGCGCCTGCATGCCAAGACCGATTGGCCTGGGCTCTTCGCCTGCGGTGACTCGACCACGATGGGAATGGGGACGCCGGCGGTTGTCGCCTCAGGCTTCGGCGCCGCCAACGTTATCCTTCGGGAACTGGGCAAGGAGGAATATCACAACAAAAAATTCGAAAAGGATTACGTTAGCTACGCCGAGTGCAATCCTCGGCCGAGAAAGCCTAAGGCGATTGAAGGCGATCCAGAAAATGCTCGGTTGATTGCTCGCGAATGCCAGCACTGCGAGACCCAACCTTGCCGGGAGCAGTGTCCAGCCAGAACCGACATTGCAGGTGTCATCCGTCGTATCGAGGCGGGCAACTTCGAGGGTGCGGCTCGACTTATCCGCGAGACCAATCCACTTCCGGAAATATGCGGTTACCTGTGCCCGGCAAACAAGCTCTGTGAAAAGGTCTGCGTGCGCAAAAAATACGCCAGCAAGCCGGTTCAGATTAGTGAACTGTTTAAATGGCTGGCTCAGCATGCCGGTAAGGGAGGCTGGTCCGCGCAACTGGAGCAGCCGAACGGAAAAATGGTATGCGTCGTTGGCTCCGGCGTCGACGCGCTTTGTTGCGCGCATTTCCTGTCTAGGCTGGGCTATACGGTTGACTTGCCCGACGTCGAGTCCGATTTTGCAAGAAGTATGGACTTTGGAGAGGGCCGCTTGCCGCCAGAAGTCAAGGAGCGGGGGCTCTCGGGCCTTTTGCCCGCAGCTTTGGTACGGCTCAAGGACTCGAACAAAAATCCTAATTCGAGACCACATTACGACGCCGTTTACTTTGGCTTGGGGGCTTCGAAGAAAAATGTCGCCAAAGAGCAGGCAAAAGCTGTCTTCGGGGAAAAACTATTCGCACAGCGGAAAAACTCCAAGGTCGTATATCGCATAGCGGTTGGCAGAAGGGCGGCAGTCGTCTTGCACGAATTGCTCCAAGGTAAATGATTGGAAAAAAGTCAGATAGATTAGTATGACGGAAAATACCGCATCGTTGTAGGATGTTGTGTCCTTTGACGTCGCAGTGGTTGACGCTGACTTGGGACAATCCTCGTCACGCTGTGAAGTAGTGTTTTGATTTATTAATTGTAAATTTGTGAGCAGCGTTTTAAACTGTGCTAGGAACACATTTGGTTCGTCACTTTTCTTCTAGCAAATATTTAAAACTACAAGCCGTTTATTATGACGGAGTGTGCAAAAGGTGAAATTCGATAATAAAGTTTTGATGATGGGTTACGGCGCGGTGGCGAAGTGCACCTTGCCAATCCTATTAAAGCACGTAAAAATACCTTACCAGAACGTGACCATAATCGATTTCGAGGATAAAAAAGACACATTGAAAAAATGGACGGATAAGGGCATATCATTTTATCGCGAAAGGGTGACCAAGCGAAACTTGGGTAGTGTTTTATCCAAGCATCTCGACGACGGGGGGCTGCTCGTCGACTTGGCTTGGAACATCGGCTGCAACGATTTGTTGCAGTGGTGCCACGACCACGAAGTCCTCTATGTCAATACTTCGGTAGAGCAGTGGGACCCGACTTTGGGCATGGAAAGCAAGTCGCCGTTCGAGAAGTCTCTTTACTACAGGCAGATGCAGATCCGGGAGTTGACCAAAGAGTGGAAAGACGCGACCACGGCCGTGGTGGACCATGGGGCCAATCCCGGACTGATATCTCACTTCACCAAACTCGGACTGATTGACATCGCCGAGAAACTTATTGCGGAAGACAAAGTTTCGAAGAGGCAGGCTAAAAAGCTCCAAGGCTTGGTTGAGTCGCGGAACTTCGCCGAGCTGTCGATGAATCTAGGAGTCAAAGTGATACACTGTAGTGAGCGAGACACACAAATCACCAACCGGCCGAAAGAAGTCAACGAGTTCGTCGGGACTTGGAGCATAGAGGGCCTCAGGGAGGAGGGCACCGCGCCCGCGGAGATGGGCTGGGGCACGCACGAAAAGAAACTCCCGAAGCTGGCCCACGTTCCCCCGTACGGCCCTAAGAACCAAATCTTCTTGGCCCAGATGGGAATCAATACCTGGGTGAGGTCTTGGATACCTAACGAGGAGATCGTTGGGATGGTGATACGACACGGCGAGGCCTTTGGGATCTCAGACCGGCTCACCGTCTGGAAGAAAGGCAAGGCAGTATATCGTCCCACGGTTCACTATGCCTACCACACCTGCCACGAGACGATTTCATCGCTGCACGAGCTGCGCTCCAGAAACTATGAGATGCAACCTAAGGTCAGGATAATGGGCGACGAAATCACCAAGGGAGACGATATCCTCGGAGCCCTGCTGATGGGCCACAGGTACAAATCGTGGTGGACGGGGAGCGTGCTGAGCATCGGCGAGGCGAGGCGACTGGCGCCTGGCGAGAACGCCACAACTTTACAGGTGGCGGCCGGGGTAGTCTCGGCGGCCTGCTGGATGCTGGAAAACCCGTGGATGGGCGTTCGCCTGCCCGACGACCTGCCGCACGACTTCGTCCTGAAAGTGGCGAAGCCGTATCTGGGGAAGATAGTGTCTAAACCCTATGACTGGACGCCCCTGAAGAACAGAAAGATATTCTTTAAGGAGAACCCGGACTCTAAGCCAGACCGCGACCCTTGGCAGTTCAAGAATTTCTTATTTATCCCATGAGTGAAAAAATAGTAGTGGTTGGGGCAGGATGGAAACGAAAGAAGGGGAAATCAATAAGGAATGGTTCCAACAGATTGCACGCGTCGAGGGGACTCCGGTCTTCATAGTCGACCATGAGAAGATTAGGCAGAACTACCGCGATTTTAAGGCGCAGTTGCCCAACGTCCAAGCTTATTACGCGGTGAAGGCGAACCCCGACCCCGAGATTATTAGGACTCTTTTCAAGATGGGTTCTAGCTTTGACGTGGCGTCCCTGCCGGAATTCATGCTCGTCTATGAAAACATCAAGGGTTTCCCCGACAAGGAGCGGCAGGACTTTATCTGGGACAAAATTATCTACGCCAACACCATCAAACCAGCGGAGACGCTCAAAATGCTAGACCAGTACAAGCCGCTGGTCACCTACGACAACCTCGAGGAGATCAGGAAGATCAAGAATCACGCCCCCAACGCCGGCCTGGCACTTAGGATCAGGGTCCCGAACACGGGCTCGATGGTGGAGCTTTCTTCAAAGTTCGGTGCCCATCCCGGCGAGGCTGTTGACCTGATCGAGGAAGCATTCAACGTTGGATTGGTTGTCGAGGGGCTGAGCTTCCATGTCGGCAGCCAGTGCACCAACTTCGACAACTATGTCCAGGCTCTCCACTTGGCCTCGTCGATATTCAAGGAGGTCGAGCTGAGGGGGCGGAAGCTGAAGATACTGGATATCGGCGGCGGATTCCCGGTTAAATACAACCCCACCGTGAAGTCTTTCAAGACACTGGCAAGGAAGATAAATTCCGAGGTGAAACGGCTGTTCCCGCCAGACACCCAGGTCATCGCCGAACCCGGGAGATTCCTCGTGGCCAGTGCTTGCACCCTGGTGGCCAAGGTCATCGGCAAGGCGGTTAGGGACGGCAAACCTTGTTATTACCTGAACGACGGGGTATACCACACATTCTCTGGCAAGGTTTTCGACCACTGCAACTACCCGATCAGGGCCTTCAAGGAAGGGGAGAAAAAGATCAGCGCGACCTTTGGTCCGACCTGCGACGCCTTCGACACGATATCGCTGTCGGATGAGCTTCCTGACTTGGAGATAGATGATTTGGTTTACGCCGAAAACGTGGGCGCGTACACGATTGCCTCGTCGACTTACTTCAATGGGCTGCCACCGGCGAAGGTAATTCACATCAACAGATGAAACTCCCCAACGTATTTTTGATTTTTTTAAATCAGATCCGCCCGACTTCTCGTCCACTTCCTCCCGACTCTTGCTCTCTCGGTGATGAGAAGCCCGTATAATAATTTTATTTTTGTAACCAATGCTTCAAAGCTACTCAACCAGTTTTATGCCCTCGTCCCTCGGGACCGCCGAGAGTGTTTCCGTAACGAGCAGGTCGCGCGTCCTGAGCTGAGCCTTCATCATGGCCTTTTCGTCAGGAGCCTCATATACGTAAACCGCGTCATATCTACCGAGCGTCCAATAGCTGGCCAAAACCTTCACGCCGTCCTTGGCCGCTGCTTGCATTAATTTATTTACCTTGGCGATCATCCCTTTGTCGAGCTTGCGCCTTGCCTTGTTCAGGCCGATGAAAATCATCCGGTACCACCTCCTTGTTTTTTATAACACTTCTTCAACTCAATTTTAAAATTTTTGTATTGCAAAAAAGTTGTTCTTGGATCTCAGATTGTTAAATTATTTGGAAAAAGCTCGAATATATCCATACTTGAAAATTTTTATATGCCGCTTCCTTAAAACTGTTATGGGACTCATGTCTAAAAGACTGGACTTGCCGATAATCGGGATCGGGAAGATTTCACAGATTGCTATTGTTGTCAAAGATTTGAACGAAGCCGTGGGTAACTATTGGAAGACCTTGGGAATCGGTCCGTGGCAAATCTATAGGCAGGCCCCGCCAGAACTTGAAGACACTTTTTTGCGCGGGAGAACCGTGAGCTATTCCATGAAGCTCGCCTTCGCGAAAGTTGGCAACATCGAACTGGAGCTGATAGAGCCCCTCGACGGCCCTAGCATCTACAAGGAATTTTTGGAAAAGAAGGGCGGTGGCCTACACCACATTGCCAGTTTTCAAAAGGAAGATTTGAGCGAGAAAATTGCCGAGTTCAAGAGCATGGGGATAGGCGTCCTAATGAGCGGCAGGTGTGGAAAAGTCGAGTTCTATTATATGGACACCGAGCCAGTTTTGGGACTCGTCTATGAACTGGTCAGAAGGGATGAAGGCGGCCTGACGAATCCAGAGTCGGTTTATCCAGCTACGGGTGGATGAATCCAATGACCCTCTGAATTTTAATCCGAAGGGTTCAACAATAATATGGGTGACTGGACGGCCGTTCAGGTTGTTAAGAAAGACGGTAAGACCGAACCATTCCAAAGACAAAAGATAGTCAAAGCGTGCACCGCCGCTGGTGCCCCCTCCGATGTCGCCGCAAGTGTCGCCGACGAGATTGAAAAGTCAGCACACGAACAAATGACAACCAGCGAGATAAGGACGAAAGTTCTTGCTCGCCTGGGAAAACTGAGGCAGGATTGGGTAAATAACTGGGAAAAGCACGAGCAGACCAAGAAGTAAAATAATTCCCGGACCGCTCGACAAAAGAGAAAGCCGGGTTACAAACGGAACTGTAATTTTTAGATGAGAGCTTTTTGAAGCAGGGTTAAATCTCGCTGACAAATAAAATTAGCTTAAGCACGTTAATTACGTGGTCTTTTTTCGATAATGGAAAACACATGGAATTTAGTAGCCGATCAATCTTTTTTAATCAAGGCAGCAACGCGATCAGATTTCTCATTTCCTCTTCCAGCTCGCTGATTTTTTCCATGACTACCCCAGCTTCGACATAATTGCGTTCGCTTATGAGTCTATGGTACTCTTCCGTCAGCTCTAAATGCTCTCTGACCATTTCAACTAAAGTCTCATACACGTTTTCCACGGGCTGGTTGTCCGTAGGCCTGTTTTCATCGGGAGGGATGGGGATTGTGCCGCTCAAAGCCTTTACCACTGCTTGCTCCAAGCTGCTCTCCATCACGGCTTTGTCTTTGTAAACTGCCACCACCCTCCTGAGTTGTGGATAGGGGACAGTTGCCGCACTGAGATAGACTGGTTCAATGTATAGTATGTCTCCAGCGATTGGCAGGACGAGCAAGTTCCCCCTGAGCACGCTGCTACCTGCGCCTTCCCATAATGTGAATTGTGCGGATATTTCTCCGTCTTGATCGATAATCGCCTCTACCTGCATCGGTCCTCTCTCGAGCTCTCCTTTGGGGAATTCGAGCACGAACATCTTACCATAGTTTCCTGGGTCTTGGGCCACACCCACCCAAGCCCGCATGTTCTGCTTCCCATATGGGGTGAACGGCTGGATTAGGGTGAACTCGTCTCTCGAATCTTCGAGGCCAGTGATGTTTGAGACGTCAAACAGGATAGTGTAGGGCTCTACCCTCGTGACGGCTCCGTGGTACTTTTCCTCCGCTGGCAACCACAAATCCTCTTTCTGGTAAAAAGCTTGATAATCGCTCATCTGGTATCGGCTGAATATTTGCATCTGCGTTTCGAACAAGCTATCCGGGTATATGAGGTGCTTCCTGAAATCGTCAGGCATCTGCTCTCCATCTAGGAAGAGACCAGGGTAGATTTTTGAATATGTCATGGCCATGGGGTCTTCATTGTTTATTATATAGAAGTACAAATCGCCAGTGTTCGCTTTAACAAAGGCTTTCACGCTGTCGGAGAGGTATCCTGGGGCGTTGAAATCAGAGTAAGAATACGGATATCTTCTTGCTCCAGTTATCCCGTTAAGCGCATAGTAAAATTCACCGTCTTCTCCAACGAAGAAAAGGGCGTCAGGGTCGAAAAATAGAAACGGGGCTATCTTCTCAACTCGGTAGTGGATGTTCCTGTGAAGCAGGAGGCTGGAATCTTCGTCCAAGTAGCCTGAGGCTATAATCTCAAGGTCTCCGGTATAGGACCAGATGAAAAGCTTCTTCCAAATACTATCCAGCTTAATCCCACTGTCGAACTCGTATCGATAGTCCACATTAGTTTCTCCCAGTGGGTAATCGAATTCGTTCAAGTCTTTGGCATTCACTATTGCGTAATCGTTGGTCATTTCGCCGAAGTAAATCCTGGGCCCGTTAATACCAATGTCGCTCCACTCGCTTTTTGGCGGAATGTCCCTGACAGCCAATACTGGTGTTCCGTCAATCTCGACTCGATTGGCCGGTGAAATCACCGCACCGAAGCCGTGCGTGAAAAACAGGTGTTGATTCTGCCATCCGTCGCTGTAATTCATCTCTCTCCCGCTGATGACAACCTGTTGCTTCTCATTCTCGATAAAATAGCGGTCGACATCCACATCGTAGAAAGCGTAGTAAGCCCTGAGCCGTTGCATCTCTTCATAAGAGGTCATGATGGGCCTATAGTCCACTATCCTGGCGTTCTTAATTGTCGCGCTTTCCAAGGCCTCTTGAGCGGTCAAACTGTCGGAACGCGGTGATTGAGACATCCTGATTATATTGTTCAGGCCGTAAGCCATGTTGGTGAACTCAATTGTTCTTTCAAGGTAGGGTTGCTGTATCCCCGGTTCGTTCGGCTTTACTGAAAAGTTGTTGATCGCCCCAAAAACCACGCTTGGAACTATAAATAAAATCAAGATAACGACAAATGCTAAGGCAATCATTCTTTTCAAGCCCAAAATCCCGCTGCTTTCTATGGAGCTTCGGATTTTGTCCCATCTCAAAATGGCGTATATCACCAAGGCGCCCAGCAGTATCACGCCTAAAGATTCGATCCAGGTATATGGGATTAGGTAATTCACGGCCATGTAATCGGCGTGGGTTGGGACCGACTCACCTGGGGAGAACCCCCAGAGGTAAGAGAACCTACCCAGCCAAATGAAAGCGGCGCTGGTCACCGTCAGAACCACCAAGGCTCCGATGATCAGTCGCGATTTGAGGAATTTGGCTAGAGGGGCTGGTCCAGTCTTTCTTTTGATAATAGTTGTTCCGTAAGCATTAGTTTCCAAGGTCGTTATCCCAGAGGCATACGTAAGAACCGATGGAATCAAAACCAGCAAGGAGATGGTGGCGGCCAAGCTTAACAAGATCTCGATAAAAGGAAGCTCGAAAACATAGAAGGACACATCTTGGGCGAATACGGGGTCGACAACATTCCAGGGAGTCCGGTTCAGGAAGCTTAGAACGGTCATGTAGTTGTTACTGAAGGATAAGCCGACTAAGATGCCGGCGACTATTGAAAAACCTTTGAACAAATTACTGGCTTTCGATGACAACTTTCCCTTTAAGGCTTTTTTGACGCTTCTCAAAGAGAGCAGCAGGAAGGATGAAGTCGCAAGAAAGCCGACAAAAAATAACAGAACCTGGTATTCGATATTTATGATGAAAATTTGGAGGTATCCAATGGATTCGAACCACCAATAGTCGACAAGTAAGTTAGGTATGACAAAAAGGAAGGCTAAAATGACTACAATTAACGCTAGTAAAACGTACAAAATCCTGCCTGGAAACCCTTGGCCGCTTTCTGAATTTAACATCTTCATTAGGCATTGTCTCCGTAAAGCCTTCGCCCTTAACATCTATATGTTTTTTGTTGTCGCCAATATCTTTAGATTGTTAAGGATTTTCTTGTTTTTGCCTAAATTTCGAGAAAAATAAAGCAAGATGAGCTAAAAATCCCATAAATTCAAGATTTTAAGGCAAAAAACTGCAAGAGCTTTTATCAGATGATGACAAATAATTTACCATGAGCGGAATTAACCTGTGCATAAACTCTCAAACTCCTCTTATCCGGTTCAAGGTTCAGTACGCCGATTTGCTGGAGAAATATGGGGACTTGCCAGATCCGACGCCGTTGGAAATGTTTGTGGAAGGGGAAGATTATGAAATGACCCCTGGCGGCGTCCCAAAAATAGTTTACCCTTTGATGAATATCATGATGGAAGAAAACCTAGTTGAAAAAGCCCATTGGGTTTCTCTGAACCCGGTGGGTCCGAAAAGAGCAGTTGCGGGGAAAGTGCACATACACAACATTTCACTTGAGCCCACCGAACTGTCTTCGTACACCCGCATGAAAGAGAGGGTGTGGGAGGAAGTGCATGACTTGGAGCGCCACAAGGTCGGTTCTGAAGAGTTCGCTGCTTATGCGAAGTACAATTGGCTATGCGCTTCCAAAATGTTTGAGCTTTCACCAATTGATATTTTTTACATTCACGATTTCCAGCAGTTGCAGGTAGGAAACATGATTGGGCTGGCGGCTCCGACGGTTTTCAGGTGGCACATACCCCTCGACCTCACCAATGCGGATCGTTACATGAGAAACTTCATCGTTAGGTGCATGGAGGCTTTCGACGCTGTCGTTGTTAGCTGTAAAAGGGACCTTGAAGGGTTGATTAGGTCGGGGTACCACGGCAGGGCTTACCAGGTCTATCCCTATGTTAATGAGAGAATGTGGGTCGAACCAACGATTTCTGAAGTTGATAAATTTTGCTCGACTTTTGGCATAGGCGCGGACGACAGGATGATTCTTGTAGTGGGCAGGATGGACAAAATAAAGAGCCAGGATATAGCCATAAAAGCGGTATCTCATCTCAAGGCCGAGTTTCCGAATATTAAATTGGTTCTCGTCGGAAATGGCAGCTTTACCGGAAGCAAAGCCGGCGGGCTGTCGAACCCAAAAGCCCGTTTCTGGCGTGAATATTTGCAAACACTGGTAAAGAAATTAAAACTCGAGCAAAACGTTGTGTTTACTGGATATTTGCCAGATGAAAATCTTAAAGCCGCCTACAAGCGGTCCGAAGTTCTTGTTCTGCCTTCGGTCAAAGAAGGATTTGGCTTGGTCGTTGGCGAGGCTTGGACTTACAAAAAGCCGGTGGTTGTGAGCAAAGGGGCAGGAGTTTCGGAAATGGTTGTCGAGGGGACCAACGGTTACGCTTTTGAAAAAAATGACGCCGAGGAACTTGCGAACAAATTAAGATTGGTGTTAAAGGATTCCGAGGCCTCTACGGTGATGGGCGAGAGGGGAAGCGAGATGGTCAAAATGCTTTCTTTACAAAGTGGCGTCAAAGAAATTTCAAAGATTTTCAAAGAGACTATAGAAGGTTTTGGAAAAAGAAATTAAGTGGTTGCAAGGATTGTAGCAAATAGGGGCTGAGTTCAACGATGCATCGGAAATCTATTCAATCGATTTAAAATATTCTTCCTCTAGAGATTTTTTGACTTAAGTTTTTGGTCAATAGCTTTGGCTATTTCAACCGAGCCGACAAGAATACTCTTAACTCCTTTCAAATCCGCTAATTCGGCGGCTTTTTGATCATGAGTCACAAGCACGAGCTCGTGCTGTTTCGCGTATTCAACCACTTTTAGGTCGCTGGCCCCATTTATTCCAACTTCTTCCGTTGTTGTTGTTTCCCAGCCCATTGCCGCCAAGTATGGCTTTAGTCCCGTGTACATTTCATCTAAAAGTATTTTCATGCAACCGCCTGATCAATCCTTATCTCCTAATGTGTAAAGGGCCCCTCTTTGTTTTGCATATCTCACACACAAGGAAATAAGTTTGGTTTATCCTATTCTCTACCCTTACCATCGATTTTTTGCCGCATTTCGGGCAAATATATTTTCTTCTTTCCACAACGCACCACCTTTCCGAACTAACAATACTATATAAGTTGACTAATAAGTAATAAAATGAACAAAGAACTTGGTGGTAAATTGCTTTTTAAAAAGATTGAATCCGAAGGCTTGGCTCAATTTTCTTACATAATCGGCGATAAAGGCGAGGCCGTTGTTATTGACCCGAGACGTGACTGCGACATTTACATCGAAGAGACCTCCAAACGAGGCTTCCGTATTGGCGATATCTTGGAAACCCACCGAAACGAAGATTACTTGACGGGCTCTTTGGAGTTGAAGGCACGCACGGGAGCAAATGTTTGGCACGCAGATTCTCAATTGAGTTATCGATACGGCCAGCCGGTGCAGGATGACCAGACTTGGAAGGTAGGGGGACTAAAATTAAAGGCCATTCATTCTCCGGGCCATACCCTCGGCAGTATGAGTTACCTGCTCCACGATCATAATGGCTTTCCTTGGATAATCTTTACCGGCGACTCGCTTTTTGCTGGAGACGTAGGAAGAGTGGATCTTCTCGGCGTTGGCAAATCCGAGAAGATGGCAGGCTTGCTTTATGACACTATTTTTGACAAGTTGCTGCCGCTCGGTGACGAGTTAATAGTCTGCCCGGCTCACGGCTCCGGTTCTGTTTGCGGAGCCGCAATCGATGAGCGCGCTTGGACCACAATAGGTTTTGAACGCAGCCATAACCCTAAACTGCAGTTAAAAGATAAGGGGGAATTTGTGGCCAATTTGCCTAAAGAGCTAGAGCGACCCCCTTATTTTCTCCGCATGGAAAAGCTGAATATAGAAGGGCCGCCGCTACTCAACACTTTACCTAGCCCAAGCCCGCTCCGTCCTGTCGATTTCTCGGAAAAAGCTAGGGAAGGCTCGGTGGTTGACACAAGATCGGAGTTGGCTTTTGGCGCCGCGCATATACCCGGCTCTTTATCCATCTGGATGGACGGGCTGCCTAATTTTGCCGGTTGGTTCCTCCCTTATGAAAAGCCGGCACTGTTGGTGAATGAAACCAATGACTCCAGACGGGCCGTGACTTATTTGATTCGCATGGGCTACGACGACATTGCTGGCTATCTTTCTGGGGGCATGCTGGCTTGGCACAAGTCTGGATTGCAGAGTGGTTCCATAAACATGATCACCGTTCAAAAACTGTGTCACAAGCTTGATCAGAAGGAGAATTTTTTGATTTTAGACGTCCGTAGCAGAGAAGAGCTAATAACTGAGGGCGAAATCACTGGAGCACAGCATATTCACATAACTCAGATTCCGAATCACGTTGACGATATACCAAGGAACCGTCCAGTGTATATTTTTTGTGGCAGCGGTTTGCGCTCGACGATAGCAGCAAGCTTATTGCGACGTTTAGGCTGGGAAAACTTGACCGTCGTACTTGGGGGCATAGCCGGCTGGAACTCGATAACGTGCCCAATCAAGTAGCACGCATCTCGCTTTCTTGGCTCGATATCAAAATTTTCCGTTCGGTGCCAAGCTAACTCTTGCCGAAATTGCCGAGAGAAGTATATTACAGTTGATGTTACAAAATTTACTTCAGTAAGAGTAGTTGTCCTAAGCTGTCCAAAAAATAAAAAATAGAGATGAATAGATGCCGAATCGAAACAATCTGGCTCAGCTGACCGAAGAGTTCCTAGCCGGTATGGGAGAGGCGGCGCCGCAACCCTTCGTTGCTTCCCCTTTCCAGTCAAGAGCTCTAAGCTCGGTGATGGGGCACGACACCGTTGTAGTTGCTCCTACCGGGAGCGGCAAGACTTGGATAGCCGAACGTGCGATTGCGAAGTTCTTGGAGCGGAACAAGCGCTGCTGGTACACGACCCCGCTCAAGGCCCTCAGCAACCAGAAGTACGATAAGTTCAGGAAACTCTTCGGAGAAGAAAGAGTCGGGTTGCTTACTGGAGAAAGACGCGAAAACCCGCGCGCTCCTTTGGTGGTGGCGACCACCGAAATCCTGCGCAATTCCCTTTATGGCGGCGATGCCGACGCCGGGTTGGTGGTCTTGGACGAAGCCCACTACATAGCCGAGGAGGAACGGGGCGTCACCTGGGAGGAGATAATCATCTTCATGCCTTCCGAAGTGCGCCTCCTTCTGCTTTCCGCGACCATTGCCAACGCCGAGGAGCTAGTGGGTTGGATGGAGAAGGTGCGCGGCAAAAAGCCCGATTTGATCCTCACCAGCAGCAAGGAGCGCCCAGTGCCTTTGCGCTACGGTTTCCTTGACCGTTTTGGCAGGCCCCTCCCACTGGAGACGGCCAGCAGCCTGCCGCGCAGGAGGATGAGGCAGGAATTCTGGAGAAGCTTCGATCCACCCACGTTGGTGCGTATGCTCCAGCAGCACAATCTATTGCCGGCGATAATCTTTCTGCCGCGCCGACGGGACTGTGATGCCGCCGCGCGTTCTTTCAGGAATTTTAAGATTGACGGGTACAACGAGCGTAAATCCGCCTTCTCAAAGCTGGCACAAACCTTGCCGAGGCTCTCCGAGTATCCGATGGCTAGGATATTCCTCGATGCTGGCGTCGCCCCCCATCACGCTGGTCATCTCACCTCCTGGAAGATAGCCGTGGAGCGGATGCTGGGTGAGGGGCTGGTGAATGCCGTCTTTGCCACCACGACGTTGGCCTCGGGACTCGATGTCCCGGCACGGACGGTGGTGCTTCCGAACTTGTGGGTCGGCGACCGCACCGGAGAACGGCCGCTTTCCGCTTTGGAGTTTCACCAGATGACTGGCCGGGCCGGGAGGAGGGGGATGGACAAGGTCGGCTTCGTGTTGATAGTGCCTCGCGAGCCGGCTGATCTTGGGCAGGCAATGCGGCTGGCGAGGAGCGAGCCCGAGGAGCTTATGTCGGCCTTCCGCGTGCAATACTACCAGGTGCTTAACCTGCTTGCTACCCGCAGCTTCGAAGAGTCGCTAGAAGTAGTGGACCGCAGTTTTGCCCTTTACCAGATGGCGCGAAGGAGCCGCAAGCAGGAGAAAGCCGTGAAGCAGAGGCTGATATATGAATTCAGGCATCGCGCGGAAATAATGCGCGAACTCGGGTATCTCGACGAGGGACTGGCGCTGACCGAGGCAGGCAAATGGGCGACGCTAATCAGGCACGAACGCTCGCTGCTGATTACCGAAGCTATCAGACGCGAGACGATGGACAAACTTCCTTCCAAAATATTAGCAGGGTACGTAGCGGCGCTCACGGCGGAACGCGCTCCTCGCTTCCTGACTGCGAGGCTGGACCTGGCCCCTCTCGCGAAGCTGGCTTTCGAGCTGGACTCGAAGGAGAGGAGGCACAGGATTGAGGAGTCCTATTTTGGTGAGGTTTTCGAGGGCGGATGGGAGAGCACGGCAAACGCGGTCGCGGCCGCGGTGTTCAGGTGGGCCGAAGGCAAAACCGACTGGTCGGGACTCGTGGCTGAAACCGGTGGCGAGGAAGGAGATCTCCAACGGACTATCCTGCAGACCGCCGATGTCCTGCGGCAGATGGAAGACCTTCCGCCACCGCTTTCCGAGCAAGCAAGGTCGACCCGCCTCACGATTATGCGCAAGCCCGTCGGCGAAGCTTGAACCACACGTTGCACTTCAGCTATGGTTTGTCAATTTTAAACGTGATTAAGGCCTGTGCTTTAGGGGTCCACGCTTTCTGAATTTTATGGGACGATGATATATTGAACGAGATAAGCTATCGCTACCACAGCTATTCCAAAGAAGACCATCTTCAGTGCTGAAACGAGTATGTTCTCCTTTGACAACTTTCCGATATACAAGCCTATGATAAAGACTATGGAAATGACCGAACAGATGGAGATGAGCATGGCGATGGCGGCGGGCAATAAGAGGTAAGGTATTATAGGTATGGAACCGCCAACTATCGTCGCTAAGCCGTCGGTCAGGCTGGCTCTGACCGTTGCCCTGCTTTTCATATGCTCCGGGGTCGAGCCTTTCAGGCTTTTGCGGACCATTGATTTCTCCGTTTTACGCAACTCCGCGAATTGGAATACCTTTTCGCTGGAAAAAGCACTAAGCGAGTTGGCAACGCCGTTGGCCATCACCCCGCCTAGAGCTGCGGCGACGATTATTGGGGGAATCGCGGCGGAGGCACCGATTACTACGCCAAGTGTGGCAAGAGAACCGTCCACTATTCCTCGTATAAAATGCTTTTTCATTCCCTTCCCCGACGGCTCTTGCTGAGTGGGACTATTCTCAATCCGGCGCAAACCTCGTCGATTGAATGGACCGAGCCACCCAACCTGTCGATTACTTCGGTAATTATTTTGTATTGCATTTCGTCTCCTTCTATAGTCATCTCTACTGTTTTCGTTCTTTCATCGATCTCTATGACCTGGATGTTCACGCCTTCAACGTTTTCCAGTTCACTTATCTTCTCCGCGAAATTGAGGATGTCTGATTCTCGGGGGATCAGAACATCGATCACGATTCTTTTTATCTTCGTAAGGTCACCCCACTCTTCATTAGGGAAACATTGATATTAATATTTAGCCGAAATTTTTTTAATGTAAAAGTTCTGTATAGGAGTTTTAAAAATTTTCATTAAATTCTAAGCAATAACTACCGACGAAAACTCTAAAATGGGCGGCGACCATTAGCTTATGGTGATCGTATGAAAAATTTCGGCAACATGATATATGCGCCAGAATCGGCTTCGGGCGAGGCCATCAGCAAAGTTGAGTCCCACACTCCAAAGATAGAGGCCCCCAAGACGGTAAAGGCCGACCAACCTTTTGAGGTAAAAGCGGCAGTAGGGCCGCACCCGAATACGGTTGAACACTCGATAAGAAGAATCGAGGTCTACTTTCACGAAGATGAAAGGCCTTTCAACCCGATTCTACTTGGAACGGCAGACTTTACCCCCATTTACGTCGAACCTACTCTGAAGCTCGTGATGAAGGTAAAAAAGAGCGGGACGATATTCGTACTAGGATATTGTAATCTGCATGGGCTTTGGGAAGGAAAAGCTGCGGTAAAAGTGGAGTAAAAAACAGCATTAACCTAAGCCAAACTGGCAATGCCTCAATATCTCGGATTTGACAGCGGCTTCACTCGACGAATTCCATCAGACCGGCTTCTCTCATTTCTCCAGTGATCCGCTCAATCTCATTTTTCACAGTTTCTTCGTTAACTCTGACGTTTTCGCTAATCATCCGTATAAGCTCTTCATAACCGACCGTTCCATCGCATATTTGCCAAATCGCTAACAGCGTTTTGTCTGCTCCAAAGATTTTCCCTTCAGCGTTTATCAGCACTAGTTTTCCGTCTTCGGTTTTACCAACTCTACCTTTTTTAACCGGTTTTTTCATTTTAATCCAGTGATGTAAGAAGCAAATGATGTTATTTATGTGTTTTCGCAAAAATTTAAATAACATGACAAAACTGTTGGTTTTTCTGTGGTATATTTTCATGTTGCCAACATTAAGTGTGTTTCATGAGAATCTTGGCCGCCGATTCGTGGATGTTGGCGAGATTTCACGGTAACGTGGACTCAAGTTAGGGGTTATACTTTTTTAAATTTTTTTGTCTTTTCAAAAGAAATAGATATTAATTAAAAAAAGACAAGAATTACTTGGTGAGCGAATGCCGAAGAAGGGTGAAAAATATAAGTGTAAGACTTGCGGTATCGTAGTGTCGGTTGATGAAGGATGCGGATGCACCGTGAGTCATCTGGTTTGCTGCGAAAAGCCTATGAGTAAAAAATAATTCTGCAGTAAAATTGCTAAAAAGCACCTCTTTATTTTTTTTTGAATTCTAGCTCCGCTGATAAACTTAATCAGTGACCGACGATGCGAGCCTAGATGGGGCGACTCAAAGAACCTTTATTAATCGCTCGGGTGCTTCTCTTTTTCAATTTGTATTTTTCTCATCTTATTTGTCGCCAGGCAAGGAAATGACCAAACGCGGCTACTCCTGCCAAGATCGCGACAATGGAAAAAATAACCGTTCCAATCAAATCTTCTCTTGAATAGTACCTGCTGGCAAGGAAAATCTGTGCCAAAACTATTATCGTGAAGAATACCGTCTGAACAAGCTCTGAAGATTTCTTTCTCATGTTTTCAATTATTTTTTGCGCCCTATTTATGAGTGACGTGGCTTTTGAAAAATAATAAATAAAACGCACTTAAATTACAAAATGAGTGGAGCTGGGATTCGTATGGTGTGGCGTGGGTTCAAGTGGGACGGCTCAAAAGGCTACGCAGGGGAAAATCCTCAGACAAGGCATGTTGAGATAATAGAATCGGCTCTCAATTATTGAAACTCCAAATCGAGCGGAAAATTATTAACGAAATATTTTAACACAGAAATCACATATATATTGGGTGAAACTTATGGCCAAGAAGAAAGTAAAGAAAAAGAAAAAGTAAAAAAAGACAAGCTTGCTAACTTATTTGACCGACCTTTTTTTGGTCGGTCTTGGCAAGTCACCGCATGAAAGCTCATTAAATTTTGATTATTAACCTTGGGTTCAGCTCCAACGATTCAATAGTCTTTGTTTTCATATTTTATTGAAGGCACCGTCACCCTCAACGTTTATGGTGAATCAGACCAATTCATTACGGGAGGCGATATTGTGGCCGATTACACATGCATGAAATGCGGTAAAACATTCGACACCTATAATCAATTGAAAGCTCACACCAAGCGTGCACATCCAAGGAAGTAGCTGCGACTTAATTCGGCACTAAATATTAACTCGGCCTCCTTTGCTTTCAAAGCGAAAATATGGTGCCTTGAGCAATGCGACGCGGGTTTGTTTTTGATGCCAAAAATATGGGAAGCTAGACAAAACTCTTGCCAGGTAAGCAGTAGCATTGGACAAGTAAGATTTGATTCTTCGAATAGATTTTCGAACCAAGGCGTAACCGTAGTCGGCGAGGCGTAGCTAAAATTGTCGATTTTGGTTAACCCTTTACTAGTTCAATTTTCCTTCTTCCAAGCGCTTGGATGTATTCTATCTCGCCACCTTCACGCACATCCCCTCTCAGGTTCATTGATATGGGCAATTCAAAGGTCTCGTAGGTTGTTAGGTCCATCAACTGTGCGTTATTGGCCACGATAGCCAGCACGTTGGCAAATCCTCGCTTAATCGTGGGCACTTCAATTTTACCTTTCATTGAGCTAATACAGGAGTGCTTCTGTAGGTCGAATAAACCAATCGCGCTTATCTTGGCTTTGATTTCTCCATGCTTGTCCGGCAATGAAGTTGAAAATCCGACGATGCGACAAGGTTCGTTGTCCATCATGATAAAACTTCCTTCCTTCAGTTTTCCGGCCTCGGTCGTATTCCTCATCTTTAAAACACTCAATACCAATGGAGTTACCATGCTAAATGGCTGTTGGTCATGTCAAGCGGGGTAAGTCATGAAGATGCCGTTCGTTTGTAGATATATGTTGATATGGTGGGTAAGTTTTTTAAAGTGAGTTTAGTGAATTAGAAAAAATAAAAGAATTTATCAATTACACCGTCAAAAAGACGGTCAAACCCAAGCGTGCTTAATTATGGGTTTCCTAATACCTTCTCTGCTTCGCGAAGCATTCCCTGCAGTAAACAGGTCTGCCCTCGGTCGGCTTGAAGGGGACTTCGCACTCAGCTTTGCAGCTGGCGCAGGTCGCCTTGTGCATCTCGCGGGGTCCGAATCTTGGTCCGCCAGATCTTCCACCGTATGCCATTTTATTCTCTCCTATATTTTTTTCAAATACAAATAGAAGAAACAGCTCAGCCGTTCCATCTAGGGCTTTCTTAGAAAAGTCCACTGTATTCTGGATTAGTTTGTCGGTGGCCGCTTATATAATGCGTGGTAGCTGCTCCCGGTCTCTTTCGGAATTATGGAGCCAGGGGCCGTATGAGGCGGCGTGGGTTCTGGTGGGGTGGCAAGCCGTAGGTACGCGACCTGAAATAATATTTGATGATGTCAAGATTGCTTAAATTTTCCTCCAGTGGTTATGGAAGCCAAAGTGGATAAATAAACGTTGTGGATCCGATGCACCGCGTCGATATTGCATGATAGTTAGCTTATGATGTTTAACCCTACTACTAAATCCCAATCGTAATCATTAATCAGCCGCTCAAAGCCGATGATTTTTCGTGGGAAAGTTTCCTCAGCATATGTTTTAGACTTATTGGGGTGATGAAAGTTGTGACAAACGAAGTGAAGACAAGCAGTGAAACATGAATCACCGTCAGCACTCCCAATTGAAGACCCACCATCGCCAAGATAATCTCCACCGTCCCTCTACCATTCATACCCACACCAACTGCCAGCGATTCTCCTTTTTTCAGGCCAGACACGTACGCTCCGGCACCTGCCCCTATTATCTTACCAACAATAGCCGCAACTATCAACAGCAACAGGAACAGCGTTTCGTTCCAGAACACTTCAAAAGTGACGTGAAAAGCGACGCTCATTATGAATAAAGGCCCCAAAAAGCCGTGGCTTAGCGTGTTGAAGCGTTTATCCAGATCTCTATAAGCGTCGCCGACAAGCTCCTCGCGTACAAATAGTCCAGCCAAGTATGCGCCTATGACTATGTGGAGCCCCATGATGTTACCTATGCTGGCAATCAACAAACCCATCATCAAGGCAAAGGTGAAGCCCCGTGCCCCTGAGTGCATGAAAAGATTTTTTATTCGTGGGTAAATGAGGTACCCTATGAACAAGGCAACGCCGAAAAAAGCCACCGATAATGCCACTGTATAGAGAACATCAAACGGCCCCGTCACCCCTACGGTTATTGCTTGGACGACTACTGAGAGGATGATGAATGAGAAGATGTTATCCACCATGGCGGCACCCATCATAGTGTAACCCATATTGGACTTCAGTATCTTCAAATCTTCGAGTATTCTAACCTTCGTAACCAGAGACGTGCCAGATATGGCTATTCCAACGAACACCGATGTCCAGAAATTATTTGTGAAATACCACGTGACCAGCCAGCCGAAAAATAGTGGAAACAGCGTGCCTAAGATACCCACGCCAAAAAAGCTCTTTTTTCTAGCACCCAATCTTCTCGGGTCTGTTACGAGTCCAGCGTAGAACATCAAGAAAAACATGCCTAAAGTTGCAAGCAAATCCATGGTCTCGGTCCACACGAAAATGGGCTCCCCTATGAGGCCAGTGACAGAAATACCCTTGACAACGCCGCCAACTACACCCAAAAGGGCTGGACCAAGAACAAGACCAGCTAATAGCTCCCCCAGAATCATGGGCTGGCCAAATCTTTCGAAAAGTAGTCCGATCGCCCAAATCACAGCGAGAATAAAAAGAATCGTTAGTATCTCAATCATTCAACATCTATTAAGATACTCTAGCTTTTATAACAGCTGGCATAAAAAATACAAAAAAATCTATAAAAATCTGAAGTGCTTGCAGAGAGAATGCCGTATGAGACGGCGTGGGTTCACAATTGGCGGCTCTGAAAGTCGGGGCCGAAGTAAGAATTTTTAAGCTAAAGTTAATAACTAAAGAATGATGGCATGACTGAGAAGAATAGAATGGCCGCAATACTGGAATTGATTCTGGGTGTTATCACCATCTTGGCCGGGTTTCTGATAGTCAATGAAATGGCAACTTTGGCGGCGCCCTTTGGAGCCGACGCGACAATCGTATACTTGATTGTTGCCTTCGTCATCCTCCACGGGTTGAAAAGGATTGCGGAGAATGCAAAATATATAAAGAAATAGTTGAAACAAAAATCACTTTTTATTTTTTTATATATCACTTAATCCATTTATAACTCCAGATAAGTTAACAGACCTCCAACAGGATTTGTCCGTAAAATAGGACCCGTCCATAAAGCCTAGTCCTTCGACTCTAGGCGCTGGTTCGGGATTGATGGCTCCGTTCAAGCCGCCAATGAATTAAGTGGACTACTCAAAGAGGTTGAGGAAGCATCTGATAAATACAACAATAATTTATATTCGAACAGCCAAAATGAAATGGTGGATTCTTGCTTGTCAAGGAGATAATGACTAAAGACGTAATCAGCTTCAAGCCAGACGATTCCCTTATTTCTGTTGCGAACAAATTCATCGAAAAGCATATTAGCGCCGGCCCAGTGGTCGATGCCGAAAACCGCGTGGTGGGCGTGATATCAGAATCTGATTTAATGAAAATTCTTGAGTATCACAAGGATTTGGGAGCCGAACTTTTGTCGCTAATCCCCCTATTCGGCAATCAATGGTCATTTCAAAGGGACCTTGGGGAGTTTAACAAATGGGCACTCCGGGTTGAGGAAGGAAAGGTGAAAGATGAGATGTCAAAAGACGTATTTACAGTTCACTTTGAAGACGTGGTTGCAAAGGCCGTGGAAATCATGGTGTACAAAAAAGTGAACCATATCCCGGTAGTCGACGATGAGAACAAACTGGTCGGAATCGTGGCACGCGCGGACGTTGTCCGGGCCATGTCCAAGGAGGCTTGAAAATGCCGATAGTGGAGGAAGTAATGATTAAAGATGTAAAAACTTTCAAGCCAGAGGACACGCTCGCCAAGGTCGTCAAAGTTTTTGCCGAAAATGGAATAAGCGGCGCCCCGGTCGTCGACGACGAGACTAAAGTAGTTGGAATAATCACCGAACACGATATCATCAAGCTCAGGGAGGAGTACCAGGATTTGTTAGCGCCGATGGAGATCAGCCTACCGCTGGAAATAGGATTATCCATAAAAAATCACGGCCCCGAGAAAGTAGCCAAAGCCCTCAACGGTATCAAGGACAAAAGGGTCGGTGATGCGATGAGCAAGAAAGTCGTGACCGCTTCACCTGGAGCCGGAATCGGGGAGATAGCCAGAATGTTGCAGGAAAACAAAATAAACAGGATTCCCATAGTTGACAAAGAGGGAAAACTCTTGGGCCTAATGACCCGGGCCGATGTGATCAAGGGATTTTTGAAAAAATAAACTGTCCACCGTAGCTTTCGGGATTGGCCTGCGGCGACTCATGCGGTGGGGTTAGGTGCGGCGGCCTTAAATATCCCCGTGGAGTTTGAACCTCTTCCGCACCATTTTTATTCTTCAATAGCAAAAACTTGATAAGTTAAGTTAAAAAAGTTTAAGGAATCATTATTTTATTTGGGAGCTAAATCATGGTATACTGTACGGAATGCGGTGCTGAGGTTAAAAACGAGGCTAAATTTTGCGCTAACTGCGGCACGCCTGTTTTAAAGCGTGAAAAGAGAAGCGTGATAACTGACCCCAGAAACTTACCACCGCCGAAGGTAATGCGCGATAAAAGGCCGATTAATTACAAAGCCGAAAGTCCTGAAGATGTGCCCATGAGGCACGAGGTTCCAGCTTCGGAAATACCGAAGGACCGGGGCCAACTTCTACACCCAAGCGCTGGCGTGATTAAATGGGGCGAAAAAACTCCTGGTGAGTTGGAAAGAAAACAGAGAAAGCAAAAAATAATCGGCCAATTAATAACAATTCCAATTGTCATTGCCGTAGTCATCGGGATACCTTGGATGATTTTGGGCTACCCCGTCTGGGAGGTCTTTGATGGCGGCGGCGGAGGCGGCGGTGCGAGCCTTAATTTTGACGGCACTTACTATGGAAATAGTTTCACCGTGACTCCCATGGGATCCACTTCGGGCTCCGGATACTTTGACGTTGTCGACGGATACGTGTCTGAAGGCTGGTTCCAAGGGACCGTAGATTCAAGCGGATATTTCACCGGGACTATCGTCGTATCACAGGGGTCCCCGGCGATTTTAGTTACAGGACAATTCTCCCTAACTGGAACCTTCAGGTTGAGCGGCAGCGGCAGCAATACAAGCTGGTACATCGACGCCTATAAAATTTGAATCAGTTTTTTAAATTGGCACTGAAAACGCCTAACATCCCCTCGTTTGTCGGTTTCAGATGATGATTTGTGTCTAAGATAAATTAATTTTTCCAAGTCGGCATGAATCTTTAGAACGTCTGGCGTGGGTTCGGGTGGGGCGGCTCAATGGGCCGGTGTGTAAATCTTCCCTAAATTTTGAATAAAATACCAAAATCGAGAGTACTGGTGAGCCTATCTTTCTACTCGTAAAAACTTTGCATTGATTGCCACGATGACGGTGCTCACCGACATCAATACGGCGCCCACGGCGGGACTGAGTAAAATTCCCGAGCCGAAGAGAACACCTGCAGCAAGAGGGATGGCAAAGGCGTTGTAGCCCGTTGCCCATGCCAAGTTCTGGACCATCTTTTTATAGGTGGCGCGCGCGAGCCCGATTATCGCCACCGCGTCGAGCGGGTTGTTTTTTACCAAGACCACGTCCGCAGTTTCGATTGCCACATCGGTGCCCGCTCCGATAGCTATCCCCACATCCGCTTGGGCTAGGGCCGGTGCGTCGTTAATTCCGTCCCCGGCCATCGCGACAATCAAACCCCTTGCCTGAACCTCCTTTATTTTCTGGGCCTTTTCCTGGGGCAGCACTTCAGCAAAATAGTCGTCAAGACCCAATTCCTCAGCCACCCACTTGGCAACTTGCTTGTTGTCCCCGGTGAGCATCATGCATTTTATTCCCATTTCCTTTAACATCGAAATGGCCTTCTTTGACTCGGGTCTGATGACGTCCGCCAGAGCTACGGCACCCTCCAGATTCCCGTTTATGATTATGAACACCGTCGTCTTTCCTTGTGAGGAGAGTTTTTCAACCTTATCTTCTGTAACTGAGATGTTGTTCTCTCGTAGGTAGCCGGGACTTACGACTTTCACCTCTTTTCCATTTATTTTTCCCTTGACACCCTTTCCGGGGATTGCCTCGAATTCTTCTACCGGATAAGTTTCTTTGGATGAAGCAACGATTCCTTTAGCGATGGGATGTTCAGAATGAACTTCCAGAGAAGCCGCGTATTTCAGGATGGTTTTTTCGTCGATTTTATCCGACAAAGAAACGACATCGGTGACTCCGAATTTTCCTTGGGTGAGCGTCCCCGTTTTGTCGAAGACGATGGCTTGAACATTCCTCGCCCTTTCGAAAGCAACTCGGTTTCTTATGAGCAGGCCATTCTTTGCCGAAATGGACGTGGAGATGGCGACGACCAAAGGAACCGCGAGCCCCAGTGCGTGGGGGCAGGTGATGACCATGACGGTTACGGTCCGCTCGAGGGCAAACTCTGCTCCAAAACCCGCCATCGCGTACCAAACTATGAAGGTTATAGTCCCGCCGATGAGAGCGATTGCGGTAAGCCAGACAGCCGCCCGATTTGCTAAATCCTGTGTCTTTGACTTGCTCTCCTGCGCGACTTTCACCAAATCTATTACTTGGGATAGAAACGATTCGCCGCCCGTCTTTTGAACCTCGATAGTTATTGAGCCTTCGCCGTTGATAGATCCCCCTATAACTTCGGTGCCCTTGACTTTGGTCACCGGTTTAGATTCTCCAGTTAGCATCGATTCGTTTACCGAAGTTTTACCATCGACCACTTTACCATCCGCGGGGATCTTCTCACCGGGTTTCACGATGACCTTATCCCCCTTCTCCAGCTCGTGCAAGGGAACATCACTCACACTTCCATCTGACATCAGCATGTGGGCATCCGAAGGCATGAGTTTGGCCATCTCCTCCATGGCCCTGGAAGCGCCCATAATCGATTTCATCTCCATCCAGTGGCCGAAAAGCATGATATCAATAAGCGTGGCTAGTTCCCAAAAAAAGACCACGCCGCTCAAGCCGAACACGACTGTACTGCTGTATAAGTAAGCAACGGTGATTGCCACTGAAATGAGAGTCATCATCCCTGGCTGTTTTTCTCCGAGTTCCTTCAACAAGCCCTTAAGGAAAGGCCATCCACCATAGAAAAAAATCACCGTGGAAAGGGCGAATAGTATATAAGAAGCTCCCGTGAACTGCAATGCCTCCAATCCGAGAAATGACTGAATCAACGGTGAAAGGAGTAAGACAGGAATTGTGATGATCAGAGAGATCCAAAATCGTTTCCTGAAGTCAGCCACCATGTGGGCATGATGACCTTGATGGTCGTGTCTTATTTTCTTTTCATGTTCCGCGTGTTTGGCATGCATATCATGCTCCATATGCTACCTCCCAATCTTTCACGCTTTTTTAATTCGAAAATTTATTTCACGTGTATCACTTGGACAGGGCAGCCGTCTCCAGCTGATTTCACGCAGTCACCAAGTGATTCAGGGATTTTGCCTTCATCCGGGCTTGAGTTGACCCTATAATCCTTTTTAATTTGGCTATGGTTGTCGTCTTGGTTTTGCTCAAATACATCAGGACATGTCGACCAACATAAGCCACAACTCGTGCAGCCGTCGCGATCTATAGCTACTTTGAGTTCAGGCATTAAATCATAATAATTTTGGTTTAATCTTTTATATGCTCTTCACTTCCTAGCCTTATTTTACCAGTAAACAGGGGAGCGCGAATCGATTAATTTTTCACAACCATTTTTTTCTCCTAAAGTAGAATAGCATCGAAATGCTCAAGACCAGCATCAAAACCAGAACCAATGGATAACCAATATTCCATTCCAGCTCGGGCATGAACTTAAAGTTCATCCCATAGATACCCGCGATGAATGTCAGGGGGATGAAAATGGTGGCGATGATTGTCAGCACCTTCATGACCTCGTTCATCTTGTTGCTTACGCTGGAGAGATAGATGTCGAGCATCCCAGAGACCATGTCCCGCAAAGTCTCCACCGTGTCGATAACTTGAATAGTGTGGTCGTAGACGTCTCTGAGATAAATTTTTGTTGAATCCTTGATCAATTGGGATTCGCCCCTCTCCAGACTGCTGATCACCTCCCTCAACGGCCAGACGGATTTGCGCAGGAAAATTAGGTCCCTCTTCAAATTGTGAATCGAGTGCAGCGTCTCCGGTTTTGGATCGGTGACAAGCTTCTCCTCAAGGTGCTCCACCTTCTCCCCAATTTTTTCCATGATTACGAAATAACCGTCGACGATGGCGTCCATCAAAGCATAGGCGAGATAGTCCGTTCCCATCTTTCTTATTCGGCCCTTGTTGTTCCGAATCCGATCCCTAATCTGGTCAAAAACATCTCCCTCCCTCTCCTGGAATGAAATGACGAAGTTGGGGGCCAGGATCAAACTCACCTGCTCCACGACTATTTCACCGCTCCGGCTATCGTGATAGAGCATTTTCAGCACGGTGAAAACGTAGTTGCCAAAATCTTCCGTCTTCGGTCGCTGGTCGATATTGAGGATATCTTCGAGCACGAGTGGATGCATCCCAAAATAATCGCCGAGCTGTTTCACGATTTCTGGCTGATGGATGCCGTTCACGTTAATCCAAGTTACGGTGGGTTTGTCCTTGAAAGGGAAGCACTCCTCGACCGACTGAATTTGCTTATCCTGAAATTGGGATTCATCGTAATCCAGCAACGTGATCTTGATGTCGTCGCCACTCCTCTCCCCGGTGTAAACTGGAGTTCCTGGGGGGAGCCCCGCCTTTTTTGAGCCGCGTCTGACGAACTTGGGCATTAAGGCGTCCTCAAGTCAATTAGAATCAGTATGTTTAAAGAGGTTGTCAAGAGTTAATGGACATTAACTTCCCCAGAACAAGTTAGACCCTCGCTTGTTCCCGACAGTTAAGGGGCGGATTTTTGATTTTCGCCCGTTGGAGGAGAGAGTCGAACTCTAAAGTAAACGGACAGACGGTCAATGGAGGGTCTATTTCCCAGATTTCTCGGATTATCTCGGTAGTTTCTACATTATCCCGACGTATTTGTCGCCCTTTAAGACACGCTGAGCGTGTTAGTCTCCACCGAGATATCACTGTGACATCTCGGCTGATATATTTCGAGAACGTCCCAGTTTTCAAAGATATCACTGTGGCATCTTTGAAATTCGCCGCTCGTCCTGCCTTGGTTCACCGATTTTGGCGCGCTCAAGGACGTTAGGTGAGGACACACTGTCTTCTTCTATTTTTGGTCTGTCTTTCCCATACGCCTCGCGTCCGACTTAATCTCAGAGAGCTTGAATTCAAACCTAAAAACTAACTAACACTCTCTACTTCATACCCACGCTCACACAACAGACGAATCGACGTCAAACCTTTAAGGAGTGAGAACAGAACCCTTACATGAATATCAAAGGGAGGTGAAAAGCATGGTGAGTTTAATCGGAATAATGGATATCATTGCCGGGCTTATCCTGATTACCGGTATACTCCCGATGATACCCGCGATTGGCAAAAGCATCGCAAAAGTTACCAAGGCCATGGCAGCGTACCAAGTTCCGATAGGAATCATTGCAATAATCGTTGGATTGATTTCTCTTGGCGCGATAGTCCCTGCAATAATTGGCATACTCGCCGGGATTTTCCTGGCGATCAGCGTCCTGGGGGCACTGCCTAAAGTCGGTGCATCAATGCTCAAGATAGCGAAAGCCATCGGTGGCGTTCAAGTGATCTTTGGGATAATAACCCTGATTGTGGGAATAATCTACCTGTAATGCATCGGCCTGGAGAAAAGTTAATTTTTTTATATTATTTGCAACTTTACCCTCGGAAATATATCATCGCAGCCAGCTGGCACTCTCTAGCAGCCAATCGGGACAAGGATTGAGCGGCGAACAAAGGAAATGGGGTTTTAATGGCGTGGTGGGGTTTAAGGATATTCTGCAATCGATTTTGACAATACATCGTATGAGTTATTTTTTAAAAGTTGAAAAGATTTAAAAAGTCTGGGTTGAATTTTCTTTAAACTTTGAAAAACCCAAAGAGAGCTAGCAAGTGTTTTAATACCTCATTAATAATCTCGAGCCGCATTTTGGGCATTTGGCAACAAATGTAATATATTCTGTCCATTTGGTTCTTTTCCATGCATGACCACATTTTAAGCATTTTATTTTTAACACCCATCCATACTACATATCTGCTTATCAACTTCTATAGTTTTTATCCATCATGTCATACGGGATTTCCTGCCAAAGTTTTTTCCCTTCGGATTCAATTTACCAAAAATTTTAATAGCGTTGTTTCTAAATTTTAACTAATGTCTGAAAAATTAATTATTGAAAAAGGTACCATATTCACAATGGATGCTGATTTTCGAGAAATAAAAGATGGATCCATAGTCATTGAAAATGATAAAATAATCGAAATCGGAAAAAGTGATGAAATAGCCAAGAAATACAAAGGGGATAAAATAATTGATGCCCGCGGAAAGGCAGTGATGCCTGGTTTAGTGAACTTGCACTATCACTCTTCAGTTTTTACACGCGGAGTAATGTGCGAAGTCATGTTGAAAGGAATGCCGATGGAAAAGCTTCTAGTTGATTTTGCTTATCCCTATATGAACTTAATAACCCCTGAAGACGTGCTTGCAGAAGCAAGCTTGTCTTATGTGGAGTCCATAAGGACTGGCACAACTTGCGTTAATGATATGTATGCACGCATAATCTCCTGTGCAAATGCCGCAGAGAAAGTTGGCATGCGGGCCGTAATATCAAGCGAAGCTTTGGACCTCGGTCCCGGAGAAAAACAAGAAGATAATGAGAAAGCTTTTCGTGAAAAAAATGGCAGTGCTAATGGAAGGATAAAAATATGGTTCGGTGCCGAATGGGTTCCGGTTTGTTCCACAGAATTTCTCATGAAAACCAGAGAGCTAGCAAATAAATACAAAACCGGGATTCACATTCACCTGAATGAATCATTGTGGGAAATAAATGAATGCGTAAAGACCTACAAGAAGCGACCAATCGAACACGCATACGACCTTGGCATTCTAGGTCCTGACTGTGTCGCGGTTCACTGTGTCCACGTCACCGATAGCGAGATTGAACTATTCAGAAAAACTAGCACAAACGTGGCCCATTGCCCCGTATCAAATCTGAAGCTAGGAAACGGTGTGGCCAGGGTTCCAGATATGCTCGCGAGAGGGATTAACGTTGGCTTAGGAATGGACGGACCATTTAATAACTGGGACATGTTTGAGGTCATGAAATATGGATCGTATATTCAAAAAGGTATCCGCGGCGACATCTCCGTTATGCCCCATGACCTAGTCCTCAAAATGGCCACGATGAACGGTGCAAAAGCTTTGGGCATGGAACATGAAATAGGCTCCATAGAGGCGGGTAAAAAAGCTGACATCATCATCATTGACCTCAACAATCCAAAATTCGAGCCAATCTTATCTGGAAAGCTTTCCAACCTTTTACCCAATATAATTAACTCCGGGCATGGCGACGACGTGGAAACAGTGATAATCGACGGAAAAGTCGTGATGGAGAATAGAAAAATTTTGACTGTCGACGAAAGACAAGTTATGGATGAAGCTAGAAGTGCTGCTGAAACCTTATTAAATAAAATTTGGCGGTAAAATAACAACAAAAAGTTAAAATTTAACTTTTTGATGTTTTCCTAATATCCGCCTCGGCCAGCTTGCGGTCCAGCCTTTCCAGGGCAAAGGTCTTGCCGTATATCCCCAGGTTATCGGACATCGGTCAGTGTGTGTGGAATAAGGACTATTTATAGCCATCATTTCTGAACCCTGGGTGATGGAGCCGGGGGCCGTATGATGCGGCGTGGGTTCAAGTGGGGCGGCTCAATTAGGTCTCGACTCAAACAGCCATCATTTCTGAACCGTTGGTGATGAGTCTGGAAACACATGAAACGGCGAAAAAATGGCTTCTTAGACAAAAGGTTTAAATCATAAAACTAATTTTAGAAAAATATATTATAGAAGGTTGGCTAGATAGATATTCTACAAATGGGAGATACTTTCCAGTCAAGTCGAATTCGAGTTGGGGACGTGATATTAATGGCTATCGCGAACGGACAAAAATTTGCTTATTTTTCGATGGAGGTTTTTCTGAGGAATGAAATTCCAACATACGCGGGTGGTCTTGGCGTTCTGGCCGGTGACATGCTAAAGTCTGGAGCCGATTTAAAAATTCCTTTAACTGCCGTCTCTCTTCTCAGTAAGAAGGGCTACTTTAGGCAGGAGATAACGCGGGCTGGAAGGCAGGTTGAACACACAGATGAATGGAACCCTTCAAGGTATATGGAGTTATTGCCCGCAAAGGTAACTGTGCAAATTCAAAACAGGCCGGTTACGATCAGGTCTTGGCGTTATATTTTGGAGAGTCCGACAGGATGGTCAGTCCCAATACACTTACTTGACACGGATGTGGAAGGTAACGCGCCGGAGGATAGAGAGATCACCCATTTTCTTTATGGGGGCGACGAAAGATATCGTCTAAAACAGGAAATTGTTCTTGGGATCGGCGGCGTGAGGATGCTTGAGGCCCTTGGCCTTGATATAAAGAAGTACCACATGAACGAGGGGCATTCCAGTTTGCTCACTTTGGAGCTTTTACATAGAAATGAATTTAACCAGCAAAGGGTTAAAGAACTTTGCCTCTTCACTACGCATACTCCAGTCGGGACTGCGCATGACAAATTTTCACATAACCTCGTAAAGGAGTTGCTGGGAGAAAAAAATTTGGAAATCTTGAAAAGTTATGGTGGTCAAGAAACGCTGAATATGACTCTGCTCGCGTTGAACTTAAGCAACTACGCCAACGGTGTAGCCAAAAGACATCGGGAGGTAACTAATGGAATGTTTCCAAATTATAATATTTGTTCAGTAACCAACGGCGTTCATCCTCTCACATGGACTTGTGAGAGCTTCAGAAGCCTGTACGACAAATATATGCCCGGGTGGGCGAACGATCCGAGTCTACTGGCAAGGGTCGACGTTATTCCGGATGAGGAGATATGGCGGGCTCATTTGGGGGCAAAGAAGGCGATGGTTGATTTTGTTAACAGGATTACTGGTGCAGGCATGGACCACGACACTTTAACAATCGGTTTTGCCCGCAGGGCGACTGGATATAAAAGGGCCAACTTAATTTTTTCAGACATACGGAGGTTGAAAAATATCAATGAAACAGGCAGGATTCAGCTCGTGTTTTCAGGAAAGGCCCACATCAAGGATGATATCGGTAAGAACCACATCGAACAGATATGCAACCACAGCGAAAGGCTGAGAGACTTGATAAAAATCGCCTATTTGGAGAACTACGATGCGTCCCTAGCTTCAAAACTTGTGGCCGGGGCCGACCTTTGGCTTAACACACCGATGCGTCCTTTGGAGGCTTCGGGCACGAGCGGAATGAAGGCCGCTTATAACGGGGCCATCAACTTCAGTTCTTTGGACGGCTGGTGGGTTGAGGGATGTATTGAGGGTGTGAATGGTTGGGCCATTGGCTCTCAGCGTTATGTTTGTGACCATATGAAAACAAATTCTGTCAGGGAGATGGAAGAGCAGCACGAACAAGATTTGAATGACCTTTACGACAAGTTAAGGTATGTAATTATTCCTCTCTATTACAACAAAAGACACGATTGGATAAAAATGATGAAGAGTTCAATAGGAACAATTTGTCCCTACTTCAACAGCCATCGGATGATGCACGAGTATTTCATTGACGCCTATTCTTGAACCGAAGATTTTCGGCGCGTGTATACATTTTAACCTTTCAATCCAAATATATGCAGAGGACCGCTAATGAGAATAATAATTGAAAGCGTGAAACCTGAGATCGACTGCGGAAAGTTTCCTATAAAACGAGTCGTCGGTGAGACAGTGAAGGTGCAGGCGGACATCTTTGCTGACGGTCACGAAGAAATCACAGCAGACCTACTCTATCGAAAGGTTGGTAACGAAAACTGGCAAAAAATTTCTATGAAGGCGTTGGGGAACGATAGATGGGAAGGGTCATTTAAGGTTGAGGAGTTAGGCGTTTACTATTACACGATTCAGGCAAGGATAGATCGTTTCCGAACTTGGCAAAGGGATCTCAAGAAAAAATTTGAAGCAGGACTCGACGTTAAAATCGACTTGACGATGGGAACCACGATAATCGAAAAAGCATTGGGTAGAACCTCTGGCGACGATGCTGAAAAGCTGAGAGCTATTGTCAAGTCGTTAAAGAGCAAAAATGAAATGGCCGAAGCTGTTTCTTTGGTCCTCAGCGAAGGTCTGTCCAGTCTGATGGTGGCTCACCCCGAGGAACGGGAGTTGGAAATCTTGAATAGAGAGCTCGCTGTTATCGTGGATAGAGAAAGGGCTCGATTTAGCTCATGGTACGAGTTGTTCCCGAGATCCTGCAGCTTGGGAGTGGGGAGACACGGGAATTTTAAGGACTGCGAACGTCTCCTTCCCGAGATAGCTGGTATGGGATTCGACGTGCTTTATTTACCACCAATTCACCCGATTGCCAAAACAAATAGAAAGGGGAAAAATAATGCCCCCGCCGCTGAGTCCGAGGACCCGGGCAGTCCTTGGGCAATAGGTTCGAATGATGGCGGCCACAAATCAATTCATCCGCAGCTGGGGACAATAAGTGACTTTGAACGTTTATTGAATAGGGCAAAGGACTACGGGATGGAAATAGCTATCGACTTGGCCTTTCAGTGTTCCGTTGACCACCCTTATTTGAAGGAACATCCCGAATGGTTCCTATGGCGTCCGGACGGTAGTATACAATATGCAGAAAACCCACCGAAGAAGTACGAGGACGTGGTTTCCTTCAACTTCGATGGCGAAGACTGGCGAGAATTGTGGGTGGAGTTAAAGAGTATTGTCGTGTTTTGGATTGAAAAGGGCGTGCGCATATTCCGCGTTGATAATCCCCACACCAAGCCCTTCTCGTTCTGGCGTTGGCTGATAAAGGAGATTAAATGGGTCTATCCAGATGTGATTTTCTTGGCCGAGGCCTTTACCCGCCCGAAGGTAATGTACGAGCTCGCCAAGGTGGGATTCACCCAATCCTACACTTACTTCACTTGGCGCAACACCAAATGGGATTTCATAGATTATCTAACGGAGCTGACGCAAACCGATGTTAGAGAATATTTCCGGCCCAACTTCTGGCCCAACACGCCCGACATCCTACCGCAGCACCTACAGCAAGGTGGAAGGCCAGCTTTCATCATCCGGCTTCTGCTGGCGAGCACGCTATCCTCTAACTATGGCATCTACGGGCCGGCGTTTGAACTATGTGAAGCGGCGGGGATTCCAGGGAGGGAGGAGTATCTGGACTCGGAAAAATACGAGATTAAAAATTGGGATCGGGAAAAACCAGGGAACATTAAGAACTTGATTACAAAGGTAAATCAAATACGGCGCGAAAACCAAGCTCTACAGACGACCTTGAACTTGAGGTTCTGTGAGACAAACAACGAGAACCTGTTATGTTACGCGAAAGCAACAGGAGATCTTTCGTATATTTTACTAATCGTTGTGAACCTCGACCCGTTCAACAAACAATCGGGTCAGGTGCGCTTACCAGTATACGACTTAGGTATCGACCCGAGTTCTTCTTATACTGTACATGACCTACTGGGCGGCAATGAATATATTTGGCGAGGAGAATGGAATTATGTGGAACTTGACCCCCAATTAATGCCCGCTCACATATTCAGGGTGCATGGAAGTATTGACCGCGAGAGATTTTGAAGGCGTGAAATAACGAGATAGGTGACGGTTGTGTTGCAAAATAAGGCGTTTCGGAAGAAGCACCTAAATGACGACCCGCTTTGGTACAAAGATGCCATCATTTACGAACTTCACGTGAAGGCTTTCCGCGATAGCGACGGAAATGGTATAGGTGATTTTAGAGGCCTCATTGATAAACTCGACTATCTTGAGGATTTGGGAGTGACGGCGGTATGGTTGTTGCCGTTTTACCCATCTCCCCTGAAGGACGATGGGTACGACATTTCCGATTTTTTCGACGTTAACCCCGATTACGGAAATTTACACGAGTTCAAAGATTTCCTCAAGGAAGCCCATCGGCGCGGCATTCGGGTGATAATAGAGCTCGTCTTGAACCACACTTCCGATCAGCATTCGTGGTTCCAAAATTCCAGAAAGGCCAAACCAAGGTCGAAGCAGAGAAACTTTTACGTTTGGAGCAACACTGAGAAATACAAAGATGCTAGGATCATCTTCAAGGACTTTGAAAGCTCCAACTGGAAATGGGATTCGGTTGCCAACGCTTATTTCTGGCACAGGTTTTATTCCCATCAACCAGACTTGAACTACGACAGTTCCGACGTGCAAAAAGCGATGTTTCGTGTAATTAATTTTTGGCTCGACTTGGGCGTCGATGGCCTAAGATTGGACGCGGTTCCGTATCTGTATGAACGCGAGGGGACCAATTGTGAAAATCTGCCAGAAACACACGCATTTCTGAAAAAGATGAGATCGCGCATTGACAGTAAGTTTAAGAATCGAATGTTACTCGCCGAAGTTAATCAATGGCCCGAGGACGCTGCCACCTACTACGGCAACGGCGACGAGGTTCAGATGTGCTTCCATTTTCCTCTGATGCCTCGGATGTTTATGGCGGTACAGATGGAGGATCGCTTCCCGATAATTGATATCTTCGAACAGACGCCCACAATACCGAATTCTTGCCAATGGGCTCTTTTTCTGCGTAATCATGATGAGCTGACTCTTGAGATGGTGGCCGATGAGGAGCGGGATTATATGTATCGGACTTATGCGAAAGACCCTCGAGTGAGGATTAACTTTGGCATCAGGCGTCGACTGGCGCCCCTCCTCGATAATGACCGCAGAAAAATCGAACTGATGAACGTTCTACTCATTTCCTTCCCCGGCACGCCGGTGATATACTATGGCGATGAGATTGGAATGGGCGACAACTATTATTTGGGCGACCGAAATGGTGTTAGGACACCAATGCAGTGGAGCTCTGACCGGAACGCAGGTTTTTCCGCAGTCAACCCACAGAGTCTGTATCTTCCAGTGATTATTGATCCTGAGTACCACTATGAGGTGGTTAACGTTGAAAACGAGAATAGAACCCCTTCCTCGCTGCTCTGGTGGATGAAACGCCTGATAGCCTTGCGCAAGCGTTTCAAGGCATTCAGCCGTGGGTCGTTGGAATTCTTTTATCCTGATAATTCAAAAGTTCTGGCCTTTACGCGCAAATACCAGGAGGAGGTCGTCCTTGTTGTGGCGAACTTGTCAAGACTTTCTCAAGCCGTTGAACTGGATCTAGCTAAACTTGCCGGTTTTGTTCCCTTGGAAGTCTTTGGTAAGAGCAAGTTCCCAGTGATCAGGGATTCCCCCTATGTGTTGACTTTGGCTCCATATGATTTCTACATATTCTCCCTGCAGAAAGAAGCGGAGTCGGTCGGAGATGTTAAGGAAAGGGTTATTCCTGAGATTAATGTTTGGCCGGCTTGGGCGAACCTATTATGGGAACTACAAATCGAGGAGTTGGATGCTCTGCAGATTTACCTTCAAAGCTGTCGCTGGTTCGGTGGAAAGACAAGGGATATCCAAAAAATGAGGATTTTGGACGATGTTCCGATACCTGGGAAAAATTCGGTGTCGCATTTTTTCATAATTGAGGTAAACTATGTTGAGGGATTACCAGAGACTTATTCGTTGCCCCTTTCCATAGCGACGAAGGATGAGGCCCAAAGGATAATCAAGGAATTCCCACAAAGTGCAGTTGCAAAGCTTCGTTTCGGTGAGGAGGAAGGGGTTCTCTATGACAGCATGTATGATAAAGAATTCCGCGAAAATCTTCTCGCGATGATATTTCGGAGGAAAAGAAATAAGGGGAAATTAGGCAGTATAGTGACTTACCCCAGTAAGACTTACCACGGGTTATTGGATGGGAAGGGGGGCAACCGATTGTCAGAGATTATTAAAGGTGAGCAGAGTAACACTTCGATTAAATACGGCGATGCTTTCATCTTCAAGCTCTTCAGGCGTTTGGAGGTAGGTATTAATCCGGACCTTGAGATTGGAAGATTTCTAACCGAAAAGACAAACTTTACTCATATCCCTCCATTTGCCGGGGGGATAGAATATTGGCAAGCTAATTCTGAACCAATGGTTATCGGTCTTCTGCAGGGATTTGTTCCTAACCAAGGTGATGCCTGGAATTATACTCTCGGAGTTGTTGACCAGTACTTCGAGCGTGTACTGTCCAAAAAATCGGACATTCAGCTTCCACCCCCGCTTATTTCAATTATGAATGTTGAGTTCTCAGCTATTCCTCAATTTATCCATGATTTAATTGGTGCCGTTTATCTGGAGATGATTCGTCTCCTTGGGCAGAGAACTGGGGAACTACATCTCGCGCTTTCATCGGTATCGGATGATTTGGATTTTGCTCCAGAATCATTTTCGATACTCTATCAGAGGTCAGTTTATCAAAATATGCGCGGCCTAACGCGCAGGACGATGCAATTTCTTAGTAAGAACCTGAAAAAATTACCCGAAAATATCAGAAAGGAGGCCGCGGAAGTTGTTTCTCTCGAGCCGGAGATTCTGCGTAGAATGCAAAAGATTATGCAGAAAAGAATTCCTGCGATGAAAATTAGGTCTCACGGTGACTACCATCTGGGGCAAGTGCTTTACACGGGAAATAACTTCGTCATCTTCGACTTCGAGGGCGAACCACTTCGGTCGCTTAGCGAGAGGAGGCTAAAGCGCTCTCCACTTAGGGATGTGGCTGGCATGATTCGGTCCTTTCACTATGCCGCCTACAGCGCGCTGCTACACCATGGATCGATTAGGCCCGAAGATGTTCAAATTCTTGAGCCTTGGACCGAGCTGTGGTTCCAATATATAAGTGGAGTTTTTCTGACTTCTTACCTGGACACGGTCAAGGGCTCGGCTCTATTGCCCGACAAGAGGGAGGATATAGAAACTTTGCTTCAGTCGCTGATTTTAGAAAAAGTCGTTTACGAACTGGATTATGAGCTTAACAACCGCCCCAATTGGGTTATCATACCAATAAAGGGGATAAAGTACATACTCAGGGGGAGTGCGGAAACAAGTGAGGTCAAGTGAATTTGGGAGAAAAATTATTGGGGGTGATGATTCCAGTCTTCTCAACGATTATGACATTTACCTAATAAAGGAGGCAAATCACTTCAGACTCCATGAAAAGTTTGGTGCTCATTTAATCACTAGAGACGGTGTAAATGGAACTTATTTTGTAGTTTGGGCTCCAAACGCTGGAATGGTATCGGTGATTGGTGATTTCAATGGGTGGAAATCAGGGACCCATCCGTTGAAGTTGAGGGACGACGGCTCAGGAATTTGGGAGGGATTCATTCCAGGAGTTGGTAAAGGACAGCTTTACAAGTACAGCATTGTTTCTAAGTATAACAGATATCGGGTTGAAAAAACGGATCCGTTCGCTTTTTATACGGAGACGCCACCAAGGACTTCTTCTGTTGTTTGGGATTTGGAGTACGATTGGAGGGACAGTGAATGGATGCGCGGGCGGCAGAGCCGTAATTCACTTGGTTCTCCCATTTCCATTTATGAGGCTCACTTAGGGTCTTGGATGCGCGTCGCGGAGGAAAACAACCGGTATTTATCGTACCGTGAACTGGCGCCAAAGTTGGCCGAATATGTGCGAAATATGGGGTTTACCCACGTTGAGTTCATGCCCGTTATGGAACATCCCTTTTACGGCTCATGGGGATACCAAATTACGGGTTATTACGCACCGACCAGCCGTTACGGCGCTCCACAGGACCTAATGTATCTTATCGACTATCTGCATCAGAACGGAATCGGCGTGATACTGGATTGGGTTCCGTCTCATTTCCCGGATAACGTGAATGGCCTAGTCTATTTTGACGGCACTCACCTTTATGAGCACGCCGACCCTAGACAAGGATTTCACCCCGATTGGAAGAGCTACATCTTCAACTATGGCAGGAGCGAGGTGCGCAACTTCTTAATAAGCAACGCGATTTTCTGGCTCGACAAATATCATGCCGATGGACTGCGAGTTGACGCCGTGGCCTCCATGTTGTATTTGGATTACTCGCGAAAGGAAGGGGAATGGATACCAAATGAGTACGGAGGCAGGGAGAATATGGAAGGAATAACATTTTTGCGCCGCTTAAACGAGGTCGTCTATGGTAACTTTCCAGATGTCCAAATGATAGCTGAGGAATCGACAGCTTGGCCAATGGTATCGCGGCCGACCTACGTGGGTGGGCTGGGCTTTGGGATTAAGTGGAACATGGGCTGGATGCACGACACTCTAGAATATTTTTCCCAGGATCCAATCTATCGCAAACATCATCACGGTCAGCTTACCTTCAGCATCATTTATGCTTTCACCGAAAACTTTCTCCTTTCTCTTTCTCATGACGAGGTAGTTCACGGCAAGAGATCTCTCATTGGAAAAATGCCCGGCGACGATTGGCAGAAGTTCGCCAACCTACGCCTCCTCATCGGCTACATGTTTGCCCATCCTGGAAAAAAGCTGTTGTTTATGGGTGGAGAATTTGGTCAATGGCATGAGTGGAGTCACGAATCCAGCTTGGACTGGCATCTACTGAAGTACTCAAACCACCAAGGAGTTCAGAAATGGGTCAGGGATTTGAATCAATTGTACAAAAAAACGCCCGCGATGCATGAATTGGATTTTGATCCTGAAGGGTTTGAATGGACTGACTTCGACGACTGGGAACAAAGCATTGTTTCGTTCATCAGAAAGGGTAGTTCCAAGGACGGTCAAATATTAGCCGTCTGTAATTTCACCCCAGTCCCTCGTCATAATTACCGGATTGGAGTCACCGAAGGCGGGTCTTGGGTAGAGATATTGAACAGTGACTCAGGGTCTTACGGCGGGAGCGGCCAAGGCAATTTCGACGATATAGAGACAATGTCGATCCAGTGTCACGGCAAACCCCATTCGCTTTCCTTGACACTTCCTCCCCTCGGAATCGTTTTTCTAATGAGAAAGTGAGCAAGATGAAGATAGGTGCCCATTATCTCGGCGGAGGGAAGTGCGAATTTGTAGTTTGGGCCCCGCTACCAAATAAAGTGGAATTGGAGATAATTTTTCCAGATGAGAAAGTTATCCAGATGAAGAAGGATAAGATGGGTTACTGGCATATCTTGGCCGAAAAAATCTCACCCTGGACCCTTTACAATTTTAGGCTAGATAATTCCATTTCAAGGCCCGATCCCGCATCGAATTTCCAGCCGCGCGGTGTGCACGGACCATCGCAGGTCGTGGACCATGACTGCTTTGGATGGACGGACAAACAATGGTCAGGTATCCCGTTGGAAAAAATGATAATTTATGAACTTCATGTTGGCACTTTCACGACTGCGGGGACTTTCGAAGCCATAGTTCCAAGGCTCAAAGAACTTGTGGAGTTAGGAGTAAATTCAATAGAAATCATGCCCGTTGCCCAATTTCCTGGTGGCAGGAATTGGGGTTACGATGGCGTCGATCTATTTGCAGTTCAGGACTCTTATGGTGGCCCGGAAAAAATGAAGAAGTTAGTCAACTCCTGTCATGAACACGGGATTGCGGTGATTTTAGATGTTGTTTACAACCACTTCGGACCGGAGGGAGATTACTGGAGAGACTTTGGGCCCTATTTCACGGAAAAGTATAAGATACCTTGGGGCAAGGCAATCAACTTCGACGATGCTTACAGCGACGACGTGAGAAATTTCTTCATTGAAAATGCCATTTATTGGTTTCGTCATTATCACTTGGATGCGCTCAGACTGGACGCCACTCATGCTATCCATGACATGAGCGCCAAACCATTTCTGGGGGAGCTTGCTGAACGCGTCGAAGAGTTCTCTCAAGAAAAAAAGAGAGAGTTTTATTTAATATCTGAAAATGATCTGAATGATGTGAAGGTTGTAACTCCTAAGGAAAATGGCGGTTACGGTCTTGATGCTCAGTGGTGTGAGGACTTCCACCACTCACTTCATGCTCTGCTCACGGGCGAGAACTCAGGATACTACGCCGACTTTGATGGGGTTGAGGATATAGCCAGGTCTTTAATGGAAGGTTATGTGTACTCTTGGAAATACTCCAGATATCGTAAGAAACACCACGGAAGTTCTTCCAGAGATATTCCAGGTCAAAAATTCGTAGTGTTCTCTCAAAATCACGACCAAGTAGGAAACAGGATGCTCGGTGAGAGGCTGGCCAGTCTCGTTTCATTTGAGGCCTCAAAATTAGCGGCCGCTGTTGTAATAGTCTCTCCTTATGTTCCGCTTCTTTTTATGGGAGAGGAGTACTGTGAAAAAACACCATTTCTTTTTTTCACCAGCCATTTAGACCAGGATTTAATAAAAGGAGTTCGAGAAGGCCGCAGAGAAGAGTTTAAGGCATTTCAGTGGGCAGGCGAACCTTTGGATCCTCAAGATTTAGCAACTTATGCTCGATCGAAGTTGGATTGGGGAAAAAGAAAAAAGGGCAAACACAAAGTTCTCCTCGAATTCTATAAAAATTTAATTCTGATGCGTAAAGCGATTCCCGCACTATCCAACCTGAATAAAATAAACATGGAGGTCTCAGTTGTAAAAGACGCCAAATTAATTTTGCTCAGGAGATGGAAAGACAAAAGCCAGATACTTTCGGCAATGAACTTCAATAAAGAGAGCAGTGCCCTACACATTGATTTGCCGAAAGGCTCGTGGAGGAAGATGGTCGACTCCTCCGATGAAAAATGGAAAGGCCCAGGAACTTCGGCGCCAGAGATTATTCGAGATGGAGAAAGACTAAATATTGGGCCGCTTAGCTTCGTTCTGTATAGTGTAGGTGGAAGATATGGATAGATACGTCTGCATTCACGGCCATTTCTACCAGCCTCCGAGGGAAAACCCTTGGCTTGAAGAGATTGAACTCCAGGACGCGGCTTACCCTTACCATGACTGGAACGAAAAAATAAACGAGGAGTGTTACTCTAGGAACACGGCATCCAGAATACTGAACTCTGAGAAAAAAATTATAGACATTATAAACAACTATGCTAAAATAAGCTTCAACTTTGGTCCCACTTTCTTTACTTGGGCTGAGAAGCATGCACCTGAAACTTATCGCGCTATTGTCGCGGCTGATAAGGAAAGTGTGGGGAAATTTTCCGGGCATGGCTCGGCCATCGCCCAAGTTTACAACCACATGATAATGCCCCTCGCCAATAGTAGAGACAAGCAGACGCAGGTAATCTGGGGGATAAAGGACTTTGAACATCGCTTTGGAAGAAAGCCCGAGGGCATGTGGCTTTCCGAAACTGCTGTTGACCTCGAAACTCTGGATATACTGTCTGAACATGGGATAAAGTTTACCATCTTGGCGCCGCACCAGGCTCGGCGGGTGAGGAAAATTGGTGATAAGAGCTGGAAGGATGTTGGAGGTAAAATCGATCCAAAAATGCCCTACTTGTGTAAACTTCCAACTGGTAAGACCATTAGTCTTTTTTTCTATGATGGCCCAATAGCCCACGACGTGGCCTTCGGTGAACTTTTGAAGAGCGGAGAATCCTTTGCCAAGAGACTGATCGGAGCTTTTTCTGATAAAGAGCAGCCCCAAATTGTTCACATTGCAACTGATGGAGAAACTTATGGCCATCACCATCGTTTTACGGACATGGCTTTGGCTTATTGTTTGTATTTCCTGGAATCGAACAAATTGGCAAAAATTACGGTATATGGAGAATATCTGGAGAAATATCCGCCAACGCATGAGGTAGAAATAATAGAAAATTCCTCTTGGAGCTGTAGCCACGGGATTGAACGGTGGAAGAGCGATTGTGGCTGTAACACAGGAATGCATAACGGGTGGAATCAAAAGTGGCGAGCTCCTTTGCGTGGGGCGATGGACTGGCTTAGGGATGCTCTCGTCGGGGTTTACGAAAAGGAGATGCAGCATTATCTAAAAGATCCTTGGGAGGCCAGAAATGACTATATATCAATCGTTCTGGACAGGTCGTTGGAGAACGTCGAACGATACCTTTCCAATCACGCCGTGGAAGAACTTACGCAAGAGGATAAAGTAAGAGTGCTCAAGCTGCTTGAGATGCAACGACATGCCATGTTGATGTATACAAGCTGCGGTTGGTTTTTTGATGAAATTTCAGGAATTGAAACGGTGCAGACGATGAGATACGCCGCGCGCGCAATGCAAATAGCTAGAGAGCTAACCGGAGCCAATCTGGAGCCCGAATACATCAAGATTCTTAACGGAGCCCCCAGCAATATAAAAGAATATGGCAATGGTGCGGCGATTTATGAGAAGTTTGTCCTAACATCCATCGTTAATTTATACTGGGTCGTGGCCCACTATGCCATCTCTTCTCTTTTTGAAAAGTATCCGGAAGCATTAAAGATTTACTGTTACACGATTAAAAGTGAGTTTCGCGATTTTATCGAGTTTGGTAGGCAAAAATTGGCTATTGGAAAAGTTAGAGTACATTCAGATAGTACTTGGGAAGAGAGTGACTTAAGTTTCGCGGTTCTTTATTTCGGGGACAACAACCTCGTTGGCGGAGCTCGAGAATATATGGGCGACGACCAGTTCTCTCGCATGAATCAGGAAATTAAAGGGGCCTTCGGAGGTGATATCACTGAGGTCATCCAGTTGATGGACAACCATTTTGGTACCCACAACTATTCTCTGCGACATCTTTTCGTTGATGAACAAAGAAAAATTTTGACCCAAATCCAAGAGCCAAAGCTGAAAGAACTGGAGATTATCCTCAGGCGTTTATATGAGGATAACTACCCACTCGCGCAAGTAATGAGGGAACTGCGAATGCCGCTGTCTAAGGCAATTACCGCTCTCATGGAGTTCGTAATAAATCAGGATATCCGTAAATTGCTCGAAAGTGAAAAAATGGATTTGGATCGACTCCGCAATTTGATTGAAGGGGTCAAAAGAGAGTCCTTTGAGCTAGACAAGGCCACGCTCGGATTCGTCGCAAGTCAAAAAATCAACGCGATTATCAACGAATTTTCCCAGAAACCAGAGGATGAGTCCCTTCTTGAAGCGGTAGGAGTTATTTTAGAGATCTTGAGCGGCTTGGACTTGGGCATGGATTTGTGGAAGGCTCAGAACGTTTTCTTTTTCATTGGAAAACAGTTTTATGATTCAATGAAGGAAAGGTCAGAAAAAGGCGACGAAATCAAGAAAAAATGGATTGAGCATTTTGATAAAGTTGAAAATTACTTACAAGTGAAGGTTAAATGATGCGCGTGCCGATTGCAACTTATAGGCTTCAATTTAATCCTTTCTTTGGCTTTGTTAGCGCGAGAGGAATCATCCCTTATCTCGCTGGACTTGGAATTACCGATATTTATGTATCGCCGATTTTTAGAGCGAGGAGTGGTAGTCTTCACGGATACGATATTTTGGACCCAAATAAATTAAGCCCTGAGTTGGGAAAACAAACGCACTTTAGGAAGCTTGTCAAGAAACTGAAGGTTTATCGGTTGGGGTGGCTTCAGGACATCGTTCCAAACCACATGGCTTACGATTATCAAAATCAGATGCTTAGAGACGTTCTGGAAAATGGTGAAAGTTCGAGATATTTCGATTTTTTTGACATAGAATGGAATCAACACAAAAATAAAAAAAGACTTCTTGCTCCGTTTTTGGAAAAGCCCTACAGAGAATCTTTGAGGAAGGGGTGGTTAAAGTTAAGCTTTGGTGAATCTGGCTTGGCCGTTAACTATCGTATGATGAAATTACCAATAAAAATTGAATCTTACGCCAAAGTGATTTTTAACAAACTCGATGAACTTAAGACGCTTGGTGAAGATCAACCTGATTTGAGCAATTTTATTGAGATATTGGATGCTTTAAACAACTTGGGACCTAAGTCAAAAAACAGAGATAATCTAATAATATCCATCAAAAGAAATCTTTGGAAACTCTACAATGAACACAAGGGCATCAAAAAATTCGTTGATAAAAATATAGATATTTACAATGGAAGAAGGGGAAATCCGAGAAGCTTCAACCTCCTCGACGATTTGCTTTCCGAGCAATTGTTTAAATTATCATCTTGGAAAAGCGCAAACAAAGAAATCAATTTCAGGAGATTTTTTCACGTGAATGACTTAATCTCCCTCAAGATGGAGAAGGAGAGTGTCTTCCTCAATAATCACCGGTTAGTTCTAGAATTGGTTAAGAACGGAACTTTTGGAGGTTTGAGGTTGGATCATATCGATGGGTTATACGACCCAGCAGCATATATCAAAAAATTGAGGGAAAAGCTAAAAGACACTTACATAATTGTAGAAAAAATTCTCAATTTAGAAGAATATCATCTTCCATTTTGGCCCATTCAAGGTACAACAGGCTATGATTTTCTAGACGTTGTGAATGGTATTTTCTGCTATGGAGAAAATGAAATGAAAATTAACAAAATCTACACTGACTTTTCAGGTTTGAAAAAATCTTACTCAGACTTACTGTATGAGAAAAAAAAACTGATAATTAAGAAACACATGTCAGCGGACATTGATAACCTCGCTTGTCTGGTCGCAGATATTCCCGTAATCGATAAGCTTAGTGATCAGTTTAAATTTTGCCGTTTGAGGAAAGCTTTAGAGGAAATCATGATATCATTTTCTGTTTATCGAACATACATAAATCAAGACACTTTTGACAGCAAGGATGAATTATACATAAAAGATGCTACGTGCAAAGCGAGGCTGAGAAATCCAAACCACCGAGCCGAGATAGATTTTATCGAGAGGCTTCTGCTTTTAAAGTTTCCAAAGAATATCACTGGTGCGAGAAAGAGACAGTGGATTCATTTTGTCATGAAGTTCCAGCAATTCACCGTGCCTTTGATGGCTAAGGGATTTGAGGACACTTTCCTTTACGTTTACAATAGGTTGATTTCTCTAAATGAGGTTGGCAGCAGCCCAAATAAGTTTGGATTCTCGCTGGAAGAGTTCCATAATTTCAACGAGAATAGACTTAAACATTGGCCGCATTCCTTAAACGCGACATCAACTCATGACACCAAGCGGGGGGAGGATGTAAGGGCGAGGATAAACGTACTTTCCGAGTTACCGCAGGAATGGAGAAGCAAGATTAAAATTTGGAGCAAAATTAACAGGAAGAAAAAGAGTACATCAAACGGCGAAATTCCAGACAAGAATATGGAATATTTCATTTATCAGTCCTTACTAGGCGCTTTCCCACTTGCTAAAAAAGACTACTCGACATTTACTGAAAGAATAAAGGAATACATGATAAAATCCGCTAGGGAGGCTAAAGTGCACACCACTTGGTTGAAACCTAACCAGAAATATGAGGATGGTCTAATCTCGTTTGTCGCAAGTATTATGAAAACATCAAAGGACAACAGGTTTCTCGAGGAATTTCTGCCATTTCAAAAGAAAATCGCTCACTATGGCGTCTTTAACTCACTTTCCCAGACGCTGCTTAAAATTACCTCTCCTGGTGTGCCCGACATATACCAAGGGGCAGAACTATGGGACCTTAATCTTGTAGACCCGGACAATCGCCGCCCAGTTGACTTTGAAAGAAGAAAGTTATCATTGTTTGATGTTAAGAACAAAGAGCGAATAAATATCTTAAGTTTAATCGTCGAACTGTTGTCTACAAAAGAGGATGGCAGGATTAAGCTTTTTCTTATATACAAAGCGCTCAACACGTTAAAAGAAAATCAGGATGTTTTTCAGAAGGGATCTTATGCTCCTATCTCGACCGGTGGCAAATTTAGGGGAAACGTGGTCTCGTTTGTAAGGAGCAACGGTAGGAAAAGAGCCATTATTGTCGTTCCAAGATTTTTGACGGCGTTAGTGGAAAATGGCCAGTTCCCTCTCGGGCAGCGGGTATGGGATAATACTTACATCGCTGTTCCAAGAGGTTTTCCGTCCCTGTGGAAAAATGTCATAACAGCTCAGGTAATCAAAGCCGATAAGATTATACCTGTAGGCGAAATTCTTAGACATTTCCCGGTCGCCTTGCTCATGGGGGATGAAAAAACATGAAAAGAGGAAGTGGTGTGCTTCTCAGCATTACTTCTCTTCCCTCACCGTACGGGATAGGGGACTTGGGGCCATGGGCGTGCAAATTCGCTGATTTCTTGCATAGAGCCAAACAGAGTTACTGGCAAATTCTTCCCATAAATCCGACCATCTCCAGCCGTGGCCACTCCCCGTATCATAGTTCATCCGCTTTTGCTGGAAACAAGCTTTTGATTAGCCTAGAATTTATGATTCGTGATGGGTTTCTAAATAAAAAGGATATTAAATCTGCGCCCCGTTTCAAAAAAAACTCCGTCGATTATCAGATGGTTGCTTCTTACAAAAAAAAGGTTTTCGAGAGAGCTTACGAGCGTTTCGAAAGGGATACAGATGATGAATATGAAGATTTCTGTTTTAAAAACGCGAGCTGGCTGGACGATTTTGCTATCTTCACTGCTCTCAAAAATCACTTTGAAACTTGCTGGAGCGAGTGGCCAGGGAAAATAAGGGATAGACATCCAGTTGCCTTGAAAGATCTAACGGCTCAACTTAGTGATAAAATCAATATGGAAAAGTTTCTCCAGTATATATTTTTTAAACAATGGGGCATGCTCAAGCAGTACTGCAATAATAAAGGCATTAAATTGATTGGGGATATACCGATTTACGTGGATTATGACAGCGCAGACGTTTGGGCAAACCCTGAAATATTCAAGTTGAATGGGAAAAAACAACCAACGCATATTTCCGGTGTCCCTCCCGATTATTTTAGCAACTCAGGACAACTCTGGGGACATCCAGTCTATAAATGGGGCGCTTTAAAAAAACAGAGATATGGCTGGTGGATTCAAAGAATTGGGCACAACTTGCGGCTATACGACTGGATACGAATAGATCACTTCCGAGGTTTCGTTGCATATTGGGAAATACAAGCGGGCAAAAAAACAGCTGTTGAAGGAAAATGGGTTAAGGCGCCCGCAAAGGACTTATTCAATGAGTTGAGCAGAAATTTGCCCCGCTTGCCTTTAATCGCGGAGGATCTAGGCGTTATAACCCCTGACGTGAGACAGCTCATGGATTGTTTTGGATTTCCAGGCATGCGCGTGTTACTTTTCGCTTTTAATGAAGACACATCTGATAACATTCATGCACCACACAATTACATAAAAAATTGTGTGGTCTATACTGGAACTCATGATAACAATACGGTGAGAGGGTGGTTTGAGAACGAGGCGGCAGCGGCGGACAAAAAACGACTATTAAGTTATCTCGGGCACGATTTATCAGTCAACAGCATAAATTGGGATTTTATAAGGCTAGCGATGATGTCAGTTTCCAACGCAGTTATATTTCCGATTCAAGATATTTTAGGGCTAGGTGAGGCAGCTCGCATGAACCGCCCAGGAACCGTAGAGAGAAATTGGCAATGGCGCATTTTACCAAAACAACTATCGTCGTCGCTGTTTGACAGTATTCTGAAATTGACGAAAATTTATGGGCGGGTGTAAAAAAGTTTTGAATAATGATAGCGGGTAGTTAATTATTAAGTTTATTGGAAGGTTTTATAAAACTCTATTGGAGATTGTTAATATTTCTAAACAAGCGCGAAAATTAAGTAATATATGGGTACTGTCCGATGCTGTCTTATTCAGTTCCTCGTGATACTGAAGATAACTAACTAGTCTCTCTCGCTTTGGTAATTAAAGAAGCGAATTTTTCTTGAGACAACTGAGTAAATTCGGTTTCGCAGATTTTCTCCGGATAGGTTAAGACCGCTTAAATTTTTAATATCTCTAGCTAAATCTGCGTCCCCTAAGACTTCTTTTATCCACTTTTCAAAATCGCCGCGTTGTGCATGAAACTCCAGTGATTTGATATTTATTTCATTTATTTTCTGCAAGAACTCTTTCAGAGATGCGGCTCTAGAACCAGTATAGTTTCCCACCGACGTAAAGAAGAAGAAGCTCTTTTCTTCCGGAACCAACTTTGAATTTGGGCTAACTTTCAATTTCTCACCAGATAGATATTATTTCACTTTTTATTTAAGTGTAGTGACACAAATTTTGATTTGTCGTTTTATTTAGTACGGTGCTAATCTCTTGAAGTTTTATGTTCGACAATAAGCGAAGATTGCTTATTTTTCAATAGAGATTGGACTGAAAAGCGAGAATTACTTCGGTCGGCCCAGACTGATTTTGAATTGCCCGCGTTTTTCCAAAAACACAAGCTGCCCAATGTATTTTTAAAACAGCTGAATTAAATTCCAAAGTGATGATTCAATTGGATGCTTAAAAATAGGAACACGGCGAAAAAGATATCGACAGGGAACATAATTGATAGTTTCATGGTGTTCTTCTCCCTTTTCTATAATTATTAACTTCCAGCAATAGGCTAGATCCCCGCCTGTTTCGGGCAGTCAAGTCGCCGGTTTTCGATTTTTCGCCGTTGGAGGGGAGTGTCGTACCTGATATAGTCGGACAGACGGTCAATGGAGGACTTATTTCCCCGATTTCTCAGATTATCCCGGTAGTTTCTTCATTATCCCGATGTATTTGCCTCCCTCGAAGACGCGCTGGGTGTGGTAATCTCCACCGAGATATTACTGTGACATCTCGGCTGACACATTGGCCGTTCTTTCGAGGACATCCCCGTTTTCAAAGATATCACTGTGACATCTTTGAAATTAGCCGTTTGATCATGCCCTGGCCCACCAACTTTAGCGGTGCGTTCAAGGACGTTAGGTGAGGACACACTGTCCTTTTCTATTTTTGGTCCGCCTTTCCCGTACGCCCCGCGTTCGACTTCACAAATCTCTGAGAACTTGAACCCACAAATCCAAACTTCCTCTCACTCTGCCCTATCGGCGCTCACAGAACTGATAGACAGACGGACGGAGACGCCTGGGCCGTCCGAGAGACGAAGAATCAGGAAATGGACAGATGGTTCAAATGTCAGTGCATCAAGCAAAGGTCCACTTTATGCATCTCAAAAAGTGGGGACAAGAAACCGCCGAGACTAGTGTTTCGCTATGGCGAGCAGAATGGACAGGTTGAAGAGTTCCTCTTTGGACGCAAATGTGTTAAATGGATTTTTCAAGAGGACATAGGGTCGATTCACAAAACGAGTCACTGTAGGGAGGAATCAAATAGAATATAATATATATATATAATTTCGAAAGGTAAATCGGGGAAAGAAAGATGGGCAATACCAGGGCGACGGCCGCCCTTGGGATAATTTTGGGTTCGTTTTTAGTTGTAGTTTTGGCCTTATCAGCAGCTCCGTCCGTGGCCGCGGACAATTTGGAGAACACGCCTTCCTCCCTGATAATATCTCCCTCCAGTTTCACAGTCGACTCAGGAGGATCGGTAACTTTCACCGTGACTCTCACCTCCAGTGGCGTTCCGCTATCTGGGGAGTTAATTGATTGGCAGTGCGCCAGTGGAACTTTATCATTTGATAATCCAACTGATGAAAACGGGCAAGTGGAGGCTACTTGGTATCTACCAACGGTGACTTCAGACACTATCGTTGCAATAACGGCTTACTTCCGCGGCGACGATAATCTCTATATCGCGGAAAACAGTGCTACAGCATCAGGAACAATTACAGTCCCTGAGAACACGGAAGTGGACGAAAACGACCTTATTGCTTACTGGAGCTTTAACGAAGGTACTGGTAGCATCGCTTATGACAACACGGCTTATGGAGACAACGGAACCATATCTGGAGCGACTTGGAACGACGGCGGACTCAATGGTTCCTTGACTTTTGACGGCGTCAACGATCACATTAGCGTTTCGAACTCAACCAATTTGGAAATTTCCAACTCAATAAGCGTCGAAGCTTGGATTTATCGCGACAGCCAATCTCGGGATGAGATGGTGGTGTCAAAGCGGAGCGGCGAGACTGGATTTGCGCTTTGGTTCTACTGGGGAATCAATAAAGCACTCTTCAATACTGGCAACACTGACTTCAACGCCGTTTGTAGTACCACGGATATCCAGTCTGGTGTATGGTACCATATCGTCGGGACCTATGACGGAACGGTGCGCAAGATTTACGTAAATGGTGTGCTTGAAAATTCCGTCACTGCAACAGGACAATTGTCAAGCAATACTGCGAACCTAGAAATTGGTAAGTACAATCTTAGTAACACCCATTACTTCGACGGGGCTATCGATGAGGTGAAAATATACGACAGGGCTCTGACAGCCGAAGAAGTATACGCTCATTACGGTTCCGCTTTTGAGGGGTACCCTCCCCCCATTATAATTATTGATTCCCCTGAGAACGATTCCACCTTCGACAACGAAATAGAAATTTCGGCCCGCGTTTACGACAACTCAGGCATAGATGCGGTTTGGACGGCCATCGACGGACTTTTAATTGACATCGTCTTTCCGGGAGGATCCTTAGAAAATGTAGTTGGCGGTATTCTTGAAAACATAGAGAACGGAACAATAATTGACGGCGATTATTTTGTGTTCGATGATGGGACAATAGATAACATTCCCACAGAAGTGACTTTCATCGACGGCCAAATTTACGAAATCACGATATTCGCCGCCGACAATGAAGGCTTCATCAGCAAATCAACAGTCTACGCAATCAAAGGCAAGAGATCAGCCGCTCTTCAAATCTCCCCATCTAGCTTCGTGCTTGAGTCAGAAAACACCCTAGGTCTTACAGCAACTCTGACCTCTTATGGCCAACCTTTGGCCGGTAAAACAGTCAATTGGTATGCGGGCTCAGGGGATTTTTCAAGCGCCAGCGGCACGACTAACTCCTTGGGGCAGGTCTCGGTGATGTATACTTCACCATCGGTGTCTACTACAACAGCGTTGACAATAGGCGCCTACTTCGCCGGCGACAATGACTTTCTGGCCGCAAGCGGCAATGTTTCTGGCAACATTTACCCGAACTCGGAGAATGGGATATTTGAGGACTTTGATGGAGAAAACTGGAGCACTCTCCAGTCACAGGGATGGAATTATTGGCTCGACAGGAGAGACCATGATGCAACTGTTTCGGTGGATTCCGGGACTCTTTACATAAACATGTATGCTGGCGCGAACGGTGGATCGATGTATGTTTGGAAGGATGCGAATTGGGTCGATCATACAGTATCTTTTGATTGGAGGCCATCCGAATACTGGGCCCAATCATCTATCAGCTTGATATTACGTGCAGATAATGTTGGCGAAAGTTCTAAGCAAGGTATCTTTTTCAGAATTGTCAAGGATTGGAGCGCAACATACTGGACTGTTTTCGTATTGGTTGACACGAACGGGGACGGAATAGTGGAAGAGTATACCGACGCAACGGTGAACAAGTCCAACCTTTTCAACAACACCACGTGCCATATCGAAGCCAGAATCCTCGGAAATAATCTCAAGATTTTTGGGGATAATGCTCTCTGGGCTGACGTCACCGACAACAAATTCCTCATACTGCCGGCTGGAGGCTTGGCGTTCGTCACCTACGAGGCAGACTTGGTCGTGGACAACTTGGCCGTCAGCTTAGAGAACCATACTTATTATTCTTCGGAGTTGAGTGTTTCGCCTCCTAGTTTCGAATTGCAGTCCGTTCAACAAAGGACAATTACTGCGACCCTTACCTCTGGTAGCTCTCCACTACAAGGAAGAACAATTAATTGGTCAACAAGTTCTGGATGGATCTCGTCCAGCTCCACAACTACAGACTCACAGGGGCAGGCGACAGTGACGTACACAGCACCAGCGGTTGCTTCCCAAACATCGGTGACCGTACAGGCCTCGTTTGTGGGAGACGCTGAACATTCAAGCTGTAGCGCAACATCGCTTGGGACTATCTTTGAAAACAACGACAACTTGATAGATAATGAGTATGACCAAGAGGAAGATGATGGAGATCAAGGAGATTTACCACCATCAGGGGGAGGCGGTGGCGGGAGTTCGGCTTTCAGCTCTACACTTAGCTTATCTCTCGCGAGCACCACTTTGGACGCAGGCGACAGCATCACCATTACAGCCACCCTGAAGGACACCGTTGCCAACTCTCCCCTATCTGACAGGTCGATTACTTGGGAAGCAACTGGCGGCAGTCTCTCGGCATACGAAGGCCTCACCAATTCTCAGGGGCGCATGACAGTAACCTTCACGGCCCCTAACTCTATCTCTCAGGCTTCGTTAGTTGTCACGGCGACTTTCTCTGGAAGTTCCGTGTACCTCGGCAGCACGGCCTCAGCTACGATTCTGGTCGTTGGGAAATCGGAGAACGTTCTTGCAAGTGCTGACAACGATGAGATTTCCGATAACACGCCTGCTGATTTCAACGACCTTCTTCCACCCAATGACAATGTTGGCCCAGTTGAGAATACCCATCCTTACCTGAACATTCCCACGATGGAGAACTTCGTGGACAACCTGAAGCAGATGATGGATGCAATGGGTTTGCCCATTGCCGATCAAGAAGAGATACTACAGGTTTTGCGCAATGCGATTTCTGACGGCAAGATAGGCGCGAGCGTGAGCATTGGACTAGAAAACGGTGCAACATCCTTAACGGAGTTTCAAGGCGGAGTTAAGGTTGAGGTGACGAATGTGACCTCTGGAGAGATGATTGAGCTCAAGGTAAGCTCGGACACGGTAGAAAACGGGAGCATTATTTTGATAAATATAGGATCTGATTTGTTGTCGAGCGCGAATACTTTCGTCGTACTTTATGACGGCGTGGGAATTGGCCTCGCAGATGACTACGCGGACATAATTGACTCGCAAAATGAGAATGTGGCAGAGTACATTTTCGTTACTGGTGCGAACGGGGTTCAGATTTTGATATCAATACCTCACTTTTCGACACACTCGATTACCATTTCTTCTTTGCCTACACAACCAGTTGCGGATACATCACCTTGGGTGGCCGCGGCGTTAGGAATAGTGGTTGCAACCGCCCTGATTGGCTCTGCCTGGTTAATCTACCGAAGGTTTAGATAGCTGGGTTGCATCGTCCGTCTCGTCGTTCATGGGTTGGAAATAAAATTTAACTTTATTGTTTTGATGGTTAAGTTGATATAATCGCTGCACCAGAAATTTTCGAGTATCGGAGTCTTTGAGCAATTTAGATAATATATCTTCAGCTCGTTCCAGTTTCCTCGCCTCCTCGACATCCAGCACCAAGGCACACCGCTTGCAGAATTTCGCGTCCCAAGTGTTGTGCTCGGCGCAGCGGGGACATATCCTCACCAAGTCTTTGGCCTGACTGTGGTTCTCTGGTGGCTTGATCCCGTAAAGCTCCAGCAAGGCGTGATCCACGTCCCGTCCGGAGAGATGGACGTAAACGGCAGCCATCTTGCTCGCCTGCACCCAGCCGAAGAGTTCCTTCATCTGGGCCTCGGTCAAAGAGCTGGCCAGGTGGGTGGCGCGGGCATGGCGGAACGAGTGTGGGTTCACCTTCTTGCTTATTCCGACCTTGGTCGCCAGCCGCTTCATCATGAAGCAGGCGCCCCGGTAGTCCAGGCTCTTGCCCTTGTGGTTGGTCGACATGTTGGTCCAGAGCGCAGCTTCTTGGTTTCCCTTATCCGGATGATTGTCCCTCCACAGCCCCAGGGCCGGTGCCGAAGCTACCACCCGCACCCGCCTCATGCCGGTCTTGCCGTCGACGATCAGGATGGCTCCGTATTCGTCAAACTGCACGTGCTTGTTCTTCAGCCCGAGGAATTCGCCCACCCTGCAGCCGGACTCGTACAGCGCCGAGATGAACGCCTTGTCCCTGAGGTTGGAGGCGCCCTCGACCAGGCGCTTAATTTCCTCTTGGGTGAGGATCTCTTCCGGGAGACGGTGGTTGCCGTTCCGCATCGACAGCGGGATCCACTCGACTAACTCGGGATAGTCGCCACCGTCGACCTTGCCGGTATAGAGCCACTTGTACAGCTTCTTGAGGACGAGCTTGTAGCTGTGCTTGGTCCAGGGCTTGTAGTCGCTGCGCTCGATTTCCTCGACCACTCGCATGATATCGGACTTGGTCGCTCGCTTCAGAGGCTTCTTGATCATACCCTGGAGCCGCAGGCTGAGGTAGACATATTTACACACCCGGAACTTGCCCAGACCGGAGACGAAAAGGAACCGCTTAAAGTCCTGGAGTTGCCTCTTCGAGGCTGGGTCAATATCCGCTTCGGCCAGCTTTCTGTCCAGCCGCTCCAGCGCAAAGGTCTTGCCGTAAATCCCCAGGCTATCGGACATCGGTCAGTGTGTGTGGAATAGCCCCTATTTATAGCCATCATTTATGAACCGTGGGTGATGGAGCCGGGGGCCGTATGATGCGGCGTGGGTTCACAATTGATGGCTCAACAGTAATTGAGAAATTCCTTCGGTCGGTCTCCTCCTAAAGTTATGGCCTCAACTCGAAGAGCCTAGGTGTTTAACTGATGAATTAAAAATACTAATGGTCGCAATCATGGTATTCACAAAGCCAATCGAAGCTCTAGCATTTGAGGATGTTCAGAGGCTCATGGACAACAAGATCACCGAAAGCCACATTTTAGATTATAAAATTGGGCCTATTGATGACGAATCTTTTATCAAACACGTTTCGTCATTCGCTAACACCAATGGCGGGTACTTAATATATGGAGTGGAGGAGACAGGAAGTGGGGGCTACCCAAAGTCCATTCCCGGCCTTCCAAGTTCGGCCGTGAACAAGGAAAGACTAGAGCAATTAGTCCTCAGTAACATTTACCCACGAATATTCATCAAATTAAGAGAAATTGACCATTCAGACGCTGGCAAAACGATCTTAGTAATTCAAATTCCAGACAGCTACCTGAAACCACATATGAATCTCCGTTCAGAAAAATTTTACAAAAGATACAACTTTGAAGCCAAACCGATGACCGAAACTGAAGTCAGTGATGCGTACAAAACAAGATTCGAAACCAGCGAGCAAGCCGATGATTATGTTCGGGATTTAGTCCGAACTAAATTTGGCGTAGTGACGGAAGACACGCCCGTTGTCGGACAGATCTTAGTTGTCCCGTCCGTCGTAAAAAGAAAAATAGTTGACACCTCCCGCCCCGAAAGCCTTGCTTGGATTAATTCGAGCACCATAAACCTAGCGCCCTCAACCGGCACCTATGTCCCTGGCCTTTGCCGGCCTTCCTCCAGAGGAGTAGTTTGTCAAGACAGGTCTCTTCCTCTCTTAGAAATACACAGAAACGGCGCCTTGGAATACAGAGACGATTTTGCCACGCCATTAAGAGATGGAAAAGCGGGAAAAATTAACATATTTCATGATCCCATTTTCTGTGTTAAACTTCTCCGCACCCTGCAATTTGCTGCCTTGCTCTATTCAAAATACAACTACTTTGGGGACGTCAGAGTTGTGGCGGCCATAGGCCCTGCTTCTCACTTGTATCTAAAAGTTGGTTGGAATAATAATAACTGTGGATTAGAACGAATCTTAGTGGAGAGAGAATACCCAATGGCAGCATTAGAAACACGATTTAGTCAAGTTGCGGCAGGGATCATGGATGAGATTTATAATTATTTTGGTGTTTGGCGTTGTCCATATTTCGACGATCAAGGGAATTATGATATGAAAAAATTGAGGATTTAACATTCATACAGGCTTCGGTTGGGTGTCAGAAATCAGCATTGGTTTAATTAATTTCTCAAATCATGGGACATTTTCAGGATTTAGAAAAAAAGATGTGAGCACACATTATTTGGTAGAGATGCGATGAAGCTAGGTGCAAGTTCGATGGCTCCAACGGGGTGACGCGTGCGAATCTCCCTCGCACCATCTGACAGTTACTTGGCTGGATGGCTTAGCCGGTAAAATATTGATTTCCATAAATTCAGGTGAGTTAATCTTTTACCAAGTAATAAAAAAGAAAATTTGAAACTATGGGACCGTATTATCCACTGGACTATAGAATTCCAAATTTTTCCAAGGCGGACGTATATCTAGCATATGGCGATGTCTACAAAGACGCCATCGAAATTCTTATGGATAAATTTTCGAAAGACCCACCTCTGCACGACTATTCTTTAATCCCTGTTTTAGCCCTGCTGAGACACTATATCGAAATCAAATTGAAAGGTATAATCATGTATTGCAAAAACCCAGTCGAGCAAAAGCCAATACCAGGGCACAATATTTTGGACTTATACAAAAAAGCCCATGATGCCGTTGACAAGAAATACAGCATCCCACAACCTCATCCACAAGTAGTCGAATTCATAGAGCAGCTAGGGAAGTTTGATCCGGAAGGACAAGTATTCCGGTATCATGAATCTAAAGACGGTAAAGATTTTTATGAGAATATCGATCCTATATTACGACGTCGGATTATTTCCTTATCTGAAATAAGAAAAACCGTTGACCAAGTCTTAGGTGATTTGGAAGGACTAGAGGGCTACTTAGATTATCAAAAAGATCAAGAGCAAGAAAACTTCAGTAACTTATAAATTTGCCAATAAATTCGCATCTGTTGAAGAATTCATAGAATGGAGATACGAAAATTGTTATTCATATAGTCTTGAGGACATGAAGAACAAATTCTGGTTCCACGATCCGCAGAAACGCAAAACTCAGCCTAGCGTGTGAACGGCTAGAAATACAAATTATGTTGTGAGCCTTTCTCTTTCAACAGTTCTATGGTCTTTTGATCAGTAATTTCATGAATTGTGTCTTCCGTCGCTAACAACTTCCACTGCTTCTTGGGCAATTTTTCATTGAGTACAGCCAAGTATTTCACCTTTCTGACATTAGGGTAGGAGAATCGCGAATCATAGAAGGGAAGCCCCTTTATTACTTCACATATCGCGTAGAGACATTTGTTGGAATACACAGCAATGATGTCGCCGCGCTTGATTGTTCGGCTCAGATACAACGCCTGTTTGGCGACGTATTTCGAGGAACTGTCATATCTTTCTTTTCTTAATTTCTTGCCAACAATTTTCACTGACCTAATCATGTCTTCAAACGGTAAGTTTACTAGATTCAGGGGAGCCCAGCCAATTCCTATGATGCCCCTAGAACCCCTGTCAATGTTATTTTCCCACTCGCTCCAAGCACAGCCTCTTTCTCCAGGTGCGACTTTCCAGAATTTTCTGCCTCTAAGTCTCTTTATAATAGTTCGTCCAGACGGCCTTTCAATAGGGGTTTTGGGAATGCCGTATTTGAGTCGCCTATTCTTCCTGAACTTTTTCGAATAGCGTTCATACTCCTCAATAGTTTTGCGGTCGAGCTTGTCGCTCTTATGGAACACTTCATTCTCAAAGAAGCGGAGTATATCTTTTATCACTGGTTCTGTTTTCTTGCCCTCAACTAGAAGATTTGCCTCTACGTTTTCTTTTATACCGCCGCCAGTAAGATTAGACGATCCAATAATTATTCTTGCTAGCTTACCACGCGAGAAGATGAACAGCTTTGGGTGAAATCCCTCATCATTGAAACTTCTGGCACGAAGTCTATTGTTGCTGTTGCTTGTCTTTAGCAGGTCTTTCAGGACTTCACAATCCGTTATTCCATAACTGGATATGCCGACCACGAAATCGCATTTCGCACCCTTATTGAGTTGCCTCTGAAGCTTGCTCCTTATCAGATTGTATCCACTTTCTTTGGCAAATGCAACGGCGAACTTCAAGTCTTTAGATTTAGAAATTTGGTTGGATAGCTCGGCAAGGACTTGGTCTGATGGCAAAAATCTTACTTTCATTACAGTCTGAGTAACCTTGTTATGGCCGGATTAAAAGGTTAAGATTAAAGCTGAATATTTGCTTTTTTGAGAACTTCGGACATCTTTGTAAAGAAATTTGGTTGCTGACCCGTAGAAGGGAATGGAATAATTATGTTGTTGTTCAAGACAGCAAATCCACCCTTCCTTAGCTTTTGTTCTAGCACGCATACTGTGGCCTTAATTAAAATGAGAGGGGCATTTGTGTTTTCAGTAAGTTTTGTAAGATCCTCATTTAGAATTTGGTACCAGCGCAATATTTCTACTCCCCGCAAATCATCTTTGCGATCGTTAATGGGTGTGTACACGGCATCAACGAGCATATACCCTCGATTTTGGAACTCTCTGAGACCGTTCTCTTTGTTTGTCGGCGTATCTTCTATGAGCTTCATCATTGCGCTAAATAGCGGCTCGGTAACGTCTCCAGCGTTGTCGTAAAAGTATTTCCCGGATTTCGGCGGCGACTCGCACACAAAAATAATCCGAGTCGACTTAGGTGTGTATTTGTCACGTAGAGCCAAATATTTCTTCCTTCGTTCTATTTCATCAACGGAAACAGGCGTTTTCTCACCTCGTTATGACCTGGCTTTGGTTAACTCTAGTAATGCAGGCAGAGAATGGTCTATTTCAGCTTTCAAAGCATAAACAGTTTCTGCGTGGTTGACAACACTTACAGAAAGGGTATCTATTTCAGAGTACTCTGCCCGTCCATCAATTGCTTTCATCAAAACTTTTTTCACTGTAGTCCTTATTTTTGCTTTTAGATACTCTTTTCTGTTCCAGTCAGCTACTTTCATGTAAGGCCCAAGTTCTTCGATTATTTTCTTCGCCACTTCTTTAATCTGTTCGTAATTTTCAAAGAATTTTTCCCGTGATATAAGTAAGTCGTAAAAAGCTAACTCTGAATCTGAAAGTTCGAGCTTTTTACCCTCATCAAATTTTGTCTTTGTTTCTTTTGCCAACTTTATTAGTTCATCGATAATTTCGGCCGTATTCAGAAGTTTTAGATTGTATTTATCAATAGTTGTTTTCAACATCTCGTATAAAGACCTGTATCTGTACGGGTTTGAATTCATACGAATTACGAGCTGATCTTTCATTATTTTGGATAGAAGCTCTACAGCATAGTTTTTGTATTCCATGTCTTTGAATTTAGCAAGAAACTTATCGTCAAATATAGAAACATCAGGTTTTTCCTTTCCAATTAATGCGTACATGTCTACTGGCTCTTCAGCAGCAATGCTTTTTGAGATTAAATGGCTGATCTCGTATTCAAGCTCCCTGTTTATGTCTCTAATCCTGGCAGTTGAATATTTGACAATCATCTTCTTTAGCATCTCAAAAAATCTGATATCATCTTTCATTTCATAGGCTTCGAGGCGAGGACTAGCAAGGGCGTAGAGCTTCTTTAGTGCAACGAAGTTCCTTACGAACCTCTTTTTTTGTTCTGTGTCTCTACTTATCTTGTCATACGCCTTTGTAGTTATCTTAGAAAGCTCCACTGGAGTAAGATGTGTCCATCCCTTGAAAGAAATTTCAGGAAGAAGAGAAACCACTACTTGATATTTTTCTCTAAGATGGTTTATTATTTGATTCACGTTTAAGAGAAACTTGCTCGTGATATCAAATGTATACGTTGCAAGGGATTTTCTCAAATTATCCGCTATTCCTATGTAATCCACTATCAGCCCGCCGGGCTTGTCCTTGAATACTCTGTTTACTCTGGCTATTGCTTGAATTAGTGAATGCCCTTTCATCGGCTTGTCAAAATACATAGTGTGAAGGCATGGGGCGTCAAAACCAGTTAGCCACATATCGACGACTATGGCCATTTGAGGATCTGTTTCCGGGTTTACGAAAGTGTCTGCCAAGTCCCTTAGTTCCTTCTTGTTTCTTATGTGTGGCCGGTACTCTTTAGGGTCATTTTGTTTATTACCCGATATTACCACCACAACTGACGGCGCGTTGGGTTGTTTCCTAATTTTCTCGAATAGTCTAACAGCAACTTTTCTACTGATGGTGACGACTATAGCCTTGCCTTTAAGGACTTGAACTCTCTTGTTGAAATGATTTACAATATCCTTTGCGGTTTTCTCCAATCTATCTTCAGCCAAGACTATTTTTTCTATCCTCGCATATTTCCTTTTTAAGGCTCCTTTAGCAAATGGATCATTTACTACGGCCTCTGAGATTTCATCAAAATCTTCATCTACGAACTCGTTCGTCAAATGAAGTTCTGTTAATCTCGGTTCGTAGGCAATAGGAACGACGACTTTGTGCCTAATCGCCTTGTCCATTGGGTATACACTTATGTGATCTCCGAAAACCAAAGTCGTTGAACGACCTTCAAGTTCTATTGGCGTCGCTGTGTAACCTAATACGGCGGCATTGGGGAGTGCTTTTCTCAGATTCATTGCAAGGTCCTTGTATTGACTTCTATGGGCCTCATCAGCTATGACTACGACATTTCTTCTATCAGATAGAAAAGGATACTGTTCAGCTCTCCTCTTACCGAATTTTTGAATAGTGGCAAAAATTATCCCCCCGGCTGTTGTTTTGATTGTCGTTTGTAAGTCTTTTACACTATTTACTTGTTTTGCAATCGGAAAGGCTGAAAAAACATCAGAAAGCTGGTCGTCTAGGTTATTTCTATCCGTTATAAAAAGTAAAAGAGGATTTTCAAGGTCTTTTACTTTCAAAACTTTTCTAGCATAGAATAACATCTCCAAAGATTTTCCAGTTCCTTGAGTATGCCAAGTTACACCAATTCTTCTTTCTTCTGGCGTGTTGCCCTTTAAAATCGCCTTCTTAGTGTTATCAATGGTTTTTCTCACGGCATAGAACTGATGAAACATAGCTATTTTGATTGCGTATTTTTCTCGGGATTTTTCGTAGTATATAAAATCTTGTAAGTATTCCGTCAGGTGTTCTTTTTTGAAAAGTCCTTTCAACAAAACTTCGAGCGAAGTCATCTTCTCTCCGGTTGGCTTGAAGATATACTCAAAATGTTCTTCTGAAGTCTCATTTACCTCCAAATCTTCGTCGTCGAAAATGCCTTCCCAGACAAAAAACCTGTCCCAATCGCTAGTCTTGGATCCGTGTTTAGTTTCTAGGCCATCGCTTGCTACAAGTATGTGAGCATAAACATAAAGCTGCGGCACATCGGCCATCTTTGCTTGGTGATCGTAGAAGGCGTCCTTTGCGACTTCATTTGCGTTAAAGCTCTTGAATTCAAAGATTACTAGTGGCAGACCGTTTATGAAAACAACTATGTCCGGCCTTCTGTGCATTTCACGTTGAAATTGATATTCCACAGTGAATTGATTTGCCACTAGAAAATCATTTTCTTTGGCATTTTCGAACTCCATTAATTTTACCAATCTCGTTCTTTCCTCTCCTTTTTCTCTGACATTTATTTTCACACCATTAGTAAGCATCCCATAGAAAAGTTTACTTTTTATCGCGAAATCAGGGTGGTCGATATCTACAATTTTTCGATAAACTTCTTCGAATCTTGATTGTGGAAGCCAAGGGTTAAGCCGCTTAATTGCCTCAAAAAGCCTCTTCTTTAATATAACGCTCCTGTAAGTGTCTCTTTCACCTTCTTCAGGAGAAAGCTTGGATCCGTGGATATAGTTGTACTTTAGTTCTTTTAGCCAGTTAATTGCTGGCTGTTCCACCAAGTAGTCTTCGGTAAGCTCTGCCATTCTATAAACTCTCCACTCTAAGCTTTCCAAAAATCAGAAGAGGTAGCAAGGAATCGAATGTTTTTCTCAGAGTCATAATCTGTTTTTGGTTAACTACAATTTTCTGAAACAAGGGGCGAACCAATTCATCGAATTTATCTAATATTTGATCAGATGGTTTCAAGATCAATTTATTCAGTTTAAAATTTCCAATATCAAGGTGCAAAACACTCGTTCCTGTGCTGAAACTCGCACTATCTTCTTTTGTAAATTTTAGGTATAGATACAAGTAAAACACATATCTGTTGTGAGCGGGTAAAATACGAGTAATATCCATTGAATATGCAGCTTTTTTCAGCTCGTACTCATCAGGAAAAGTCACTAGTGCGGGGGCGCCCAATAATCTTTCAATTTCTGCCCCCCCCACGCCAAAATGAACATTAGCGACAATTAGATCTCCCTCCTCTAAGAAATGGTTCTCGCTTAATCTATCGCTTTTTATCCAAGCATAGTCTGCCTTGAAGTTCCCGCTTTGGGTTACATTATTTAAATTAATGAAGGCATAACTCTCATCGATAGGTTCTGAGAATTTTTCTTCGCTTTTATACGGAAATCCATTTTTCAAATCTGCAATTTCTCCAATTGGTTTGATTTCCCAGCTACAAGGTATTTTTCCAATCTTGCTTGTAACGAATTTCCTATTCTTAAAAGGCTCGAAATCGATAAACCAGCCCTTGAAAATTGCCGACGCGGTTTTTTCTAAAGTTTCTATTTGTCTTTTTTTGTTTTTTATTAGCCTATCCAACCAAGATAGAACTGTGGTAATACGATATTGTTCATTAATATCTAAAATTGGTACTGGCAAAAGTTCCGCGCCTTGACTAGTCAAACTTTCTTGTACGCCTCCAGTAACATAACCTGAATCTTTGTATTCCTGAAACTGAGGAGTTAGAAAGTAGTAATATAAATAATCGGCCAAGTAATTTTCCTTCGTCTTGATTCCTAGGAATCCTGTAGATAATATCTTATTTTTGATTAAATCTTCGTCTGCTTTTAAGACCTTTAATGAGTTGATCATTCTAGCTAGCCACACAGAGTCCTCTACTGGCTGCATATTTGCTCTTGACGGTCTTTTACTGAAGGTAATAACTTCTTCTATTTCTGTTATTTCGGCTTCTTGAACACTCCTAGTAGATAAATATTCTTTTGTGCCGCTAAATTTGTCAATACCTGACGGAATAATATCAAAATAATTACGATTCCCCAAGTTTGAGATTACCCACTCTTCAGGTATTTCTTCTATTTCTGTTTTCTTGAGATATTTTTCCCACTTGAATTTGAGCATATTTATAACCCGGAATTTAAGGCTTTGAAAATATGTTTAACCATTTTCGAAATTTTTTCCTCTTCGTCCAACAATTTTGACATTTTTTCAGAATATTCTTTCATTTTATCAGCAAAGCCCGCCGTATCCTCATTTTCCATTCTTATCCCGACGTATCTCCCTGGTGTCAGTACATAGCCATTTTTTGCTATTTCTTCTATTGGCGCAATCTTACTGAAGGCCGCTTCATTTATTTTCTTTTCAGATTCTCCCTGTTCGAACATTTTGAATTTTTCGATAATTTTTGTTAGTTGATCTGGAGTAAATACAACCTGCTTTCTAGAGATGGGCTTGAACATTCTCTTTGCATAAATGAACAAAACTTTTCTCTTCATGTGGTTAGGTTTGCTTCTTGCTGCTCTAAGAAACCACAAGGAAACTGGTAAACTGACATTATAGAATAGTTTGGGAGGACATGCCACAATGCCATAAAACAAATCGTCTTCAATTATTTTTTTCCGAATCTCTCTCTCGATCCCGCCTCCAGATAAAGCACCATTTGCCATCACAAATCCAGACTTGCCCCTCGGGGCCAAATGGTAAATGTAATGTTGAATCCATGTAAAATTTCCATTATTGTCTGGAGGTATTCCGTACCTGAACCTTGGGTCGTTATACTTCACGTTCTCAGCCCCCCATCCGCTGTCGTTAAATGGAGGGTTTGAAACTACATAGTTGGCTCTTAAACTAGGGAACTTGTCGTCGTGATACGAGTCACCAACTCTAATATCACCTTCAGCTCCTCTCAGTGCTAAATTCATTTTACATATTCTCCAAGGAACTTCCTTTGAGTCTTGTCCGTAAATTGTGAGCGTGTTTTTATCCAATCCATATCTTTCCATTTTTTCTAGAGCTGAAACGAAAAAACCGCCACTACCGCACGCTGGGTCAAATACCATTCCTTCCTTTATATCCAAGATGTCGACGATAAGATTAGTCAAAGAACGAGGAGTGTACTGCTCAGTTTTGGCAGGTTCCTTTTCAGCGAATTTCCCTAAAAAATATTCATAAATTCTCCCGAAAATATCTTTACTCCTATGCTCTTTCCCGAAGTTAATTGTGGAAAAAATGTTGATGAGTTGCGCTAAATCAAGTGCATTAAGGTTAACTTTAGTGTAATTTTTTGGAATAACTCCCTTCAGTTGCTTAGGATACGTTTCTTCAAGGATTTCAATAGCTTTGTCAATTATTTCACCTATGTTGGGCTGTGTGGCGTTTTTGGCTATAAATTCCCATCTCGCGCGTTCGGGAACAACCAGGTTTCCTTTTTCCATATAATAGCTTTCGTCCTCTAAGGCGCGCTTTCGAAATTCTTTTGAGGATATGTACTCTTCACTTTTCGGGTCAGAAATGGCTTTTTCAAGTTCCGCTTTTCTCTCCTCAAAAGAAAATGACAGGTATCTTAAGAATATTAGCCCAAAAACAACTGACTTGTACTCGTGGATCTCGACCTTTTTCCGAAGTTTGTCTGCCGCTTTCCAAAGCTGGCTCTCAAATTCAATATCTTTCTCTTCCATATACTCAATAAATAAGCAACGAGCTATCAAAATAGGTTTATGGTAAGGGGGCACTGAAAATAATCCTACTTTTGGTAAGAAAAGTGAACGAGGCCCGCTTTTTATCAGAAAACCTCATGTCATTGTGATTTTTATTAAGGGGTATACGCGGGCAATTATCCTTTCAACCCTATCGTTGGCGCGCGTAAAGCGAGCGATAGAAGGTTAAGGGGCATTAACTTCGGGGTAAAAAAGGCTTTTAATCATTACATATTTTTTTCAATCTCTTTAATGTTGTGACATATGAGCTTTTTCTAACTTTTGACCTAGGCCTGAGAATGACTTTTTGGCTACCAAGCGGTATACTAATCGTTGGTTCCTATGGATTCCGACTTGAAGCTGGAAGAAGCCGAGTATTTCCTGGCCAAATTGAAAGAGTCTGCACTTAGCGAGCCACCAACCGAAAAAGTTGAACAAGTAGAGAAAGAATTTATCTTTAGCCTAAGCGCCTATCTCTCGGCTTGGCGAAGCATTCCCGACGTGTTGCTTTATGATTATGCGGAGAAGCTCATGCAGCTGAGTCGAACAATAAAATTGAATGAAAACGCGTTCGAAATCGCTGCAATTGCGAGTAAGAATGAGCTTGCCCTGAAATTTATAAAGTGTTACAAAAACCGGATGGAAGGTTTAAAGAGGGACCCCTTGTGGAAGAAGAGGAATTTTGTCGTACATATTGGTAAGATCGGAATGACAAAAGAATTTAGGTTGTTTGTTTATGAGAATCTAACAATGGGAGAAACCTCGCAAGTGGGGTTTGCTATTCCCATGCCGATATCTGGATCTATGTCTTACATGCCTGTTAAAGAAGAAATTGCCCGACCCAATGCAGTAGTTAAGCGCGCTCATCGTTTTGCTGACATGCCAGAAAAGGAGATACACTCCATATGTGAAGAGTCTCTGGAAAAAATGAAGATACTACTCAGAGAATGTTCCGAAACAATTACACTAAGCCAAACAAAATAGACAGTCCATTCCTAATTGTAGATATTTTCGGCAATCCTTATTCAAAGGAAGGGTCGTTCTTAGTCTATCAATCTGTCGTTTGGGTTTGGGGAGTTAAAATTTATCCCTTGGTATTTCAAAATGACAGAAAGAACGAACGAATTGTCGGAAGTTAATGGCGCTTAACTTCCCCAGAATAAGGCAAATCCTCGCTTGTTTCGAGCGGTTAAGGGGCGGCTCTTGAAATTTTTACCTATCTGATGTGGGTAAAGACCCCTTGACGTAATTAATTAAATAAAAGGCGACCGTTTTATGCGTTTTCGCGAGGTTTTATAGCAGTTTTAAAATAACGGTTCGTAACTTGCCGTTTATCCAACGTTGCTCTGTTCTGTAACCCATCTCACGTAGGTATCTCCCTACCGATAGGGGCCCTATGTTTTCACGCCGATTCTCCTTTAACTTCCAGCAATAGGCTAGATCCTCGCCTATTCCGGACGGTTAAGGCGCCGGTTTTCGATTTTTCGCCGTTGGAGGGGAGTGTCGCACCCTGATGTAGTCGGACAGACGGTCAATGGAGGGCCTATTTCCCCGATTTCCTGGGTTATCCCGATAGTTTCTTCATTCCCAATGTATTTGCCGCCCTCGAAGACGCGCTGGGTGTGGTAACCTCCACCGAGATGTCACTGTGACATCTCAGCTGATACATTGGCCGTTCTTTCGAGAACGTCCCCGTTTTCAAAGCTATCAGTGTGACATCTTTGAAATTCCCTGCTTGTCCATGCTTCATCTCACCGACTTTAGCGGTGCGCTCAAGGACGTTAGATGAGGACACACTGTCCTCTTCTATTTTTTGCCTGCCTTTCCCATACGCCCCAAGCCGACTTCATAGATCTCCGAGAGCTTGAACCCACAAACCCAAAGACTAACTCACACTCACCTACCCCACTAGCACAGAACGAACAAACAGACAGACGAAGGAGACGGTGCAACCGAAAAGAGCAAGTATGAGGTACAATCAATCTATGGTGTGGAATATTGGTAATAAAAACCAAGATGCAAAATATCGTGTTATCGGTCACTTACGAGGACACGAAGTTCAACCTTGAGAAGCTGGCCAGGTCACTGGACGGCGCCCGCTACGACCCGGAGCTCTTCCCCGGCGTCGTCTACAAGTCCGAGCGCCCCCGAGCGTCCTTCTTGATATTCTCGTCGGGGAAGATGAACTGCGTCGGCGCCAGCAGCCTGGCCGACGCCCGCCAGGCGATAAGCAACTTGACCCGGAAGCTCAGGAAGGCGCATATAAAGATGAAGGCAGAGCCGAAGATTAAGGTCCAGAATATCGTGGCGTCCCTTGATTTCGGCAGAAAGTTCGACCTCGAGCACATAGCCCGCAGTTTCGAGAACGCCGAATATGAACCGGAGGTTTTTCCAGGCCTTGTGTTCAGGCTCGACGACCCGAAGTTGGTGGTGCTGCTGTTCGTCTCTGGGAAGGGCGTATGTGCCGGAGCGAAAAGCCTGAACGATGTAAAAAGAGCGGCTCAAAAAGTAAACAAAATCCTACAAAAGCATTAGCGCCACACCAATTTTCCATTCGCCATAAAAAGAAGCCACTTCAGAAACTTCCTCTCACCCAGCAGATACTTGGCCGATTAAAATGAAATTTCGACTTGCTTTTTGTCATGAGTGTTAAGCTGATACAGTCGTTCAACCAGCAATTTTCGAGTGTTGGGATCATTTAGCAATTTCGTAAGGGTGTCCTCGGCTCTTTCTATTTTTCTCGCTTCCTCAAGGTCCAGCACCAGGGCGCACCGCTTGCAGAACTTTGCATCCCAGGTATTGTGCTCGGCGCAGCGCGGGCATATCCTCACCAGATTCTTCGCCTGGCTCTGGTTTTCCGGCGGCTTGATCCCGTAGAGCTCCAGCAGTGCGTGGTCGACGTCGCGGCCGGAGAGGTGTACGTAGACCGCCGCCATCTTGCTCGCCTGGACCCAGCCGAAGAGCTCCTTCATCTGGGCCTCGGTCAGCGAGCTGGCCAGGTGCGTGGCGCGGGCGTGGCGGAAGGAATGCGGGTTGACCTTTTTGCTTATCCCGACCCGTTCGGCCAGCCTTGTCATCATGAAACAGGCGCCCCGGTAGTCCAAGTCCTTACCCTTATGGTTGGTCGATAGGTTGACCCAGAGCGCAGCTTCTTGGTTCCCCTTGTCCGGATGGTTATCACGCCACAGCCCCAGGGCCGGTGCTGAGGCCACCACCCGGACCCGCCTCATGCCCGTCTTGCCGTCGACGATCAGGATGGCTCCGTAGTCGTCGAACTGCACGTGCTTGTTTTTCAGCCCCAGGAACTCACCGACCCTGCAGCCGGACTCGTAAAGGGCAGAAATGAAAGCCTTGTCCCTGAGGTTGGAGGCGCTCTCGACCATCCGTTTGATTTCCTCCTGGCTCAGGATCTCCTCGGGGAGACGGTGGTTGCCGTTTCGCATCGACAGCGGGATCCAATCCACCAGCTCGGGGTAACCGTTGCCGTCGACCTTACCGGTGTAGAGCCACTTGTACAGCTTCTTCAGAACGAGCTTGTAGCTGTGCTTGGTCCAGGGCTTGTAGTCGCTGCGTTCGATCTCCTCGACCACCCGCATGATGTCGGACTTGGTCGCTCGCTTCAGGGGCTTCTTAATCATGCCCTGCAAGCGGAGGCTGAGGTAGACGTACTTGCACACCCGGAACTTGCCCAGGCCGGAGACGAAAAGGAACCGCTTAAAGTCCTGAAGCTGCCTTTTGGAAGCGGGGTCAACCGGCGCATCGGCCAGCTTTCTGTCCAACCTTTCCAGCGCAAAGGTCTTGCCGTAAATCCCCAGGTTATCGGACATCGGTCAGTGTGTGTGGAATAGCCCCTATTTATAGCCATCATTTCTGAACCCTGGGTGATGGAGCCGGGGGCCGGATGAGGCGGCGTGGGTTCACAATTGATGGCCCTGAAAGCTCAGGGCGCGAATCACCCCCCGCACCATTTTACTCGCACATTAACTTATCCAGTCTCTTTTTTAGATAAGCCAGATAAGCGATGCCACAAGTCGTCGCTATCATTATCTTATTAAGGGATATTTCTGCAAGTCTATTGTTAGCCAAGCTTTAAATTGGCGAAGGCCTCGTCTCCAGCACGACCTGAATATCCATCTCTTGATTGTTCCTCAGAATAGTTACAGTAATCGTTTGATTGGGCAAGGTGTGCGCTTCAAGATAAGACAAAAGGTCATCGCCATTCACGATTCGAAAACCGTCGATGGCTGTTATGATATCTCCACCAATTATTATAATTCCGTCTGTCGTTCGAAACTGTTTCGCTCCGCCACTTAAACCAGCTTCCGCGGCCGGCCCTCCGCTGGACACTTGTTGAATTAGCCACCCGTAAGTCACATCGGCATCCATGGCTTCGGCTATCGTATAGTTCATATCGCTTCCATTCACACCCAGCCAAGAGTGTTGTGTGTAGGTACCTGCGTTTACCAAAGGCCCAATCTCGCGCAGTATTGTGTCTGACGGGACAACAAAGCCCAGTCCTTCCGAGTCGGAAACTATGGCTGTTGTTATCCCGACAACTTGGCCAAGGTAGTTAAGCAACGGACCGCCAGAATTGCCAGGATTTATTGCCGCGCTGGTTTGGATAACGTTCGCTATTGAATACGAGCTATTTGACTCTTGAATCGTCCGCCCGAGTTGACTTACAATGCCAATAGTCATTGAACCTGCGAGTCCAAACGGACTGCCGACCGCCACAACACTATCGCCTACCTCAAGGGTGGAAGAACTAGCGATTTCAAGAGGATTCAGCTCGCTATCCGGAGCATCTGTTAAAAGTACGGCTAAATCGGAGTAAACATCTGTTCCGAGAACGGTCGCTTGGTAAGCATTGCCATTTTGGAAGGTGACAAATATGTCAGTGGCATCCTCGACAACGTGGTAATTCGTCACTATCACTTTCTGATCATTAAATTCGTACACGAAACCAGAACCTTGAACCTGGCTTGTCTGTGTCCCAAAAATAGTCTGCTCAGTAACTGTTCCGACTATGACCACCACTGAGTTCTTGACCTTCTCATACAAGGTCGAGAGGGATACACCGTTTTCCTCTATAATGGTAAAGCTACCGTTCTCGACTCCGGGTGCCTGGCCCTGAAGAGAGGAAATCTGGTTTTGTAGTTGACTGATATCTCGAGAAGTGGCCGAATAGCTTACAATCCCTCCCACGAGTAGACCGACAACAAGCGCTAATGCTACAAATGCAAAAACAAAGCGAGCCGAGTATCTTGATTTGGCCATTTGTATCACCTCACATCGTAGCGCACAAATGCCACGTAAGCCCCTATGAACATCAGGACGTTGAACATAATTATCGCCACGATGTCATAGACTGCAGTTGATAGCCGCTCACTCGTTCCCCACGGCTCGTAGTAGTATTCCAGTTCGGCCTGTGCCTCAAAGTTCTCGCTAAACTCAGCTTGTTGGAAAGGATTTCCCTGCCCACCAGTCGGCCCGGAAGGGAAATTATCTGGGGCGGCTTGCTGCATTTGCTGCTGCATCTGTTCAGCTCGCCACTCATTGTATTCCTCTTCTAAAGCGGCCTCGTAATCGGATATCTGCTCGCTGATGTGTACTCCTTCCTCCCAGCTCAATCCGGCCAGAGCCTGCGCCACATTTCGATAGCTCTCAGTCGGGGATATTCTCGCTACACCCAGAGCCGTGTTTAGCTGTGCCTCCTGCTGGCTCGTGTATTCTATAGTGAGAGCATCCCATCTTGCTTGAATCTCCGCCATGGCCTGCTGCATATTTTCCCTCCCGTACTGTTGCATAACTTCCTGAGAAATTGACATGTACTCATCGCGGTATTCGTCATAGGTCATTCCAGAGGTCGTCTCGGTCGCCGTTAGGGAAGCCACGTTGCCAATCCCTTGGACCAAGAAGATCCATATAAATAGAACCACAAGCATTGATATTGCGCTCCTCTTGGTTATGGAACTGACAAACAATCCGAGCAAGTAGAAGGCGCTGATGGTCGCACAACCGATGAGCACCAGGATGCCAATGGTCCCGTAGTCGGACATCGTGTAGGGAACTCCGCCTGCTATGGCGACAATTCCCAAAGCGAGAACCATGGCTATGACGAACGGAAGAAGGACGCTGGCGGTACCGCCTATGTACTTTCCAAGCAGCACGTGATCCTTGGGGATGTCGTTTGTCAGAGTGAGTTTGAGCGTACCGTGCTCCTTTTCTCCGGAAATAGAGTCATAAGAAAATATCACCGCCATCAAGCTCATCAGGAATCCAACGATGAAAGTGAGATCAAGCATGCCAAACCTATCCCACAACGGCGAGGTCGTGCTCTCGCTAGTATTCAACATGCTACGTATCTCGCCCATGCCTGTTTGACCGAGAGCTTCCCCGCTAATCAGGGTGGTTAATGGGTTAGGGTTTTCAATTGCCTGATATACCGCTGCCTCAGCTGTGCTCTCATACCCTCCAGTTCCTTCCTCAAGAGTTTGCTCGTACTCCTCGATTTGGGTGTCGTAATAGCTCTTCTTCTCTTCGTAAGCCCGACTCATGGCAAAAACGCCTGTGCCGAGGATGATTACGGACAAGATAACGGCAACGAGGAACTTGCGCGACAGAACGTTTTCCAAGAACTCTTTCTTCGCTATTGCCAATATCATTGAGCCACCCCAACCGTCTTTAGGTACAGGCTCTCCACGTCCTTGACCTTGGAGGCCTCGACAATCTTCTGAACTTTTCCTTTCACTATTATCCCTATCCTATCGGCCAGCCTGTGCGCTCGGTGAAGGTCGTGGGAGCTTATGAGCAAGGTCAGGTGATTCTCCTGCTTCAGCTCGCTGAGCAAGTTGGAGAGGTCCATGGCTCCCTGCGGGTCAAGTGCTGTCCATGGCTCGTCCAATATCAGCAGGTCGGGTTGCTTCACCAAGCCGATGCCTACGAGAAGCCTCTGCCCCATACCGGCGGAAAAATTGCCGACTGCGGTATCGGCCACTTTGCCCAATCCGACTTTTTCCAAAACTTCGTCTATTGTCTTATCTCCGATTTTCTTCCCGCTTAACTGGGCGAAATATCTGAGGTTTTGCTTAGCCGAAAATATCTCGTAGAGCCTTGCGCTTTCGGCTATTAGTCCGACGTGTCTCTTCGCCTTTAGAGGATCTTTCAGCGCATCGATGCCCGCTATCTTAATTGATCCCTCGTCGGGCTGAATAAAATCAAGCATCAGGTCTATTGTCGTGGTCTTGCCGGCGCCGTTGGGGCCAAAAAGGGCGAAGGTCTCTCCCTTGAAAATATCCAGGTTGAGGCCATCGACTGCCCTCTTCCCGTCTTCAAAGGTTTTCACAAGGTTTTTTATCTCCACCATTAGCTCGGGCATCTTTTTCACCTTCTCTTGAATTTCACCATTACTCCGGCAATGACAAATACGGCGATGACCATAGCGAAAATCCACAATATTTGATTGCTTTCTGCTTCTTGAACGCGAATTTCAAAGCTCTCGCTTGCCTCGTGATCTCCGCTCGTGGCAGTGAGCGTAATCTCATATCTCCCCGCGGAGGCAGAATCAGATAGAACCACTGAAACTTGGGCAACGGCGCTCGCTCCAGCTGCAATCGACGAGAAGCTGTCTGGACCTATGGAAGCTGACCATCCATAGGGTAGATCAGTTATTTCAAACTCCAAATCTTCAGCTGCCTCTGTTCCATTATTCGTCACTGTCAAAGTTGTACTCACTACTTCACCTGAATTCACGCGGAAGAACAAGTTCTCAAGAGAGAGGTTTAACGAAGTGGCGCCCACAGGGGTAAGGTAAAGCCTCAGACTGACGGCTCCAAGCTCATCGACGGGAGTGCCATTTACATATTCGCTCATTTGATCATCGGTAAGCGTGAAAACTGTAAAGCTTATATTTTTGCCAACTTCAAATCCAGAGACGGTTGAGGGTAAAGAAAGGTAGAGTGTCAATGTTTTTGTCTCGTCTTCGGCAAAAGCCAAGCTGAGAGCCTTTTGGCTGCCGCTATAAAATCCCGCAGAGATTGACGACGGGAGTCCGCTGACAACAAACTGGACGCTCCCTGCTTCTCCCTCGTTCGTCAGAGTTATTTGGTAGGAAGCCGTCCCGTCAAGCTCTCCCTCTACAGATGGTGTGGAGGT
>Ga0068714_10000399_pt1 | contig 86458 bp, 94 predicted proteins | sample MTBNYHSulfiMetaG_FD_62988 | JGI IMG/M metagenome (GOLD analysis project Ga0068714, IMG submission 62988) | Enrichment culture microbial communities from rom New York Harbor, USA that are MTBE-degrading - MTBE-NYH (New York Harbor Sulfidogenic)... | ecosystem: Environmental > Aquatic > Marine >...
ATACCCAAGTACTTTTCCGATTCGAGTATTTCTTCAGCTGTAGGTTCCCTGGAGAAGATGGGAGCTGCATGAATATATTCCTCTTTGGCATGTAATAGGCCAAGGGATTTGGGAAAACGTTTGGCGACCGTAATCGCAAATGAGCCGTCCATACTGTTGATTATTTTTACCTTGTAGTCTTCCAGGTCAAAACTTGTTCCGATGTAAAATGCCAGCTTCATAATACTACCCGTTACCCCTGGCCTTGATCGCTTCATAGGCCTCCTGGAAATGCCTGACGATATCTTGTATATCGTTATCGCTGTAAATTTCAGCAGTCGCAAAAACAGAACCATCCATGTGAAAGGAATGTGCTCTCATATCCGCTATGAATTTTTTCACGGTTTCTGGGGAAGCCTGTTTTCTGAACGCACCAAAAACTTCAGCCACATCCTTAACCCGGGGCATAACTTCTACTGGGTAATCCTGACCAAACGCGACCACTGGCTTTCCGGCAAGCAAAGCCTCGAAACCTACTGCGGAATTTATTATCACGGTAAATTCGGCTTTTTTCACAAGCTGTTTCGTATCGGCGTTGTACGATACTAGCCTTATTTTCGGATTTTTGGCCATCCTTCTCATTATTCCAAGAGGAACGTCGCAGGCTTTCCAGTGCGGATGCGGTTTGACGTATATATAGGTATCATGAGGAAGAAGCTTTGACAGCTTTTCTATCAGGTCAAACTGGCTGTCCAGTGCGAATTTGGCTGTAAGCGCTGCGTCGTCGGTGAAATGTAAGGGGAAGAATATGAATTTTTCATCCTCCCCCGTTGTTTTGTCCATAAAGAATCCATAAAGCCGGGACCTTATAAAATACCGGAACTGTTTTGCAATTAGTTCCAGGGTTGAGTACCATAGTTTGCGGTCGTCTTTTGGTATTACTATATAGTAAGTATAAAAATTACGTGGAACGGCGCTCAGCAATTGGAAAAGTACCTTCAGTTTGGATACGTCAAAGGTATTCGTTGCTATACTGGCTATATGAGCATTGATTATCTTTTCGCCCATGATTTCCTTTTTCGCAAGTTCATACTGCTCATTGATTTCCTTATTAGTCAATCTCTTCCAAAATATCGGCCCGTAATCTCCGTCGCAAAGGAAGAAAGAGCAGGTAAATCGGCTGGGGTGGAGCATTAGTACCGGTATGCCCATTTTTTTGGCTACTTCCAGGCCCACGATGGCGGGCGTTTCGTCCATCAGGCCGGTTAGAAAAACATCGATTTTTTGTGTTTTGAAAAATTTGGCCCATGCTAGGGCGCAGTTGGCAATGTATTCGTCGTCTGGCAGATTTTTCATGTTCGGATAGCGTAGGAATGCGGTTTTCGCTCGCATTCTTATGTGCGAAAAGGGCATGGTGACAAGCTTTTCGGCATCATTTATTTCTTTTTCATTCAGATCCTTGAAATTATCATAAAGGAAATATTTGGTTATATCCGCCACATCTCCATCGTCAAGGCCGGCATATTTGTATTTAAAAACAACACCAAGATGCCAGCCCTTTGGCAATAATTTTGGTAGTCTTAGGAGATAATTGCCTTTTTCTTCTCTGAATGTGCTGTAGTACATTGAACAGTTTACTGTCATGCAAATGCCCCACTCCTTGGAATAATACCTTGTAATGTTCTAATTAAATAATTAACTTTTCGGCGCCGGAAGCGGCCGGCACTGTCGTAATGAATTTAAATTGTTTTATTGAACAAGGGAAACAGCGGTGATGTGGGATGGAGGAAGAAAACAGCGTCAGAAAAGACGATTCGTTCTTTTTAAGCGATATTGAATGCATACGCGGCGGTGAAAGGGACCTTCCGCAAAGTTATCATGAATACAGAAAAAGATGGAAGGAGGTCAATGAGAAACTCACCGTAACTGATTTTCCGATGCATATTGACGTAGAGCTCAATATGACCTGCAATTATACCTGCATAATGTGCCCGAGAACGGCGCTAAACATTGAGAACAGAAATCAGGTTATGGAACCCGGGCTGTTTCGTAAAATAATAGACGAGGGTAAAATGGAGGGGCTTCTATCCGTGGATTTCGGAGACCTGGGGGAGACGCTGCTATATCCGGATATACATAAACTGGTCAGGTACGCGACCGATGCCGGCATTCCTGACAGGATAGTCCATACCAACGGTTTTCTTCTTAATGAAAATATGTCGCAGAAACTGCTTGACGCAGGAATGACGAAACTTACGGTTTCTCTGGATGCATTTACGAAAGAAACATACGACAAAGTACGGAGGGGCGGGGACTACGGGGTCGTAAAGAACAACCTGCTGAAGTTTCTTGAACTCAAAAAAGAACGGGGTTTAAGTTATCCCATAGTAAGAGTCAGTTTCATAAGAATGAGCGTCAATGAACACGAAGTGAAGCCGTTCGTCGAGTTCTGGAAGGACAAGGTTAACCATATAGCGGTGCAGGAGTACATCAACCCTAATAATCTGCAGGACAATTCCCTGAAAGCCAAGACGCACGCATTCAAAGAAAAACCGGAAAAATTCGTCTGCACGCAGCTCTTCCAGAGGCTAGTTATACGCTGGGACGGGACTATAATGCCCTGCTGCGTTGATTATGTGAACAAACTGGCGCTCGGGAACGCGCATAATATGACATTGAAGGAAGCATGGCATTCACCGAAAATGCAGAAACTAAGGGAAATCCACCTTGCCGGCAAATATGACACCATACCGGTATGTAGGGAATGTATAGAAAGCAAGCTGTAAAAATCAATAGCGGTCGTCCTCGGCTTTTCTGGCTATCATGTCCTTTACCGCCTCGTCAACCGTCCGCATCCTTATGCCGAGCGATTTTATCTTGTCTATCCTGAACCCCGCCCTTAGCGGTCTTGGGGCTGCAGCAGGGAACTCCGACGTGGGCTTGCCTGATATGAGGGCAGCATCGAAACCGAAACCCTTTGCAAATCTGGTTGCGAGTTCCACCCGGTTCATGAATTCCGGTCCTACGACGTTGAATACTCCGTAATGGCACCCTTCCAAAAGAGCCATTGCAGCCGACACGAGGTCCTTTACATAGGTCGGCGTTGCATACTGGTCGTCTGGAACGACCATGGGTTTGTTCTGGCCTAGGTTGTCGAATATCCTGTAAAGAAAATTCTTTCTCTGTTTTTCCCAGCCGAACACCCCGGTTGTTCTAAGTATTATGTAGTCGAATCCGGATTCTCCCAGCATCTTTTCGCACTTGAGCTTGATCTTTCCGTAAACGTTGAGGGGGTTTGTTGGCGCGTCTTCGGAATAAGGCCCGTTCTCACCGTCAAAAATGTAATCTGTGGAGAAAAATACTATCCTTTTACCACCGTTCTTTTTCATGGAATCGAGCACGTTTTGCAGCGCCTCCACGTTGTTTTTCCTTGCAAGTTCCGGCTCCCTTTCGCACTTGTCAACCCATGCCATGGCCGCAGGCATTATTACCGTATCCGGTTTTATTTCCGAAAAGACTTCGTCGGTTCGCTGCGCATCCGCGGCGTCCAGCTGTATGAAATCGTCTATTTTTACCGAGCGATAGGTGTAATGCCAGTCATCTTTCTGCTTGTTCTGCCTGTAGAACTCGTACCCAACCTGTCCCGATGCCCCGATTACCAGCGTAGCCATCCCGTCACCTGTGCTTCAGACTCCAATCATACGGGATATCCTTGCTGAACGGGTCCTTGCGCTCCATCTCGCCAGGAGTGTGTGGCATGTCTGGGCAGTTGGCAAGAATTGCCTCTTTCGCGCCTACCGCCTTCCAGCCGTTCCAGACCATGGGGGGAATCCTTACGAGGCAGTAATTGTCCTCCCCGATGAAAAGTTCCATGAGCTCGCCCTTTGTTTTTGAATCCGGCCGGTCGTCGTAAAGAACAAGTTTTATCATCCCCACCACTGCAACATAATTCTGGGTCATCTGCTTGTGTATATGCCATCCCTTTATCACACCGGGATAGGCCGTTGCAAAATATACTTCTCCGAACTTCGTAAAATGCGGCGCATCTGCCCTGAGCATATGCATTATTTTACCCCGTTCATCGCATATCTTCTTCAGCGGAATTACCTCTACGCCCTCTATCATTTTATCACGATTTAGATATGCCGGCAAGACTTTAAAGGGGTTGCGTTGACGTGGCATTCTTCGAAAGGAATATAAAAATGAACGGACAGATAATAATCTGTTTACAGGTCAAGAAGGAGATTGAGGGTTAGATAATAATGAAGATTCTTGTCACGGGCGCCAGCGGGCTTCTCGGCGCCAACCTTTCGTATACTTCGGCGGCGTCGGGTCTCGATGTCCTAGCAACGTACAATGAACACAAGGTGGCCATAAAGGGCTGCCCGATGTCCAGGCTAGACCTCCTTGCTTCCGATTTTTCTGAAGTAAAGAGGTTCAGGCCTGAATGTATTGTCCATTGTGCTGCATACACGAACGTGGATGGCTGCGAAACAGACCGAAAGAAGGCGCATCTGTTGAACGTTGAGGCGACTGCCCGGCTCGCAGAAATCAGCAAAGACATCGGAAGCCGCTTTATTTTCATGTCAACCGATTCCATATTTGACGGCAAGACGCCGCTTCATACCGAGAGCGAAGAGGCATGTCCACTTAATTTCTATTCAAGGACAAAGGTTGAGGCTGAAAGAATCGTCAAGGACCTTGAAAACCACGTTATCGTGAGAACAAATTTTTACGGTTTTAACATACAGGAAAAACAGAGCTTTTCCGAGTGGCTGCATGCTAAATTCCTTAAGGGAGAGGGGGTGCCTGGATTCACAGATTTCTTCTTTTCTCCGATAATCGCCAACAATCTTGCAGAAGCAATACTGGAAATTGCGGAAAACGACTTCACCGGCGTCCTGCATGTGGCTGGTGATGGCAGAATTTCAAAGTATGACTTTGCCCTGAGATTCGCGGAACTATTTGGCTTCGACAAAGCACTGGTCAAACCAACAAAAATGGGCGAAACCAACCTGAAGGCACCTCGGCCCCATGATTGCTCGCTCGATATCTCAAAAGCAAAAAGGCTGTTAAAAACGAGGATTTTAAATATCGACGAGGGTATAAAATATTACAAGGAACTTTACGATTCCGGGTATCAGGAAAAGCTGCGTGGTGGGTGAAGATAAATGGTCGAACCTGTAAAAATAGCCGGCAGGCCCGTTGGTCCAGGTTATCCTGCACTGATAATTGCGGAGGTCGGGTCGAATTTTGACAGGGATATAGAAAAGGCAAAAAAATTGGTTGACCTTGCGAAGGAATGCGGAGCGGACGCGATAAAATTCCAGTCCTTCGCCGCAGAGAAAATCATAAACAGGGCTTCTTTCGAAGAAGGTTCGGATGCTGAATTCCAGAAAAAATGGAAAAAATCCGTCTGGGAAATATACAAAGAGGCGGAATTTCCCAGGGAATGGCACCGGGAGATTGTGGATTACTGCAAGAAGAGGGGGATCATGTTTCTTTCTTCCCCCTACGATAAGGAAGCGGTCGATTTACTGGACGAGATAGACCTGCCTGCCTACAAGATAGGCTCTGGTGACGTAACGTTTCTGCAGCTTGTCGAATACATAGCAAAGAAAGGCAAGCCCATACTCATGGGCGTCGGGGCTTCCACCATGAGCGAGATAGAAGAGGCCGTGGAAGTTATAAGAAAGCACAATAATCAGTTGATACTCCTTCAGTGTGTAACCAACTATCCTTCAAGCTTTGAAGACGCGAACGTGAAGGCGATGAAAACCCTGGAAGACGCGTTTAATGTCCCTGTGGGTTATTCAGACCATACGTCCGGGAGCGTTGTCCCGGTACTAAGCATAGCTTTCGGCTGCTGCGTGATAGAAAAGCATTTTACAGACGACAAGACATTGCCGGGTCCGGACCATTCCTTCGCACTAAACGTAGATGAATTCAGGCAACTTGTAACGGACGTAAGGAATGCCGAGGCGGCGCTTGGCTCGCCCATAAAAAAAATATACCCAAGCGAAGAAAAAACAAAGATAGTCCAGAGGAGGAGCCTCTTCGCAAAAACGGATATCCAGAAAGGAACCGTGATAACGGAGGATATGATTGGCATTCTAAGACCATGGAAGGGCCTGCTCCCCAAATACTTCGCGGTTGTCGTTGGAAAGACCGCCAAAAAAGACATAAAAGCCGGTGAAGCAATAACATGGGAAAAAGTATAGTGGTTATCCCTGCGCATAATGAAGAGAAAACCATAGCTGGCATAGTCACGGAAGCAAAAAAATATTGTGAAGTTTTTGTGATAGACGATTACTCCACAGATAAAACCCCTGAACTGGCGAGAATAAGCGGCGCAAAGGTTCTGAAAAACGAGATAAATGTCGGCTATACCGCGTCATTAAATCTGGGGGTTATGGAAGCCGCCAAAACTGCAGAAAATATAATACTCATGGACGCGGATGGACAGCATGACCCTTCCCAATTGGCTGAGATAACCACCCTTCTGGACAACGGAGAGGATTTCGTCTTGGGTATACGGCACAGGAAAGCCAGGCTTGCGGAAAAGCTGTTCGGCATTTTCGCCATCTGGAAAATCGGCGTTACCGATCCGTTATGCGGTTTCAGGGGTTTTAAAACGAAAGTTTACCGTGACGTAGGGTTTTATGACTCTATAGGCAGCATAGGCACCCAGTTCGTATTTGCGGCAAGGAGAAAAGGCTACAAGATAAAGGAAATCGACGTCAGGATAAACCCGAGAATTGACAACCCAAGATTTTTCGGGGGGAACACGTTGAAATCCGAGATGATGATCCTAAGGGCTTTTATCAAAACGTTTGCCTATCATGTGTTTGGCGTAAGGTTGGTGAATCCGAAATGGAAATAAGTGCAATAATACAGGCGAGAGTCGCTTCTACGCGGCTTTATAATAAGATATTCGCACCGCTCAGCGGAAAGCCCCTTATATGGCACGTTGTGAACAGGCTGGGGTGGAGTAAAACAATAACCAGAACCATCGTGGCAACAACGACAAACCCGGTTGATGACGCGCTTGAAAAATGGTGCAGGGAGAGCAGCGTGGATTTTTTCAGGGGGAGCGAGGAGGACGTTTTATCAAGATACTATGGCGCAGCCAAAAAGACGGGCGCGGATGTCATCGTAAGAATCACCTCCGACGACCCTTTCAAGGACCCACAGATAATAGACGCCGTCGTTGACATGTTCAAGAAAAACAGGCTTGATTTCGCTTATAACAACAAACCGCCGACTTTTCCCGAAGGTCTGGACGTGGAGGTTTTCTCCATGGCTGCGCTTGAAAAGGCACATGCGGAAACGCGTGATATCTTCGAAAGGGAACACGTAACGCAGTATTTCTACCGGAACAGTTCCATGTTCAGGCAGATGAACCTTGCAAACAAGACAGACCTATCGCATCTCAGATGGACCATCGATACTGCAAAAGACCTGGGGATGGCGCGGGCCGTGTACGATAAATTATACAAAGAAGGCGGAATATTCCTTATGGATGATGTCCTGAAACTCATAGAAAGATACCCTGAAATAGCTGCCATAAATATGGATGTAAAAAGAAGCGCAATGTACGTCAAAAAATGAGGGACCGATATGCAAAGAATATCTGATTTGGAAAGGAAATACGTTTTGGAAGCATTATCCAATGAATTCCGTACGTCTCTGAACAGTACATTCAACAACCGCCTTGAGAAAAAATTCGCCGAGGTTTTCAGGGCCAAATACGCGATAGGACACGTTAACGGGACGGCCACGATGCATACGGCGCTTGCTGCCCTTGGAGTGAAGCCAGGTGAAGAGGTGATAGTACCTCCGCTTACGATGTCGAGCACCTCCATCGCAGTGCTGCACAACGGCTCGATTCCGGTTTTTGCCGATGTTGACCCAAAAACCTTCACGATAAGTCCTGAATCCATAGAAAAAACGATAACCGACAAAACGCGTGCAATAATTACCGTTTCATTATATGGCCTTGCTCCGAATTATGATAGGATAGTTAAAATCTGTAAGGAAAATGGAGTCTTTCTCATAGAGGACAACGCCCAGTGCTTCCTCGGGAAATACAAGGGAAAACTGGTCGGCGAATTCGGCGATTTTTCCAGCTACAGTTTCCAGGCAAGCAAGCACATGACGTGCGGGGAAGGCGGAATGCTCACAACAAACGACGAGCAACTTGCCGACAGGGCAAGGAAATTCAACAGCCTGGGTTATGCAGGCGTAAGCGCCAGTAAGGGAAAGATAACCAAGAAAGACATACAAGACCCGCGGTACGACCGGCATGTAACGCTTGGCTTCAACTACAGGATGTCCGAGGTGGCTGCCGCGGTTGCGCTTGGACAGCTCGAAAGGCTGGGGGAGCTCATAAATCTAAGGAGGGAGATCGCGGGAATTTTTGATGATGCTGTCTGTGGCTCTGGCGTACTGGAAAGGCAGGCAGAACCAGATGGCTACAAAAACACCTATTGGGCGTACGGCGCGGTACTCGAAACTGATAAACCTGAAGTTGATTGGTACGAATTCAGGGAGATATTCCAGAAAAACGGCGGTGACGGCTATTACGCGGCATGGAAGCTGACATACGATGAACCGCTATTCAAGAATACGGTGCAGAAGCAGCATGGCGTATGGCAGAAATACGGGCAGGGGTTGTGTCCGAATGCAGAATATCTCCAGCCGAGGATGCTGCAGTTCAAGACTAATTATTGGGACCTTGAAGAGGCCAGAAAACAGGCTGAAATACTTGAAAAAACGATAAAGGAATACAAAGGCGTAGTGGGAATATGAAATTCCTTGTAATAGGCTGCGGCTCAATCGGCAGGCGGCACACCAAAAACCTGAAAATGCTTGGCGAAGACGTGATTGCCAGCGACGTCGCGGCTGAGAACAGGCAGTGGGTGGAGGAAAACTTAGGAATAGATGTTTTTGAGAAAACGAATGATGCGTTGCTTGAGAAACCGAATGCTGTTCTTGTCTGCACCCCACCGAGCAGTCATATCCCTCTTGCAAAACTGGCGCTCGGTGCAGGGTGCCACGTATTTATTGAAAAACCCCTTTCTCATGAAACGAAGGGGTTAGATGAGGTTGCGGAAATTGCCGCGGACAAAAAACTGATAATCGCTGTCGGCTATAACATGAGGTTCAACAAAAGCCTGGTTAAGGCCAAGGAGCTTCTGGACGCGGGCAGTATAGGAAAACCGCTCTCTGCAAGACTCGTATTCGGGCAGTATCTTCCCGCCTGGCGGCCCTGGCAGGATTACAAGAAAAGCTATACTGCAAGTAAAAGCCTTGGCGGCGGCATAATACTTGACGGTTCTCACGAGTTGGACTATGCAAGGTGGCTTTTCGGTGAAGCAAGCGAAATCGGGTGCATGGCCGGCAAAGTGAGCAAGCTTGAGGTTGAAACCGAAGACGTTGCGGAAATCAACATCATGTTCGGGAGCGGTACGATCGCCAACATTCACCTGGATTTTATAAAACAGGATTACACGCGGAAATGTGAAATCATAGGCGAAAAAGGAACTCTCACGTGGGATTATTCCAAAGGTTCCGTCGAGATTTATCTATCAGGAAAAAAGGAGACCGAGGTTTTTGACTGCAGCGACGACCCGAACAACATGTATGTTGATGAGATAAAACATTTCATAGAATGCCTAAAAAACAATCAAAAACCGCTTGTAGATTTTGAAGAAGGTAAAAAAACGCTTATCCTTGCCCTGAAGGCAAAGGAGGCTGCTGAAAGCGGCAAGATGCTGCGGATCTAGACGCCGTATTTCTCTTTCTCCAGAAAAGAAATTGTTTTCATGTGGCAGCCCCAGTACGTTGCAAGCTTGGCCAAAGAAGTTTTCTTAATCTGGTTTTTTTGCAGGGGTGAAAGCCTTGAGACATTCAACCGTCCACCCGAATGCCTTGCAAGCACGAGTATTATGAAGTCTATGGAAAGCATTTCCTTCCCGGTTTCCCGCTCGAATTTTTTTGCGGTATCCTTAAGGACGGGGTGCAGTTTTTTGAACAAATCTGCACGTACCGCATTGAATCCAGGGCAGAATTGGGGGATAACCACTCCAAGAAACCTTCTGCTTTCCTTTCTGCCGATGGATTCGTTGAACCACTTTGTCAGAATGCCATTTTCAGTGCCTAAAACCATGTAACCGACGGAAACGTCGGCCCTGCCGGAGATTATCGGCGCTATCAGGTTTGCGATGTCCTCCGGCTGATGCTCGAGGTCCGAATCCATCCTGATGATTATGGTTTTCTCGTCCGGTAGATGGTTTTTCTTTAGGTACGAAACTACCTCTTCCATACCGTCAAACAATGCCTTTACCGGACCCTGGTTATCTGCCTTGTGGATTGCGCGTATAAATTTTATCTTTCCCTTGAAAGAATCCAGGATTTGCATCGTATTGTCCGTACTGCCATCGTTTATGAACAGCACTGCATCCAATGATACGCCCGAGTTCGCGAGTTCGTCAGCTGCCTTTTTCATTCTAGCAATCAGCTCGGGGAGGTTTTTTGCAACATTAAACGCAGGAGCGTATATGACCATATGCCAAAGCGATTTTGGTTTTTCCATCCTTGCTGCCACCCTTCATTTGTTTTTGCAGAAAAGCAGGTGGTCGACGTAGCGCCCTTCGCACCTGAACTTCTTCGTGAGGACGCCCTCCTGCGAATAACCTGCTTTTTCAAACGCCTTACGCGAACCCATATTCACGTCATAAAAACCCGCTATAAGCTTGTGGACCCCGAGCTTTTCAAACGAATATTGCGTGGCCAGTTTGATTGCTTCCGTGCCATGACCTTTACCCCATGCCGATTTCTCGCCTATCATAATTCCGATTTCCGCGAAGCCATGGTGTTTGTTTATCGGCCCCACTTTTATATTGCCTATGTGCCTGTCGTCTTTTTTGAGCATTATTGCAAAAAAGTGGTTGGAAGCATCCTCGTAATTCATCTTCACAAATTCCTTGGTGCTATCCAAGGTGTGCGGAATTCCGAAGCGCACCTCAAGATAGCGGTTAACCTCATCATCATTGAGCCAGTTTACATACGTTTCGTCAACCATTTCCGGTCTAAGATAGACCAGATAAACAGAAGCCCCCTCAATGAGTTTTCCAGTCGGTTTTATAGAATCACCTTATTTCCATAGACCGGACATCCAAGCCCGATTCTTTCATGAAAGTTCTTGCTTTTATTATGCTCTGATCGGTGAAATGGAAAATGCTTGCCGCCGAAACGGCAGAGGCATGGCCTTTTACTATCCCGTCAACGAGGTCCTGGAGAGAACCGGCCCCGCCTGAAGCTATAACGGGCACCTCTACGGAATCGGCTACTTTTCTGATAAGGTCAAGGTCGTACCCTTCCCTTGTGCCCTCTCGGTCGATTGAGGTTACAAGAAGTTCTCCGGCTCCAAACTCCACGGCCTGCTTGGCCCATTCCACCGGTTTGAGGCCGCTGCTTTTCGTGCCGCAATTGGTAAATACTTCGTACTCTCCTTCCTCGTTCTTTTTAACATCCATTGCGACCACTATGCACTGATTGCCGAATACCTCCGCAGATTCGTTTATGAACTGTGGTTTCACAACGGCAGCCGTATTTATTGAAACCTTGTCTGCTCCTACAAGAAGTAGTTTCCTGATGTCCTCGATGCTTCTTATTCCGCCCCCCACACAGAGGGGCATAAAGCAGGCTTCCGCCGTTCTGGCAACTATATCGAACAGGATGTCCCTTTTCTGCGTAGATGCAGTTATGTCCAAAAAAAGAAGCTCGTCCGCACCCTGCGCGTCGTATATCTTGGCCGCCGTAACAGGGTTGCCCGTATCGCGGAAGCTGCCGAACCTGACTCCCTTAACGCAACGGCCTTCGTGGAGAAGCAAGGAAGGTATAAGTCTCGTTTTCAGCATATGAACACCATTACATATCGATATAATTCTTCAGCAGTTTCAAGCCCGCCTCCTGGCTTTTTTCAGGATGGAACTGGGTGCCGTAGACATTGTTGCGCCTTACGGCGGCGGTGAAATCATAACCATAATTGCACAAGGCAGCAACATCGTTTTTATCGGTGCATACCACGTGGTAGCTGTGTACAAAATAGAAGCAACTCCTGCTCCTTATTCCCTTGAAAATAGGATTCCCCCCGCCTAATTCCACCTCATTCCAGCCAACGTGAGGGACCTTCAGGCCGAAGGGCTCGACTTGGAATCTCTTGACTTCGGCATCTATCCAGCCGAGCCCTTTATGGCGACCACGCTCAAAGCCTCTTCTGGCCATGAGCTGCATCCCAAGGCATATGCCCAGTATTGGTTTTTTGTTTTCAAAAACTTCGGTGTGAAGAAATTCGGAAAGACCTAGTCTCTGGAGATTCGCGATGCCGTCTCCGAAAGCACCTACGCCCGGTAGAACAAGTTTTTCCGCGGCCGAAAGCTCTGCGGGCTTTCCGCTCACTATTACTTCGGCTCCAAGAAGTTCGAATGCCTTTGCGACTGAGCGGAGGTTGCCCATACCATAATCTACGATGCCTATCATTTTGTCCTATCCCACTGCTGCATGTCCGGCAGGGATTCCCCCTTCACGACCTTCGAGGGGTCATGTTTGTGAGGTGCTACAGCATGACTTAGTGCTATCCGCATGAATTCTTCCTCAGTTATGCCCAGATATTCCAAAAACAAATCGAGGCTTGCGGGCCTTTTGCCGTCATATTTTGCTATAAGTTCCCGCGCTTTTTCCTGAGTTATGCGCCCGTTTCTTAAGTCAAGACTCATAAGGTGTGCGGTCCTGCCAAAACCTCGTTTTATATACTTCAGGTAATCCCTGACCCCCTGGAACATGCATTCCACTTTTTCGTAATCATATTCCGGCGGTATTCCCTCTACGACGTTGCCTTTCCAGCCGAGTTCTTTTTTTATTATTTCAGCATGCTTTTTCGGGTCCCATGGAATGTAACTCCCTAGGCAAACCGAGCGATATTTCAGCGCCCGCAGATCCTCGAGGGATGGATAGCGGAAAGGCTCCAAATCGCGAAGTGTTACGCCCTCTATCATTCCGACCATATCCTCAGCAGTTATTCCGAGATTTACGAATCTGTTGAACCTTTTTTCATCGACTTCCTCATTTTCGTCATAACCGTAATAGCTGGTATATTCCGCACTTGGCTCCCCCCAGAAAAGCAGGGGGATTCTGAATTTGACCGCAACCTGCATAGGATAGGCGAAAATACCGGTATGGCAATGCCAGCAGAAATCGCCCTTGCGCTTCAGCGCTTCGAGCATCAGCTTTTTCACGACATGCCAGTTCGGCGTAAATATGTGGAAATCCACGCCTAGTTTCTTCATGGTTCGCTTGGTATTTTCCATAGTCTGCGGCCTGAAAAATCCGTGATCAAAGGATACTATAAGGGGCTTGACGTGATAGTCCTTAACGAGTTTATACACAGTGAATGTGCTGTCCTTTCCGCCGCTGTAGGGGATGATGCAGTCGTAGTCGTATTTTCCGCGGTATTCTTCTATAAGTGCCCTCAGTTCCTTCTCGCGCACATCCCAGTTTATATTTTCCTTTTTGTATTGAACCTGCCTGCAGACGTTGCATATGCCTTCGCCATCATAAGTTATCGTTTCTTGCGTTTCAGGCAGAAGACAGCGACTGCAGTGCCTTATCCTACAGCCTGAACAATTTATCTCTGCTGCCATGGATCCACCTGCAATCAATCATTTATAACTATTTCTCAGCATTGATATTAAAAGTTTGGTTTTGGACTCATTTACGGGTGCAGAAATGGAGTATGACTGGGAGGACATAAGAAACCGCACACTGGCCGTATTTTCCGGACCGCATTGGGTGCATGAAAAATTCGCTTCGGTTGTGGCAGCCGATACGATAGTTGCGCCTTCAAGGACTGCGAAAAGACAGCTGCCGCCTTATAAGGCACTGAACCTTCTGCGCTCCTCGTTCGCGATACCGAAGGGCTATGAGATATATTTCACGGAAAGCTGCTTCTATTACCCGGCGATAGCCAAGAGGCTCGGGAGGATAGACGGCAGGATAATAAATCTGTGCGGCTCGCCGCTTTTCTATAACATATGGAAAAAGGTGATTGTAGGTGCGGAGGCGCGCATACTGCTTGAACTGTTCAAAACCATTGACGGTATGGTTCTGGAAGGCAGATATAGTGGGGAGGTCTTGCGTGCACTCGGCTTAAAGGTGCCGAGCGCCTTGTCTTACACCTACATAAAACCGGGCAGATATGAAACCCTGAGAAAAATAAAACCCAACCTGCAGACAAAAAACGTTGCGATAACCGCGACCAATGACATAGAATACAAGGGAGTTGACCTGCTTCTCAAAGCGATGCGAATCGTAAATGGGGAGGACCCAGATGTAAAGCTCAGGATAATACACCGGAATCTGGATATCAAAAAAATAAAACCCCTGATGAGCGGTAGTGTAATTCTTGAAGATGATGTGGAGAAAGCGCTGAATGATACGTCGTTGTATGTCCATCCTTCGCGCGGAGATGTTTTCCCGATAGCGCCGCTTGAGGCGATGCTTGCCGGAATCCCAACAATGGTTTCCACTGATACTGGTACAAAGGAGTTTGTGGAAAAAGTAGACGGTCGATACGTTTTACCGCTTGAACCCAATGAGATCGCAAGAAGTATAATGGATTTTTTTGCCTCAAAAGAAACCGAGAAAAAAGAACTGTCAGAAGCATTCCGTAATGAAGCGGAACAATTCAACGAAACCGAACAGTTGCAGAAGCTGAGGAGCAACTACGGGGAACTGTTGAAGGAATTATGAGGGTAGCGTACGGGCAACCTGATAGAATTGTTTTTAAATTTGCAACGCCTATAGATATATGCATAAATAAACATGGTGGGTGTATAGATGCAGGATATATTCAGGGATAAAATTGTCTTAATCACTGGAGGTACGGGCTCATTCGGTCAGAAATTTACTGAAATACTCCTTAGAAAATATGAGCCGAACGCCGTGAGGATATATTCACGAAATGAACTCAGGCAAGTGGAGATGGAAAGAAAACTAAGTGAAAAAGATGCCGCAAGAACCAGGTTCTTTATAGGAGATGTAAGAGACCGCAAAAGGCTGTTTAGGGCCATGGAAGGGGTCGACATTGTAGTTCACGCTGCGGCGCTTAAACACGTCCCGGTCTGCGAATATAATCCCCTTGAAGCTGTTGACACCAACATAAACGGGGCGCGGAATGTGATAGACGCAGCACTGGATACCGGAGTGGAAAAGGTCATTGCGTTGAGTACTGATAAGGCGGTGCAGCCAGTCAACCTCTATGGCGCCACCAAATTGGTATCCGAAAAACTTTTCGTGCAGGCGAATACTTACTCGGGACAGAGGAAAACGAGATTCGGTGTAGTGAGGTATGGCAATGTTATCGGAAGCAGTGGAAGCGTCATACCTTTGTTTGCCAAGCAGAAGGAAAATGGCAGGATAACGATAACCGATGAAAGAATGACGAGGTTCTGGATTACTCTCGAACAGGGCGTAGAGCTCGTCATGGAAAGCTTGGGTATTATGAAAGGAGGGGAGATATTCGTACCCAAAATACCGAGCACGAAAATAACCGACCTGGCCGAAGTGATTGCACCCGATGTAGAGAGAGAAATAATAGGCATAAGACCGGGCGAAAAACTTCATGAGGTTCTCATCACCGGGGAGGAGGCGACGCATGCCCTGGAGTTTGACAAGCATTACCTGATAAAACCGGAGTTCAAGTTCTGGAGCAAGGATAACGGTTATTACAACGGAGACAAAGTACCTGACGGATTTATGTATTCCAGCGATACGAATACGAAATGGCTGACAAAAGAGGAGATCAGAAAGCTTCTGGTGAATGAAGGATGGATGCAAGAATAGTGGAAAGGGAAAAACACGCACGGGAAGACGGGTATCTCGTTGAGCTGTTTTCCAGCAAATACGGGGATTTCAATGCGGTCCACAGCTATATGGTCTCCATTGCAGCTGGAAAAACAAGGGCGGGCCATTTCCACAGAAACAAAACCGAAGTTATTTACCCAGTAAACGGCAAAGTCACCATTCTCCTAAAAGACATCAGAAATGAGGAGAGGAAAACAGTCCTTCTGGACTCCGAGCAGGAAAGATACGGCGGACTGCTGATTCCGCCCAATATTGCGCACCTGCTGAAAAACGATACCGGGTGGCCGGTGAAAGTCGTTGTCTTTACGGACAGCCTCGACTTAGAGGACACGTATCCAGTTTGGGTGGAAAAGTGATACCCTACGGAAAGCAGAGAATTTCAGAGGACGACATCGGGGCAGTCGTAGATGTACTCAGAAGCGACTGGCTCACCACGGGTCCCAAGGTAGAGGAATTCGAAAGGGCCCTGGCTGGTTATGTGGGCGCGAAGCACGCCGTGGCGGTAAATTCTGGAACGAGTGCGCTTGATATCGCGGTTGCGAGCCTGCGGTTGCCGGAAGGAAGCGAGATAATAACGACCCCTTTCACATTTGTGGCCAGTTCCAATTGCATATTGTACAACCGGTGCAAGCCTGTTTTTGCCGACATAGATCCCCGGACTTACAATATAGATCCAGACCAGATCAGAAAGAAGATAACGGATAAAACGAAAGCCATACTCTATGTCGATTATGCCGGACAGCCATGCGATATTTCGAAGATAAGGGAGCTAGCGGATGAGAATGGACTTCTCCTAATCGAAGACGCATGCCACGCACTTGGCGCGGAATACAAAAAGAAACGTGTCGGCTCTTTCGCTGATATGACGGTATTCAGTTTTCATCCGGTAAAACACATAACTACCGGTGAAGGCGGGGCTGTAACAACCGAAAACGAAGATTTCCTTAACAGACTGAAAATCCTAAGAAATCACGGAATAGACAAGATGCCCAATGAAAGAACGGGCTACCTCTATGACATGAAGGCATTGGGTAGAAACTACCGGATTACCGATTTTCAGTGTGCTTTGGGGATTTCGCAGCTCTGTAACATAGAAAGGTCCCTGAGAGAGCGGGAAGAAACGGTAAGGAGATACAACGAAGAGTTCCGGGGAATCGATGACATAACGACGCCGTATACCAAACCAGAGGTTAGGCACGCATGGCATCTCTACACAGTTCTTCTCAAGGATCGCAAAGAACGGGATGGGTTCTACGATTCCATGAAAAAGATAGGTGTAGGGGTTAATGTGCATTACATACCGGTATACAAATTCAGCTATTACAAATATTTGGGCATAGGCCCGGCGGACTTTCCGGTCACGGAAAGAATATACTCACGCATAGTAACACTGCCTTTGTTTTACGGCATAACCGAGCGCGAAGTTGAAAAGGTAGTGGCCGCAGTGAGAAAATCGGTGTGATGGATGAGGATAAAAATCGGAAACAGAATGGTCGGCGACGGCGAATCCTGCTTTATCATAGCCGAGGCAGGTTCAAACCACAACGGGGACCTCGAACGCGCCAGAAGGCTTATTGACGCCGCTAAAAAGGCAGGAGCAGACGCGGTGAAATTCCAGATGTTCCGGGCGGAAAAATTATACGTTAAGCCTGCCGGAGAGGCGGATTACCTTAAAGACAAAACATCCATCTTTCAAATTATTAAAAACATGGAGCTTCCGTTGGCCTGGCTTGAAGAATTACGCTCATACTGCGACAAAAATAACGTCGTATTCCTGTCAAGCGTATTTGACGACGAAGGCGCAGACGTCATCGATAAATACGTGCCAGTACACAAGATAGCGTCCTACGAATGTAACCACCTCCCCTTGATAGAACATGTCGCAAAAAAGGGGAAGCCCATTATATTGTCAACCGGTGCCAGTTCGATGGAGGAGATAATGGAGGCTGTAGAAGCGATACGCTCCCACGGCAATGAAAGGGTGGTGCTGATGCAATGCACAGCAAAATATCCGACGCCCCTTACCGCGGCGAACCTGCGTGCCATTCCGACGCTTAAAAACACATTCGACGTTCCGGTCGGTTTCTCCGATCATACCAGCGAGCCCTTCATTGCACCGATGGCCGCAGTCGCGCTTGGCGCAAATGTCATAGAAAAACATTTTACATTGGATAAAAACCTGCCTGGGCCGGACCACAAATTTGCGCTTGAGCCCGCCGAACTGGAAACCATGGTCAGGTACATCCGTGAAACCGAGAAGACGTTGGGGGATGGGGAAAAAGCGGTCCTGCCGGAAGAAAAAGAACTGTATGATTTCGCAAAAAGAGCTGTTCATGCCACGAAGGATATTAAAAAAGGCGAAACTTTCGGCAAAGGGAATGTCGCGGTTCTGAGGTCCGGGAGGATGAAAAAGGGCATGCCGCCGAAGTTTTTTGAAAAGATTATCGACAAAAAAGCCAGACGTGACATCAAGGCCTGGGAAGGCGTCTCGGAGGACGATTTCGAATGAAAGTGTTCCTGCGGAAGACAACGGAAAGTGATATCAATAATATATTCGTCTGGCGCAACAGCCCGAGCGCAAGGAAGAACAGTTTTAATTCGAACGAAATAAACTGGGAAGAACACATGTCTTACTGGACAAAAAGGCTGGCAGGAAATGATGGCCGCTCCTTCATCATAACAGCAGACGGGACCGATGTCGGTTTGATAAGACTGGATAAAAAGGAAGACGGTTACGAGGTCAACATTCTCATAGCTGAGGAACACCAGGGGAGGGGCTATGGAAAAGAAGCGGTTTCAGAAGCCAAAAAGCTTGCGAAAAAACTGGGGATTAAAAAACTCAACGCAAGGGTGAAACCGTCAAACACAGCATCACAGAAAATCTTCGATGGGAACGGATTCACTGGAACATACATATTTTACGAATGTGATTTAAGCGAATAAAAATCAGGTAAGCCTCTGAAAGCCGGTATGCGCAACCGGTCCCTTCAGCATTTTGCCAATGGTTTTGGTTTCAATCGCATTTTTCAGTAGTTTGAACACGTCCCCTGCGATTTCCCTGTAATTCAGGATATCCTCTTCTGTATGTGCATAAGAGACGTAAAAGCCCCTCGAGGCTAGATAACCCCGCTGTAGCATTTCCTGGGTGAATAATGTTGCTATCTCCTGTGAGTTTCCGTAGTCGAAATCGAAATGCATTATGGGCGGGAAATCGTAATCAACGTGGAGTTTTAATTCATGCTCTTTTGCCAGCCCCTCCCAGATCCTGCCGGTCTTTTCGCCTATATTAACTATATGTTTAGGAACGTTTTTTTCTTCAAGTTTTTTTATGGTCGCCAGTGCCGCGGTGGGCCCTATGCCTTCCGTCCAGTAGGTACTGCTTATGAAACTCTGCTGCGAATTGTCCATGACCTCGGATCTGCCGACCACGGCACCCATGGGGAAACCATTGCTCATCGCCTTGCCGAATACCACCATGTCTGGCTCTATGCCGAACAGCCTGTACGCCCCGCCCACGTTCAACCTCCACGCAGACGTGATTTCGTCCAGGACCAGAACTGCGTTTACCTCATCGGCGATTTTCCGGATTTTTTTCAGAAAATCATTCTCGGGTTTCTTGTTCCTGATTGTTTCAACGACAATGACTCCGACGTCCTTGTTTTTCTCAACCAGTGATTCGAGTTCTTCTATCTTGTTGTAATGGAACGGGATGGCGGTGCCGCTGAGTGAGGCAGGCACACCGACGGGTTCCAGGCCCTTCAATAAATGGTCGTTAAGGCCCGTGGGATCCTTAAGATTTGTTGCAAGATACCAGTCCTGCCAGCCGTGATAACCGCAGAATGCAACCTTGTCCTTTTTTGCATGCGCCCTTGCAATCCTAACGGCCATGGCCATCGACTCGCCGCCTGTTCTCGCATAGCGGACGCCGCCTGCCCAGGGATTTAGTGAGATAAGCATCTCCGCCAGCTCCACCTCTTCCGGGCAGTTAAGGGTCGCCATATTTGCATTGTCTATGCGTTTCTTTACAGCGGAATCGACATCGTCATCCGCATAACCGAGAATGCAACTTCCTATACCCATTATGCACATGTCGGTATACTTCTTTCCGTCAAGGTCCCATATTTCTATGCCCTTCGCCTTTGAGTAGTAAGAGGGCCATTGGTCCGGCAAGAACATCTCTGAACGCTTGGACAGCAACTGGGAGCCGCCGGGGATTATCTTTTTCGCCCTTTTCCAAAGCACCTGGCCGCTGCCCACAAGCCCGTCCTTCCTGAGCGATTCGAATGAACGTTCGTTTCTCATGAACTGGCTGTTTATACGGGCTACTTCTGGATTTATTTCGAGCACTTCCAACACATCAGCCATTGTAAACGTGTGGCTTTTACCCTTTTCGCCAAGTAAAATATAGACCTGTCTTGCAAACTCCAAATCCTGTGGCTCGTCGACGGTCCAACGAAGCGAGGACAAATCCTGCGAATTCGTTACATTGCATTGCTTGAATCTATCTTTATTTCCCCACATGAATGGCGTCACATGCTCCCGTTGGGACTCGAGTTTTGCTTCCCTGTTCGCGATCATCAGTAATTCGCGGGAGAACACCTCTACATCCAGACCGTCGGGGTACGTTGGGGGATAAACGTTTGCTGCAAACTCACAGCTATACTTTTCATATTCGGCGATTACCTTATCTACAATCCATGGGTCCAGAAAAGGGCAATCTGCGGTCACCCGGACTATTACGTCGCCGCCGAACTTCTCTACCGCGCCGGCATACCTGCCAAGCACATCATCTTCGCTTCCACGGAAACAATCCAAGCCCAAGTCGTGTGAAAGCTTTTCGATCGGGGTGTCGGTGCTGTTTGTTGTGGTGGCTATGATTATCTTGTCTATCATCTTGCATTTTTTCAATCGCTGGATAACATGCCAGAGCATGGGTTTACCGTTTATTTCGGCCATGGTTTTGCCTGGCAGTCTGGAAGAAGTCATCCTGGCTTGTAGTATCGCAACCCGCATTCTATCCCCGTTTTCAACGTATAAACTTTGATTATAAGAACTTAAAAATATGCCGATGGGCGGTGTATGGATGCCGCCAGAACCGCCAGCCCTGACAGTAACGAAACTAATGTGAAAATCCCGTAAAAATCGTTCGGGGAATAAATCAGTTTCAACTCACTAGTTACGCCGCTCACATTCAAAGGCATGCCCAAAAACCCGTATTCGCTTCTTCCTATTGGTATTTCGACCGAATCGAGATATGCCTTCCAGTAAGGATAATAACTCTCTCTTACGGTCAGGTTGCCCTCGAACGGCCCTTCGACTTGGATGGTGATAGTGCCTGATTTTTTTGTATAATTGAAATTGCCGTCAATATACGGCTGGGCGCCATCGACTTTATAATAGACTAACGGGCCGTAAGCGTCGCTGCGTAAAAGGCATGAGGCATTGTCAGCGAACGAGACGACGCTTGGGAAGTTGGAGTTTATGAAAACGCTGTCAACCGCACCTTCCCTCAACATGGCGCATAGATCTTCGGGAGTACCGTCAGGAGTGCATGATGTTTCGAGTTTGCCGAGTATGAGCTTACCCGAAAAACTTATTTCTGAGAGTATTTCAGAAAAACTTCTTTTGCGGGCGCAGCTAAAGCCGACCTGCTTTACACCACTCCGTGGCATTGCCTCTGCAAACCAGCCATTGTAGACTTCTTTATGTGAATAATGCGGCAGAAGATAGACATCATACAGAAAAACCGGGGAATTCGCGTCGTCTTCAAACGGTTCCAGAAGCCCGAAGCCCTGCGGAAGGAATAGTGCGCGCATCTCTGTCTTGTTACCGGCCCATTCGGTAAAGTCGTATATTTCTGGGGATATCGGCGTTGTTTCTATCAACAAAGATAATACGGGTATCGCTAGAATCACCAGAACGGACAGAGATGTTGTAAACCGGCTGGTGCCAAAGCCCCTGCATATGAAGATGGCGAAAAACATTGGAAGGAAAAGCGGCAGTTTCGAGCTTCCCGAGTCCCCTCCGGGTAGGAAAAGTACCCAGACGATTACGGTTAAAATGCAGAGTAGAAGGAAGATTGAATAGTCAAGGTTTTTGTTTCTGTAATCGGACAATATCGTAAACGCCATAAGAAGGATTACGGTGCCGACCAAAAACAGGGAAATGAAATTTATGTAAACCGCAAAGGCCTTGGCAACGGGTGCAAGACCGAGAAAAACCAATTGCGGCAGTGACGAAGCAACGCTATACTGCGGCGTAGTTGTGATATGATAATTTAGTACAAGAGGCGCCCAGAAGAAAGCGCTTAACAGACATGAAAACAGGATAACGGCTGCAAAACGCAGGAAGGATGCGACGTTGCGGCTGAAAACCATGATGTATAGGAACGCGAATGCGGCCGCGGCTATGGGCATGAAAAGATGCGACAGGGAAGCCAGCGCCAGGAAGACGGCTGAAAGCATTGCCGGGCGGACCCACTTCTTTTCATTCGATGTGCGGATTGTGTATTTGAAAAACAGAATTGCGAGGGGTAGGGCGAACAACGCGGAAAAAACCCCTCCCTGCAGACTGTAGGCGAAGATAGGCGATAGCGAAAAGAAATAGACGGCGAATGCCTTCTGCTCGTCTCTGAATTTGAATTCCTGGAGGAGCAGGAAAAATGAGATGGGGATTGCGAGGAATGCCATCAAGGTGGTTAGTTTGTATGCGTTTTCTACGCCGATAAACGCCGAGAAAAACGCGCCTACCGCATGCGAGAGCGGAGGATACTGGTCCAGCAGCGGATGACCGGCATACCACCAGTGGTTCCAGTGCGTGAAGCCCTCGCTGGCGATAAGGCTTATCTGGAACAGATGCGTCGCTACGTCCACCCCACCAGGAAACGGAGACGCGGTGAAGATGCGTAATGCGATAATTAAGTTGAACAGAACGCATATTGCCAGCGCATTGCGGCTTTTTGTCAAAAAATTGATGACCTTGTTGCTTAGCATCGAGCATGCCCCTAACTTTATAGCAAGTAATCTATGCAATTCGCTTTAAACTTTTCTTTGTGTATAACCTGCGATGACTACTGGCGCCACGATAGCAAAAGGTTCCTTCTGGATACTTTCTTCGGCGATAATGACGAAGCTAATCTCATTCATCTACACCATCATAATCGCCAGGCTTCTTCTGCCGGATGAGATAGGGAGCTTCTACCTCGCATTGAGCATAATCGGGATTTTGTACATATTCACGGATCTGGGACTGATTTACTCGCTCAGCAGATACGTACCGTACCTCTATGGAAGAGAAGAATTCGGCAAACTGAGAAAGCTGGTCAAGCTTTGTTATCTTGGCGGAGGGGCGCTGACTTTCATCTTTTCGGTGATTGTTTTCCTGCTCTCCGGATTCATGGCGCAGATGGTGGGCCAGCCTGCGGTTGCGCCGCTCCTGCAGATACTGAGCGTCTGGCTGCTGGTAAAGGAAATGGACGAAGTAAGCAGAGGCATACTCAACGGAAGAAAAAGGATGAGGGAAACGCAGGGACTGGATGTCGTGCAGAATTTTGTGAAACTGGTGCTTACAGTAATCGCATTTTATGTCCTTGGTTTTAATGCCGCCGCGCTGTCTGCAGGATTTCTTCTGTCCTTTATGGTCATAGTGCCACCTGGCGCTTATTTTGCATGGCAGGAGATTAAAACCTGGAAAAAAGACGAGATTAGACAGACTACAGCCGAGCAGATTTCGCTTGGGAAGGAAGTCGTTACTTTCGGTTTGGTTGTCACCCTTATAGCCAGCTTGTGGACAGTAATACAATACACGGACCGGATTATGCTTGGCTACCTTGCCGAAGATGCACTCAACAAGATAGCCGTCTACAGCATAGCACTCGGGCTTGCAAACCTTATCCTTATATTTCCAAGCGGAATTAGCGGCATATTTTTTCCGGTTGTTTCAGAGCTATTCGGGAAGAACGACATCAACGAGATGAACCGGATCCTCAAGACATCAATGAAATGGACGGCCATTTTGATGGTGCCACTGGCTTTGATAATGGGTGTTTTTGCCGATAGCCTGTTGATGCTTTTTTATGGTGAGACATATGGGCAGGGGGCGATTGTGCTGGTTTTGTTCATAGCTGGATTATTTATCAGATCCCTGTTTTACCTTCCCCAGTTAATATTGTCAGCGATGCGGAGGCTGGATGTTGAATTGAAGGCCGCCGGCGCTGCTGCTGTGGCAAACGTGATACTGAACTTCCTCCTTATACCGATGTTGGGGATAGATGGCGCCGCACTTGCTTCAATGCTTTCCTTCGCCATCGTGAGCGCCATGATATTTTATTATTCGACGCGGATATTCGCCTTTACATTCCCCAAGGAAACATACAAGCCCCTCTTAGGTGGAATGGCGGCCCTCGCCGTCATACTGTTTATGAAGGAGCACATCATCATTCTCATGAATAATTATGTATCATTTATCCAGATAGGTGCCTCGGCGGGACAAATAAGCGATGAAATTATGCAGCAGCTAGTTAAACTTGCCATATTCGGCCTCCTCTTCCTGTTTTCGGTCCTGGTATACCTTATCGCACTTCTTCTCCTGAAATCATTCGGTGAAGAGGAGATAACGCTTCTTGAGGCAGGACTGCGCAGGGCGCGGGTGCCGGAAAAATACGTCTCCTGGAGCCGCATCTTCCTCGAAGCCAAATGGCTGAGATTGCAGAGGTAGTCACTCTGCTTTAAATTTCTTTCTTTCGATAATTATCCCGTAACCAAAAGGGTGGAAACCATGTTCGAAGACATAATCAAGGCCGCAAAGACCGGGACTTCTTCTACGCCTGCGGAAAAGCAGGTCGAGAGTGAAAATGAAGAGCGGGACGCCGCCGCCGTAAGAATCAGCGTCATAGGGGTAGGGGGCGCGGGCTGCAACTGCGTCAACCGCATAGCCGAGTCAGGCATCAAAAGCGCCAGAACCGTGGCAATCAACACTGATGGAAAGCATCTGAACATGGTTAAGGCAGATAAGAAGATACTTATTGGAAAAACCATAACGAGGGGACTTGGTGCCGGCGGGGATATGAGTATTGCCAGAAAATGCGCTGAGGCAGACCATGGCCTTCTTAAAAATGAGATAGGCGAGAATGAACTTGTATTCTTATGTGCGGGCATGGGCGGAGGAACCGGAGGGGGCGCTGCACCCATAGTCGCAAGGATTGCTAAACAGCTTGGTTCCATAGTCGTAGCTATGGTGACCTATCCTTTTGCGCTCGAGAGAGTGAGGCTGAAGAAGGCGCAGGAATCGATAAGAGAACTCGTAAACGAGTGCGATACCGTCGTGGTCATAGACAACAACAGGCTTGCATCCTATGCGCCGAACCTGCCGATAAACAAGGCTTTCGAGCTTGCGGATTCCATTACGAGCAGGGCGGTAAGGGGAATATCCGACACGATAATGTTCCCGAGCCTGATCAACGTGGATTATGCTGATGTCAAAACAATAATGGAAAGCGGGGGGCTGTCGATGATTTCTCTGGGTGAAGCCGGAGGCCATGACCGGGTCGAAAACGTAGTCAAAAGCACGTTAGAGCACCCGTTGCTTGATGTCGATTACGAGGACGCCAAGGGCTGCCTTATCCATCTTGAGGGCGGGGCAGACCTCAGCCTTGGGGATGCCATAAAGATAGGGGAGCTCCTGACGCAGAGCTTCAGTGAAGACTCCGCCATAAAAATGGGCGCCAGGATAAGTCCTGAGCTCAAAAGCACGATACGGGTAACCGCCATAGTAACCGGAGTGAAATCGCCGTACATGTTCCAGAGAGGAGAGGATGCTGAAAGAAGGCTTGAAGGCAAGGAAGAGGAAGGCATTCAGTACCTCTAGTTTTAGGTGATGTTTGAATGTTTGTTTCGTTCGACCCATTTACACTGTTAGCGATAATCTTTGTTTGTTTTTTCGTTCCGGGCGCTTTGCTCGCTTTTTCCGTATTCAGGATGTCGAGGACGAAGTCCTCGACTGTTGAAAAATCTTCTGATTTTTCAGACAAGGACGATTTTCTTTTCATAGAAAAGGCGTTTATCGGATTCGGCATAGCGATAACCGTAATTCCTGCTATGCTCTTTGGCCTGTATTTCTTCAGCGGGATGAAATACAGCTACGAGCTCGCGCTTGCAGTAGTAGGGTTGTTTTATATTATATCGATAGCGGCGTTTGCATTGACGAAGACTTACGAGGACTTGGTTTCTTTTTTCAAGGAGAATAGATTTACCGGGCTAATCAGGGAAAAAGAGAAATTGTTCGTGCCCTTGCTGCTTCTTCTCCTTTTGTTCGTTTCGTTCTGGGTGAGATTCGGGAGCTACAGCCCAATCTACCAGGAGCTTGATCCATATTACTACACTTACGTGGCGCAGCAGATAATAGTTTTGGGCGAGAACCCGCTGGACGACAAGACGGCATGGTACCCCGAAGCGCCGGTCGACCATCGTGCAGTCCCTGTGCTTGCATATCTCGAAGCGACCTGGTACTCCTTCTATGTCGGCGGCAACGAATATGATAACATGCTTCTGGCTGACATAGCGTCTGTTTATCCGCCCATCGCCGCGATGCTAGCCGTATTCTTTCTCTATCTCCTTATCAGTTCGGTTTACAAACGGGAATACGGCATTATAGGCGCCGGGATAGCGTCATTCGCGCCGATGTTCATATACAAACTCATGGCAGGCGAGCAGGAAGTCCAACCGTATGCGTTCTTCGCCTTAGCATTTTTCTTTGCAATGTATGCATTCATGCTCCTGAAAAAGGAGATGAAGTTCGCTGTTGTCGCGGGCATTGCGTTTTTTGCGGTTTCGCTCGGTTCGTCTTCGGAGGTGCTGGCGACGGGAATGCTGATCCTCTTCTCCCTTGTATACGCCCTCGTGCTTTTTGTACGGGACAAGGATGCGGCCGAGCTTAAGGAAATGCTGAAGCTGAACGTCGTCGTTTTTGCGATAGGCATACTTCTTGGAAGCTCGATAATGAAGGGGATGTTCTACAACAGGGAGATAAACCTGATAAGTCTTGCGCCTGCTGTAATGATACTTTTGTTTTATGGTTTTCTTGCGGTTCTTAAGGAGAGGGTGAAGGCATATTCGCCCAAATGGATGGCTGTGGCCATAGTAATAATCGGAATCGTATTCGTCCTTTCGCCGCTGGGTGCGCCGCTGAGGGGCATCGGCGCAGCAGGTTTCGGGGTGGCCGAATTCGGTAGCGCGCTTCACAGGACGATTGCCGAGCAGGGCACTGCAGGCGGTTTTCTCCATTCCTCCATGGGCTTCGTCGCATCTCCATACGAGAATGTGGGGCAGGACATATTCGCCCCGCTTAGCACGCTGATTACCTTCATACTCACGCCGATAGCAGGCGCGAACGCGGCAAATGCTTTCGTAAGCCCGCTAAACACGCTTGCCTCCCTTCTGGGAACGGTGCTCGGTTTCCTTTTCGCAATCATAACCATGTTTGTAAATTTCATCCTCTCAACTGCGGTTGCGGTTGCAAATGCATTCCTTGGGACAAACGTTGAATATTCGGACAAGGGAAACAGTCTGCTTTTCCTGTGGATTTTCCTGTTTGCGCTTGCTCTTGTTTATTCATTCTACCGCTTTAAGGACAGCAGGATTGCCATTCCCCTACTTTTTGCCGCAGTCATCCTGCCCCCGTTCCTTGTCGGCATACTCAAGGCCAAATACACAATATATTCAGCCTTCATGTTGGGTGCGGCGATAGCCATTGTATTGGGGGAAACGGATAATTTTGTTACGAACTTCCGGGGGGCGGGAAAAGACGGCAAGATGTTCAGCCTGGACGTTTCCGAGGAAAAAAGAAAGAAATACGCAAAATATGTCGTAATTTTCGGGTTCGCCGTCCTTTTCTTCCAGTTTTTCGGGGACCTGCTGGCGCCGGCGCTTTTCATTAGCACGTTTACACCCAAATTTCAGGACGACCCCATGGCCGCGCAGGCCAAGTTCCAGAGATTCTGCAGCGAAAGCGGCGATTCCACAGTGTGCGCGGCTGCGGCAGACCCGATGGGCTATGCGGGCCTCGGTACGAATTACCAGTATGACACGCGACTGTGCATGCTTTCCGTTCTTTCCAATTACACTTATTACGGCAACCCGCCTGCGAGTGCCATAGGCGAATACCAGGCGGCTTCGCTTAGGTGCAACAGAATTTCAGATTACTGGATCGGATCTATGGAATGGATAAGATACAACACCGAAGCGGATTCAAGAACGACGTCGTGGTGGGACTACGGGCACTGGATAAACTACTTCGGCCAGAAGAACGCCGTGCTTAGAAACGAGCACGCTTCCCACAGGATGATAGGGAATGTTGCCTACGATTATATCCACGGAACGCCCGAAGAGCTTATAGACTTCATGAAATCGCACGATTCGAAATACGCGCTTTTCGACATAGAATTGATTTCGAGCGGAAGCCAGCTTGGAGGAAAATACGGCGCGTTGAACTATCTTTCCTGCTCTTACATGAACAGGACGAACGTCACGTATTCGCCCGGACAGTCGGTATGCGAGGCTGAGCATCTCTGGGAGATTATTTACATCCCGAAAGACCCGACCGGGCACACCTGCACGATATCTCAGCACCAGGGCAAGACAGGAGTTGTTGGATATAAGATTTACATAGGCCCGCGTGGAGGCGCGACGTACACGCTTTATTATCCAGACATATGCCGCGGGGTCATAACCGACGCGAACATCAAATACTACTGCGACAATTACGTGCAGGTCGAGCCGGTTTACTGCGTAGGCGAGGTCACGCTTGCTGACGGCAGCAAAAACACGGGGACCTATTATCTCAACGAGACATACCCGAGCGGCGACCTCAGGCTGAACAAGGCGCTCATTTCATTCCCGTTCGAGATGAGCGCGACCAAGCACCTGGGAGACGCAGTTGCATTTACCACGTTCTACACCAACGACCAAATATGGCTGGACAACGGCAACATAACCGGCGGCTATGAGGATGCGAAAGGCGAGTTCTACGATTCGAACCTTTACAGGGCGATATTCCTCGGAGAAATCCCGGGGTTCGCAAAGGTTTTTGACAACGGCGCCGTAAAGATTTACAGGATATCAGAGGAATAGGATGTACTCGAAAAAAATTGAGGAGTTTCTGAAAAAAAGGAAGATATCTGTCGGCGACAGGATAGAAGTGGATGGCGGGAAGGGAAAGTTTGAAGGGTTGCTTATGCCCCGAATCCAGGGCGAGGCGGACATACTCGTCATCAAGCTTGATAACGGCTACAACATCGGCATAAAAATGCAGGGGGCCGAGGTGAAGCTTCTTGAAAAGGCGAAGCCCAAAAAGACGGAAGCCAGGGAGGGTAAGGAAAAGGGCGATATTGCGATTCTGGGCTGCGGCGGGACGATAGCATCGAAAATAGAGTATAAGACCGGTGCTGTTTATCCGGCCATAACGCCGGAAGAACTCAGGATGACCTTCCCGGACATCGAAAGGCTCGCGAGCATAAGGTCGAAATCGCTCTTTTCGCTTTTCTCGGAAGACATGAATGCCGGGCACTGGAAAATCGTTGCCGGTGCGGTTGCGGACGAGCTAAAGGACGGCGCAAAAGGCGCGGTGATAATGCACGGCACGGATACGATGGGATATACCGCGTCTGCGCTGAGCTTCATGCTCCAGGATTTGCCCGCCCCGGTCGTCCTCGTCGGCGCGCAGAGAAGCTCGGACAGGCCCTCCAGCGAGAACGAGATGAACATGCTCAATGCGGTTTATTCCGCAAAAAAGGATATCGGCGAGGTGTGCGTGTGTATGCATGCGAGCATGAACGATGATTTCTGCCATCTTCACCGCGGCACGCGCGTGAGAAAAATGCATACTTCAAGAAGGGATGCCTTCCGCTCGATAAACTCAATGCCCATAGCCGCGGTGAACTATATGAACGACAGGTTCGAGGTGCTTTCGCCCTGCAGAAAGCGCTCCCCGGCAGGAAGCCTTAAGCTGAATACGAAAATGAATGACAACGTCGCAATGGTTTACGCGCACCCAAACATCAAGCCGGAGTTCCTCAAGTCGTTGAGCGATTACGACGGAATAGTGCTCGTGGGCACGGGCCTCGGCCACGTGTCGGCAAATCCCTTCGGCGACAAAAACGTGCATTCTGTGCTTCCTGCAGTGAGAGAACTCATCGATTCGGGCATTCCGGTCGTTATGAGCTCCCAGACTATAAGCGGAAGACTCTGCATGAGGGTTTACACTACCGGGAGGCTGCTCATGGAGGCCGGAGTCATCGGCGACGGCGCGGACTGGATACCTGAAACGGCATACACCAAGCTTTGTTGGGTTCTCGGGCAGACAAAGGACATGAAGAGGGTGAGAGAGCTCATGCTTACCAATATCGCAGGCGAGATAAACGAACGCTCGGCTTTGATGGAGGGATACTGATGAAAATCGGGCTGGAAATCCACCAGAGGCTTGAGGGCAAAAGATTATTCTGCAGGTGCTCCTCGGTACTTGCCGAGGGAAAGGACCCGGCCGTGGTTGTTGACAGGAGGCTCCATCCTGTTTTCAGCGAGCTCGGTGAAATAGACCGCGCATCGCTTGCGGAATTCGAGAAATCCAAGATATTCGAGTACCAGGCGTTCGGGGATTCCAATTGCCTGGTAGAACTGGATGAGGAGCCACCGTTTCCGCTCAACCGGGACGCGCTTAAGGCGGTTGTGGAGATAGCGCTGCACCTGAACGCGAAGATCGCCGATGAAGTCCATGTGATGAGGAAGATAGTCATAGACGGAAGCAATACCGCCGGCTTTCAGCGGACTGCGATAGTCGGTTTCAACGGATACCTCGATACAAGCGGGGGAAGGATAGATATACCCCTTGTCGCAATTGAAGAGGAAAGCGCGGGCATAGTGGAAACAAAGCACGAAAAGACCGTCTACCGACTTGACAGGCTGGGCATACCGCTCGTCGAGATCAGCACCACGCCGGACATAAAGGACGGGAAGCACCTCAGGGAAGTTGCTGAAAAGATAGGGCTGATACTCAGGACGACGGGCAAGGTTGCGAGGGGGCTCGGAACGATAAGGCAGGATGTGAATATTTCGACCGAAAAGGGCGCAAGAGTGGAGATAAAGGGGGCCCAGGACCTCAAGATGCTTCCGCTGCTGGTCGAGAACGAGGTCATGAGGCAGGAGGGGCTCGTGAATATCATCGGGGAGCTGAAAAAGAGAAATGCCTACGGAATCAAGGCCAAGCCCGTCGACGTAAGCGATGTTTTTGCCGCGACGGAATCCAAGCTGATTGCAAAGGAAACGGAGATGGGCGGGGTGGCCCTTGCGATAAGGCTTCCACATCACAAGGGAATTCTCGGACGGGAAATCCAGCCGGGGAGGAGATATGGTACTGAGCTGAGCGATTACGCGAAGCATGCCGGCGTGAAGGGGATAATCCACGGCGACGAGGACCTTTCGAAATACAGGTTAAGCGAGAGGGAGGCTTCCGAAGTCCGCAAAAGGCTTTCCGTTAGCGACGGAGACTGCCTTGTCATGGTCGTCGCGGAAAAGGCGAAGGCAGAGGCGGCCCTTGGAAAGGCCATTGAAAGGGCCAACATGGACTACGTGCCCGAGGAAACAAGAAGGGCCAATCCGGACGGGACGACGTCCTATCTGAGGCCGCTTCCTGGACGGGCGAGGATGTATCCGGAAACGGACGTGCCGCCGGTGATTGCGGATGAGAAGTTCATCTCGGAAACAGAGAGCGGCATGGCTGAATCCTACGAGGAGAAGAGGGCGAAGCTTGAGAAACTCCTGAACAAGGAGATGGCCGGGAGGATTGTCCGCTCCAGGCATCTGAAGCTCTTCGAAAAGCTGGTTGGGGGGGGCGCAGAACCCATGCTTGCCGCGACAACTATAGAAAGCACTGTGGTGTCTCTGAGGAGGGAGGGTTTCGAGCTCAAGGACCTGGATGCTTCTCTTACGGCCTTGTTTTCAGCATACAAAAAAGGAAAATTCGTCAAGGCCGCCATACCGGGCATACTCAAAGAGGTCGCGGAAGGAAAGAAAATCGGGGAAGTCCTTTCAGCTGGCGGGTTCGGCAGGATAACCGGCAGGGAGCTTGAGGGGATAGCCCGGGAGAACGGCATGGATATTAAAAGGATAATGGCCAAATACCGTTTGAGGATAGACCCAGAGGAACTTATGCAGGTTGTCAGGAAACTCAAAAAATGAGGGATTTTATGAGCCTTATGGACATGTTTTTCGGAATACTCGAACCGTCCACGTTTTCGCTTGCGACCGTGCTTTTTGTAATCGGTTTCATAGCCTACGAACTGCCCCGGTCCGTGAGGATAATGGCCGAAGAATACACTTCGGGCTTTTACCCGGACGAGGGCAGGGTTTTCGACGTAATTGTCCTGTTCTTCGGCCTGGTTTCTGTGGTTTATCTTTATCTCATGGACGGAATGAGGGACGTCATAGACTTCATGAGGCACGAATCCCTTATGCCGATTTTCCTGATAATCATCATTGCGGTTCCGGTACTAATAGCGCTCGGGTACCTGAAGAGACTGCTGAGTAGGATAAACAAGCACGAATCGGTCACGATATTTCTTGTGCACAGCATCCTTGACCTTGCGCACACGGTGTTCCTGATATGCTTTTCGATGCTTTTCATACCCACGCTGCTATACTTTTTGTTTTCCTGGCTGTGACTTTCCACAGGAAAACCAGATAACATTCTTAAAGATTTCCAAACAATGTTATTCCCTGCACAGAAAATGGTGATTCTTATGGCGAAAGGAAAAAGGACCAGAACGAAATCGAAAACGGCGGGTTCATCGACCTGCAGCTGTGGCGGAGTGTGCTCGGACCCCCATGCAAAACTTCCCGGCTATCTGCTCATAGCATTCGGCCTGCTCGCGCTTCCGATCAACTTCGGCCTTATAGACGGGCTTGAGTTTGCAAGGGCGTGGCCTCTGCTGCTCGTGCTGTTCGGATTCGTGCTTCTGGCGAGAGTGTATATCTGCAAGCTGAAAACCAGGTAACTAAAGCTTTTTCAGTTTTTTTATGAAATCCACGAGCCTGTTTGAATAGCCGTACTCGTTGTCATACCATGCCGAAATCTTAGCCAGCTTTCCGATGGCTTTTGTAAGGCTTCCGTCCACTATCGCGGACTCGGGCCTTCCGATAATGTCCGTCGAGACTATCTGCTCCTCCGTATATGCCAATATTCCTTTAAGCTCCTCGTTTGAGGCCCGTTTCAGCTCGCCGTTGATTTCTTCGGCGGTCGCGTCTTTCTTGAGAAGAAGCACCATGTCGTTCATCGAGCCTGTGGGAACGGGCACGCGGAATGCCACACCGTCCATTTTACCCTCGAGGTCGGGGACAACCAGGCCTATCGCCTTTGCGGCGCCGGTGGTTGTCGGGATTATGTTGATCGCTGCCGCCCTCGCCCTTCTCCAGTCCTTGTGGCTGCCGTCAAGAACACGCTGGTCATTGGTGTATGCGTGCACCGTGCTGAGAAAACCTGCGTCAACGCCGAATTTCTCATCTACGACTTTGAGCACCGGCGCAAGGCAGTTCGTGGTGCAGGAGGCGAGCGAGAAAAGCCTCATCTCCTTTGTAACAGTATGGTCGTTTATACCCGGCACGACGGTCGCATCCACCCCTTTTCCGGGAGCGGATATTATCACCTTTTTTGCACCTGCCTTGATGTGCTTTTCCGCATCATCGCGCGAGCGGAAGACGCCCGTGCTTTCGAGCACGATATCCACGTCGAGCTCCTGCCACGGCAGTTTCAGCGGGTCGACCTCCTGTATCCATTTTATCTCGTGGCCGTTAACCGTTATGGCGTTTTCCTTCACTTCGACGGTGCCGTTGAACCTTCCGTAAACCGAATCGTACTTGAAGAGATGCGCGTGCATGTCAGCATCGCTTCTGGTGTTTATGGCGACGATGTCGAAATCCCTGCCAAGAGCGCCCTGGGCAACTGCAGCCCTGAGAAACATTTTCCCTATCCTGCCGAATCCGCTTATTGCAACTTTCATTTCCTCACCCTCAAAGAGAATCCTATATCTGCGGTAAATAATAAAAGCACTATGCTAGCCCTGCCCTTTTTTCAACATCCTCAATGTCCGCCAGGATTCCGTCGAGTTTTTCCTTTTCCACGTATACGGAAAGGTTGGACACGCCGAGAATGAAGTCGACGAATATCATAAGCCCCCTCGTAAGAAGGCCGAAGGCGAGACCAAGTTCCAGCGGTATCCCAAACAGGAACAGGATCCCCGCGAACGCTGCTTCTGAGGTACCCGCGCCAGCAAGAGTCGGGACCGGCATGAACTGTATGAAAGTTATGGATGCCTGGAATATGCCGATGAACAGGAATTCAACGAGGGGCTGCTCAAAAAGCGATATGTTTAGGGCCTTGGCAAGACAGAACCACTCGCAGGTTTTGAAAAACCATGAACCCACCGTAAGGCTCAGGATCGCCCATTTCTTTTTGAGCAGAACATTGGAGTTGTCCTGCATAAGATGGAATAGTGAGAATAGTTTTTTGCCGAACGGGAGTTTTTTGATGAACGAACAGCGGCTGAGCAGTTTTTTTGAGAACAGGAGGGCGCTGAAGAATAATATCACCACAAGGACAAATACTGCCGACAACAGGATAGGGGCTGTATGGTTTTCGAATACGGAAAACTGGTTAAGGACGAAGATTACTAGGATTCCGACGCACAGCGTCTTTATTACGAACTCAAGAAGTTGGGGGCCGAAAATAGATATCATCGTTTTTTCCAGCGGAAGTTTTAGTCTTCTGGAGAGGTCAAAGGCAGCAAAGAAATATCCGCTTCTCGCCGGAGTGAAATCTGAGGCGAGCATGCCCGTGAAATCGGCTATAATGGCGGCTTTCAGTGATATGTTGTTCCCGAGCTCCTTAAGTATTGTCTTTATTCTGAGGCTCATTAGGACGTTTAGAATGAAATAGAATAAGATCGCGAGAAACAAATAGGTGGGGTTTGCGGCAAAAAGTATGGAAATTAGCCATTCCACGTTTACAAAATAGAATAGTATGAGGAGGATGATTATGGAAAAAAGTATATTCCAGATGTATCTCATGATTTCCGTACCTCGTAAATCTTGAAATAGTCCGCACCCTCGTAGCTTATGGTTTTTACGAGCACGAGCCGGTCTGCGAGCATTATCGAATACGGGTTTTCGAAGGTCGGTTCGGTCGGCAGGGCAACCAGAACATCATAGAGAGGAACCCCTTCCCTCGGAGCCGGGTCAAGGGACATCGTCAGGTTAAGATACGCGACTCCGTTCCGGTCCCAGTACTGCCTGTACTCCGGCTCGTCCGGGACGGTAAGCGGGTCAAAGAAACCGAGAAGCTGCCCTTGCTCGTTGAACTGGAACTCGTCGAACATCCATCGGTTGGACCATAGCACGTATTTTACATCGTACTCTTCCAGAAGCTTGTTCAGCTCGGCCGGATCGCTTCCGTAAACCATGACTGCCTGATCTGCCATGCGCCTGTCCATGTCGGTGTAAGGGCTTGCGTGGGCTCTTCTGTAGGAAACCACCTTCCTGCCGGTAAGGGCGTTCATCATGAAGCCGCCTTCGTTAGTTGTGAGGAAAACGTCGTCGACTCCGGTGTTGGCCCTGATCCAGTCGCTCAATTCCATTAGGGGTGGAGAGAGTTCGGTTTTGCCATACTGTATCCACTGGTCGCTCTTCATTGACTCCATGTTTGACATCGAATAGGAAAGAGCAACCAGGACAAGACCGAAGGCCAGGATTTTCCTCATGTGATTCTTATCCTCCAGTTTGTCTGAAACGTATTTCGCACCCAGTGCAAACAGTATTATGCTCACAGTGGGCAGCAGCCTTTCAATCATCATGAAATTCATGATTTGCAGGCCGAAAAGAGGAATTGTTATCAGGGGATGGAGAATGGATATCAAAAGGGCCGCGACCAAAACAAGGACAAACCGGTTGTTGCGGTCGTCTATATTTCGCAGGCGGCTGAGCCCGACAAGATTCAGAAAGGTAAAAACGATGGTTATGCCTGAACTAAGGGGAAAGAGGGAAGAGTTCAGGAGATTGCCTATCGAATTCCACAAATAGACTGGATTTCTCATATCCGGACTGGTTATATCCTGTATGGGGTTTAATGTCTGTCCCTTGTAAACGAAAAGGGGCCAGAACCAGAAAAGCAACGAAATCAGAAAACCGATCAGGAAGACTGCTGCATATGGCTTGATGAGTCCGACATCGATTTTTTCTTTCAGTTTCGGGAGCAGGAAGACAAGCGCGAAAATGCCGAATATCATGAAACCCAGGAAGAAGGCTTGGGTGTTGCTCAGGCCCATCAGGCCGAGCGTTATGCCTGCCAGCACCGCGCGCTTTAGGTTTTGGTTCTCCATAAAAAGATAAAGGGACAATACGAAGGTCGGCACTATCAGCCAAGTTGAGAATGAAGAATACTTGAATATCGGGAAATAGGCTGTGAAAAGAACCGGGGCGAACAGTGATATGTATTTGTCTCCAGTTATTTTAATTATAAGAAAATAGATGACGACCAGTGAGAGGATCTGGACTACCATCGAGAAATAAACGAGTGCGGCCCATGGCTCAAGTCCGGTAACCAATGAGAAAACTGCGACGGAGAGATGATAGAGCCATGGCACCCACGGCAGCTCACCAAGCATTTGCGCGCTTTCAAAAACAGAACCGCCGTCTATGATGTGCAGCACCCCGCCAAGTCCGTTGTAATAATCGCCGCCGTAAGGGGGGCTCGGAATCTGCTTCAAATCGCTTAAGAAGGAAAAATTTAGGTAAAGAAGCAGCAGGGAGACTGCAACGAATATATAGTCCGGCCTCTCAAGCTCGTAACCGAGAATCTTCATTTTTTCACATTCTCTTTTATCCAGTCGAATGTCAGCCTGAGGCCTTCATCAAGGCCGATCTTGGGCTTCCAGCCCAGCGACTGTATTTTTTCCGTGCTCGGTATCCTTTTTCTTACATCGTCCTTGAAAACGGGCAAGTGTCTTACTTTCAGTTCCCTTTCATCCCCGCACATTTTCCAGATTTTTTCGAGGAGCTCCATCACCGTGTTTGCATTCGGATTGGATACGTTGTAATCCTGATTATCGGTCCTTGGGTCGAATGTGAGGGTGGCTATGGCGTCGGCAAGGTCTGTTACGTAGGTATAGGCCCTTATCTGGCTTCCGTCCCCGAGTATTTCGACGGGGTATTGTTTGTCGATGTAAACCTTCCTTATCAGGTCCGGTATCACATGTGCGATGCCGATCTCGTGCTCGGGCACCTCGCCCGGCCCGTATGCGTTGAAAGGCCTGAAAATGGAGTATTTCATGCCATACTGCTCCTGGAACGCCCTGCAGTAATATTCGCCTACTAGTTTTGAAAACCCGTAATGGGTTATCGGCGGGGGAGAAGTGAATATGTCCTCTTCCTTAGAAGGAAAGCTCTGCGCCCTTTCAAACACCATGGAGGAAGAGATGTAAACCATTTTCCCGAACGTTTTTGAGTCCTTGGCGGCGTCGAGAAGATTGGACAGCATGAGGGTGTTGTCCCTCAGAATCTCGGCAGGATATTTGTGGAAATAGGCTATCCCCCCTATTTTGGCCGCAAAATGGAAGCAGTACTCGCAGTCGTCCAGAATCCCGTTTGTCTGCTTGGCGTCGCATAAATCCACCTGTTTGAAATTTATTTTATCCATGTCGAGATTTTTCACTGCGCCTTTGCTCAGATTGTCCAGCACCGTAACCTCATGCCCGTCATCAAGCAGTTTTTTCACTACGTTGTGCCCTATAAACCCGGCTCCGCCGGTAACCGTCACTTTTGCCATGTTTTAAACCCCTGGTTTGAACAGTCAAAATTACTTTGTAATTTTGCCATTTTAACACCTGAAAATAACGCTGTTTTTCCCGAACACGTTCCAGACGTCTATCACCACGCAGTCGGATTTTATGAATTTTTTATAATACTCCAGCGGCTTGCGGTATTCCTTATGCGCCGTCGCCATTACAACGAAATCCGCATCCTTTAGCGTCTCCTCGAAGTTTTTGTTGTCAAGATAGATATCGTGGGTCACCACATTGCCCATTTCCCGCATAAGGATTTTTTTGATTTTGTGCGAAAGCGACGCCCGGTCGTCGTCTATGTTCGCCTTGAAAGCCAGGCCGAGCACGACGCATTTCGCTCCTTTTATGGGCTTGAGCTTTTTCGCCTTGTGGATGAGGTAACCTGGAAGGTTCTCGTTTATTTTCCACGCGGCAGATATTAGGTCCGGGAATGGTATGTTGCTGGTGAGGAAGAAACCGTCCTTGAAAAGGCAGGGGCCCGCCGCAAACCCGGGAATCTTGGGTCCGCCTCTGGGATAATTTCTATTGGAAAGCTCGACTATCTCGTGAATGTTTGCGCCCCAGTCCTCGGCTATCACGAGGAATTCATTGCCCACCGAGAAATTTATGTAGCGGTACATGTTCGTGAAAAGCTTCAGCAGTTCGACATTTATGGCCTCGCTCGCATAAACCTCCTTGTCTATAGACCGGAAAAGGTCCATGGCGAAATCCTTGCTTTTTTCATCCAGATAACCGATCAATTCCGGGAGTTCCTCAAGCTCCTTCAGGGCCTTGCCCTCGGCGATTCTTTCAGGGCAAAAAACCAGGTAAATGTCCTTGCCGACCCTGAATTCAGTGTTTTTTTCGATATAGTTCTTTACATATTCCGTTGTGCCGGGTGAAACGGTGCTTCTCAGAATCAGGGTGTGGCCTCCCCTCAGATGCGGTATGAGCGAGCCGAGTGCGCTTTCGAGCTGCGAGAAGTCCGGGTTGAGGAATTCGTCGACGGGGGTGCCGAGCGTCAGAATAACGTAATCCGCTTCTTTCACTTTTGAGAAGTCGGTGGAGGGTTCAAAGCCATGGTCGATGGTCTTTTTCAGAAGCTCCTCGCCGCCCTCTTCGATGAAAGGCATCTTTCCGGTCTTTAGGAGTTCTACCTTTTTTTCGTCTATGTCGATCCCGTAGGTATGAATTCCCTTCGAAGCAAAGAACATTGCCAGGGGTAATCCCACTCTGCCTATTCCGACCACACAAAGCTTCATTAGTTTCACCTGAAAAACCTGTCAAAATACGAATACTTCAACATTTTCAAGAATAGGAGAAAATATTTAATAAAGGTATTGCGGAGCCTGAATTTCGCCGTGCCGGAAGCCCTGTCCTCCCAGGTAACGGGCACTTCGCATATCTTCATGCCGTTAATGAGCATTTTTAGCATCAGTTCAGCACCGACTTCAAAACCGCGGGAATCCAGGCCGACGGTTTTCGCCTTTTCCGTGCGGAATGCCTTGAAATTGTTTGAGGTATCAGTTATGCCTGTCAAAAACCCGACCATCACGGCAATGTTGAAAAGACGATTGGAAACGTATTTTGGGAAGGAGTAACCGATTATTTTCGAACCCTTGAGGAACCGGGAACCGTTGACGCAGTCGCAGTCCCCGTTTATCTTCCCCCTCATGGGGATAAGGAATTCGGGGTTGTCGGAAAGGTCGGCCATCATTATCGCGGTCATCTCGCCTCCGGCCAGCCGGATGCCGTCCCTTATCGAGTAGCCGAAGCCATAGGGCGGTTCGCGGTTGACGAGGCGGATGTTTTTGTTGGTCCTGGAGATGTTCTCCACCTTGTTTTTTGTCCCGTCCCTGCTGTCGTCGTCCATGACAAGGATCTCGTAAGTGAGGCCGCGCTTTTCGAGCGTGCCGGATATCTCGGCAATGCATTTCCCTATGCCCTCGGCCTCGTTTCTTGTCGGCAGAATCACGCTTACGTCCGTTCCCGCACCCATAAGTGGACTCAGAGGGATTCGCACCCTCGGCCTCTCGCGTGCAAGGCGAGCGCTCTACTGCTGAGCTATGAGCCCTTGATAAGAGAGATTTATTAAGTCGTTTAGTTTTAAAAAGTAATATGAACGAGAGGGAAAGGGCGCAAAAGGACATCAGAAAACTTGAAAGCGTGATAGGCAGGGTGGAGAAGCTCGGGCTTGCCGGGAAATATGAAAAATCGCATCGGTGGGCGAAGAATTACCTGCACGACGCGAAGCATTATTTCGAAAAGGGCGATTATTTCAGTGCGTTCGGCTGCGCGAATTACGCCTACGGGATAATAGATGGAATTCTTATACAGGAAGGAAAGAAGGAAGAGGAAATATGAAACCCAAAAAGAGGCTTGGCCAGCATTTTCTGAAGGATCGGAACATCCTTGCAAAGGAGGTCCGGCTTGCAAAAATCCAGGGAAAAAAGGCCATTGAAATAGGGGCAGGCGACGGCAGGCTGACTGAAGAGATGGTGGAGGCAGAGCCGAAAGTAGTTTATGCTTTTGAAAAGGATACGGAGCTGGCCGGGTTGTTGAGAAAACGCTTCAAAAATGAGGAGCGCGTTGTTGTGGTTGAGGGGGACTTTCTCGAAGCAGAACTACCTGAATTCGATGTCGTTCTCGGAAACATACCGTACTACATATCATCTGATATAATATTCAGGCTCGCGGGCCATAAATTCGAACATGCAGTGCTCATGGTTCAGAAGGAGTTTGCTGAAAAAATGGTTGCAAAACCGAATGACAAAAACTATGGCAGGCTGAGCGTTACCTCGCAACTCGCCTTTGACGTTTTACTCGAACAGAAAGTGCCCAAACATCTTTTTTCCCCGCCCCCGGAAGTGGATTCCGCACTCATCGTCCTGAAACCAACAGGGAAAAGACTCAGTGTACATGAAGAGGACACCATAAGGGCGCTTTTCCAGCACAAAAACAAGACGGTCAGGAATGCGTTGCTGCATTCAGGAAAATTCGGAAAGATAGAAGTGGGCAAGTTCGCCGATAGAAGGGTGCGGACGCTTACCAAGGAAGAATGCCTTGAGATTGCTGCATTACTCTGAGAATTCAACCGCCCCGTAAACAAGGAATCCCGTTTTAGGGTCTTTCCAGCCGTCCGGACCCAAGCCGGCTTTTAGGCTGAGGTGCTTTAGGAATTCCTCTTTTTTGTGAAAGCGCTCCCAGACGACCGGGAGAAAAGTTGCGCGTGCGGTTCCCTGCTGGATTATCAGACCGTGCTTTTTCGGCACGAGTTTTCCCATAAGCTCTTCCGGGCTTTTAACAGGAAGCTCTTCCGGTTTTGTAAGAACGGATATGCTTATCCTGACATTCTCCAGCTCGGCCAGCGAAAGCGGATAGAATCTGGGGTCGCCCACGGCGGACGCGACTGCATTATCAATCACGTCGATGAAGAGGGGCCGGTGCGCTTCAAGGGTGCCTATGCATCCCCTGAGTTCCTTGCCCCTGTGCAGGGAAATGAAGCAGGCGCCGTTTTCGACAAGCTTTTCGGACGGCACATCCGCCGGTTCGAGCGCGGGCTTTCTGCCGGTGGAGAGATAATGCCTTATCGACTTTCTTGCCAGTTCAAGCAGGAATTTCTTTTCCTCTCCGGTAAGTTGCATGAAATCATCCGTAAAACGCGTAGCAGCCGTAGCCGACGACGCTACTCTTGGGCCCTGCGGTGTCCCCGGAATTCCTGTAGTCCAGGAGCTTTCCCTTCCAGCCTTTCGATTTCGCAATGTGCATCAGGACAAGTATTGCGGTTTTGCCGCATGCCTCGGTGTATTCCGCTTTCCTGAAGTCCAGGTTCGGCACCGCCTCGTTGGCCACCGCATCTATCTTCCTCGCATTTTCATAGGGATGATAGTGACTGAGGTCCGAACTTGCGATAAAAATTGTTTCGTCGTCCAGCAGGGGCTCGATAGCATCCGCGAGCATTGTGGGTTTTACCTCTCCGGTAAGAAGCGGATGGATGACGAAGTCCTCGTTTAAGACCTGCTGGAGGAAGGGGAGCTGCACCTCGATGCAGTGCTCGGAGGCGTGCACCTGGGGGTAGGTGTTGAAAATAGAGCGCTCCCTGGTTTTCGCGGATATGTCTTCGGCCCTCACAATTCCCAGCGGCGTCCTCCATTCGCTGAAACCGGATTCGGCAACGCCTGCGAACATCCCGTAATGCGAGGGGCCGGCTATGATTACTTTGGATGGCTGGAGCCTCTGTTTCATGAGAAGCTTGTACCCATATGCCGCAACCGGGCCGGAATAAATGTAGCCCGCGTGGGGCACTACCAGGCCACGGAGCCCCCTTCCCACCTCGACGTCTTTCGCTTTCTCCAGGAACCCGGCTATCATCTCCCTGAGCTCTTTCTCGTCGTCCGGATAGAATGCCCCAGCAACCGCAGGCTCCCTGGTTTCATCCTTCATGAGCAGTCTCCTCTGCGAAAATATTTAAAAGTAAATATAGAAGGGTTAGTGGTGGTAATATGGTTAAGACAATAAAGGAGTTCAAGGATGAAATCGAGATGATAAGGAAGGAGCTCTACCAGAAAGGGGAATACGCGGATGTGAAGCTGGTCGCGAGCTGGCTTGACAGGCTTCTGATATCTCTGGAGGACGTCGCACCGAAACTCGACCTGATGATGGAGGAGATAGAAGAGCTCAACAACGCCGTTGACGCTCTTTCACCCGGCAAAAAGGCCAGGAAAGGCGGCATCAAGAAAAAAATCAAAAAGACTGTAAAGAAGATTAAGAAGAAATTCAAGAAAAAGAAGAAAAAATAACGCTGAATTAGGCTGGCGGGTCATATTTCCCTTAATAGTTCCTTCGGATTTCTTCTGCTGCGCCCCTTCGGGATTTCGGCAGGATAACCCAGCGGGATTATCGCGACCGGAACGTGATAAGGTTCCAGATTGAGTATTCTCGAGACTTCCAGCGCATCGAATGCGCCGACCCAGACCGAACCAAGCCCCTCTGCTGCGGCCGCAAGCTGCGCATACGCCGCGGCTATTGTGGCGTCCTGGACCGCATAAAGCTCCGCGCCCCTTTCGCCGTATTTGACCGCAGACTGCTGCTGGTCGGCGCAGAATACCAATGTTACCGGAGCCTGCGATATGAAATCCTGGCCGAGCGCCGCTTCGGCCAGCTCTTTCTTAGTCTCCTGCTTTTTGACCAGGTAAACGGTGTAGGCCTGGAGGTTTCCGGCCGAAGGAGCCAGTGAGAACGCGGCCGCTATCTTTTCGAGTTTTTCCTTTTCTATTTCCTTGTCCTGGAAGGCCCTCACGGAGTGCCTTTTTTTCAAAACATCGTAGAAGTCCATGCATTTCAGCCCGCCGTTTCCTCTATAAGATTTATCATGGCGTCGACGCGCGACCTGTAGTATTCCGCCGCGTTGTAATAATCCCGGTAGCCGACCCACTTCCAGTTGTAGTGGAAATCGTAAATGTCGTCGTCGGTTATGATTATCCATATATCATAGTATCCGCAGTCTTCCGGGGAGCAGATGTCCGGGGCGAGAATGTTTCCCACGGTGAAAACGTACTGTCCATTCTGAGGCTCCAGAGCCGGAGCGCCCCTGAGCTTGTGGACGTCTTCCGCGCTTTTTATTTCCTCTCCGCTTACGGCCACGACGCAGTGGGAATCGTAGCATATCACATAAATGTAGTCTTTTGTGGTGCCCAGTTCCCTGCCCTCCGCATCCGCATAATAGTGGTCGCCGTATATCCGGAAGTTGCCTGTTCCGGGAACGGCTGAGACTATGTAGCGCTCGGGGCGGTCCTCCTCTCTAAGGTAGTTGTACGCGGCCTTGAAGAAAAGAGACCAGTCCTCGCAGTCGCCTCCCCTCCCCCTGACCATTTCGTCGAGCGAAAGCAACCTGTCGCCCTCCTCCCTTTTGTAAGCCCACTGCTTCTCCTCCTTCATGACTATCGGTATGCAGGGCGCGTTTATCTCGGAATTGGAAGTGCATTTGTCTATCTGGTATTTTATGCTGCCGGACATGTTCAGGAAATTCGAATTCTCGGTAAACCAGGCCATCGACTGCTCCACCTGGTCCTGGAATGCCGCGAGTTCATCGCTGAGGTTTTCGAGTTCTGCGCTTGTTTCAAGAAGGAAAGCGCTAAGTTCCTCGTTTCTTGAGAGGCAGACGCCGAGTTGCTGGGTTTCCTCGTCCAGGTCAAAGTGGCATTGCGCAAGCGAGGAGCGCGTTTCCGTGAGATTTTCTTTCGTTGTCTGCAGTTCGGAGGCAAGCGATGAGGAAAGTGCTTTTTCCGCGGCCAGCGCCTTCTCGGTGCCAGCGAGGGTGCGGTTCAGCATGCTGTTTTCGTCTTCCAGCTCCAGCGCATAATTCTTCCATCTCGCGCTTTCCAGATAGAAGTAAATGGAGAAGAGTAATAGCAGGAGGGCGAAAAATACCGGAAACGATTCGATCTTTTTCCTGGGTCTCATCGGCAATTATTCTGAAGCATATTTTAAAAGAATAAGTATGAGTGTCAGCAGCAATCCGCTTTCCCGGTCATAGACCAGTACAGGCAAGATCGTGGAGGAGCTTAACTTCCGTGTTCGGGATGGGAACGGGTGTTTCCTCCCCCCTGTGACCGCTGACGGCTATTAATAGAGAATATCTCTTTAAAAATGTTGTTACGGACGCTTTTTTAAACATAGTTAAACACCATAGTAGGCATGACGAGGGTTGACCTTTCCACAAAGGCGATTGTGGAGCAGAGGCGGGTGAAAAGACAGCTCAGGAGCGATTTCGACAGATTCAGGGATGCGGTCGGAAAGGAGGGCTGTGCGGTGCTGCTGGTCAGCAAGGGCCATTACTGCCCGGTCATGATTTCGCGCAAACGGGGGAAAATGAGCTTTCTCAAGCTTGACGAACGCATAAAGGAAAGAGCAAGAAAAGTAGTTGAGAGTGAGAACAGGAAGCTGGCTGAAAAGGGTGTTACCGGACAGTGGATCGATGGGGAGAAGCTCGCGGTACAGAGGGTGGATTTCATCACCAGTGAATTTTTCGTTGACATACAAGTGAGGAAAATACTCTATAGCCAGATACTCGCGATGAAGGACGAGCCGTTTGAGGCGGTAAACCGGGCCGGGATGAGAAAGCTCGACACCAACACCCATATAATCGCGACCGAAAAGGCCGGGAACCGGAAGTTCGAGGTGCTGCTAGTCGCGGGCAGGGGAAGAGGGCTGGATAACCCCAGAATGGGCGAGATGCTCTGCGCCGGGCCCGAGGGCAAGGAGCAGCTTACGCTTGCGATAGACGGCATGGTGGACGCGGACCTGCTGAAATACTATCCGCCCGATGAAATAATCGCAAGAAACTCGCTGAGGGAAATCGGGGAAGAGCTCAATATGAACGGTATCGGGCATGAACGCGTTTTGTTTGAGGGCCTGATGGTCGATACCTATTTATTCACGGGAGCGTTCGGGGTTGTCACCACCCTGCATGTCCCGTTCACGGTGGATGAGATAAGCCGGATGAGGAACGGTGCGGAAGACGGAAAAGAGATAGGCGAGATATACCCAATAGAAAACACGGGAAGGGCGGTCGCAGCATTCCTGAAAGAGAAAAGGGAGAGCTGTCTTCCCCAGCTGGTATCCGGGCTTGTAATCTACGGCTATAACAGATGGGGTTCTGATTTTCTTGAAGAAGCCGCTGGGCTATAATTGAACCTGCCGGCCGGCCGCGTCGCGTTTTGAATTTCCGAATTCCTCGAAACCGAGGGCATCTGCCGCGGAAAACACCGGACCGTCCCTGCAGACCCTTTTGTCGCCTATCATGCAGGAGCCGCATACGCCCGTTCCGCATTTCATGTAGCGCTCCAGAGAGAGGAAGCAGGGTATGTTCTTTTCCTGGCAAAGCTCTGCGAGCGCCTTCATCATCCTTTCAGGGCCGCAGGCGCAGACCATGTCCACGGCCTGCTTTTTCAGCAGCTGTTCGGCGCCCTGGACCGCGCTTCCCTTGAAGCCCTTTGAACCGTCGTCGGTTGCGACAAGAAGCTCTTCTGAGAGCTTCAGCAGCCGTTTTTCGTAGGAAAGCTCCTTTTCCGTTTTAGCGCCGAGTACTGAGAAAATCCTTTTGCCGGCCGCCTGGACTTTTTTTGCAAGAAGATGCAGCGGAACGACGCCGGTTCCGCCGGCAACGATTAGTATGGACTTCGCTTTTTCAATCCTGAAGCCGTTTCCCATCGGGCCCCTGAAGGAAATCAGGTCGCCTTCCTTCAAATCCCGCATTTTTTCCGTGAATGCGCCGACGTGCGCTATCGATATGGTCATCGGCTCGGTGTCCGCTATGCCCATCGGCTTTTCCCCGGTGCCCGGCAGCCAGAGCATTATGAACTGGCCCGGCTCTGCCTCGAGCTTGTAATCGAGCTCGTATGTGGTCACCCTGCCGTTTTCCTTCTGCACTTTTTTTATTTTCACGGTTTTCATCGGGTATTCAGTCATGCGCAGCACCGATTATCTCCTTTATGCTCTTGTAGCCATGCTCCTCAAGCCACGTCATTGCCTCGTTCGATATCCGCCTAAAAGAGCTCGGCCCGCGGTAATGGAGCGCTGTTCCTATTCCCACTGCGGTTGCGCCGGCCATCATGTATTCTATCATGTCCTCACCGGTCGTTATGCCGCCCGTTCCGATTACTGGGATTTTCACCGCTTTGTAGATATCATAAACGCAGCGCAGGGCAAGCGGCTTCATCGCAGGGCCGCTCAGGCCCCCACAGCCGAAACCAAGCACCGGTTTTTTCCTTTCTATGTCTATCTTCATGCCCGGACCGGCGGTGTTTCCCATGTTTATCGCATCGGCACCGGCTTTTTCCGCAGCCTTTGCAGCAGCGACTTCGGCCGGGGTCGACGGCGAAAGCTTTACTATAAGCGGAATCTTCGTCTTCTTTTTAATCGCCTTGACCGTTTTCGCAACGGATTCCGGGTCGCTCTGTCCGGCCATCAGCCCATAGCCGGGCGTGTGCGGACAGGAGAGCACCGCTTCTATTGCCGTGCAGTTTATTTTCGACTTCTCCGCTTCGCCGGCAAGCTGGGAGAATTCCTTTTCGTCCTTTCCCGCTATGCTTATTATCAGCGGCTCCTTCATTTTCCAGTCCGCAAATTCGCGTAGTCCGTCTCTTATTCCGGGGTTGGGGTACCCCATCGCGTTAAGCAGGCCGCAATCGGTTTCCATGATGTTCGGGCCTGCGTGTCCGCTCCGCGGTTCGAGCGTGAGCGATTTCGTTGTCACCGCGCCTGCGCCCTCCCTTGCCACTCGCTCAAGACTTTCTCTTGTAACGCCGAGAAAACCCGAGGCCAGCACCGTGGGGTTTTTCAACTTCTGCCCGAAAAGTTCTGTTTCAATCATCCTTGTATATTTCGAAACATGAAGTATAAAATATTATGCAATGCGCTGCGCGAATAAAAGATTTAAAAATCTTAATTAAGATGTTAGGGCTGGTGAGTATGTGAGGAAAATATTTTTAGTTCTGGTTTTGATAACTGGATTGCTTGTTTTTGGATGCATTGGTGGCCCTTCTGAAACGCAAACTGCGCAACCGAGTGCTGCACAGCCCGGCGCTGCGCAACAGACTGGAGGGACTACCACGCCGACAACTGGGGGAGAGCCCGTACAGCCGGCAACGCAGGAGCCGGCACCGGCCACGGGCGGAACCGTTGATTATTCCGGAATGGCGTATCTCGAACTTGTGGCGCTTGGAGTGCCGATCGAATGCGACATAAGTTCTACCTATCAGGGAGTCACAACGACCATGAAGGTGTACATGGTAGGCGAAGACAAAATAAGAGCCGAAACTCCGTACGATGGCAAAAAGATGATCACCATCGTTTTAGGAAAAACGTTATATGTTACGAACATAATGTCCGATATGTATCCTGACTGCGCGTGGCTGGTTATCGAGCACACCGAAACTGAACCGACCGGTGGCGAACCTGGAGCAACCTATGACACAACGGTGTCTGGCTTTGATGAAATGCCTTCCCAGGATTTTGACTGCAGGCCATGGATATACGATGAGAGCAAGTTCACCCCGCCGACAGCAAACGTCTGCACGGAGGAGGAATACAACGCCCTGATAATGCAGCAATATGACGTACCGGATTACCAGTGATTCATGCTGAAGGGGGCACTCACCACCCACCCATCACCCCTCCTTCTCAAGGTGGGGCCCCCTGACATTTTTAAACTCTTTCTCCCTTTTTTCTTCCTATGAAAATCAAGCTTATCCATAATCCGCTCAAGCACTGGACGGAAGAGGCCGCGGAGGAGCTGAGGGGGTTCCTGCTTTCCAGGGGGCACAGAATAGTGAAAAGGGGAGCAGACGCCACCGTCTGCATAGGCGGGGACGGCACAATACTTTACGCGAACCACAAAAAGGAACTCGAAGGCAGAATACTCGGCATAGGAAGCGCGAGGAGCTTCATCTGCCAGCTGAGAAAAGAACACTGGAAAAAGAAAATACTACGGAAGCTTAATGACACGAGTGTAATGCTGCAGACGATAGAGGCGAAACTGGGGGGGAGAAAGATAAGGGCGATAAACGATTTCGTTGTGCATACTACTGATTATCGCGTTATAGGGATGAGCATAGAGATCAACGGGAAGAAGCATGAGTTCCGCGGGGACGGGCTCATAGTATCAACCGCTGTGGGCTCCGGTTCATATGCATATTCCGCCGGCGGGAAGAGGCTTGGTCCCAGGGATAAAAGGATGGTTGTCGTGCCCATAGCCCCTTACAGGAGGAGGTTCAAACCGCAGGTGGTCGGCAACAAAGAAATCAGAATCAGATGCGACAGGGAATCCGCAGTCATCGTAGATGGCATATATGTAAGGAATATGAAAAAAGGAGAAACGATCGGGATAAAAAAGGACGGCATGCTTAAATTCTACAGGGGGGTTGGTTTTTATGATCGATAAAAAGGACATACTCAAAAACGGCTACGTAATAGTGAAGGTCACTGTCAGCGGGATAAGACAGACGCACAGGCTCAACGTCGTGCGCGAAAGGGAGTCCCGCGGAGAATTCTATTATCTAACCGGAAGGCACCCGATTCCTGAAAACGAAATGGTAAGGCTTGCAGAGGAACTGCAGCTGCCCATAAAGTCAAGGAACGCCACCGTGTTTCCGAAAGGCAAGATGAAGAAGGATTTCATAGAAATCAGGATAGAGCCTGATACCATAGAAGCTGAGATTGAATAATTATCTGAAGCCGCCCCCTCCGGAAGAGCCGCCGCTGAAACCCCCTCCGCCACCGCCGCTCCAGCCACCTGACGAAGCGGATGAGAAGCCCCCGCTACTCCTTGGACCGCTCCTGTTTCCGTATTTTGAAAGATTGCTTACGGCATTGGCAGCAACATAGTATGTTAAGACGGACGTCCTTATCTTTTCGATTTTTTCTATCTTTTCAATGTTGAATGATTTCAGTTCATAAAGATGCTTCTCGACCTTGTCCGCAAGGCCCAGCGCGGTTGCATAAACTATTATGTCGTCCCATATCACTGCGGATGCGGGCGGGTATTCCTTCAGTCTGCTTGCTTTCACCGCGCGCGCGAAGCCCTGCCATTTTGCGAACTTAAGCTTCATTTTTTCCGGGGCTTCGGGTTTCATAAAGTCGGAAAACAGATATACCATCGAAAGCAGAATACCCAGGACCGAGCCGGCCAAAATCGAAAATGGGGCGAAGTTGCCGTCGACAAGAAGTATTGACGCCGCTTCAATGAAGAACATCGAGAATGGGCAGGATATCATTAGGGAGATTATGACCACAATGACAAGCGCTGTTACTTTTTCGCCTTTTTTTGTCGCAAGACCATATATGCCCCGATTCCTGAGGATGCTGTCTATCTGGCCGTTGAACCTCTCCAATTTAGCGACGACGTCCAGCTTCTTGGCGTCTTTTTTTGTCTTCACTTTTTCGAATTCCTCGGCCATCGCGTCCAGGTCCACTTCGGTCCCTTCTCCGAAAAGCATTTCGACCAGTGTCTTTTCATGGTGTTCCAGCTTCGCGTCTTTCTTTTTCAGTATGAGTATGGTCCTTTCCTTTTTCAGTTCCGCGGATTTTTGCCCCTTCTTTTCCAGTTCCACTATGTCGAGGACCCCGCCGCTTATTAGCTTCAGTATTGTTGCCGCCATTATGTCTTTTTTACTCAGTTCGTTCCTGACAAGAACCGAAACCACGCAGGGCTCCTCCTTTTCCGGGGGGATGATGTTTTCAGGATAGCGGACCCGTTTTTTGTTTTTATTGTAGACGGCGATTGAATAGAACAGAAACCCCAGGAAAATGACGAATAGCGGGACCGTGCAGAAGTTCGGGTCTATTTCAGGCTCAAGAACGCTTTCGGAGCCGAATTCCTCCCTTTCGCTCTGGAGGATTTCATAGGCAGAGCCGGATACGGTATTGGTGGTGTTTACGGCTCCTTTGTAAAAGAGATAGCACCCTCCGATGTAATTTCCCGAAGGAACGTTGTTTATTTCTATTACTATCGTCAGGTCATCCACATACGCTTCTCCTTTCTTATTTGAATAGACCTCGAAATGCATCGTTCTCTCCCTCGTCTCTTCCGGCAGGGTCATCCTCGAAGCAAAGGTGCCGGCGGAGGCGGGCCAGTTCGCCCCGTAATGCTCGTAGCATATCCTTGCGAAGTCGTCGTAAAGCTCAACGCGATCTTTCAGGGTGTAATTCAATTCGACTATGTTCTCCCCGAGCACCGTTTTCTTCCAGACGATTTCCGCGTAATCGCCGTTCATTACTTTTTCGTAGCGGACGTCCTCGCCGTTCAGCTTCACTGAATGAACCGTAATGGACGAAATCGAATCGAAGTCCTGGGGCCTTATCGAGCGGTATCCCTCGTTGTAAACCTCATCAAGGTTGAAAACCATTCTTTCATACACGTTGAGGTTGCCGTTTTCAAGAACGGTGGAGTCGGTTTGGTAGGATGCTATGGAAAACGCATCTGCTGTTGAAAACAGAAGGAGAAATGCGAAAAGAAAGACCTGCCTTTTCATGCGGACAGCTCTTTTTTCAGTTTTTCAACCAGTTCCTTCCCTATCCTGAGCTGCGCTTCTTTTGTAGCCGCACCCAGATGCGGGGTAAAGAAAACGTTGCCGAGCCCGAGCAGTTTTCCCTTGTACGGCTCCTCGCGGTAGACGTCGAGCGCCGCTGCGGCTATTTTACCGCTTTTGCATGCTTCGTATAATGCATCCTCGTCAATCACTTCGCCGCGCGACGTGTTGATTATGAAGACGCCGTCCTTCATTTTGGATATTGATTCGCCATTTATCGCGTCCCTTGTGGACTCGTTGAGCGGAACGTGCAGGGTGATTACATCTGACCTGGCAAGGAATTCATCGAAATCGTCAACGAATTCCGCGAGGCCATCCTCGTGCCTTGGTGGTGGGTTGTAAGCGATTATTTTCATTCCGAGTGCGCTCGCTTTCTTTCCAACCAACGCCCCGATCCGCCCGTATCCGATTATGCCAAGCGTCTTTCCTTCGACTTCCTGGCCGATGAGGTTTTTCTTGTCCCAGATTCCGTTCTTCATCTGGAAGTTCGCCTTTGCGATATTCCTGAAGCAGGAAAGCATATGGCCGATGACGAGCTCTGCGACCGCATTTGCAGATGCGCCCGGCGTATTTATCACTGTAATGCCCTTTTCTTCGGCAGCGTTGACATTGATGTTGTCAAGGCCGACGCCGCCGCGTGCGATTATCTTCAGTTTCGGCGCGCCCTCAATTACCTCTTTGGTCACCTTTGTCTTGCTTCTCACTATCAGAACATCCGCGTCTTTCAGCGCTTCCGACAGGTCTGCGGGGAGATAGCTGACCTCGCCCAGGCTTTTCAGCTCTTCCACTACCTCGCTCTCCATGTTGTCTGAAATAACGATTCTGGTCATGGTTGGAATTAGAAAATGACGTTTTTTATTGCTTGCCCTTCCAGAACTCGGAAACGTGTTTTTCCGGCTGTGAGGTGATGAGCGTTTTCTCCTTCCTGTCAAAAATCCAGTTGTATTTCTTCCATTTGAACCTTTCATCCATGTAGACGACCGCGACGCGGTCCGTTTCCTTGCGCCTTCCGCGGCCCGCGGCCTGCAGTGCTTTTATCGTGCCCGGATAGAGATAGCCGTATTCCCATCCCCTGCCGAACTTCGTCTCGTAATAATCTATCAATGCATTGGTTTCAATGTTCATTTCATCAAGCGCAATGCCCACCACGATTATCGTTTTTATCTCCCCTTTGGAATAATCGACGCCCTCCGCAAGAGAGCCGCCCTGCACCCCGCAGAGCAGGCCCCCTTTTTTCCTGAAATCGTTTATCGTGGCGCGTATTTCGGAAGGTTTCATGTTCGATTCCTGGCGGGAGATGTCGGGATTTTTTACATACGGAAGAATCTGCTGCATGACATAGTAGGAGGGGAAGAACACAGCAACGCCTCCCGGCGTGGAATCGTCTATTTTGTTTATCTTCCCGGCAATGTTCATGTAATTGCCCTCGTTCCTTTCGGTGAATTTGGTGGTGACGCCGGAGCAGATTATGTTCCGCAGGCTGTCGGGGCTGAAAGGTGATGGGTAGCTCTTCATTATCGTGCGGTTTTTGTCCATGCCCAGGACGTCGCGGTGCATTTCCAGAGGCACGAGCGTTGCGCTCATAAGAATCGACGAACGCGTTTCATTGAGTATGGCTGTCAGTGCGGAGGGATCGAGCATCCTTCTCGTAAGCGAATAACCGAAATGATCCTTTTTCAGTATCCTTATGCAGTCCATCGGGTCGTCCCAGAACTGGATGAAATGGGAAAATCTCAGCGCTGCGCTTTTCTTTCCCGTCGCATGGATGTATGCCACCCCAGCATCCTCAAGACTGGTAAAGAAATCATTCTCAAAGCTGTTAAGGAAGCCGTAGAAATCCTCTTTCGTTATCTTAAGCTCCTTCCTGTCCTCAATCATTTCCCGCGCCCATCCGTCAAACGCCTGTTCGAGGCCTGAAGTACGACAGCCGATCGCGCGCATCTCTTTTTCCACTTTCTTCAGCATGATCGTATTCACGGAAGTGGTGAGGTAATTCCTCGCCCGCGAGGCGAGGTTGTGCGCCTCGTCTATTATCACTATCGAGTTCTCGGCCCTTTTCCCCATTTTCTTGAAAACGACTTCGCGTATTGAGGGAACCACAATATGGTAGTAGTCCCCGATTATTATGTTGGACCCGCACCCTAGGCAGAGCAATCGTCCCTTTCCGATTTCGACGATTTCCGAATGGGTTTTCCCATGACCATAGTTTTTCATAATTTTTTCATATTCCCTCTCGGCTTCCTCCTTTCCGCCGGGCCCCTTTCCGCATATGTTATTGTAGAAGGCGCACCGGTTCTTTTTCCTTTTGATGTCGCACAGATGGTAGAGGCATTCGCCGTCAAGCCTTGAAAGCTCCGGTTCTATGCACGCGTGCTTTTTCCCGATCAGATCTACCGCCCTTATTTTCAGGCTGTGTTTTTGTCCTATGCCGTTGACGACTTCGATTGCAAGATTGTGCTGTGATATCTTTGGGGTGAGGAAAAACACATCCGTGCCATGCTCAAGAGCGTAGGAAAGCGCGGATGACAACGCGGAATCGGTTTTCCCCGAGCCCGTGGGGGCGTGCGCCATGAAATTTTTTCCTTCGGCTATCGCTGAGTAGACGTCCGCCATCAGTCTTTTCTGGAAAGGCCTCGGCCTCTCGTGCCGGAAGTATATTTTTGCCACAAAATGATATTGTCGAAATCGGATTAATAATCTTGCGATAGAAAAGAAGTTATGAAGTTCCTTTACAACGCCCCCGCAGTGCTACACTACGGCGCGCTCATAATAGGGGACACTCACTTCGGCATGGAAAAAAGCCTGAAGGAACGGGGCATATACGATGAAACGCTCAGCGAAAGGATTTTCGGGAAAATAGAGAAGCTGCTTCTTGAGACGAGGGCGAAGAAGCTTATAATAGCCGGCGACGTCAAGGATAGTATATTTGAAACGGACATGAAAACGGCCGATGTGCTGAAAAAACTTTCTGAAAGGGCCGAGCTCACGATCGTGAAGGGCAATCATGACGGCGGGATCGAAAGGCTGGCCGTAATGGGCATAAATGTAGCCGGGCCGGGCGGCATGGTTTACAGGAATCTGGGCATAATGCACGGCCATTCCTGGCCCGATGAAACGCTGATGCAGTGTGATTACCTGATATCGGCGCACCAGCACCCGCAGATAAGCGTCAGGGACAAATCGGGAAAGGTGCACACCGAGGCCGCGTGGCTTGTTGTTGAAGCGGATTCGAATAATATAAGGAAATATTATGAAAAATTCAACAAAAAAATAAAGCTTATTCTGCTTCCGGCATTCAATCCACTGGTCGGTTCTGCTATAAATAAACCAAAAGAAAAACAACTCGGGCCGATTTTTAATAATAAGCTATTTAAATTAAACGATGCAATAGTATTCCGTTTGGACGGAAGCCTTATTGAAAAGTTGAAGAATATCAAAAAGTGATCGCCATGGGCAAAAAAAGAAGAGGAAGAGACCGGCTTGTGAATTGCGCTAATTGTGGGCGGTCTGTACCCAGGGCAAAGGCGATGTCCTACGAAAAAAGGACCAGGTATTCTACTGATTTGAGAAACGAGGACAACGTATCTTACGTAGGAGGGGTTGAGGTATACTATTGCATAAGCTGCGCGAAGCACTACGGAATCGGGGAGAAGAAAAAAAGGATGGCGCAGCGAAGAAGGGAGAGGGAATTCCGTGCGTGAAGACGGAGACGTTGAATTTGACGGAAGAAAATACATCGCGCTCAGACAGAACATGGGGAACCTCCCGCTGATTGTGATAAAGGCGAAGAACGGGTACGTTGCGTGCAGCTACATAGACAAGGAGACCGCGGAAAAGGTGGGCGACGTGGCCGCATTCGTTTCGGGCGTAAAGGACGTTGACGATTTCAAAAGAGCCAAAATAAGGCACGTTACAACATGGGCCGAGAACATAGGAATAAGGGAAGGGATGAGCGTAAAGAAGGCGCTCGAGCTCATGGACAAGTTTTCAGAATGACCGCGGCAAGCAGGGCGGGCAGAACGAAAATCATGAAGCAAAGGGTATTCTTTCTGTTTGCATCGCCGTAATACTCCTCGGGCGTGAGTATCTTGAGCTTTCTCACGTCGCTTATGCACATCTCCTTGGTCACTTCCGCGCCTTTCATCGCGAATGAGTAGCTGTAGCTGTCGGCTATCGAGTCGCAGATGTTTTCGTTGCGGGTTATCTTTGCAACATCGTAGAAGCAGAGGTTCTTTTCGGAATCCGCTCTTTTTCCGGTGTCGGTGTCGCGGTAGCCCGGTTCCAGGCCGTCATATATTTCATAGCAGAGCGACTGTGCCGTGCTGCCGCCCTCCGGAAGATATGCGAACGTTATCGCGGCATAGTGCAGGCAGCTCATCCTTTCGCTCGGGTCGGCCTTGGCACGGCATTCCTCCGGGTTCGCCTCAAGTCCGAATGCGCCGACAAGAATGAAAAGAATGAAAGAGACGAGAAAAACCCGCTTCACGGCCATCACGGTTTCTTTTCGGTGTACGGCTTCAGGAGCTTTTTGGCCTTGCGGAGAACGGAGCGTATCTCATCCTCGTTTTTCGCACCGGCGCATATCACCTTTCCGTTCTTGAAAAGCAGCAATGAGACCTTGGGTTCCTTGAACTTGAGTATGGCGCCCGGAAACTGCTCGGGCTCGTATTCCACGTTGCTTACCTTATACGCGATTTTGTAGAGGTCGAGCTCCATGTTCAAGTCTGCGGAAGCCACGATGTTGGTTATCTCTATCCTGGGCTTCTTGTTGGTTATTATCTTCTTCGCGTGCGGCAGGAGCATCTTCCTTGTCTTTTCTATGGTCTTTTCCACGAGCGAGCGCTTCTTGCAGCCCACGCAGACTATCTTGCCGTTCTTGAAAAGCAGCAGGGAGGCCTTGGGCTCCTGGAATTTCAGTATCGCGCCCGGAAACTGCTCGGGCTCGTACTCTATCTCCTTTATCTTGCTCGCAAGCTGGAAAAGATCCAGTTCAAGACCCAGCGATGCTGACGCCACCATGTTGGTTATTACAAAATCTGGCTTTTTCTTTTTGGTCAGAATACCACCTTTGAGCGTGTATTTATAAAGAAAAATTAGGGTTACAACCATTTAAAAAGACTTTCTCTTAGAAACGTTCACATAAGATGGGTTTCTAGTGTGGTTTAAATGGTAAAAAGGTCGAAAGGAATTCTTAGCAAAAAAACAAGGAGAACGAGGAGGAGGAAGAAGACCACTGTTCCGGAGCAGATCCGGGGTTTTGCGGTGGGCGACAGCGTGGTCTACAAGCCGATAGCGACGACCAAGGGAAGGCCGCACCTCAGATACAGGGACAGGCGCGGAAGGATAGTCGAGAAGCGCGGAAACAGCTATGTGGTGGAGATAAAGGACGGCGGGAAGAGAAAACTGCTTATAGCCGACCCGATCCACCTCGCCCCGGGCAGGTGAAGATATGGAGATAAAATCATCCGAGCCGTTATCGCTCGCTGAAGTAAAGGAGATACTCAAAAAAAGGGAAAAGGACGGGGAGCTTGCCTACGAGCAGGCGCAGAGCCTCGAGAACGCCGATAGGTTTTCGACGGCTACACCAGCGAAGGTGAAAAAACTGGTTTCTGAGATTACCAAAAACGCAAAGGTACCCGTCGAGACGGCGATAAAGATAACCGATATAATGCCCCAGCAGGCATCGACCCTGAAAGCAATACTAATAAAGGATAAGGTCGAATTAAGCGATGAGGAAATAGAAGCGGTCATAAGCCTGCTGAAGAAATAGGTGGGTGGTGAATTATGGAAGACTACGCATGGGTTATAGAGTATCTGCCGATGGGCCACTCTTCACAAATCAAGAAAGAGGCGGTTGTCCAGCTGCTCGGAGACCGGTTTTTCACTATCCTAGAGGCTACGGTAAAGCCCGGGGCGACGGTGGTGCTCGGGCATAAGGTTTACGTCGGAAAGGAAGGCAGGGAGGAGGTGGACCACATCAAGGGCAGGATAGATTACGACAGGCTCACCAACTCCGCAAGGGAATTCCTTCCGAACATACTCAGAAAAATAATCGAGGAAAGGGAGGCCGACTTCGTAAGGTTCCTCAACAACGCAAGGCCGATATCCATACGGGTTCACACGCTCGACCTACTTCCTGGCATAGGCAAGAAGAACATGGAGGCCCTGCTGCGGGAGAAGGAAAAGGCGAAGTTCGAGTCTTTCGAGGACCTGAGAAAAAGGGTGCCCACGCTCACGGACCCGGTCGGGATTTTCGTTCACAGGATACTCAGCGAACTGCAGGGCAACGAGAAGCAGTACCTTTTCGTAAAGCCCCCCTTCAGGGAGTTAAGGAGACGCTTCTGATTTTACAAGGGCCCGTAGTCGAGAGGGCTTTTGCTTTCTGCAAACTGACGGCAAAAACCCTGGGAAAAGCCGTGAGGTTCTTCCTCGCGGCTCAACAATGCTTTGAACCGGCGTTCAAAACACGCCGGCAGAGCCGACGTTGGTTAAGACGTCGCTCTTACACAGCGAAGATCCGCGGTTCGATCCCGCGCGGGCCCATTCGTGATGACATGCAGGTTTTCTGATGGGTGATGACGACCTGGAGCACTGAATCTATTTAAAACATTCACGCCAAAACCACTTCATGGAAGAATCTACTTGTGACATCTGCGGCAGGAAGGGCGTGAGGGCGGTCGTTTCGGTGGAAGGAGCGAAGCTTGTCGTGTGCGGGGGGTGTGCAAGGGGGAACAAGGTGCTTTACCATCTGGACGAAGGCGCGGAGATGCCGCAGCAGATGCCCGTTAGGCGCGCAGGCAGGCTCGAGGAAACCGAGGAGATAGTCGAGGGCTATGGAAGGAAGATAAAACAGGCGAGGCAGAAGATGGGGCTCCCGGTCGCGGTAGTCGCGGAAAAAATAAACGAGAGGGAGAGCTACCTCGAGCACATTGAAAGGGAGGACATGGTCCCCACGTTCAAGGTCGCAAAGAAACTTGAGAAGGAGCTCGGGATAAAACTGGTGGAGAAGGTGCAGGCGTCGGTTTCCGCGAGCGTCGAGAGCAAGGGCCAGTTCAGGGAACCTACGCTTGCGGACATGCTCGAAGGCCAGAAGAAAAAAGGAGGCAAATGAATGGGCGTGGACCTTGGCGACCTTACCGTAAAGCGCACCATAACGCTCGAATCGCTCTCGGGCAAGATAATCGCAGTGGACGCCTTCAACGTCCTTTATCAGTTCCTCGCCTCGATAAGGCAGGAGGACGGGACGCCGCTGCAGGATTTTCGCGGAAACGTGACTGCGCACCTTTCCGGCCTGTTTTACAGGAACGCGAGGTTGCTCGAAAGCGGGATTAGGCCCATTTATGTTTTTGACGGCAGGCCGACCGAGCTCAAGGAAAAAACGCAGGCGGAAAGGAGGGAGGTGAAGAAGGAGGCGAAACGGAAGTGGGAGAGGGCGCTTGCCGAGGAGAAGTATGCGGAGGCGAAGAAATACGCGCAGGCAACGTCACGATTGACCGATGAGATGGTCGGGGAGTCAAAGGAGCTGCTTGAACGCATGGATATCCCATGGATACAGGCCGAGGGCGAGGGCGAGGCCCAAGCCGCAGTCATGGTCCAGGAGGGAAAGGCCTATGCGGCCGCGTCGCAGGATTATGACGCGCTGCTTTTCGGCTCGCCGGTGCTCGTGCGGAACCTTTCGATAACCGGAAGGAGAAAGGTGCCAAGGCAGGACAGGTACATCATGATAGAGCCGGAAGAGATAAAGCTCAACGAAACGCTAAGGGAGTTGGGCATAGATAGGGAGCAGCTCGTGTTGATAGGCATGCTGAACGGCACGGATTTCAACGAAGGCGTGAGGGGCGTAGGCCCGAAAACGGCGCTGAAGATAGTGAAGGAGCATGGGAAGCTTCCGGCTGTCGTGAAATACGTGAAGGGGAAATACGGTTATGAATTCGAAGTAGCGCCGGAGGAAGTACTGGAGCTTTTCATGAAGCCGAAAAAAGCGAAAACACCGAAGAAGTTCCACTGGGGCGGCATCAATGAGGAGAAAATAGTGGAGCTGCTTGTTGAAAGGCACGATTTTTCAGAGGACAGGGTGAGGAAAACCACTGAGCAGATGATAAAAAACTTCAAGGAAAAAGGCGAGCAGAGGAACCTCGGGCAGTGGTTCTGATCAGACGACCTTCCTGAAGGTCATTTTCGCGAGCTCGTTGCGCTGGGCAACGAACGTGTCCTCCGAGGCGGCACGTATGTCCGGACAGGTGTGCGGACTGGAGAGGAGTTTCTGGAGCGTCCCCTGCACCATTTCATAAGTAGAGGGTATGAGTTTTGTTTGCTTCAGGGCGGCGATGACGCGCAGGCGCTCGTCCTTGTTGTTGCTGATATCCTTGATAAAATCGCACGCGCGTGAGATTTCCCCGATGCCGACCAGTCCGGACATTTTCTCTATAAGGTCCTTGAATTTCGCCGGGGGCTTTCTCGCGCCGGAAACAGGACTATCCTTAATTGGTCTGACCGATTTAAATCTTTCATTCGACATGGGCAAAACCTCTCCGTGTGGTAATTGATTAGGAAAGATATATAAACGTTTGTCACAACTCCTTCCCACCCTGATAAAAACGATTTAAAAACAACTGTGGGAAAAGCATACTATGGACGAGAAGAAAGAGGAATGTGGAGTCGTAGGCGTATATTCGAAAACCGGCAGGAGCGTGACGCCGGTGATTTACAAGGCCCTTTTTGCGCTGCAGCACAGGGGGCAGGATGCGGCGGGCTTTGCGGTTTACAGCGGGGAAAGAATAGTGGAGAGGAAGGGACTGGGCCTTGTCGGTTCCGTTTTCAAAAAAGAGGACCTGGAGATAGACGCGAAGATGGGTATCGGCCATACCAGATACCCGACCATCGGTGGATGTGCTGAGGGTGATGTGCAGCCGACTGTTTACGATGCGGTTGCGGTTGCACACAACGGCCACATAGCAAATTATGAGGTCTTGAAAAAAGAGCTGGATAAATCACATGCGTTCACTTCGACGGTCGATTCCGAACCAATTGCATATTACCTGCACGGCGCAAAGCAGCTGGAGGACGGTATAAAAAAGATAATGGAGACTGCGGAGGGTTCCTATTCGGACGTGGCTATCTATCACGACACGCTGGTTGCGTTCAGGGACCCGCTCGCGCTGAGGCCGCTCGTGTGGGGCGAGAGCGAGGACTTCATAATGGTTGCGTCCGAAAGCGTTGCGCTAGACGTTAACGGTATTGAGCACAGGGGGGACGTGCACGGCGGTAGCGCGCTCATAGTGGAGGATGGAAGGCTCAGGAGAGAACAGATAAAGGGAGCCACCCCACATTACTGTATGTTCGAATACGTCTATTTTTCCAGGCCCGATTCGGTGATAAATGGTAGAAGCGTCATGGGGGTGAGAAGAAACCTCGGGACGGAGCTTGCAAAGGAATCGCCGGCAGCAGCCGATGTGGTCATACCAGTTCCGGATACTTCCAGAACCGCGGCGATGGCATATGCCGAGACGGCCAGGCTTGATTACGACGAGGGGCTGATAAAGAACAGGTACATCGGGAGGACGTTCATAATGCCGACGCAGGACAAGCGGAGGGAGGCGGTCCAGCTCAAGCTTAATGCTGTGAAGGAGATCGTTGGCGGAAAACGGATCGTCCTCATAGACGACAGCATAGTGCGCGGAACCACGATGAGGGAGATAGTGCGTCTGCTGAAAGACGCCGGTGCTGCAGAAGTACATGTGAGGATTACGAGCCCGCCGATAAAGGCGCCCTGTTTTTACGGGGTTGACATACCGACATTCAAGGAACTCATAGCCAACAACAAGAGCGTAGATGAGATAAGGGAGTACATCGGCGCTGACAGCCTTGCCTACCTGAGCATCGAAGGGCTGAAGAAGGCGATAGGACTCCCGATTTGCGAGTCCTGCCTCACGGGAAAATACCATACCAGGCATGTTCAGAGGCTTGCGGAGGAAGCAAAATGAACGGCGTTACGGCGGTCTTTGCCCTTTGTCTCGTGTTTTTCATGTTCCAGGCGTTCCTTGGCCTGGGTTTCACGGCCGAAGGCGTGCTTTACGGCGCGCTGCTGCTGACTGAGCCTTGGAGGGTGTTCACGAGCATGTTCCTACACGGTAATTTCGAGCACTTTTTCCTGAACATGTTTGCGCTTTTCGTTTTCGGAGGGGCGCTTGAGAGGAGAGTCGGAACGCCGATGTTTCTCCTGATTTACCTGCTCTCGGGAATAACGGGTTCTGTGGGTTTTCTGCTTTTCAGCGGACCTGGGGTTCCTGCGCTCGGCGCCTCGGGCGCCATATTCGGCCTGATCGGTGCGCTGGTGGTCATCGCGCCGAACATGAGACTGTATCTTTTCGGCGGGATACCGATGCCAATGATAGCCGTGGGCGCGCTTTATGCATTCATCGAACTGCTTTCGCTCGGGAGCTTCGACAATATAGCGCATTCGGCGCACCTGCTCGGGCTTGTCGGCGGGCTGGCGATAGCGAAATGGTATGAGATGAAAAACGAGGCGGGGGAGATGACGCCGCTCGAAACCAGGTGGGTCATCGCGGCTTCGGTTATCGCCGGGCTGGCGGTTGCACTTTTGTTCGGATATATTTATCGGTGATTATATGGTTGTCGTAAGCTTCGATTATTCAGAATTCAAAAAGCTGGTGGACCTTCCGAAGGGGAAGGTCGTTTCCGGGCTGACAGAGATAGGCGCACCTGCCGAAGTGCAGGAGGAGACGGGCAAGATATTCGTCGAGCTCACGCCCAACCGGCCGGACTGGTACTCGCTGGAGGGGCTTGCCAGGGCACTCCGTTCCTATTACAAAAAGGAAAACAGGAAATATACCGCTAAAAAATCCGATTACGTGGTGGTTGTGGATGAGGGTGTTGCGAAAATACGGCCCTACACCGCCTGTGCGGTGGTGAAGAACCTTAAATTCGACGACGAGAAGATACGGGACGTGGTTCTTCTGCAGGAGAAGCTGCTTGCGACGCTCGGGAGGAGGGTAAAGCGTTTCGGGATCGGCGTCTATCCCCTGAGCAAGATAGAGTTCCCAGTCAGGTATACGGCAATGAAACCGGAGGAGATAGTATACCGGCCGTTGAATTACCCGACCGAAGCAAACGCCTGGGAGATACTCAAGAAGCATCCAAAGGGGCAGGAATACGGCCACATAATAGAGGGCTCCGATAGGTTCCCGGTTTTCGTCGATAACAAAAACAGGATCATGGCCCTGATACCGATAGTTAATTCAGAGGAAACCGGCAAGGTCGATGTTGATACCAATGGCGTTTTTATCGAGGTGAGCGGAACGGACAAGACGGGCATAAAGCAGGCCCTGAACATACTCGCCTGCTCGTTCGCGGACATGGGCGGCGAAGTTCTGGAGGTCGAGGTCGCCTATCCTAAGGAAAGCGAGAAGACGCCCGACCTGGGTTGTATGAAGATGAAGATAGACGCGAAGAGGATTGGCCGCGCCCTCGGCGTTGAGTTGGACGTGGGTGGGATAGGGGAAATGCTGGCCAGGATGGGGTACGAGATGGAGGGCGATTCTGTCCTTGTGCCGCCATATCGAGCGGACGTACTGGACGAAGTTGACGTAATGGAAGACGTTGCGATTGTTTATGGCTACAATAATTTCGAACCGTCGATACCGGATTTCTTCAGCCCCGGGATGAAGCTCAGGGACAGGAAAGGTGCGGACGAAGCGATGGTCGGTATGGGGTTCGAAGAGGTTGTTACATTCATATTGACGAACAGGGGGAAGCTCGCGAAAATTGGGTACGGAGGCAAGGTAAAGGAAATCCTAAACCCGTCGACAGAGGAATACGCCGCGATACGACCGACGCTACTGGCCGATATGATAGACGTCTTTGCTACAAACAAGGTGCGCGGGCTTCCCCAGAAATTCTATGAGATTGGAACTGTCTATGAGGGAGGGAACGCGAAGAAGAAGCTCTGTTTCGGGGTTGCTGGAAGCGGGCTGGAATTCTCCACGGCCAGGAGCTACCTGCAGACGCTCCTGAAGGAGCTGGGTGCGAAGTGTGTGTTGAAGGAACGGGGATATGGGTGTTTCGAGAGCCCGTACTCAATGGCGGTCCTTAACAGCAAGAAGGAGATGGGGGTTTTCGGCAGGCTTTCCGATGCAATAAAACAGGAAAATAAGTTTGAGTTCGACGTTTACCTCTGCGAGCTTGATATATAGGGACCCCGAACTTCCACTATTCTATCTCTTCTATGTGGTGCGCAAATACTTTGTAGACGACCAGGTTCCTGGACCGCGTTTTGAATCTTTTAAAGAAAACATCCATATTTTGTTCCATGGGGTCGGGCACGAGTATTGTTGATTTGGTAAGCCAATTAGCTTGGCCGAGCCCTATTTTCTGCAAATTATAATAAAAGGCCCGTTTCGTCTTGTTGAAGTCCCTTTTTGTCCTGAATTTAATATCGTAAATGTAGAGCAACATTTTGATTCTATGTATCTATAGTTACAAAAACTTAAATAACTATCTATCTACCGAATGTGTAATAGTGGAAGCATACCCCCTATGGCCCGGGCGCTTTTTTTAGCCTGGGTTTTTTCATATAAAACGAGTATTCAATGAATTTGCTGACCGCCTTTATAGCCGCGTGCGGAGACTCGAACGTAGGCACGCCCCTACCCTCTAAAATCTTCCGGTAAGCCGCAGTATAAGCACCACCCACCGAAACGACCGCGACCGGCTTTCTTTTGTCCTCGGCGGCCTTGGTAAGCACGTTTATTATACCCTCGTTCATCGGCGGGGTCTGCAAAAGGACGCATATTATTATGAAATCTATGTTGCTGTCGTTGCTGTACTCCTCTATCGCCTTGTCATACAGCTCCACCGAAGCGTCCGCTATAAGGTCGAGCGGGTTGCCTATGTTCGCGTATTCCGGTAGAAGCCCCTTCAGGTTCTTTGCCGTCTGCTCACCGAGCGTTGCAAGTGTAAGCCCCTCCTCCTCCACAGCGTCGGTGGTGAGCACACCCAGACCCCCCCCGTTGGTTATGATGCCTATCCGGTTTCCCCCTGCCCTGGGCTGGCCGAATATCCTCATGAGGTCGAACAACTCGTCGAGATTCCTTGCCTCGGTCACTTTCGCCTGCCTGAACGCCGCCCGGTATGCAAGATAGCTGCCCGCGATGTTCCCGGTGTGCGACTGCGCGGCCGCCTGTCCGGCCGTACCCTTCCCTGCCTTCAGCACGAGCACCGGCTTTTTCCTGTTGACCTCCTTCATCGCCCTCAGCAGCCGCCTGCCGTCCTTCACCCCCTCGATATAAAGGATTATCGTGCTCGTGTGCCTGTCCTCGGCCAGGTATTCCAGCAGGTCGGTTTCGTCTATAACCGTGGCGTTGCCGTACGAGATGAATTTGGCGATCCCCAGGCCGTAGTTGTCCGCCGCGTCTATTATGACCGAGCCCACCGCGCCGCTCTGGGTGATGAACGACACGCCGCCCTTTCCAGGCCTGCCCAGCTTGTACATCGGAAAGAAGATACTGTCCACGTGGTTGTACGGGTTGTATATCCCAAGGCAGTTAGGTCCTATCACAGGAATACCGCCCCTTTCCGCTATCGTTTTCACCGCGTCGGCGAGGTCCTTTCTACCCACTTCCTCGAAACCCCCACTCAGTACGACCACGCCGCCGACCTTTTTCTTCGCGCAGTCCTTCATTATCCCAGGCACCGCGGCCGCCGGCGTCGCCACTATGACAGAATCCACCTCTCCCCTGATATCGGTCACCCTCCCATAGCATTTCAGACCCAGGACCTCCTTGTATTTCGGGTTGACCGGATAAATCCCACCATCGTATTTCCCGTCTATGAGATTTCTGGTGATTACGTTGCCTACCTTGCCCGGCGTGCCGGATGCACCCACGACGGCTATGGCTTTCGGCTCGAGCAGTCTTTTCAGTTTTTTGAGCATCCCCCTGGAAGCCATCACTTCACCATCCTCGCGTCCACTATATCGCACCCCCTGCTATCGAATATGACGGGGTTGAGGTCCAGTTCCTTAAGGTCCTCCTTTTCAATCAGCCTGCAGGTCGCTATGACCAGGTTCTCCAGCGCCTTCGCGTTTATCGGCTTCTCACCCCTTGCGCCCGTAATCAGAGGATGCGATTTCAGCTCTCCGACCATCTCCAGCACATCCTCCTTGCCTATGGGGCAGATGCGCGCAGTCACGTCCCTGAATATCTCGACGTAGATGCCGCCGAGCCCGAGCACGACCATGTGCCCGAACACCTGGTCTTTTTTTCCGCCTATTATGAGCTCGACGCCCCTCCGGGCCATTTTCTGGACAAGAACGCCGTCAAGCCTCCTGCCCTTTCCGCTCGCCAGGACCTCGCGGTACATCTGCCTCAGCACCGCCTCGTTGCCTATTTTCAGCTTTACGCCACCCACATCCGTCTTGTGGCTTATCTCGGGGGAAACGATTTTCAGGGCAACGGGGTAGCCCATTTTTCTGGCCGCCGCAACTGCCCCATCCTCGCTTTTGACCATCTTGTATGGGAGCAGTTTGAAGCCACGCCTTTCAAGCAGCCGGAAGTCGTCGATCATCGTCATTGCAGTTAGTTTGCAGAGTAGATTAATAAAGTTTGTTTCCCATTTCATCCAAGGTGAGTTTTCATGACTGTCAAGATAACGCATGACAGGAACATATGCATAGGCTGCGGCGCCTGCGCGGCGGTCTGCCCGGACTTCTGGAAGATGGCCGACGACGGCAAATCAGACCTCGCGGGTGCAAAAAAGGAAAGCGACAGCTTCGTTCTGGAGCTTCCAGACAAGAAATGCAACCTCAGCGCGGCGCAGTCCTGCCCGGTGAACTGCATCCACCTGGAAGAAGGCGGGAAAAAACTGATATGAGGAAGAAAATGGCCGGCATATACACGCGCCTTGGTGACAAGGGCGAAACGGTGACGCTTTCAGGCAAGAAGGTGTACAAAAACGACCCCCGTGTGGAGGCATACGGCTCGGTCGACGAGCTCAACGCGCTTCTCGGCGTGGCGGTGTCATTCACCGGCGACGAAGAAGTTAAACAACTGCTGACAAGGGTGCAGAAGGAGCTTTTCATAATCGGCGCAGAGCTTGCCATAGAGAAAATGCGCGCCAAGAAGATAAACCCCGTGCACATCTCGAACCTTGAGGCCGAGATAGACCGGACAGAGGAAAGCCTGCCGCATCTCGCGAACTTCGTGCTTCCCGGCGGGAGCAAGACCGCATCGCTCCTCCACCTTGCAAGAACAGTCTGCAGGAGGGCAGAGCGCAGCGCGGTCGCACTTTCGCTCAAGTCGAAAATCAACCCCGACATAATAAAATATCTGAACCGGCTCGGCGACCTGCTGTTCGTTCTTGCAAGATACGAAAACAGGAAGAAGAGAATAGAGGAAGTTGTGTGGAGCGGGAAATGAAACTTTATAAATATTAACTAACAGATATGCAACTATTAATGTTAAAGGTGACTTGGATGGATATAATTGGCTTTATGAGCTCGATTAATAAGTACGGCAGGTACATGGTGCTATTGATTCTGCTCCTGAATTTCTGTTCAGTGGCGTTCGCCCAACAGGAAGAGATAACGAGGGCCATGCAGGCCATGTGCGCAACCGCCCAGACATTCCTTATATTCGCAGCGATGCTCCTGATTATCCTTGCCGGCGCGACATATGCAATCGGCCAGGTCATGGGTGCTGAAACCAGGGCAAGAGCCTCGGTATGGGCGACCTCGATGCTTACCGGTGCGCTCATAGGGCTTGTAATCTACCTCGTGGTGCCCTACATCATATTCCAGCTCGTGCCTGACAACGTAAGGCCGGATACATTCAATTTCAACGAGCCCTGCAACTTCGGCGCCGAGCCCGTTGAAGCCTGAAGCTAAACCTTTTTTTCTTTTTATCTTCTATTTTTTCCGTTTTCTTATTTTACAAAACCCCCCTACCCGCAACCTTTATAAACCCTTTCAACCATAAATTATAACATGGCTAAACCCCTGCAAAAACAGGATGTCGACGCGAAGGCAGCCAGCATAATCAAGGCGGAGTCCAGGGCCAAGAAGAAGATATGGAAGCAGTTCAGGTCGGATACGGACCGGATGGTTAAGGCGCTGGACACGCTTTCGACAAGCGTGAAGAAGATAGTCGAGGGCCGCTCGGCCTATGTGAAGTTTTCCGGGGCCATGCAGCTGGTGACCGGCTTTGAGGACTGCCTTCCAGCAGTCGAACCCGTGCTGAAGGTCCTGGACAGGCACAGCGACCGCTCGCTGAGATATGCGGCGGCAACGCGCAAGGAAGCAAAAACGGACCGAAAAACATCTCTTTAAATTTCTTTTCCAGAACTAATTCTCTACTCTTGGGCCCGTAGCTCAGAAACTTTTTGGAGAACAAGAAGTTGGGCAACTTGGTAGAGCACCGGACTCTTACCACCCCTTTTCTTTTGGAAAAGAAAAGCGGTAGGCTATCGGAAAAGAAAACCGTTTGCCTCCATAAAAGAATGGGGTGATGGCAATCCGGGTGTCCAGGGTTCGAATCCCTGTGGGCCCGTTCCTCTCTCATGCTTTGGCTTCTTTCAGCACCTTGTCGACTTCCTTTTTAACAAAAGCAGCATGCTCCTGTATCTCCTGATATGCCGTGGACGTCCCCTCGGCCAATTCACTTTTGGATTTCTGGCCTAGGTTGACTTCCAGGCCTGCCAGCCCGTATCTGTATTTTTTGTCATAAAGCTTCTCCAGTCCGAGTTCCTTTACGAGGCTGGTCCTCTCCCTCATTTTTATCTGCAGGGTTTTCTTTTCCTTTGCGATGTCTTTCATAAGAGCCTCCTGCTCCTGAATCTGGTTCTTCAGGTCTGCGTTGCCTGGGTCTTTTTCCAGTTTCTTTACCAGTTCACCGATTTCTATGACGGTAACCATCTCTGCCTTGGGTATAATGTCCGCCATGCGCATTATATCGTCGTTGATTTTCTTCAGCTCCCCAAGCAGTTCCACCTTTGTTTTTCCTCCTTTTTCTTCTGTTTTATCTGCCTTGGTCGGTGCCCCGCCAAGCTCTGCCCCCTTGCCCGCAGCAAGTCCGCCGCCCAGGCTTTTAAGATAGTCTCTGGCCTCGAAAAAACCCTTAAGGCCGCCTTTCTCCCCGGCCACCCCAACCGCCTTTTTTGTTATCTCGTCAGGTACCGCGCCATGTTTTTTCTCATAGATTTTGACATATAATTCGGTTGCAAGCCCGGCATCTTTTTTTGCGATTGTTTTTACAAGCAGCCATTGCACCTGGGTACCAACATTCTGTTTCTTTGCCGCGCTTTCTATGATGCTTTCCCTCTCTTTTGCGGTCAGTGAAAACTGAATGCCCTGCTGGGAGTATTTCTCCACAAGGTTCTCGAGGATTTTTTCAGCCTTTTCGACTTTGACCGCAGGTCCCGCAGGCGTTTCCTTAAATTTGGCCATGGTTTTAATTCTGGGCTTTAACTTAAATTCCTTTTCCCCGTTGTATTCTCATGGAGTTCACAAAAAGGGAATCTTTCATAAAACAAATAGTTCTTTACCTGAACAGCGAGAATTATGCTTCAGCCTTGGAGCTTTCCCACAAGTTCGTAGACAGATTCCCCGACGAGATGGTTTCCCATTTTCTTCTAGCCAAATCGGCATTCTGGAAAGAAGATTACGCATCGGCTCTTCAGGAGGCAAGGACAGCATTCAACAAATCCAGGGGGGAGGACGCCCTTCCATGCGCCGTCCTGGTCGCCTGCGCGTATTACAAGCTTAAAAAATATCACGAGGGCCGGGATTTTCTCCAAAGGGCAAAACTTCCCGAGACTGAGGAGGTGGAACAACTCAGACTAATCTTTTCAATGCTTCTGGAAAATCTGCCGGATGTGGAAAAACACGCCGAAAAGCTGCTGGCAATGAATACCATGTCAACCAAAAAGTTCCTTGCCAAAATCATACTCTCTTCTTAAGCCTCTCAGTCACGAACTCCTTGTACTCCCCGGAGTCTATGACGCCCTTCTCTTCAAGAAATTCTATCAACAGCATGGCGCCGCTCGCCCTGAAATAAAGCTCGGTGAGAAAATCCGCCATTTCCCCCGGGTTCATTTCCTCTATTCGCCTGCGCATCATCCTTTCCTTTTCATCAAGTTCGTTTGCCATAAAAATCTTTTGGAAGGTAAGATATATATCGGTTGATGAAATGCACAGGAAAATAATCGCGCTTGCCGCGTTCATGATTCTTCTTGCAGGCTGCATAGACTTTCTGCGCTATTCCGAGAGCAGCTACAAATACACCATAACCGTCCCGAAAAATGGGACGATACTGTGCGCGTTCACTACCGGCGAGCTGGCCAACGCCTCTTATGAACTCTATTCGGACAACCCGCTTGATTTCAGGCTGGTTTCGGTTGATGTCAAAACAGATCCTGCAACCGGTTTGGGCAACGTTACCTACACCGCGCTGGTTTCGGTCAAGCCTGAACAGAACATTTTCAGCTATGCAGACAAAATAAGGCTGGAACCAGGATTATACAATCTCGTGCTTTACGGCTGCGGCACAACATCGCACCTGACGATTACGAGCGATGTGAAGATGGAATGCGGGTGAATCAGCCCAGCGGCGTTATCCCGTAGCCGGCCGAGTCCACCACCACCCTTATTGTCCCGTCCTTGTAGGTTTCGAAATACCGGACGTTGTACTGCTCCTGGTCCATTACCCTCTTGAACGGGTTCCTGGTAGAGCCCTCCACTTCAAGGGTTTCGTCCGAGCACCCCCCAATCACGATATATTCGGGATGGGTAGCCTGTATGAACAGTGCTATGTTGGCGGTGCCTGCCCCGACGCCGTAATAAGGAGCTTCCATAACGCCCATGTCCTTTATCTGGCCGCCCATATTGTTGATGAGGTCCCCCTGGCCGCCCGTCTGTATATTGCTTGTCAAAAGGAGCACGAGGTCCCTGTCGCTGATCTTCAGCACGATCGCATCGTTGTTCACATCATTGAACTTCCCGCTCGTTTTCGGGTTGAGCACGTCAAAGCGTATTCCGTTCAGATCACGGTAATAGCCTCTTTCCACAACGCGCACCTTCTTCGCGTTCTGCGTTGCATCCTCTACCACAGAGGCATAAACAGGGTCGGCAAAAGTGTTCCCGCCCCACCAGAACTCCTCCACGGCAAACGCGTCAAGGACAGCAGGTATCCCGCCGTATCTCCGGTAATCCCCGGCGGTGGAAACAAGCACGTCTATGTCATCCACCTGCCTGAGCTTCAGCCAGTCGACTATCCTACCGGAGGTTCCGCCCGCCCCTGCATCGATAAGCATGTCGAAATCCCCCTTCCTTACGAATATCGCGGCGCCGTGGTCACCGTTGCCGTAATTGCAGGCGTCAAGGAAATATACGCCGAGGTTTGCGCCGGGTTCGCTGCTGTACGACGGCGTTTCCGCCGGCGTGGTCTCGTTGACAGGCCCCACCGGTTCCTCCCCCGGCCCTGTTTCGTTTATCGTGATGTTCTGCTGGGGCCCTATATCAACAATAATGTCCGTTTCGTTCGTCTCGTTTGCCACGGGCGGCTGCTCCGGCTCCCCGCCTATGCAGCCGAAAACAAACACAAAAGCAAGCAAAACAGCAGCCATTCTCATAAAGTCACCCTCCCATCCTTTATGTTCTTCCTTACGATCCCGGAGATGTCGACAATCTTTATCCTCTCCTGTTTGCCGTCATTCCTGTATCGTATCGTAACCGTATCATCCTTGAGGGTATCGTAATCTATTGTGATGGAATAGGGCACGCCGATTTCATCCGCCCTTGCATACCTTCTTCCTATGCTCCCGCTGTCCCTGTAAAGCACGTCATAATCCTCAGAAAGCGCCGCAGCAACCTCTCCCGCCTTTTCGGCAAGCCCGTCCTTTTTCATCAGCGGGAACACGGCCGCTTCATAAGGCGCGATAACAGGAGGGAAGTCGAACCATTCCCAGTCCTTTTCCTTGCTCGCTTCGCGGAAGCAATGCTCAAGCAGGCAGAACATCAGCCTGTCAACCCCCATCGAAACCTCGAAGACGTGCGGGGTTATCTTTTTCTTCTCTGTTTCTATGAACACCGAGAAGTCCTCCCCGCTGAATTTGGCGTGCTGGCCCAAATCGAAATCCGTGCGGTATGCATTCCCGATGGTTTCAACTATGCCGAAGGAGGTCTGCACTTCCATATCTATGTTTCTCTTTGAATAGTGCGGTGTCTCGTCGTCGCGCAGCACCCTGAAGTACATCTCGGGCTCGCTTATGCCCACGCGTTTGTAGAATTCCCATTCCTTAACTAGATAATACCCGAAAATCTGGTTGGGCACTATGCCTTCCTTCACCGCCTCGGCAATGGTTTTGACTGTGGGCTCGCCCCTCACCTGCAGCCTCAGCTTCACGTCAGCTATTTTGTCGAACCCCTCAATGCCGGGTTCAGAGGGATTGAAGAAATATTCGAGCTCCATTTGCGTGAATTCGCGCATGCGCACGAGTCCCTTCCTTGGCGAAATCTCGTTTCTCGCGCTCCGCCCCACCTGTCCTATCGCCATGGGCAGCTTGGTCCCGTGGTTCTTGTATATCCTCGGAAATGCGGTGAATATGCCCTGTGCGGTCTCGGGCCTCGCGTACGCGGGGACCCTGTCCGCGCCCATGCCCGTCTTGAACATGAGATTGAACATGTGCGCTTTTGTCAGCCCGCCCTCGCATCTCGGGCACTTGAGCTTCTTCTCGTTTATGGTCCTGTCGAGCGTCTCCAGCTTCCCATCCCATTCGAAGCCCTCGACATGGTCAGCTATGAACGAATCCGCTCTTATCTTGATTTTGCATTTCCCGCACTCCACGATGGGGTCCCCGAATTCGTCAACGTGCCCGGATGCCTTGAGGACCGGCTCGGGCGTTATGAAGCTTGACTCCACCTCATGGTGCCCCTCACTCTTCACGAACATCCTGAGCCAGAGCCTTTCTATCTTCTTTTTGATAAGCACGCCCACCGGGCCGTAATCATAAAAACCAGCAACTGCGCCGTAAGACTCATTGCTCGGATAAAAAAACGAACGCTTCAAAGCAAGGTCGAATATTTTTTCATGAAGCAGACTCATTCCCGCCCACCCCTTTCACCACCAAGTATTTTCTCCACTATCGCGGCATAGGCCGGCCTTGAAAGCAGGTAGCCCAGAAGCGATCCGAGTATGGTGGATATCGCGAACCCGATTACCTCCACCAGCCCTGAGAAAAGCAGCGGAAGCATCGAAAGCGACGCTACGATGACGTTGGTCTTTATGATTGCAAACGCATGCTCCATCTTCTCGTGTATGTTATGCTTGTCCCTTTTCAGCAGCTCGTCCGTGATGACTATCTGCGCATCAACACCTACTGCTATCGCGGCTATGATTCCAGCCATTGCCGCAAGGTCTATGGTGAATGAGCCCAGTATGGAAAGAAGGATCGCAAGCTCTGCAAGGCTGATGAGCACTATCGGCATGGTTGCCCGTATGTTCATGTACCTTATTCCGATGAGTATGGAGATTATGAAAAGCGCGGACCCGATTCCGATAAGACTCAGGTTGAGGAACTCCTCACCGAGCGATGCCGGCAGCGTTGTCCTTGAGCCAAGTGAAATCTGCACTGGCAGCGAGCCGCCCTTGAGTATGGACTCTATGCTCTTCTGCTTCTCGAGCGCCTCCTGCCTTTTTGCGGTTGCCTCGGTGGCCGAGACGCTTCCGGTTATGGCATAATTGTAATTCGGTATCCCGCTCGTTATGCCCGCGGAAAGCACCGGGGACGAAAGGAGGCCTATCACCTCAACCCGGTTCACAACCAGCACGCCCGTCCGTGTCCGCATGAACTCCGGCTTTATCTCGGACCACGGAACCTCTTTCAGCGTATAGCCGGCGCTTTCAAGCATGCCCCTGTACTCTTCGGAAATATCCTCAGACACTATCGCAATGGTGCTATTCGTCCTCGCTTTCAAAGTAGCATTCGTTTTGTTCAGGTCGTCAAGAATATAGACGCCAATGGTCGCGTTCACTCCTGCGTCCTCGTCATCGAGCGTAAGCGCATCCCTCAGGGCGTTCATTGTCTCCTTTTCGCCCGAATCCTCCATCATCGATTCCCTGAGCCGCGCCCTTGCGTAGAACAGGTCCGCGTCCATGGGCCTGTCAAGATACATGTAAACCGGATAATCCGCCTTTCCGTATGCGGCCTTTGCGAACTGTTCCGCCCCCTCACGGTCCACCGAGAAGGAAACCCCCCAGTCCGCACCGCTCTGCGTGAGATGCTGCGCTGTTGCCGGAACTATGGAAGTCGAGAATATATGGTCCCCGGTTATGGCTATCCTGCCGTCCACGACGCCCATGTAAACGCCCTGGTGCGACAGCACGTCCTCTATGAACCTTATCCGCTCCTCGTCGCTGCTTGGTATCTCCACGTTTATCTGCGTGTTTCCCAGCGCATATACCTTGACCTCGGTAAGCCCCAGCACGCTCACCCTTTTCTTTATGGCCTGCACAAGCTCGTTCATAGTCTCCTGGTCAACCGAATGCTCGAGGATAACGGGGATCCTAGTTCCCCCGCTGAAGTCTATGCCGAACTTCATGCCGTTCAGCGCGATGTTGGCAAGCGCAAGCAGCACGAGCAGGACAAGCCCGCTTAGCTTTATGTGGGGCTCTTTCCAGAAAAGGCAGAGCGTTCCGAAAACTATCAAATCAAGTATGAGAATCATACCGGAAACGCCGGGGTAGCTGTAAATCCAGGCCAGCGAGAGCGCGAAGAGCAGAAGCATGAAAAGGAATTTCCTGTCCTTGTAGAATTCCATCATTCTCCCCTCTTTTCAGCGTAGCGGAGCAGCATGACCGCGTTTATCCCCCACGTCGCGAACATGTCCCCGACAAGCCCTGAAAGGGCGACAGCCGAAATCTCGTAATAGGTAGGTATGTGCGTAAGCACCGCAAGCACGAAAAGCACGCTGAATGCGACTATTGCCATCACCGACATCGTAAGCCCGGTCTTCATCGCATCATGCGCCTTCTCCCTCGGGTCCCCCCTCCTCTTCAGCATCCTCATCGTAAGCAGTATGTCCGTATCGAGCGAGAACCCGACAAGCATCAGCAGCGCGGCAAACGAAGGCAGCGTGAAAGGTATCCCGAAAAGCCCCATCGCCCCGAGCGCGATTATGATATCACACGTCGCCCCCACAATGACGGCAATGCTCGGCACGACCGCTCGGAAGAAAAAGAAAACGAAAACCGCGCTGAGAACCGCGGCAAGAATCGCGACGTTAATGGCGGTTTCTATGAAATGCGTGCTCAGCATCGGGCTGACCGTCTGCACCGAAATAGAAGTGTAATCAACATGCCTCTTTATTGGCGCGGTGACTGCCTCTTGGTAGTCCGCGTAAACCTTCTTGTAGGAATCGCCGAACTCCCTCTCGAGCTCGTTTACGCTGTCGATAAGCTCGGCGCGCGTGTTGGTTCCCGCAAGGTCGAACATCCCGTTTGCGACGGCATTTATCTCAACTCGCTTCTCTTCGTATTCCGTCCGGTAGCTTCCATTCATCCCCGCCATTATCTCGAGATTCGTGGCTTCGGGCAGCAATGCCTCGAACTCGTCCTTAAGCTCCTCCGCCTTCAGGAGCCTGTCGCTCTGGGGGAATTCTATCTCCGCCTTGTACCCAACGGCGGTGTCGAACACCTTCACGTCCGCGTCCAGCCCCTCGTCGGCGAGCTGGCCTTCGAGCGCGGCGGAGTCTATGGGCTGCTCCAGGGTAAGCGAAATAAGCGTTCCGCCCCTGAAATCCACGCCCATCTGTATCTGCGGTATGAAATAGAGCGACACGAGCACAAGCAGGAGTGGCGGTATTGCAAGTAGCCTGTAATCTCCTTTGAAAATGTTAGGAAGCTCCATGGTTATTCCTTCGCGAATTACTTCTTCCTTTTCTTCCCTGTTTTCTTACCCTTTTTCTGCGGCATCGGGGGCGGTGCAGCAGGAACGAACACGGGCGGCGGAAGATAGTGGGGCAACAGGTTGAATGGCCTCGTTATCAGCAGCGCGCTTACCGCGGCGTTCGCGTTTATTGTGTTTATGGCGTTGGCCGCAAGGTCGGACGGAATCTCCTTTTTCTTGCCCCAATGCTCCAGCAGCCTCTTTATGTTCTTGGCATCATCACCGCAGAACGCTATGCCCCTCAGCTTCACCGAAGCGACGTCTGGGGCGTACCCTATATAATAATTGAATACAAGCGAAACGGTGTTGTCATCGTGTTTCGTCACTTTTTCTATGTCTATGCCGGTATCGAGCCTTTCGGGTATCCCCTCACCTATGACCACAACTTCAGCAGCCGTAAATCTCATTCCAATTAGTTCTAGCATACAAACACCTGTATTTCTTAGGAACAGAGGCAATTTAAAAACCGTGGTATTTTTAAGCTTTACACCATCTATTTATAGGTATGGCAACACAAAACGCGAAAAACCAGCCCGAGAGGAAGGAATACCGGCCGCTTCACCGCATCTCTCCATCAAAGAGGTTCGGCAGGTGGTTCGGTGCCGCCATGCTCACGGGAACGCTCGTGCTCATGCCTAATTTTATAAATAATAAAGGAGGTAATGCTGCTATGGCCCAGAAAACCGAAGTCAAGAAGGAAGAATCAACACTCAAGAAGGTAGTCGAGCTGACGAAGGACACGTTCTACACCCTGATGGTTTATCTCAAGACAGGGGACGGCAAATACGCCGACAAGCTGGACAAGCTCCTGAACACCGAAATCGCGGGAGGCAAGCTTTCCGGGGACAAGGATTTCCGGGAGGCTTTCAACAAGTATCTCGATGCAAGGCTGGGGAAAGACCCCGGCTTCGCGAACTTCATAAAGGCCTACAAGGAGGAGAATAAGGGACCGGTGGACCCGGCGCATCTCATAGAAACAGTGGCCGGCCTTTACACCGCGGAATCTGCAGAAGGCCAGAGCCCGGCATTGGCAAAGGCATTCGTAAAGATGGTCGGCTGGAGGCTGGCTGCGCATGCTGCCGACACTTTCTGGGGGGCGTTCGATTACGATGAACTGGCTCCGGCGATAGAGGAGCACAGGAGGCTTAACGGCATGAAGCTGTTCGGCTTCGATTTGTCCGACCTGGAGGATTTCGCGAAGCCATTCAAAAAGATGTTCGACGAGAAGAAAAGCAGCGACTTCGATTCCATTGCAAAGGCGTACGCGGTGTATGCGAAGAAATCCGGCGCTCCGCTGACCACACTGGGCATACTCGAAGCGCTGGACGGCTGCAGGAACACGGTGGAAGACGAATCCAAGGGCAAAAAAGAAGCCGAGAAGACGTACGGGGCGGAGTTCGTTTCCCTTGCCTTGGAGGCGCTGGGCATGAGCGGCAAGGCCGTTCCTTCGAAGGCAGGCGAGAAGGAGCTCCCCGAACTCGTCGAATACACCCCAGTGGAGGGGCTTCCGAGCTACAAGGGGTTCGTGAACGAATGGGAAAAAGAGCATTCGAAGAAAAAGGAGCAGCCCAAGGAGGAGCCTAAGAAAAAGAAGAAAAAGGGCAAGAAGAAGAAAAAGGGCGAATAGCCCCTGTCATTTTTTCTGACCAATAGTGTTTTAAACCCTCTATCATCTATTTATATGTATGACAACAGGCAGTCGCAGGTCCGAGAAGCAGGGCAACCAAAACGAGCCAGCCGCAGCCAAGCCGAAATTCGGAAGGGCCGGAACAATAGCCGGAGCGGTTTTAGTAGGTGGCATTCTGCTGACGAACCCCAATCCCTTCAAGTTTATAAATAATAATCAATCTAATGTTTCTGCTGCATATGGTGATAATATGGCGAAATATCAAGAGCCCAAGGCAAAACCTTACGGAAAATCGATAATCTCTGCTGAAGAGCAGGTCAAAAAATGGGAAAAGGACGTCCTCAATATATACAAGGAGCAGTCCGAATTCCTGAACATGGAAAACAAGATGAGGAATGCGCTCAAAGAGCATGTCAAGACCGAATCGGTTGCGGAAAATTTCACCGCCTTTCTACAAGGGCTTACAAAAGACCAGAGAAAGCTGTTCCTCACGATTACCTCCGCGCTTATAGAGGATCCGAAGGCGCTTTCGGCATTTGTCAATGCGACGATAATGGTCGACAAAAGAATGAAATGGGGGGAGAAAATCCCGCTCGACCTGGACGAGAAAATCAAAACAGATATACAGGCCGGCGCAGGAACGGCGGATGCCTACAATTCCATCATGGGCGAAATCGGGCAGGACGAGCTCAGTCAGCACATGTTCCAGATGTATCTTACAGCCGAAAAAGCAAAGGGCAGGCTCGAGCCAGCAACGCTTTTCCTTGACAAATACTACGTGAAAAAGCCGCTTGAAAACGACGTCCTCGACAAGGTCGCCACCTCTGCGCCATCAATACTAAAAAGCGCCGAGAATTTCATGCAGAAAACCGTTCTTGAGATGTTCGATGAACTCATGGACCCGAAACTGAAGATGCTCAACGAAAGGGAGAGGGTGCTCTTCCTCAACATCCTGACCAGGCTTGACGATGTCCAGCGCAAATACGCTCTGGGGTTCATAACCGGTGTGTACGCGGCCGCCCAGGACAAGGGCGCGATAGGCAACGTTTACATGTCCGAGATGGAAAGACTGAAGGACATGTGGGGGTTCGAGTTCCAGGAAATGCTCGAATCGGTTTTCGAGCGCGCAGAGCCGGGCAGGAACTACACAACGCTTGAAAAAATAATGGTCACGACGCTCTACCATTATTCCTACATGGAAGCTTTCCAGGTGAATCCGCCTGCGGAAAAATCATTCTTTTCGCAGCTCCTCGAGCACATGGTTCGTTCTGGAACGGCGGCAACCGCCAGCTCCGAAAAACAGTCGATAGAGGGCCAGAAATATTATGCCATGGGCGTTGGATTGAGCATGTACAACACATCCCAGACCGATGCGCTGGTTTATTCATCCGCGCTTCTTTTCACCCCGCTACTTTACGGTGCATCAGCCTCGATAACGGCAGGCCTGTCTTTCACCGCGCAGGCGTTCGTAGAATGGATCGTAAGCAAAATCGACCCCGCCGAAGTCGACTTAGTCACCAAATTCGTTTTCAGGTCGATGGGCGGCAAGGCAAAAGTATCATTTGTCAACGACCTTTATTCCCTTATGGAATTCGGCGCAAATATAGGGTATCTCGGAGACAAATACCGGGACATCAAGAAGAGGGAGGACATAGACAAGGCGCTGGAAAACATCAAAAAAGGAATAACGAAAGGCATAGTAAAATGGGAGAAGCACCCGCTCATGGTAACAGAGCTCCACAGGCTCATGAACATATGCGTGGTGGCAACCGGCCAGCAGCCGGGAAAGAAATGGTACAAGCTTTACGACCTGGTGCTCGGCGAAACCCTTATTGCGATTGAAGACGGCGTAATCAAGACAGAGGCTGACATGGTCGATTACACAAATGTCATGGACTATATTTCGAGAACAAGGCGCTATAACCTTGGCAAGGTGGCCGAGGCCATAAGGAAGGCCGTGGACAAGGGCCATCCGCTCAGCGAGGTTCTCAAGAACGCGGTCGAGCTTGCGAAGGACTACAAGAAGATAGACAAGAAGGCACTCAAAAACCCGAAGAAGGCAAAACCGCTGTTCGGGCTTACCACGGTGCCCAAGAAGGAAAGCTATTACGCAAAAACTATCCCGAAGAAATCCGGCAGCGAATACGCCTGATTTCCTTTTCTTTTTATAAATTCTTCTCCATTAATCTAATTCATGGCCGATGTTCATATTGTAGGTGCAGGCCCAGCCGGCTCCGTTGCAGCAATCAATGCCATCGCGGCGGGCCACAAGGTTTTTATTTCAGAGGAGCACCCCACAGCGGGCATTCCGCAGAACTGCTCCGGCCTTTTTTCGATAGAAGGCTTGGAGACGCTCAGGAATTATGTCGATTATAACAGATTCGCAATCAATAGAATAAGCGGTGCGAACATATACCTTAACGACGTTCCCTTCAGCGTACACAAGAAAGAGCCGGTAGCCTGTGTATGCGACCGTTCTTTGCTCGATGCCGCACTTGCCGAAAAGGCGGAAAATGAAGGCGCGAAAATAACATATGGCGAGCGTGTGAAAGGCGGGTTCAGGTCCGATAACATAATAGGAGCCGACGGTGCGAATTCCATCGTAGCGGAAAAGTTCGATTTCCCGAGAATAAACCGCTTCGTTGCAACCCTCCAGAAAATAATGGATTACAAGAAGGAGGAAACGGACACGGTCGACATCTTTCTTTCATCCAAAATTCCCGGCTTTTTCGGCTGGGTAATCCCGCACAACGGGGAAAAAGCCGAAATCGGAGTCGGAGTCGAACTGCCGAACAATGTCCGCGACGCGTGGAACCACATGCTGAAAATCACCGGAATAGCAGCGGAAAACCCCTTAGGAAGCATAATCCCGGTCGAGACAAGGAAGCGCGCGGGCAAGGAAATGTGCGGGAAAAACGTACTTCTCGTAGGCGATGCAGCAGGGCAGACAAAGGCCACGACCGGGGGCGGCGTTCTCTTCGGTGCATGGTGCGCCGAAATAGCAGGAAAGGATGCTCTCAAGCCGAGATGGTACGACCTGGAATGGAGGGCGAGGTTCGGCCACGAATTCGCGCTTCACAGGAAAATACGGGACTATCTGAACGGCATGAGCGATTCGCAGCTGGGTGAATTGGGCAAAAAGCTGAACGAAATGGATTTCAACGGATATCTCGAAAAACACGGCAGCATGGACAAGCCGAGCAGCATGCTGAAGCCGGCAATGCTCGGCCACATAATAAGAATAATACCTGGTTTTACAGTGCGCTCACAGTAATGACGACGTTGCTTCCCCACGCCCTTGCGGTGTTCACGTGTATCTGCGCGTTTCCCCTGCCGGGCAGGCTGGAAAATCCGTCCTCCCCTTCAGGAATGTTCAATGTGTCGACAACAGAGCCTTCGCACAGTATCCTGTAGATTCCCTCTCCGCCTGTGCCGAGCCCACCGTATTCCACCTCTATGTTTCCTACGGCTACGCTTGTATCAACATCTATAAAAGTAACGAGTTCTGCGTCCATTGGTTCGCATGCGACCGGTTCTTCTTCGGTCAAATCCTCTCCGGTTACGTCCCCCGGTCCGACATCCTCCAAGTCCGCGTCGGGCACGTCTTCCATTTCCGGAATGTCATGCTCATCAACATGGTCCGCTTCCATCCCGTCTTCCGTTCCGTCAACCTCTTCGGTGGAATCGCGGTTGGTGTTGAATTCGGTCGTGCATCCGGTTGAAAGCACCGCTGCTGCAGCTGCAACAACTATTCCTTCGGTAATCGGCCTGGCCATGCGTTTAAGAAGTTCCTTGATTTTCGCCGGGTTTCCTTCCTTCCTGTCCTCGCCCTTCGCTGAATTCTCAACATTGTTTTCAATCGTTTCCCGGCGTTTCATCCCTACCACAAAAAAATTAAGGAGATGCCCTGATGGTGATTGTAAGGTTGCTCCCCCAGGACCTCACGGTGTTGACGCTCAGTTCCGCGGAATAGCCTGCACCAAGACCGACCACACCGGCCGACCTTTCAGGTATCGTAATGGTGTCCACGAGCGTTCCGCAGCTGACCTCGTATCTTCCGCTACTGCCGCTCATACCGAGGTATGTGACCGTAACGTTGCCCACGATTTCGCTCTCTCCGGGCGTAAGATATGCGGTGGTGCTATCAGGTACTGGTCCGCAGCTGCCCGGCACTACATCGTCGGTCGGGTCGCTTTCGCTGTCTACCACAGCATCGCTCTCGGAGTCTTCGGAAACATCCGTTCCGGTGTCGGAAGCGGCATCCCTTCTTACGTCCTCTTCGAAGCTGTCAAGCCTTACGGGCCCGTCGCCTTCGTCAACGTCCTCTTCGCTGTCAAGGACAACATCTTCGAGCGCATCGGTTGCCGCGTCCTCGTCAACCACGTCAGCAGGTGCGTCCGTGTCGGAGTCCTTGTCCGTTTTCTTGTCATCGCTCGTACAGCCCACGGCAAGCACCGCAGTAGTTGCAAACGCCACGACAACGCCCTTGAGCGCCATCGGCGAATACTTGCTGACTGCCTTGCGCAGACTTCCCTTCTCTTCGGTTTCACTGCCCTTCTCATCGGCTTTCTTTTCCTTTTTAATATCCTTTTCTTCTCTCATCGCATATCACCCATCACGGAGCATCAACACTCACGAATACATTGCTTCCCCACGCTCTTACGGTGTTCACGGTTATCTCCACGTCCGTTCCATCAGACAACGTGGCCGTGTCGCTCGTCCTTTCCCCGATTGTCAGGGTACTCTCCGCAACACCGCACAATATTATATCATATAGACCGCGGCCGAACAAATCAACCCCGCCGTATCTTATAGTAACGTTTCCTACGGTGGTTTCAGCACCCGTCGCTATGTAGCGGGCTGTAAGCAGAACATCGAACGGTTCTCCGCATGCGGATTCCCCGTCAAGCACATCCTCACTCGGAACATCCACGGACGTATCCTCATCAACAAGGTCGGTTGCGGTGTCCCCGCCCACATCCTCGTCAACACTATCGGCAAGCACATCCTCATCCGCGACATCCACGACTGCATCCTCATCGACGCTGTCCATAGAGGTATCGGATTCGGTGTCGGCAAGTACATCCTCACCCACGACATCCTCAACTGCTTCGGTTTCGGGGTCGGTTACGGTATCACCGGCTACGTCTTCCTCAGAATCCTCGCCAATAACATCCATGGCCGCATCCTCTTCGACCGCATCTCCAGTTACGTCCTCGTCAACATCCTCGCCAATACCGTCTTCCATTTCAGGGACATCTGCAGGCACATCGAGTTCAGAGTCCTCTTCGTCCATGTCGCCGTTAACATCATTTTCATTTTCCATATCGCTGACTTCGGAGTCAGCATCGCAACAATCACAGGTAGGGTAAACGGATTTTACTTCTGAAGAACAGGCTACAGCACTGCCCAGCGCCATAACGCCGGCAACAAGAGGAACGGCAATCTTGTCCAAAACTTTCTTAAGCGTTCCAGGCTTTCTGTCGGAGTCTTCCCTCTGCTCCCTCCTGGCTTCCTTGCATTTCTCTTCGCGACAAACATCACCTTTCATAGTATCCATGATAACCCACCGATTATAATTATGTTAGCAGGTATTTATAAACCTTTCCATACAGCTTCTCCCACCTAATTCCGTCATCAGGGAGCGCTGACCGTCACGAATACGTTGCTTCCCCACGCTCTTACGGTGTTCACGTCTATCCGCACGCTCCCGCCGCCCGGAAGGCCCGCTGTATCGTTCCCCATTTCAGGAATGTTCAATGTGTCGACAACAGAGCCTTCGCACAGTATCCTGTAGATTCCGTTTCCGCTTGTGTCAACCCCACCGTATTCTATAGTTATATTGCCTATGGTTGAACTCCCGCCGGCGGTTATGTAAACGGTCGCAGATGCAGTCTCGGGCTCGCACACGACCCCCATATCCCCTTCCGAATCCGCAACAATGTCTTCCACTTCGACATCCTCAACAGAAACGTCTTCTTCAACCGCGTCCTCAGCTGCAGGGTCCTCTTCAATAGTATCTTCCGCTTCCTCGGCCGGCACATCCTCGACGCCTACGTCCTCTTCCGAAAGGTCTGCAGGCGCATCCGTAACATCCTCGTCAGCCGCATCTTCGCTCATGTCCACGACGTCTTCCATGTCCTCGTTTTCGGCCGCCGGGTCTTCGACCTGTTCTTCCTGAACATCAGCATCGTTTCTAAACTTTCCTTCCCCGTCAAGATCAAGCGCACAGCTGGGCATCGAAAGCACTGCAGCAGTTGCAACTACGGCAATTCCTTCTGCAAGCGGTTTGGCTATTTTCCCGAGAAGCTCCTTCATTCTGGCCGGTTTCTTCTCTTCCTTACACTCGCCCTTCGAAGCGTCTCTTTCAGCACCCATCTGTTCGTTTTTTGCCATAAGTAGTTTATGTATAAGGAAGTTTATAAACCTTTCTACACCATCTTTTCCCACTTATCTTTCCTGCCGACTATTATGGAATCGAACTTCGTGAATATGCCGTTCTCGATTATACCCGGCATGCTCTTGAGCTCCTGCTCCAGCTTTTTAGGATCCTCCACTTTCATATACATATCCACGATGAAAGAGCCGTTGTCGCTCATGACCGGCCCGAGCTTCCTTTCAGCCATCCTTATCCGCGGCTTGTACTTCGCAAGGTGCTTCAGCACCATGGGCGCGGCGAAAGGCAGGACCTCGAGCGCGACATTGCCATCAAGCGTCTTCTGCACCTTGTCTTCATCCACGATTACAATGAACCTTTTCGCATTGTAGTCTATTATCTTCTCCCTGGTAAGCGCGCCGCCACCGCCCTTCAGCAGCGCGGTTTTCGTCACCTTGTCCGCACCATCAACCGCAAGGTCTATCTCGCTTATGGCGTCCGGTTCGGTTACCCAGAGACCATGCTCTATGGCAAGCATCCTGCTGTCGAACGAGGTAGTGACGCAGCAGACCTTCAGCTTCTCCTTCTCCACCTTCTCCGCAAGCAGCTTTATGAATTCGCGGACCGTGCTTCCGCTTCCGAGGCCTATACACATTCCGCTTTTTACCTCGCCGAGCGCACCCTTTGCCGCGTTGATTTTTTCATCGGACATAAAAATCACCCTGTTCTCGAGAGCGTTATGTTGCTCCCTTCCTGCCTGAGTATCTCCAGCACGTCGCCTTTCTTGTTGGCTATGGATATCTCAGTGTAGTTGTCCCCGACCCTGAACGTCATTATCCTTGGTCTGTTGTCGAGCGTCACCATGACCGTGTATATCTTTTCCTTCTTGTCATAGGCGTATTGCGTCTTGCAGTTTTTGAAAAGGTCCTTTTTCATCAGGCATCACCTATGAGAAAAGCAGATTCCCTATCTCGCTGTTCTTTTTCATGTTCGCGAGAAACTGCTTGCCATCAGCCGTCTTCTCCAGGGCGGTGGTGTAGAACGTAACGAAACTCTGCGCGACCTTGGTTGCGTTTTTTTCCACCTCGGTCATGGCTTCTTTTGCTTCCTCTTTCACCTTTGTGAGCTTGGGAACCACCTTCAGCTTCATTTCCGCTTCAGGCGGCTTGACTATCCGTATTTTGGGAAGCTCTCTTTCCACTTCTTTCTCTTTCGGAGTTACCATAATATCACGTATAGTAATATCGCACGAACAGGGTTAAATAGTTTCTTATCGACACGGTTCATCGAGTTCTATTTCTATCTGTGAGCTTATGTCAAAGAAATAGTGGAAATGCCAAGGGCTGTCAAAGTTTTGTCCATCGCAGCGGTATCCGCTCGCATTAACAATCCATTTCTGAAACTCCACGTCGCCCCCTTCTCTCTCTTCCGTACTAAGGCAACAAAAATACGCATTATCTATGGTCTCCTTCCCCATACATCCTTCAGTGGAGTCGGCCTCCCTGAATTCAATTTCACTGGTCAATGCGCAATTCAGTCCGCTAAGTCCAGACACCGTCGAATAAAGTTCTGGAATAAAAGTATAGGTATGGGAATCAAAATATAAAAGTGCGGTTTCGCGCCCAAAACGCCTCTGTAATTCTTTAAAGAAACTCATTCTGAGCTCCAAAGCAATTCCCGCCCCCCAACCTTCGGGTCGGTCATTGTAAAGTCTAACCTTCTCCTTTATGGCAGCAGGAAGTTTGCCATCCTGTTTAAGCTGCTCTATTTCCTGCCGCAGTGCGTTAAAATTCCCCTCGTGTTCGATTAATTTATACGCAATATAAACATTTGCCTCGTCATATTCGTCCGCGACGCCGTAATCGCCCCCACCTGCCCTAACCACGCGTCTTTCAAGTTCATAAGCATAACCAGCCCAGTTTTTAGTGTCTTCATAGCATTCCAGTTGATTTGCAAATACAGCAAACCCGTTGAAAATCTGTTCATATTCATTCAATTGGGAAACCACTTCGTTGCCCCGACCGCTAGGCTGGAGGTGTCCTATTTCATGGAAAACAATCCGCACGTTGGCAAATGAAATATAACTCCTTAGATATACCCCCCTTTCAGCGGAGCCCCCTCCAGGCAAAGCGTATGCTTCGCCCCCCGGGCAATAGTCCGGTACTCGGGTAATTTTTGTATTTTTTGGTATGCCCTCAGCCGAAAGAGCATGCGTCTCGTTTATAAAATCTATAAGCGATTCGGTGATAAAGCTTTCTGGCATAGGCATATGCTTCAATTCATTAAATCTTGCAATCTTTCCGTCAGTTTCGCGGTTGAGGATAATAGTTGTTTTGTTGTAGGTGCGGCATTCTTCAGGACTAAGACAGCCAGTAAACAAAGTAGCGACTAGAGGCACCGCAAGTGCAAACCCCTTGGTTTTTCCGCCCAATCCTTTAACTACGTCAGCCGCCTTCCTGAACGTCTTTCGGTGCTGGTTTTCTTCGGGCTTTTTTCCCAATTTCAATCCTACCACATATATCTATTAAATAAAACAATTTAAAAAGGTTTCAGGGCAAAAACCAACACTTTTAATTATGCGTTACTCTACCTTCTGCGGTGATGCAATGGCACGAATTCTGATGATTGTCGCCCCTGAAAGATACAGGGACGAGGAGCTGGAAATACCAAAAAGCCATTTCGAAAACGCGGGGCATGGAGTGGTTGTTGCGAGCACTAAAAAAGGAACATGCCATGGAGCGACGGGCGGAAGTGTAGAGGCGGTGCTCACTCTCGGCGAAGTAAATGTTGGCGATTACGATGCAGTTATATTCGTAGGCGGCCCGGGAACACCGATGATAAGAAAAGAGGCAAAGGCGCTGGAAATCGCGAAAAGTGCTGCTGCAAAAGGCAAGATTCTGGGAGCGATATGCTGGGCGTGCACGACGCTGGCAAAGGCAGGCGTTCTGGAAGGCAAAAAGGCAACAGTCTGGGTCGGAGACGATGCGGAATTTGGCATGAGCACCGATAAAGTCCTTGAAAAGTTCGGTGCAGCATTCGAGAAAAAAGGAGTAGTAGCCGATGGAAAATTAGTAACCGCAGACGGACCAAAACATGCAAGGGAATTCGCAGAGGCGATAACAGAACTTCTTGGCTGAATGTATTTTATGTAAAACTAGAAGCTCTCGTTAAGGTATTTTACCGCATTCTTGAAAATCCTAAGGCCCATAGCCTCTTTCACACCGCCAAGCGGCCAGTAGGGGCAGTTCTGCGGCATGTTGAACGCTTCGGGATGCGGCATAAGCCCGAATATTCCTCCCGTCTCGTCGCATATTCCTGCTATTCCGTCAACAGAGCCGTTAGGATTGTAGGGATATCCCGCGGGTTTTCCGTATCTGTCGACGTATTGCAGTGCGGCAAGGTTCTTTTCGCGGATGTCATTCAGCGTTTTATCCGGAGCAATGAATTTCCCCTCCCCGTGCCTTACCGGAAGCAGGAGATAATCCATGCCCGTTGTGAAAAGGCAGGGCGATTGCTGATTCACTTTCAAAAACACCCACCGGTCCTCGAATTTTCCGGAATCGTTTGCGGTCAGCGTAACGCGCTGCTGGAAATCCGGCACAGGCAATACGCCCAGCTTCACTAGAACCTGGAATCCATTGCATATCCCT
>Ga0068714_10000400_pt1 | contig 86404 bp, 86 predicted proteins | sample MTBNYHSulfiMetaG_FD_62988 | JGI IMG/M metagenome (GOLD analysis project Ga0068714, IMG submission 62988) | Enrichment culture microbial communities from rom New York Harbor, USA that are MTBE-degrading - MTBE-NYH (New York Harbor Sulfidogenic)... | ecosystem: Environmental > Aquatic > Marine >...
TCTTTACTCATGGTGTGTGTATCCTTTCCATCTTGTGGTGGCCGGTTCATTGCCTCGGAAACAATCAACCGGTGGATACACCACCTATCTTCCTAAACACAACTTTTGATTATAGCTCTTCCCGCAATTGCACAACGGCTTGATTTTTTTTGGGACAATAAGATACTGTTCTTCACCGTTACAGATTTTTATATTTTATTATATCACTTTTTTGAAACAGAATACAGTCAACTTCAGCCAACTTTAGCCAGCGTGGAACAATTTTATTTCGGAACGCAGTTTCACCTGAAATTTTATCAGAAACCTTTAGGGGCTTGAACATAAATGAAACGTCACACCCTGTTGAAAATGCTGCGTTTCTATTTCATTACGGACGACAACGCACCGAATTGTCCCCCCATACAACAGACTCGTATCGCTCTTGAGGCGGGGGCAACGATGATCCAATACCGCAACAAGTCATTTTCCGATGCATTCTTGCCCGAAATCCTTCAAATCCGATCGCTATGCAGCGAGTGGGGCATCCCATTACTCATCAACGACGACATAGGCTTGGCCGAACGCGTGGGGGCCGACGGTATTCACGTCGGCCAGCAGGATATATCCCCCACCGTCGCGCGGCAACGTTTGGGCGGGGAGGCCATTATCGGTGTCTCCGTGTCAAGTCTCGATGAGCTGCGTAACACCGACCTATCGTCATGCGACTACATCGGCACCGGCCCGATCTTTCCCACCGGTACCAAAACCGATGCCAAGGCGGTCAAAGGGCTTTCAGGGCTCAAGGCCATCGTCGATGCCGCTCCTATCCCGGTTGTAGCCATTGGGGGCATCGCCGCTCACAACACCCGCGCCTGTCTCGATACCGGTGCAGCCGGGATCGCCGTCATCAGCTTTATTTCGAGGGCAATAGATCCGCGAACCAACGCTGTTTTTTTGGGCCAAGCCTGCGGCGTTTTCGAATCTCATACGCCTCAAAACCCGTGATATTCTTTTCACCATGGGGGGGGCAGAAATTCAGGTTATCTCGAAAGGCGCTTCCATGTGTTTTCAGACTCGTTCAAGGGATCGCGCTTTCTACTGCCGCCCCGTGATGCCTTGCCTCGAAGCCTTGCAATTCGATCCGCTAGAGGCGGATGGGTGGAAAACAAATGCATCAAGCCACGTCCCGAAAGCGGATTGACAATGAACATGTGGGCAGTTTCGGGCCGTGCAGGCATCGGCAGTTGCCCGGCATAAGCGCCCAGTTTCTCCAGCGCCCGGCTCAGGCCGTCAGGGCTGCCGACCAATTGCGCTGCGGTTTCATCCGCCAGATATTCCCGGGACCGGCTGATCCCCATCTGAATGAGGAGAGCGGCAACGGGTGCCAAAATCGACATCACGATCAAACCGACGCCGCCAAGACCGCCGCCCTCTTCGTTATCTCTGAACCCGCCGAAAACGGCAGACCATCGGGCCATGTCGCCTATCAGCATTACAGCCCCGGCCATGGTCGCCGCAATGGATCCGATGAGGATGTCCCTGTTCCGGACATGACCCAGTTCATGCGCGAGGACCCCCATGATCTCTTCTCGATCCATGAGGTGAATGAGCCCCTCGGTCACCGCTAACACTGCGTTATCGGGATTCCGGCCTGTTGCGAAGGCGTTCGGCGTTTCTGTTGGTATAACACAGATATGGGGTGTGGGCAATCCTGCCCGTTCGGCCAGGATCTGCACGATATCGTAAAGGTCCGGAGCCTCCGCCGGGGTGAGCTCCCTAGCCCGGTACATGCCCAGAACGATTCGGTCGGAAAACCAGTAACTGAAAAAATTCATTCCGGCTGCCAGAATCAGGGCCGTTATCATCCCGCCCCGACCACCGATCAGCCCCCCGATTCCCACCACAAAGGCCGTCATGACCGCCAGGAGTATTGTTGTCCGAATCTGGTTTCCCATTGTCTTTCGTTCTCCATTGACAATGAAGGCTGCATCCGAGGGATGCAGCCTTTGTCAGCGTCGTGGGTCAGGATATGATTGACTGTCCGGTAGTGGATCCTCCGGTGAAGATACAATCGGCATGCATGGTGCTGTTTTCAAAATCCCGGCTGTAGGCACAGGATTGAACGCACCAATTTTCCGAGCGTTTCCGGTTTAGGTATTGTGTAAATTCCGTTTCGAATTCATCGCTTCCGCTGCTAAATTTTTCGTAATGATAACGGCAGTCCATACAGACCTCCTTTGTTTTGAGGTTTAGCTTTAAATTTAAGACGATTACCTCAAAAATCAAGGCGATTCGACGGAAAATGGCAAAGCCGGCGGAGTTGGAAAGATCTCGTATGCGGTGTCGTTGAGAAAACGAACCGGCGTCTTCAGATTCGGAATCCTTCCGATGGTTCAACCCTTTGGGGAATAAAGCTTGAATGCGGTTTCCGGAAAAAAACAGTAGGGGCACTCCTGAGGCGGCGCATCTCCATAATGAACATAACCGCACATCCGACAGCGCCAGATACTTTGACCGTCGAGCGCAGCTTGGATAGGTGTTTTCGCTCGCATCACGGGCATATCCTCAAGGGGCGGCATGACCGCCGAATAGGCTTTCATGACATGGTCGGCCACGATCATTCGCTGCACTTCGCTCGTACCCTCGTAAATTTGGTACAACCTTATATCCCGAAGAAATTTTTCGATGGGGAACATTTGGGTATAACCGTATCCCCCAAAGACCTGGAGTGCCTCGTTGGCTACATCGAGAGCCGATTCAGTGGCATAAAATTTGGCAATAGATGCAGATAAGGTCGGATCCATCCCGTTGTCAGCCTCCCACGCCGATTTCCAAACCAAGAGCCGCGATGTCTCGATCTTCTGGTACATCTCCGCTATTTTGAACTGAAGAGCCTGAAAATCCGCAATCGGTACACCAAACGCCCTTCTACCCTTGACATAGTCGATAGCGAACTCCATGCATGATCGAGCGGCCCCGACTGCGAAGGCGCCAATGATGGGGCGGGTTCGCGAAAATGTCTTCATCGCCAAACGAAACCCCTCACCCGGCTCGGCAATGACGTTTTCCTTCGGCACACGAACGTCCTTCAAATTCAGAGCGGTGGTGTTCGAACACCGCTGGCCCAGTTTGGGAATCGGGAGTCCGACGGAAATTCCCGCCCATTCTTTCTCCACGACAAAGGCACAGATGCCGTCATGCTTGCGTTTGGGGTCTATCGTAGCGAAAATGGTCATGTAGTCCGCTACGCCGCCGTTGGTGATCCAATATTTCGTTCCATTCAGGACATATTCTTCTCCGTCCTGGTGGGCACGGCACCGAATTCCCGAAACATCACTCCCCATGGTCGGCTCGGAGGTGGCGAAGCATATCAGTTTGAACGCATTTGCAATCCTGGGAAAGTACTTTTCCCTCACGCCCTCGTTTCCCGATAAGAATAAGGGTTCCATGCCCAAAGAGTTGTCAAAGAGAGAGGTCGCTACCCCAGGACACGCGGCAGCGATTTCCTCGGTGATCAGGGCCGCCTCGACAAGACCCAGCCCCTTTCCACCATATTTCTGCGGGATGCCGGTATTCATGATTCCCCGTTCAAAGGCCTTTTTGAGGATGTCGATGGGAATGTCATCCTTTTCGTCATAGTGCCAGGCAACCCCCAGCACTTCGTCCAGGGAAAAACGTCTCGTCGATTGCCTCAGCCTTTCTTGTTCTTCGCTTAACCGAAAATTCAACACGGGTGCTCTCCTTGATATCGGTACAGTTATGAGAAAGAAATAAAAAAGGCATCCAAGCGGGGATGCCGGGATGCCTGATAAACGGATATGGCTATGGGTGGCTATATCTTGACAACATTTGCTGCGGCGGGCCCTTTATCGCCGTTTTCAATCTCAAAGGAAACCCGATCCCCTTCATTCAAGGATTTGTAACCGCCCATGTTGATCGCAGAGTAGTGAACGAAGACGTCGCCCCCCTCGTCCTTTTCAATAAAGCCGTAGCCTTTTTTATCGTTGAACCATTTCACGACGCCGTTTGCCATAATTCTACCTCCATGATTATGAATCCCCTGATAGCTGAACCATTCCCGAAAAACGGGTGATTCTGGAACGGTCCATATGGACATAAGAGGCTTTCGCCCGCAAAACCTCCTAATTCAAAACGTAGATCCGTTTATCCTTTTCTCCCTTTCTTCGACGAATAACGTTACACGGCACTTTTGGCGCCGAAATTTTCCTGGCATCGTCTTTCTTTAATTCGTCTTCAATCAGCTTTCGCAGTTTCTCTTCAATTTCAGCTCGTTTCACAATATCCATTCGTTCCTCAATTCTTTCTTTTGAATACGCTGCAACACCACACAAATCAGACCACAACCTATCGATTTATCAATACAATCATTAGGAAGAACTCAACATCACAACAATGGGGGTAGACAATACGTCCATGCACATATGCGAAGGACGGCCCAGCCCGTAGACGACACTTTCATTTTAGCGGGAATCACTCCAGGAATCTTCATTGAACAATCTGGCTTTGGATGTTCTATCACTTACCATTTGATAAAACGAAGGAAAACTGAGGCAAACGCTTCCTCTTGAACGGGGATGGTCATGCGCTGCGATATTTACATCACCTTCAACGCGAATAAATGGCCGGAATGTTGATATAGACCAACAGCGTCAGTTCTGGTGAGAGCGATGATCTGGACGCTTCCTATTTTGATAATCCAAAGACGTTCGTTTGTCAAATATTAATTTATCATGTGGTGGAAATTTTCAGGGATATGCTCATCGGGCAGTCCGCCCGAAAGAGATGTCACTCCCTTTTTTTGTTTTCAAGAATCGCTCGAAGGCGATTCCGATCCGCTGTCGCTTTCCGAAGTCGATCCTGTATCTTCGCCCGCTTCTCCGAGGGTGCTTTTCGGAGGGCTTTTTCCAGCTCTTCGACGTTTTTAATGAGGCGATAAAGTTCTTCCGCAATCATTCGGATGGTCATGAACGCCTCCACAGTTCTCAACAGAGAGGGGTAGGTGATATCGACGCCATCCCCTCTTCCAGGATGGATGACAGGCTCGGAATAATCAATGTCTTCTCTTATCTTTCAATATATTGTTCGATATTACTACCCGCTGAATCTCGGAAGTCCCCTCATAGATCGTGAATACACGGGCATCCCTGTAAAGGCGCTCAATCGTGTAATCCTTTGTGAAGCCATACCCGCCATGAATCTGAAGACATTTTCCCGTAATGCGGTTGACCATCTCTGAGGCGAACAGCTTGGCCATGGAAGCCTGCTGGGTATATTTTTCACCACGATCCTTCATCGCCGCTGCAGAAAACATCAACTGACGGGCAGCTTCGATTTCCGTGGCCATATCGGCGATATACCACCGAATGCCTTGGAACTTTGAAATCTTCTGACCAAACTGATCCCTGCCTTTGGCATACTTAACGGCGTTGTCCAGAGCTGCCTGAGCCACACCAACGGATTGGGCTGCAATGCCGATCCGCCCCCCGTCGAGCCCTTTCATGGCGATCCTGAATCCATCGCCTTCCCCTCCCAAAAGGTTCTCCGCCGAAACGCGACAATCTTCAAAGATGAGGTCCGTGGTATCGGAAGCCCGGAGTCCCATCTTATCTTCAATATTTCCAACGATCAGCCCAGGGGTTTCCTTTTCAACGATAAATGCGCTGATACCTCTGTGCTTTTCGATCTCATCTGTTTTGGCCGTGACGATCACCAGACCGCAGTTCTTCCCGGTTGTAATGAAACGTTTAGTACCGTTAATGACATAATGATCCCCATCCTTGACAGCTGTAGTCAACTGAGAGACAGGATCAGAACCAGCATGAGGTTCGGTCAGGGCAAAGGCGCCGATGATTTCCGCATCCGTCAGGCGGGGCAAAAATCTCTTTTTTTGTGCCTCGGTGCCAAAGTTAAGAATACTCTCGCATACAATAGAGTTGTGAACGGACATGACGACCGCCGTTGAGGCACATGAATAGGCAATCTCCGAGAGGGCAAGAACGTAGCTGATGGTGTCTGCCCCCTCACCACCGTATTCCACAGGAACCATCATCCCCATGAGACCAAGTTCCCCCATCTGCTTCAGATTTTCCGCGGGAAATTCCTTGGATTTATCGCGTTCAGCCGCCGTCGCTGCGACAACTTTTCGCGAAAACTCCCGGACCATGCTTTGAATCATCAATTGCTCGTCTGTCAGTTTAAAAAAAGCCATACGTCACTCTCCGATTTCCCTTTATCTGTAAGTCAGTGCCTTTTGCGCCATGCGTCTATGTGATTGCCGACAGCCGTTCAAGGGGTATAGATGACCACTAAAAGTTCCACCGTTTCTTGGCCGATATTTTTCAACTGGTGTTTGATGGCGGAATTGAAGTGAAGATAGTCTCCCTCTCCCAAAGTGTTGATGTGGTCGCCCACCATGATCTGAACCTTCCCCTTCAACACATAGTTGAATTCCTCACCTTCATGCTGGTATCCCACCCCGGTGTGCTCCTCCATGGGGTCGATGGTCACCCGGAATGCCTTTAAATGTTTGTTTTCGGCGCCGGGTGTCAAGGTCTCGTAAGCATAGTCGTCGGTGCGTTTTGTGTATTCCCTGACCCGATCCTTCATGCTGGCTTCCTGCTCTCTCAGGAAAAATGCCGAGTCGATCTCTATAGCTCGGGCAATCTGAAGCAGTGCGCCCACCGGCGGCATCTCCTCCCCCGATTCGATACGCTTCAGGTAATCGACGGAATAGCCGGTTTCGTTGGCAATGTGGTCGAGGGTAAAACCCTTATCAAGCCTTGCTTGCCTGATTTTTTTCCCGATCGGCATCAACTGTGACGTCATAATTATCTCCTTGTTCTTGAAAGACGCAGGGGCAGGTCAATACCCTGCCCCTGCAAGGTGATCCGGCAAACTGTTCACCGTTCTCCTTGTCGGATCCACCATTCCTATCCCCTCAACCGCAATCGTTTTGCGTCGAGACATCCGCTTCAAGACAAAATAGAATCAGGCCGTGCATCTATTCATAGACGTAAAATCCTCGACCGATCTTCCGACCCAGCCATCCAGCCTCGACATATTTGCGAAGCAAGGGGCAGGGGCGATATTTCGAATCCTTGAAACCGTTGTAAAGGGTTTCCATAATGGCCAGGCAGGTATCCAGCCCGATCAGGTCCGCCAGAGCCAGCGGACCCATGGGGTGATTCATGCCAAGCTTCATGACCGTATCGATGGCCTCGGGCGTGCCGACATGGTGATAGAGGCAGTAGACTGCCTCGTTAATCATCGGCATGAGAATTCGATTGGCGATAAAGCCAGGAAAGTCATTAGCCTCAGCAGGCGTTTTGCCAAATTTGACCGAAAGCTCCCATGTGGTCTTGAAGGTCTCCTCCGATGTGGCAATGCCTCGGATCACCTCCACCAAACGCATCACGGGAACAGGATTCATGAAGTGCATGCCAATGACCTTGTCCGGTCGACGGGTCTGAGCGGCAATTCGCCCAATAGGAATGGACGAGGTGTTGCTTGATAGAATCACGTCGGATTTGCAGGTATTATCTAACTCTTTAAATATATTGAATTTAAGGTTCTCATTTTCAGTGGCTGCCTCCACGACAAAGTCCGCGCCGGCCATATCCTTAAGGTCTATGCTGGTACGGATCCGGGCAAGGACGGCATCTTTTTCCGCTGCATCCATTTTCCCTTTATCGACGTTTTTACCGAGCAATTTTGAGATGTTGTCGATGCCTCTCTGGACAAACTCCTCCTTGATGTCGTTCATGATGACGTTGAGGCCGCTCATGGCCGCCACCTGGGCAATGCCATTTCCCATCTGGCCGGCACCAACAACGCCAAATGTTTTGATGTCCATTATGTCCCTTCTTTCATTGGAATTGATTTAAAAGTCGTTTCGCATTACCAGGACTATCGCTTTACGATCATGGCTACAGCTTCTCCGCCGCCCAAACAGAGAGAAGCCAGTCCGATTTTCTTGTCTTGTCTCGCCATTTCGTAAAGCAGGGTCACGAGAAGCCGGCAACCGCTGGCGCCGATGGGATGCCCCAGCGCCACGGATCCACCGTTGACGTTGACCTTTGCGGCATCCAGCTTGAGCTCTTTCAAAATGGCCACAGTGGATCCGCTGAAGGCCTCGTTGATCTCGAAAAGATCAACCTCGTCCATGGAAATCCCCTCCTTCTTGAGGCACTTGGGGATGGCCCAGATGGGGGCCACCAGGACATACTTCATATCCATAGCGTAGGACGCCTGAGCGCCGATGGTCGCCAGAACGCTGCACCCCAGCGCTTCGGCCTTTTCTCTTGCCATGACGACCACCGCCGCTGCGCCGTCGCTGATAATGGATGCATTCCCGGCAGTGCCGACGCCACCTTTTTTGAAGGCGCCATTCATTTGGGCAAGGGACTCGTAGGATGTCTCTCGAGCACATTCATCCTGGTCAAAGATCTTCGGCGCGCCTTTCCGTTGGGGAATCTCCACCGGAAGGATCTCATCCTTGAAACGTCCGGACGCGATAGTGGCCACGGCCCGACGGTAGGACTCCGCTGCATACCGATCTTGATCTTCTCGAGTCACACCATATTTTTCGGAGCAGAGTTCGTTGGACATGCCCATGTGAAAATCATTAACGATGTCCCAGAGGCCGTCATGGATCATGGAATCTTGAAGTTGCCCCGGTCCCATTCGGTAACCAAATCGGGCCTTCTCAAGATAGTAGGGCGCCAGGCTCATATTTTCCATTCCGCCAGCCACGACGACATCCGCATCACCGACTTGGATGGCCTGAGCAGCTAACATGACGGTTTTAAGGGCCGAACCACAAACCTTATTTACGGTGATGCATTCGACCTTCCAAGGCAGGCCAGCTTTGACAGCTGCCTGTTTGGCCGGGTTCTGTCCGTATCCACAGGGTAAAACCTGCCCCATCAGCACCTCATCCACTGCTTCCTTGTCGATTCCCGCTCGCTTGACAGCCTCGGCGATGACCATCCCACCCAGGTCTGTAGCCCCGATATTGCCGAGGGCTCCGTTAAAGGCACCCAGAGGGGTTCTCACCGCGCTGACAATTACCGCTTCTCTCATAATCTACTCCTTGGTTTGGTATTTGCGTTTCATAGGCCGGCAATCGGAAACCCCGCCCCGATAGCCGGGAACAAAAAAATCGCCGCCGAACCCGATGCTACATATTCCGCCTGTATTTCCCTCCGACATCATAAAGAGCCTGGGTGATCTGACCCAAGGAACAACATCGGACCGCGTTCATCATCTCGGCAAAAATATTTTGTCCGGACAAAGCCGCTTCTTGAAGTCGCTTCAGGGCACCGGGCGCTTCCGTCCCGTGTGTCTTTTGGAATTCCGAAAGACGCTTCAGTTGGGACTCCTTCTCCTCCGGAGTTGCACGTGCCAGCTCAAGACACCCCCCCCCCTCAACCAGATCCTGGTCGTCGGCGTGAGGATCCCTGAAAGTGTTGACGCCAATGATGGGCATCTCACCGGTGTGTTTAAGCGTCTCATAGTAAATGGATTCCTCTTGGATTTTACTCCGCTGGTAACCAGTTTCCATGGCTCCCAGAACGCCGCCGCGGGCTGTAATCCGGTCGAACTCGGCAAGCACGGCATCCTCCACCAAATCCGTCAACGCCTCGACAATAAAGCTTCCCTGCAGCGGATTTTCGTTTTTGGCAAGTCCCCATTCCCGGTTGATAATCAGTTGAATCGCCAGAGCTCGGCGCACCGATTCGGTACTAGGTGTAGTAATGGCCTCATCGAAAGCATTGGTGTGAAGACTGTTGCAGTTGTCATAGATAGCGCACAAGGCCTGAAGCGTCGTCCGGATATCGTTGAACTGAATATCCTGACTGTGAAGCGAACGGCCCGAGGTTTGAATATGATATTTCAGTTTCTGGGATCTTTCTGAGGCACCGTATTTTTCCCTCATGGCGACGGCCCAGATCCGCCGGGCCACCCGGCCAATCACCGTGTATTCGGGCTCCATTCCGTTTGAAAAGAAAAACGATAAGTTAGGACCAAAGCTATCCAGATCCATACCCCGGGACAGGTAGTACTCCACATAAGTAAAGCCGTTTGCGAGGGTGAATGTCAACTGCGAAATGGGGTTGGCTCCCGCCTCCGCAATATGGTAACCGGAAATGGACACGGAATAGAAATTCCGAACATTGTTTTGCATGAAGAACTCTTGGATGTCCCCCATCATCTTAAGGGCGAATTCGATGGAAAAAATGCAGGTGTTCTGGCCTTGATCCTCCTTAAGAATATCCGCCTGAACCGTCCCTCGGACATTGGACAGCACCATGGATCGTATTTCCTCGTATTCCTCGGAAAATGGCTCTCGACCGTGTTTTTTCTTGAAGGCGTCAACCTGCTGATCAATGGCTGTATTGAGAAACATGGCAAGAATGATCGGCGCCGGTCCGTTGATGGTCATCGACACAGAGGTATTGGGCGCGCAGAGCTCAAAGCCGTCGTAAAGGACCTTAACATCATCCAGGGTGCAAATACTGACACCCGAATTCCCGACCTTGCCGTAGATGTCCGGGCGTCGGTCCGGATCGTAACCATAAAGCGTGACCGAATCGAAGGCTGTGGAGAGGCGCTTGGCCTCGTATGCGCCGGACAGCAGCTTGAAGCGACGATTTGTCCGGGCCGGATCCCCCTCGCCAGCGAACATCCGGGTAGGATCCTCTCCCACACGTTTAAGGGGAAAAACGCCCGCAGTGTAAGGGAAATAGCCGGGCAGATTTTCCCGTCGCATCCAGCGATAGATTTCTCCAGGATCGGTGAAGCCGGGCAGGGCCACCTTCGGGATCTTCTTGTGGCATAAGGACTCGGTAAAAAGGGGAACCCGGATCTCCCTGTTCCGGACCGTATAAACCAGTTCATCCTGAGTATAGCTCTCCTTGAAGCGCTTCCACTGGGCGAGAAGGTCCCGAGTCTCATTTTCCACGGCGGCTTCGGCCGTCGCCAATTCATTGCGGAACCGGTTCAGCAGGGTCGGCGTATCCCCATCGAGCCCGCCGCCGAGGACGGCCATAGCCTCCTTGAGATGCCACGACTGCCTAACCGTTTGGGCTTGCTGTTCGGTTTTTTTGTGATACCCTCGGACGGCGTCGGCGATCTCTGACAGATAGCGAGTCCGCTCCGGTGGAATGATGATGGTTTTGGAACTCGATGTCTTGGCATTCGGCCTCGGCAGATGAGTCTCAAAACCGACACCGGTTTTTTCTTGAATGACATCGATCAGTGCATGGTAAAATGCCGTAACGCCGTCATCGTTGAATTTGGAGGCAATAGTGCCGAAGACCGGCAGATCTTCCGGTTTCACGGCCCAGTCCTGCCGGTTTCTCTGGACCTGCTTTCGCACGTCCCGAACGGCATCTTCTCCGCCGCGCTTTTCATATTTATTGACAACCACCAGGTCAGCATAGTCAAGCATATCGATTTTTTCCAGCTGAGAGGCGGCCCCGAATTCACTGGTCATGACATAGACTGAAACATCGACAAGGTCGGTTATTTTGGAATCCCCCTGGCCGATACCGGCGGTTTCCACAAGGATGAGATCAAACCCCGCAGCCTTGGCCACATTAATGGCATCACCTAAAAACTCGGGAATCTCAGCATTGGATTGGCGGGTCGCCACGGAACGCATATAAACCCGGGGGCTGTTAATGGCGTTCATACGGATGCGGTCTCCCAGCAAGGCACCACCGGTCTTCCGACGGGAGGGATCCGAACTGATGATCGCCACATGGATATCGCCGATGTCGTGGAGAATCCGCACAATCAACTCATCGGTCAGAGACGATTTGCCGGCGCCGCCGGTGCCGGTAATACCGATCACCGGCACCTTTCGGTCCCCGATGATTTTTTCGATATCGACCCGGAGCTTGGCAAGGTGCCCATTGTTCCGGACGGCGGTTTCCTCGACAATCGAAATCATTCGGGCTACCTTGAGCTTGTTTTCAGTATTCAGATCCGACAGATCCACGGACGTTTCGTCGCACACGGGATAATCCATGGATTCTATCATATGGTTGATAATGCCCTGCAGTCCCATCCGTGCGCCGTCCTCGGGCGAGTAGATCTTGGTAACGCCGTAGCTTTCGAGCTCTCGGATCTCCTCGGGTACGATGACGCCGCCGCCGCCGCCGAACACTTTGATATGCCGGGCACCCCGATCGTTCAACAGGTCGATCATGTACTTGAAGAATTCCACATGCCCACCTTGATAACTCGATACGGCGATACCTTGAACATCTTCCTCCACAGCAGCGTCTACGATCTCCTGCACGGAACGGTTGTGGCCGAGGTGAATGACTTCCGCACCAGTGCTTTGCAGGATTCTGCGAAAAATATTGATGGACGCATCATGACCGTCAAAAAGGGAGGTCGCCGTAACGACCCGGACGTGATGCCTGGGTTTGTATGGTTGAACTTCCATGTTCATTTGCCTCTCCTTGATTATGATAGGTATTCGGTTTCGGGTAACCGGTTTCCGGCGCCGGCTCAACGACAGGGTTACTGCCAACCGAACGCCTGAAACACGAAACCTTTGGCCCTGATTGATGACCGTTTTTTCGATCAGCGATCGCCTCTCGCTTACTGACCTGTGGATATTCCCAGGATAAAGTCGGTCTGAAATTCGATATAATCTTCGATGCTGTAATGGCGTGCCAAAAACCACCGCCGAAAGGTCCACATGTGTCCCAAGACGGAAATGTTGTGCGCTACCAACTCGATGGAACGGTCGTTAAGTTGCCTAAAATGCCCAGCTTCGATCAAACGGGCAAGCACCTTGACAAATATGCCCGTGATTCGAATCTCGTTTTCCAGCACCTTTTTACGCCATTGGGGTGGAAGAGACTGAGTCTCCTGATAGATGAGAAGAATGTGGTCGGACATTCGGTGACAAACCAGAAAATACTCGCGGATCACTTCGGCAAGGGCCTCCCGGCCCCGGGTCGTCCTTTCCAGTGCCTGGGAGACGCTGCGTTCCACTTCCGCGTGGATGGCATCACAGACCAGATAGAGAACGTCCTCCTTGGAAGCTACGTACTCATACAATGAGCCTATGGAAAACCCCGCAGCCTTGGCAATCTGGCGTGTAGTTGTCTTATGAAAGCCTTTTTCGATGAATAATTGTACAGCAGCATCCACGATTTGGCGCCGCCTGCGTTTGACCAGTTCGGGATTCTTTATTTGCGTTGGAATCTCTTTTAACATGCCACTTTGTCCCGTCATATACGCAGTCCTGTTTTCTAATCCTTGCAATAGGCAAGTATCAACATTTGAACGAGCGCTCAGTCATGCGTTATCATATTCCTTTGACCAATGTCAAGTCTTTAAGCAAAAAAAATCATCCCCGAGGATAGGCAAGCCGGTCAGCGGAAATACGGTGAAGCAATTGTGAGATTCCGATGAAACGTCAGAAAAGGCTCTTGAGAAGGTAATCAGGAGATCATAAAGTCGATCGTCCCAAGTACGGACAAATGTACCATCGGATCCGGGCCGCCATTTCGTTGAAAATTGAAAAAGACAGGGAATAATTCGGCACAAAAATCCACGTCGAATACGCCATATCCCCCCTTCGTAACGATGCCTGACGCGCTTAAGGGAGCTACCAGACTCCGGTTGGCTCGAAATGGTCGCCTTCGATCCTCAAAAGTTGAAGCCTTTTCACGGCATCGCCGGTTTCATCGAACTGGGTTGAACCGGTTACGCCCGTAAATTGTTGAATTTGGGAAAGCGATCTCTGAACAGCTGGCCGTCCGCCACCTTCTGCGGCATGAAGTGCCTCGATGATCATCAGGGTTGTATCGTAGGCCAGCGCCTCGATAAAACTGGGGGGCTCTCCAAAACGGGCCGTGAAGCTTCCAACAAAGGCCTGAACCTCGGGCGAAGAACTTGCTGAATGAAAAATCTCCGGAAAAACTGCGCCCTGAGCAAATCGGCCGGCGGATCGAAGGAGTTTTTCTGAATTCCAGAGGTTCGTTCCGAGAAGTTGGATGTTTGAAAATCCATGATAGGTAAGCTGTGGAATGATGAGTCCGACTTTCTCGGGGCCATCGGGGATGAACAAGGCCTCAATGTCACCGTAACGCTGAAGTCTGCCGATAACGGTGCTGAAATCCAAATCCTTCACACCATAAGACTGCACCGTCACCAGTTCCCCATCATGCACCTGCAGCGCATGTCGAAACGTCTCCAGAAAAACCTCTCCGTATTTTTCCCGGGGATGCAGAATCGCAAATCTCTGGATGCCCATCACCTGGATTGCATAGGTGACCAGTGCTTGAACCTGCATTTGCGGCGTCAGAAAATTTCGGAAAACATAGTTTCCGATTTTTGTAATATCCGGCTTCTGGGTCAGCACGACAATGGGAATTCGAGCCTCCTGGGCTTTTAAAGCCGCAGCATTCGCGGTATTGATAGGGCCGATGATGGCGGCCACGTTTTCTCGGGCCATTTCAAGGACGGCTGCAGCGGCCCGTTTTGAATCCGAAGCGGTATCTTCGATCCGAATTTCAATTCCCTCCCCGAGAGCGGCATGGTTCAAGGCGAGTTGGATCGCCCTCAGCGCCTTGTTGCCATAGTGGGCATAGGCTCCGGTGAGAGGCAGCAGGCAACCGACAACAGTGTGATGACTGTTCACAACGCCGGCAACACCCTCAAGATCCTGAAGCATCCGTCTGGCTTCGGCAACATATTCATGTTCCGGCGCGACAGCGATGAATTGAGAAAAGGTTCGCGCTGCGTCGTCAAATCGTTTTTCGTCGAACTCTCTCATTCCGAGGGCATAGATCAGGTATCCCCGCACGGCGGGATCGGTTACACGCTCCGAAAGGGCCAGGATTTCAGCGATGGAAAGCTTTTTGACGGCCGCCTTCATGCGTCTGGAGATATTCCTTTGATTTTTGGGAACGGCGGACTGCTCATGGGTCTTGGCATAAAAATAGACGGCATTGGCCGGGGATTCCAGCGCCATGTATGTGTCCCCCAATATCATGGATACAGGTGCTGACTGCTCCAGGCCTTCAGGATGCCGCAAAAAAGCGTCCGCCTGCCGGATCACTTCCCGATAGCGTCGTTCGTCGTAGAGGGTCTGGAGAATCCCGACCATGGCCGAGGAAACTGAACGACTTCCGGCATATTGGTCGATCACGCGTTGATAATACTTTCGCGAAGTTGCGTAGTCCCGCCAACGGTGATGGATTTCGCCTTTTCGGAACAGCGCGTTCGAAGCTTGGGGGCCCGCTGGAAATTGTGAAAGATAATCGTCATATTGGACCAGGGCTTTTCGATAGGATCCGGATCGAAAACTTCTCTCGGCGCGATCAAACAGTTCTGTCCCGGGTTCGGCGTGATCAACGCCGAAATCGGTCGACACACATGCCACCAAAAGCAGCGCAACCGCAACAACAGGAATTGCTCTAATATTCATAACGGTATCTCTGTATAACAAGCTTCATCGATTCGGAATGGCATCCCAAGGATGCGCCCATAAACAACTTATAATATTTTTCATGAAACGCCAATTTCCAGGTTGAGTCCGAAGCAAAACCTCGGTATACTAATTAATAATCCAATGACGCGTTGTAAACCGACCCCATGACTTGCAAGGAGAACGTGGATGAAAACGCTCAGATGTCTGATGCCCGTATCGTTGTGTTTGATGCTTTGGATTTCCACCCTACCCGTAGCGGCCGAAATTTATAGATACACCGACGAAAACGGAAATATCCGATACACGGACGATCTCAACAGGGTACCCGGACATCAACGGGAAAAAGCGGATGAATACATTGAACTCCAGTCGTCGGAACCGACGCCTAAAAACACACCAGATACCGAAGCCAAATCGTCGTCCCAGGATCTAAAGACAACAGCCGACCTGGATGCAGCATCCCGGCGGCTCGAAGAAATCCGGGAAACGCTCGAAAAAGAGCGGACCCGCCTGATTGAGGAACAGCAACGGCTCGACAAGGCCCGCAAGGTTTCAAACAGCAAAATCGCATCCCGATCCTATAGGAAACAGTTGGGTCAATTTCAGAAAGATACCGAGGCTTACCGGGCAAAACAACAAGCCTTCGAGGCGGACTTGACGCGGTATAATGCCCAGGTCGAGACCTTCAATCGAGACCAGACGGAAAAAGATGTCGAATCCGAAAGCGAATAGATGTCTTTCTCTTTATAAAGTATTCATCGACAGCGCCCTGTTGGCGGTATCATCGGGGCCGAACGCCTTTCTTGAGCAATTCTTTCAATCCCGTGAGGGTTCCTTTCCAGATGGCATCCTCGCCTGCCATCAGCGCGACGATCACATCCTTCTCCACACTGACTTCAAGTACAATCTCTTCCTCTCCCACCCTGAATACGGCTTCTCCCCATCGTTCGGCCGGGAGGTCGGTTACCTCGCATTCATAGTCGGTCCTGAGTTCCCCTTTCATACGGATGTCATTCATATAACATCTCCCTCTCCCGCGTCGGCGGTATCATGCGCCATATCTTCCAGGTGGTCACGAAGAACCCGAACGGTATCTTGTGCCGCCTCCTTCACCTCCATCGAATAAGATCCGGCCAAAACCGACCCCAGGCGAGCCGGAAGTCTCTCGTCGCCCACCATGCCCAACACATACAGAATATCGCCTTTCACCGTATCGTCGACATCATTAAACCGCTCCCATAAGGGCTCGATCAGGGATCGGCATAGCATGTCGCCGCCGTCGGCAAGGGATTCGACAACCACCATCGCTCCCAGACGCGCAGGCCATTTCTCATGGGTCAAAAGGTCGACAAATCCCGGAAATATCATTTGCTTTTCCAGCATCATTCGGGCAAGCAGCGGCGCGTTTCCCTCTTGAAGCATCTGTTCCATGGATTTGCCCCCCATCCGGTAAGGATCACCGGTTGCAATGGAAGCCAGCACCTCGGAAAGATTCGGGACTCCCGTCCATCGAAGCATATCCGTCCCTTCAGAATCGCGGCAAACCAATGTGGGCACCGACTGAATACCGTCGGCATCCGCATCTTCAGAGAACATGCCCGCATCAATGACGGTCAGCACAACGGGCACCTCTTTTTCGGCCAACGGCAGAATCTGCCGAACCGCGCTCGGACAAAATGGGCAGCCATCGGCGATATAAAGCTTGATGGAAACGGGCGACTGGATCTTGTCCAAAAGAACCGCTTCTACTGTGGCCGGCCACTGCGATGCCCCGGAAAGCGCCTCCAGGAAAGGGCTCAGCTCGGCCCCGGTGGGAATAGCGCGGTATATCAGGTTTGGTCGAACCTTGATGGCCGGCGCCTGTTCAGGAACGTCGGCCGCCCGGATGACATCAACCCTGGGAGCCCATTTTGAAAATTCGGCACAAAACATCATGAAGGCATCGTCACCGGCATCCTGGGTGCATAATAGCGTTATCACCGCCCTTGTCTTAAGGGCGGCGTTCCAGTCTGCAATGACGCGACAATCTTCGGAAGACAGGTTCGGCCGTCGATTTTCAGGAGAAGCGACATCCGCCAAAGGGACCTCCCGGATTCCCAACATGTCGTATCGCCCTGTTTCGACGGGCCCTTTTGTAAAATCGGCATGAAAGATTACCGGGACGACCCATCCCATGGAATCGGGGCCTCGGGTCTGGAAAGATCCGAACCGATATGGAAGTGATGGCGGAATTCAATCCCGAAGTTCCTCGAAGAACTCTTTTTCGGCACCGCATTTGGGGCATGTCCAATCATCCGGGAGATCATCGAAGGAGGTACCCACAAGGATGTTGTTCTCTGCGTCACCTTCAGCCGGATCGTAAATATATCCGCAGGGACATTCCCACCGGCTCATATTCTTTTCTGCCATGTTCTCTCCTCATTTAATAAAGGGTTAATGGAGACGACGTCACCGGCCGAATCCGTATTCGTCGGTCATCCCGTCTTGATCACATGAAATTCTCACGCTGCTGAACATACGACTCAAAATCCTTCTCGAATAGAAATCGAGAGATCATCTCTCCCACCTTGTCCGCCATATCCACATGATATCGCCCCTTTTCATCGCATCCGGCGATCTGTTTCGCGTTTTCCACGATGGCTTCCAGCGCCCGGGCGGTAATCTCCACGGTAGCATTGATCATCAAGGTAGGTCGGGGATCTTCCATGGGTCGTCCTTTCTGTTTCTTCTCTGTTTTTCGATCCGACCGGATCATCGCCGGCACATCAGGACATAGTCCTCAAAAGCCCCGGCATGTCGTTTCTAATGATATCCCTCGCCATCCGCAACCTTGCCGCGGAAAACCCGGTAACTGTAAAGGGTATAGCTCAACACCACCGGCAGCACCACCGCAACCCCCCAGAGCGTGAATATCTGAGTCTCCCGCTGGGCCGCAGCCTCATAGATCGTAAGAGCCGGCGGAATCGCCATGGGATAGACTGCCGCCTCCAAACCCAGGTATGCCGATAGGAACAACAAAATGCTGCTGAAGAAGGGGAGGATTTCCTTTCGACGCTTCAGGCTCCATAACAGCATAACAAAGGCGATGATGCCCAGCAATGGGAAATTCCACACAAAATAGACCCGCGGCGCTGTGAACCAGCGTGCCGTTAAATCGGGAGCATGGTGAGGTGTCCAGACACTCACCAGGAACATGAAACCGGCCGTGATCACCGCCGTCCAGAACGCTTGTCGGTAGGCCCGATCCTGAACGGCCCCCTCGGTTTTGATGATCAGGAAAGTTGCTCCCAGAAGCATATAGCCGACCACCAGAGCCAGCCCCACGGCAAGGGTAAAGGGATTCAGCCAGTCAAGGGGGCCCCCGGCAAAAGCGCCGTCAACGACCTGAACCCCCGAAATATATCCGCCGAGGGTAAATCCCTGGCCAAGTGCGGCCACCAAACTACCGAAGAAGAAAGCACGGTTCCATGCCGTCTTGCGCCGGCTATTGGCGCGGAATTCGAACGCAACGCCCCGAAAGATCAAACCAAACAGAAAGGTCAAAATCGGGATATAGAGCGCACTGAACAGCACCGTGTAAATTTTCGGAAACGCTGCAAACAGCGCCCCCCCGCCAAAGACGATCCATGTCTGGTTGGCATCCCATATGGGTGCGATGGTGTTCATGAGCGTATCGCGCTCCGCCTCATTTTCGGCGGTGGGAAACAACATCCCGATCCCGAGTCCGAAACCGTCCAGAATCACGTAGAGAATGACCACCAGACCGACCAGGGCCATCCATAGCTGAACCAGGTCCACCATATCTTTCATGCCTCCTTTAGGGCCTCCTCTACAGGCCGCATACCCGACGGAATCTGAACAGGCGGGATGGGGCTGGTGAGGTCCGGCCCATTCCGCAGGATCCTGAAGATATAATGAAAATAGCTCGATCCGATGATGACGAAAAATGCGATGAACATCCCCAGCGACCAGAGCACGTTTCCAGCATGAATGGGCGACACGCCATCTGTCGTGCGCATCAGACCATATACCGACCAGGGTTGTCTGCCGACCTCGGTGGTTATCCAACCCATAACAACAGCCAAAAATCCCATCGGCTGGATGAAGATCAGCGTTTTCAAAAATCGGGGGGATTCATACACACGCTTTTGAAACGCGAGTATCGCCGCCCAGATCATCACCCCGATAAACAGGAAACCGATGCCAACCATGATCCGAAACGACCAGTAGGTGATCAGGGCGTTGGGTCTGTCTTCCCTGGGAAAGTCCTTGAGTCCCTGGACCTGGCCGTCCTTGGAGTGGGTGATGAGCAGACTCAGACCGTTGGGGATTGAAAGTTCCAGACGATTACGCTCCGCAGCCATGTCGGGGACGGCAAAAAGATTGAAAGCGGCCCCTCCTTCCGTATTGGTCTCCCAATGTCCCTCCATAGCAGCCAATTTTGCCGGCTGATGACGTGCAGTGACCAAGCCCTTCATGTCTCCGATGAATACCTGGGCCGGCGCAACCACAACCGCCATCATCAGGGCGATCTTAAGGGACCGCCGATAGAAGGCGACATGCTCATTTTTCAGCAGAAACCATGCGGAAATCCCGGCAACGGCGAATGCGGTGGTCTCATACGCCGCCAGAACCATGTGGCCGAGATGGGTGGGGAAGGCCGGGTTGAAAATGACTTCCCTGAAACTTTTCACCATCAACTCACCATCGACAATATCAAATCCCGACGGGGTCTGCATCCAGGCGTTGGCAGCCATAATCCAGAAGGATGAAAGCGTCGCTCCCAGGGCCACGAGACCGGTTGAAAGGAAATGAATCCCCGGCGACACTCGGTTCCACCCGAAGAGCATGATTCCCAGAAAACCGGCCTCCAGAAAAAAGGCGGTCATGCCTTCGAAAGCCAAAAGGGGTGCCATGACATTCGCCACATACTGAGAAAACAGGGCAAAGTTGGTGCCGAATTCAAATTCCAGGGTAATGCCGCTCACCACCCCTACGGCAAAATGAAGTGCAAATATTTTTACCCAGAAGCGGTACATGCGGTAGAACATTTCGTCCTTGCTTCTGAGCCATAGAATTTCCAGGATCACCAGAAAAAACGCAAGTCCGATGGTGAATGTCGGGAATAAAATATGGAACGCCGTTGTAAAAGCGAACTGCAGACGGGAAAGGGATACAAGGTCCATCACGATCTCCGTGGCGGCAGATATGTCAAGCCTGCCCCAAAATGGTCGAATCTTTCATGATACCCATGATCTCACGTCAGCATCTATAGGCCATTTGCACGGCAATGTAAAACAAAATCCCACCATCCGATTCCGGAATCTCCCCGCATTGACGTATAGATGTTCTGTTGACAGCCCACCAGGAGCTTGTCATAATTAACATTCAATTTTTGGTGTTCAGGGGTTGGTGCCGGCAGAAAATGACCCGCGCCGCTGCATCAGGAATATAGGCTGGAAGGGTACGGTTGCAACAAACAAGAATCCATCTCCCTTCAGTCTTTAGCCTTCAGTCTCAAACGCAAGCACTTTCCGGTTACCATCACGAAAACCGAGTTGAGTTAGTACTATTATTTTGGATTACATATCGGCTCTGAAGTGATCTTAGACATGACGTTATCCATAACAATCAAGACAAGCCTTATCATCATAATCGGGGTGGCGATCATCTGCAGGCCACATGCGGCTTTTGGGGATGCCCCTCTCTCGGACGGTGAAAAGAAAAGAATCGTCTATGAGATGTACGAAGGCTACAAAAAAGAATTTCCAACCGTCCAGGACATCTCCGTACCCGAAGCCATGTCCCTGATGAGCACCGGCGAGGTCATCTTTGTGGATACGCGCACCCCTGAGGAGATGGCTATATCGATGCTGCCCGGCGCCTTGCCGAAAGCGGCCTTCTTGAAGCAGCCGATGGCCTACCAGAACACTCTTGTCGTCGGATACTGTACCATCAGCTATCGCAGCGGAAAATTCGCCGAGAAGATGGCCAAAAAGGGTATTAAAATACACAATCTGGCCGGCGGGCTGCTGGCATGGGTCCTGGAGGGTGGAAAAATCTACAATGTCGACGGCGAAACCCGACGGATCCATGTCTATGGAGAAAAATGGAATTATCCCCCAATGGGCTATACCAGTGTTGTGTTCAGTCATTTTGATCGGATCTTTATGAAGCACAGCTGAAGGCAAAAAAGGGCGGCACTGCCGCTGCATCGAAAAGTGCCGCCACGCTTCGGAAGACTTCAAAAGCGTCTATTGGGATTTTAATCGTTAATCTTTCGTGCCGCATAGCACTTGCGCTCGATATAGCTCTGCGTGGCTTTGTCGTAGACAGCTTCCCTTTCATGGATATATCGAGGGCCGCCTTCCCATCCGCCGCAGGCCAGAACTACCGTATCACCCAGGCAGAATTTTCCGGCATACCCTTTTGAGTTGAGTTCATTAAGCTTTTGAAGATCCAATATGATTTTTTGCGGGGGAGTAACTAGAATCTGCATCATATCCTCCCTTTTCTGACGTTTGAGATTTTAATGTACCTGTCAGAAAACCTAATATCCCTTCGACGAATGTCAATCACGCCCAAAAGGTGATCACGCCACATAGTTGCGGACAAAGTTCAGTTCATCACTTCGCGTCCTGACCCGACCGTTAAGCTTGGCATTCAATGCGGCATCGAGAATTTCGCGATAGATCGGTCCCGGTTTGACGCCGATCCGCTGAAGATCTCTTCCGCGTATCGAAATGGTGACCTGCCGAAGTTGAGTAAAATAGTTGGAGATGGCCTTCCGTACCGCTTCGTTTCGGGTTACCGCCATCATGTATAACAGCACCTCCACCCGAAATACCGAAAGCTCCCGGTATATTTTACTGTTTTCGATGGGCAGGTTCCGCCGCAGCCAGAAAAGGCATTGGTCTCCCCGGTATCGCTCCTCGCAGAATATAACCTGGTACCGAGACGCCATTTCGAACCTTTCACAGATCGCCCGCGTGGTATCCGGCTTGAACTGCCGAAGCATCACCATGAGATAGACCGACCATTGAAGATAGTATTCTTTCAGAAAGAGGAGATCATGCCAATCCAAAACTTTTTTAACAGACTGAAAATTGGACAGGAGCTTTGCGGAAGGCTTCAGATCGGGATGGATATACTTCAGCAGGTCAAAATCATGCATCCGCTTAACGGCCGGTGTCGGATCCGCCTCCTCAAGAATCTGGCGGAGTTCATTGAAAATCCTTCGGCCGCTGAGCTTCTTGAAAAGATCCATTTTTACCGCGTTCTTGATAAGACCCGATGTCAGCTTGCCAATGCTAAAACCGAATCGCTGTTCGAACCGGATCGCTCTGAAAATTCGCGTTGGATCCTCCACAAAACTGAGGTTGTGAAGAATCCGGATCACCTTTTCCTTGAGATCCTTCTGGGCGGCAAAAAAATCGATCAGAATGCCAAATTTCACCGTATTCAACTGGACCGCCAAGGTGTTGATGGTGAAATCTCTTCTGAACAGATCCAGCTTTATGGAACTCATCTCCACATTGGGCAAATCCGCAGGAAATCGGTAATACTCCATCCGTGCGGTGGCAATATCAATCTTGAAGCCGTCTGGAAAAATCACGACGGCGGTACCGAATTTTTCATAGGTATGGATACGGGCGTTTTTAAGCCGTGCGTAAGTTTTGGCGAACTCGATCCCGTTCCCTTCGATAACGATATCTATGTCCTCGTTGACCCGGTAAAGAAATAGATCGCGGACAAAGCCACCTACAGCGTAGGCCCCGAATCCCAGCTGATCCGCCACCTGGCCGACGCTGACAAGAATTTCCATGATGTATTCCGATAGCCGCTCCTTCATCAATCGAAGAATGCTTCGGGTTCGGGCGTTCACTACTTCCATGAAGGGGTTCGGCTGTTTCTTCTCGGCGTAATCAGTCTGTTGGATCAGGATATTGAGCAGATCGGTCCGGGTGATGACACCCAGGATTTTCCCGTCTACCATAACCGGAAGGATCCTCTGCTTGTTTTCGATAATCTGCTCCTGGATATCTGGAAGCTCGGCATCCGGTCCCACAGTCCCCAATTCCGTCGACATATACTCCCGCACCACGGCCTCATCTAACTTGAGATAGAGCGCCTTGGCGATAATCTGCCTGGAGATGTATCCTAAAAGGATCTCCTGATCCCCATGGAATTCGGTTACCAGAAGCGCGTTAACGTTGTAACGGGTCATGAGGTTGCGCGCCTCCTCAAGCGGTAGATCGGCATCGACCCGAATCGCCGGAGACGACATCAGATCCCGGGCCTGTTTGCTCGAGCTGATCTCCCGATAAAGAATGTCGAGCAGTTCCTGTTCCACCTGGATGAGGGTCTTGTCCTTGATGGATGCCGATGCAGCGAAAGCATGCCCTCCGCCACCCAATTTACCGATAATGACGCCGACATCCACATCTGAAATACGGCTCCTGGCAACAACGTAGACCTTGCTGTCCATGCGTCCTAAAGCGAAAATGACGGGGATATTCTCCATCTTGACCATCTTGTGAACCAAAAAAGCGAAGTCCGGAACGTAATGTTCGGTGCTGACGGTGGTCATGGCGATCTCGACGCCTTTAATGTGATGACGGACGAGAGCCTGAAGCATATCGTTCAGCAATCCGACCTGCTCGAAACTCATCTCTCGAGCCGTGAGATTGGAGATGATATCGAGCTTGGCACCCCGGCCCAGCAGGAAAGCAGCCGCCAGGAAATCGGCTTCGGTCGTCGAGGAAAAAGTGAAGGAGCCTGTATCCTCGTATATGCCCAGACACATAATCGTGGCCTCGTCGGGTGACAAGGGGATTTCCCGCTCTCGGATCATGCGTATGAGAATGCTGATGGCCGCACCGGTAGGCTCAACAACCTCAACATGGCCCTTGATGTCGTTTTTGAAGGAGGGATGATGGTCGTAAATGTGAATCTCGAGATCTTCCTTCCCCAGGATCTCCGCAAACCGGCCGATTCGTGCAGGCTGTCGGGTATCGACCAAGACCAACCGCCTGATTCTCTGGAAATCGATATCCCGGATATCGGCCATGTTGAACAGGTATACCATTGATTGGACAAAAAAATTTCGAAGTGTCTTTTCGTGGGATCCGGGAAAGACAACGATACTTTCGGGATAGAGTTTCTGTGCTGCAAGCATGCACGCCATGGCATCAAAATCGGCATTCATATGAGTCGTGATAACCGTCAACCCCTCTGCCACCTGAATATCGGTCGCCTCCCCCATAACCCTCCATTTCCAGGTACGATTCCGTCGTATAAGACGCTAAGCCTCTCCAATCAATGGCGAATAGTTTACAACGGTCGCTCAATCAAGTTTCGGTCAATGTTGAGACAAGTTTCCCTCGGCAAAAACAGTATCGATTTAAAAGTAATTCTAGTGGATAAGGCCGTGAAATCCGCATGCGAGCTTCAATGTCAGCCGGCCTGGACCGATTTCCAGAAAGGCGACATTTGCCTAAGCCGCGCTATAATCGGAGGGAGTTTCTCGATAACGTAATCGATTTCTTGCCGGGTGTTGTATACGCTGAGGCTGAACCTCACGGATCCGTGGGCGGCAGTATAGGGCACGCCCATGGCTCGAAGTACATGGGATGGCTCCAAGGAGCCCGAGGTGCAGGCAGACCCCGACGAGGCACAAATGCCGATCTCATCCATCATAAGCAGAATCGATTCCCCCTCGATGAATTCAAAGGAGATGTTGGTCGTATTAGGAAGTCGTTGATCTGTATCCCCGTTGACGACGGCATGGGGGACGGCCCCCAGAATACCGGTCTCCAGGCGATCCCTGAGCGCTTTCACCCGGGTATTTTCCTCCGCCATGAGATTGCCGGCGAGTTCCGCAGCCTTTCCCAGCGCCACGATGGATGCCACATTCTCCGTCCCTCCTCTCCGATTTTGCTCCTGGTGGCCGCCGACAAGGAAGGGGGTGAACTTGGTGCCTTTCCGCACATAGAGCGCCCCCACGCCTTTGGGGGCATGCAGCTTGTGCCCCGACAGCGAAAGCATATCGATGCCGGTCCGGCCGACATCCATGGGGACCTTCCCAACAGCTTGGACCGCATCGGTATGAAACACTCCGCCTCTGTCCTTGACCTCCCGGGCGATCTCTTCCACCGGAAACATGACGCCAGTTTCGTTGTTGGCCCACATCAGGCTGACCACGGCGGTATCCTCGCTGAGATGATCGTAAAGGTAATCGAGATCAAGCTGGCCCTTGTCGTCCACCGGCACAAAGGTTACCTGATACCCGTTGTGACTGAGATATTCGCAAAGATTCTTCACGGCGGAATGTTCCACGCGACTGGTGATGATATGCCGCTTGATGGGATTCGACCGGATAGCGGCCCAGATGGCGGCATTATCGCTCTCAGTGCCGCAACTCGTAAAAACAATCTCCTCCGGAGACGCACCAAGGATCTGGGCCATCCGCGCGCGTGCCTGATCGAGAGCAGTCGCTGCTCGTCTGGCCATCCCGTACATGCTTGAAGGGTTTCCATAATGATCTTTGAGGTATGGGAGCATTGCCTCCAACACTTCCGGCGCCACGGCGGTCGTGGCGTTGTTGTCGAGATAGACCGTTTTCATCATTGCACCTCCTCCACAACGAGTTCCGGCAGAACGAATTCCCGAAGCTTTTTTTCCACGAAGTCCTTGAGGGTTATATGGGCAGCGCTGCAACTGGAGCAGGAGCCATGGAGCTTCACCTGAACCCGCGTGCCTTCGACATCAACCAGCTCGATATCACCTCCATCCTGTTTGAGGGCGGGTTTGATCTCTCGTTCCAAGGTCTCTTCGATTAGTCGAATCTTCTGGATATTGGTCATTTTAGGCGGCAGGGTCCGGACCGATGGTGCTTGCCCCGTCACCTCGTTGATGAGTTCCTGGATTCTATCGTGGCAGTTCCCGCACCCACCGCCGGCCTTGATGTAGTGAGTTACGTCCTCAACGGCCGACAGCCGATGCTCCGTCAAGGCGCGTCGAATTTCGACATCGGTCACACCGAAGCATTCACAGACGATCTCCCCTTCCTTTTCCACCAAGGGTTTGCCTCGATAGCATGCAATGGCCTTTTCCAAGGCCTCCTGTCCCATTACCGAGCAGTGCATCTTTTCCTTCGGAAGTCCTCCCAAGTAATTGGCGATATCATCGTTGGTGATCTTTTCGGCCTCTTCAATTGTTTTCCCTTTCAGCATCTCAGTCAGGGCAGAGGACGACGCAATGGCGCTGGCACACCCGAAAGTCTGAAACTTGACATCGACGATCCGCTCGTTCTCATCCACTTTAAAGGTCAACTTCAAGGCGTCTCCACAGGATATGGAGCCGACCTCTCCTACACCGTCGGCATCCTCGATAATCCCCACGTTTCGGGGATTCAGAAAATGCTCCTTTACTTTATCAGAATACTCCCACATTATATCCTCCCGATTTGTACGCTAGTTACAGCGTTATTCTATGCATCGTTTCCCATTTAATATTTTGATTTAAGCTAACAGCTAATAATAATCATCAAGAAGAAAAATAAAACCTACATCCATGGAATTCCATTGTGGCAGCTTTGCCATTTCTTGACACTTCAAGCACTTTCTTCTATAGTTATAATTCTTGTTTTCGGGGTATTCTATACAGGCCCCTTTAAGGACCTTCCCTCATTTTCAGAAACGGGGAAGAGGTGAATATCGGCGAGCCGCGTGGCGGATCAACTGCCATCGAATTGAAGACCAAAGAAAGAATCTTATGTCGCGTAAGTTACTGATATCCAAAAAAGCCACAGCCATTCTGATCTACGGTCGTCCGCTTCTCGTTTTCGGAGGCATGCTCTGCGCCGTCGGCGTCATATGGAATCGCAGCCCCGCCCTATACACGCTGGGCGTCACCCTGCTCTTCATCTCCATGACCTTTGATTTGGTGGACGGCTGGTTCGCCGCTCGCTTTCAACCCCACCCGACACTGGCACAACTCGCCGACCGCATCATGGACAAGATCGTCTACTCAATCATATTCCCGTTGATCGCAGTAGGCATGATGTGGCGGCTGGTCAACTTTCCCTCGGATTTCAACCGCATCGAACTCCTCCACGCCATCTTCGTATTGTTCATGTGTATTGCCGTTTTGATCCGAGATAATTTTGCCAGTTTCATGCGAAATTTTGCCATCCGCCAAGGGCAGGAACCAGAACCCAGCGAATTCACACGCCTCAGGACCATTGTAGCGGCACCCGTTAGCGCGTTACTTTACGCCCATGCCTTTTATGTCCCCGAGGTTCCTTTGGGCTCGGCAGCGTCCCGCTTGTATGCGTGGATCTCATGGCTGGGGAGTTTGCCCGTACGCGGACTCTTTTTCATCGAAATCCTGTTTCTTATCATTACCTTTGGGTCTATCGCGGTCTACTGCCGAAAATATGGCAGTTATTGTCTGGACGACCTCTGTCTGGACGACGATGTCCTGCGCCGACGTATACTATCATTTCTTCCCAACGCACTTACGGTGATGAATGCAATGATGGGGCTTCTGGGGGTATTTTTCGCTCATCAGGGGCGATTTCGAGAGGCCTACCTGCTGTTGATCGGCGCCGCTATCTTTGACAAACTCGACGGCGCGGTAGCGCGGCGACTTGGACTCACGACGCCGCTTCCGAAAACGGACAACGCCTCTAAGCCGAAAATCAACCTGGGAAGCATCATGGACGACCTAGCAGACGGGGTCAGTTTCTGCATCGTTCCCGCGTGGATGTTTTACATCGCATTCTCCGGCATCGAAGACCCTTTCGTTCAAAAGCTTGCCGCAGGCCCCATCGCCATTTTTTACGCCCTCATGGGGATCATCCGGCTCATCTACTTCACCCTTGATAAATCTCCAATTCCAGGTTTTTTCAAGGGAATGCCGACGCCGGCCGCCGCCCTCTTTGTCACGGCACCTCTCATCATGCTGAGCCAAGCGGCACAGGGATCGACGGACTGGGTGCGATTCTGGGCCATATTCTGCACCGCCCTCATGATTCTAAACGGCCTTATCATGAATATCTATCCAATCCACTACCTTCACCTGGGCCGTTTCATGAGCCGACGGCCCTGGTTTGCCCGCGGGAGCCTGCTGCTGTTGCTGGCATTTGTCTTTACCCCCTATCTGGGACACATGGCCGTTTGCTATCTTTTCCTGTATCTCCTGTCACCGCTGGTCACCTGGCGCATCGATCCCGAAGTTGCCGCCAAGGAAAATCATTCAGACATACTGACCCCATGATCGCGTCCGCCGTTCTTCACGACTGATCTTTTTTCGGGATACGTCGCCCCCACTGGCTTTCCCTCGAGGCTGATGATATTGTGGCGCATCAAACGCCAGTGAATCGCATCGATCGTTTCCGGTATGATCGCTGAAATTGATCATCCTTCAGGGTATGACTCGACTTGGGTGATATTGAGCACAAAAATGGGTTGTTACGGACTGCCGTTGTATAAGTTTATGTCAGGCGCTTGATGACAGACTCCGTCAATGAGTCATCGTCCGACTGAAATACCGGAATCAGTTCCGCGGCAATGTCTTTGATCGATTTTATTTTCTTTTTCCGCATAACGCCCTGTATTTTTTCGACACCCTCCTCGATCAGTTTTAACCCTTCGGCAATGCGCATGATGTCTTCCCTGGAAATGCGTTCTTCAACCATGATACAATCCCTTTTCATATACTTAAAGATTATTCAGCCGGATAGGCATTGATGTCTTGAAAAATAATATAGGTTACCCCAGACGCGGATGTCAAAAAAAATGATGGGTTTTATTCTCACTCGCGAATAATAGTGGTCAGCACCGCCTCCAAGGTGTCCGGAATCAGCGATGTATGGGAAGACAAGATTAAAAAAGCGACTTGTTGCGAATCAGGGTATATCGCAGTTCCATCCGACCGTTCCTGTCTGCGGGCTTGACGTCCACGATCAGCTTCCAAGCCGAGTGGGATTCCATCAGGTCCGCGACATGCATGACCTTCAGCATGATCAGCGGCGATTCGTCGGCCTTGACGATGATGGATTCATGGTCGTTGATAGAAATCTCGTCGTTTTCGTTTCTTCCATGACCGACGCCGACCAGCGAACTGCCATCCCCATAATAAAGCAAAGCCTTATTGATGGCTGCCGACAACTTTGGGGCATAGATCGAAATTTCCTTGTGAATGGTGTTGACTAACTCAAACGGTGTCATCCTCTCTCCTCCATGGGGGGTCATGGCCACCGGGCGGCCTTGGGGGACTGCGGCGAAATGCAGGCTCTACTTAGTAGATTCGTTGGAGAAAAAAAGCACCCATTTCATGAAAAACGGGCGCTTTCAGAACGGCGCCAGGCGACGCCGTCGGTCATGCCTTAGCGTTTAAGCTGTTTCAATCTTTGCATCATCCTCACGCCCCAGGACTTTGGTCGCCTGTTCTCTCAGCTTGTACTTCTGAATCTTGCCGCTGGCAGTTGTGGGATACTCCGTCACAAAAAGAAAGAAGGCCGGGATTTTATGGTAGGCGATCTTGTCTTTACAGAAGGCCCGCATCTCTTCCTCATCGGCCGTCGAACCCGCTTTGAGTTTTAGAAAAGCGGCCACCTCCTCCCCATATTTACTGCTAGGAACGCCAACGACCTGAATGTCCACTACCTTGGGGTGGGTGTAGAGGAACTCTTCGATCTCCCTGGGATAGATGTTTTCACCACCCCGTATGATCATATCCTTGATTCGTCCCGTTATCTTGCAATACCCTTTGGTGTCCATGATCGCCAAATCTCCTGTATGCAGCCATCCGTCAGCGTCGATGGCCTCGGCCGTGGCTTCAGGGTTCTTATAATACCCTTTCATGACATGATATCCTCGCGTGCACAGCTCTCCCGGAACACCCGGTGCCACTGTCTCTCCCGTCGCAGGGTCCACTATCTTGACCTCGACATTGGGCAGTGCGCGCCCGACGGTGCTCACCCGGAGCTCCAATGAATCCTCGCGACGGGTCTGCGTGATCCCCGGTGAAGCCTCGGTCTGGCCGTAAACAATGGTCATTTCCTTGGCACCCATGACATCGACAACCTTTTTCATAACCTCGATGGGGCAGGGTGACCCAGCCATAACACCGGTTCTCAGTGAAGAAGTATCGTAGGTCCGCTTTTCCATCTCCTCAAGTTCTGCGATAAACATGGTCGGAACACCGTGAAGCGCCGTACATCTGTTGCGCTCGACAACCTCCAACACCGCCTTGGCTGAAAATGACGGCACCGGCGACATGCAGGTGGCTGAAACAACAGAACACAATGTACCGATAACACATCCAAAACAATGAAAAAAAGGAACCGTTATGCAAAGGTTGTCTTTGGACGACAACGCCATACACTCAGCCATGCTTTTTGCGTTGCCGATCAGGTTGGTGTGGGTCAGCATAACGCCTTTGGGATATCCGGTGGTCCCCGAGGTGTACTGCATATTGATCACGTCGTGAGGATCCATCGAATCCTGCCGTTCTTGAAGCTCGGCATTTGAAACGGAGTGACCCATTTCAATAACGTCATCCCAGGTAAACATACCCGGTTGACGCTCCTTTGACAGCAGGATTAGATTTTTCAACTTGGGGAGTTTGGCGCATTCTAACTTGCCAGGTTCGCAATCCTTCAGCTCGGGACAGACATCGTAAACAATCTTGAGATATTCATCGGGCTCTCGAATGCCGCTGATCAGTACAAGCGTCGTAGCATCGGACTGCTTCATCAGATATTCCAACTCAAAACTGCGATAACTGGTGTTGACGGTGACCAGAACAGCGCCCATTTTTCCGGTACCGAACTGGGACAGCACCCACTCCGGAACGTTATTGGCCCATATGGCGATGTGTTCACCCTTCTCAATCCCAAGGGCCATGAACCCTTTTGCGACATCGTTACAGACCTTTTGAAAGCCTCGGTAGGTGTAGTGAATTCCCTTTTCGTGATAAATCAATGCGTTGCTGTCCCCGAACTGATCCGCAACCAGATCGACCAACTGGCCGATGGTGGTCTTGCCGACTTCATACTGTGGTAGCTGCATAAAACTCCTCCCTCAATTTCGTAGGTCTGAACAGGACATCATCGATGCCTCTTCCCGACTCCCCAATGAAAGTGCCCCGCTTTCCTATCCTTATGACGAAAATTGGACGTGAATTTCAAAAGGCATGCGTCAACTCCCCGTCCATCTCATCTTCAATTTATTCAAACGCGACTTCAAAAAAGAATTCAGTTGACCCTCCGCTTTCGTCCTTCCCACTCCTTGTCCCTTAGCTTGAACTTCTGAATCTTGCCGGTGGCGGTTTTGGGAAGCTCTCCAAATTCGACGGCTTTCGGTGCCTTAAATCGTGCCAGGTTATCTTTACAGAAATTGATGATATCTTCAGCGGAAGGATTGCTGCCGGGTTTCGGGACGACGAAGGCCTTGGGGACCTCGCCCCACTTTTCATCGGGTATGGGAATGACGGCCACCTCCATCACATCCGGATGTTTGTAAATGACGTTTTCCACTTCCACCGTGGATATATTTTCGCCGCCACTGATGATGATGTCCTTTTTCCGATCCATGATCTGGGCGTAATTGTTCGGATGCATGACCGCCAGATCACCGCTGTGGAACCATCCCCCCTTAAAGGCTTCATCTGTCGCCTCGGGATCCTTGTAATATCCGAGCATCACGTTGTTGCCCCGCATAACGATTTCGCCGATGGTTTGTCCGTCCCTGGGAACCGGCTGCATGGTGGCAGGATCAACGACATCCATATGCATGGCGATAATGTATGGAACCCCCTGCCGGGCTTTGATCTGTGCCCTTTCCTCAAGGGAGAGATTATCCCATTTGGCCTGCCACTGACAAACGCTATGGGGACCGAACACCTCGGTCAGTCCATACGTCTGGGTAATACTGGCGCCAATGCGCTCCATATTCTGGATGACTGTCGGCGCTGGCGGCGCCCCGGCCGTCATGATCTCGAGGCGATGATCCAACTTGATGTTGTGCTGAGTCGCATAGGTGGACATGCCGATCAGAATCGTTGGCGCCGCGCAGAGATGCGTCACGCCTTTTTCCCGGATCAGCCGATAGATCTCTTCCGGCACCACCTTTCGAAGACAGAGGTGGGTCGCACCCATGGCGGTAATGCCCCACGTGAAGCACCAGCCGTTGCAATGAAACATTGGGAGAGTCCAGAGATAGATCGACCGGCTATTGGTCCCAAATTCCAGCTGTTCGCCCAGCGCGTTAAGGTAGGCACCCCGGTGGTGGTACATGACCCCTTTGGGCCGACCGGTGGTACCGGAGGTATAATTGATCGTAAGCACTTGGTATTCGTCATCAATATCCGGCACGATGGGGTTGGGAGATCCGGTGTCCAGGAATGCCTCGTATTCCATGCCGTCAAGCGGACGATCCTGGCTGATATCGCAAATATTGACGTAGGTTTTGACTTTGGGGAGTTCACTAGTCACGGGCGCAACGAGTGCTGCGAATTCGTTGTCCGCAAAAACGGCCTTGGCGTCCGAGTGGTCGATGATATAAGCGATTTCTCCAGCGGACAGGCGGATGTTGATACTGACCAGAGCCGCACCGATCATGGGAACAGCATAATGGGCTTCCAGCATGGGTGGGGTATTGGGACAAATGAACGCCACCTTGTCGCCCTTTCCAATGCCGATATTCTTGAGCGCGCTTGCCAGGCGATTCACCCGGCGGTAGAATTCCGCGTATGAATAATTTCTATCTCCATAAATGACGGCAATTTTATCATCATACACCAAAGCAGATCGGCTGATAAAATGAACGGGTGTGAGAATATCGTAATAGACGCTTTTATCGGACATGCAGATCTTCCTCTCCCTTAAATGCCATTCATGTGCTGCTGGCGATATTTTTTGACCGTATCCTCGTCGACCAGACTGCGAATTTTCAGCAAACACGCGTCATCCTTACAGGCCTCGCCCCAAATATCGGGAACAACCTCAAGAATCAACCGTTTCTGGTCAGCCGGACTTAATTTCAAAATGGCTTGTTTGATGTCTTCCAGTGTCATGCTATTCCTCCTTCAATGCCTTTGGATTAATCTTTTAAGAAAACCGCCGGCGGGAGAACCCCGGCGGCGGTGATATTATGTCTTCAATCAATGACCTTCATGGGTGTAAAATGGCCACTTATGGAAAAACCACTCGTTCCAAAGCAGGGGAATAATCCACCAGAAGTTCCAGATGAGGGATTCACCATGAACGAATTTGTGATCCCAATGGGGATTACCGAGCCCCCAATCACCCCAACCAACATAATAGAATATGATATAGTTGATGGCGCAAAAGACCAGGACGCCAACCGTCCGAAACCAAAAGGCCGCCCAGGAATCCTTGTCCGCCATGGGAACCATATCATCAAAATAATGATGCCATGCTAAAAACGGAATCAAGGTAAATCCGGCGATTTCCGCGGCGTGATACCAAAGGAACCGAATCAGTTCGGCATTATCGGGTTTCGCCTCTTGCAGATGGTGAATGACATCGTGGGGCAGCCATAACGGAGCAATCTTAACGCAGAGAAGGGCGATGACGTATGCCAAACAGACATTTATTACAAATGAAATCAATCCCTTCCAAGGCTGCGGCAGGGTGATGAGGCTCCAGGGCTTCATGCGCCAGACATTGGGGGTCATGAAAAGAACTATGATCATCCATTCCCACCAACCAAAAACCCAATGGACATGGGTGATCCCAGAAATCTCGCCCCACCAGGGCGTGTTCAGGCCGTAAGAGCTTCCCAGCGCTACGCCAAAGACTTCGCCCCAGAAAGGAACGATCAAGACCGAATAAAAGAAAAGGGTCCACATGGAGCACCATCCGATTTCCGCCAATCCGGCCTGAGGCTGGGGAAGGTCGCTAGGCCGAATGGGCCATTTGCCGAACAGGATGGTGACAAAGGGATAGCTGTAAAAACCGATCAATACAAAACAGACAACAGCGCTCTCCGCAAAGTGTTTGGCCTGCATGGCAGCCAGATCCACAGCGCCGGTCTGGCCCGCTGCCGCCATCGCTTCGAGATTGCTCTGGCTCAGAAAATTGAACCCGAGCCCGAAGATCCGGTAGAAAACCACATGGATCATGAACCATACGATGATGAGATTCACGATGGTTTGGACAACCCCCCGGGTGGGTTGGGGCAGTTTCTCAAAGGGCCAGTCGCCAAGAAACATGTGCTGGTAAAGCCCCACCAGGATCATCATGGCCAGATACATGACAAATGGATACGGAAATGAACCCACCGGCCCTCGGGGATCACTGAAGATGTACCAGAAAATCCAGGCGATGATCGTGAACGACGCCAAGGAAATGATACCGGTGAAGGGCTGCCCCCAGCGGGCCGTCAGTTCCCCGTGGGCGGCCGCTTGCTTTGCTTCGGTTTTGATTGAACTTCCAGGTTGAACAACATCTGCTTGTGCCATACGTTCCTCCCTTGGATGCAGGTCGGGATGTGCCGGTCTCCCCAACCGGGCCTATCCCCCTTAAATTGATGAAAAACTCCTTTAATGAATTACGCCTTTCCCCATTCCATGCTTCTTAATTCGATCCTTCGGATCTTTCCGCTGATCGTCTTGGGAAGCGACTCGACAAACGTTATCTTTCGGGGGTATTTATAGGGTGCGGTGACCCTTTTAACATGGTCCTGCAGCTCCTTTACCAGCAAATCACTTCCGGTGTATCCGGGCGATAGAATGACGAAAGCTTTTACCACCGCACCGCGGGTCTCGTCGGGACTGGATACAACCGCCGATTCCGCGACGGCGGGGTGTTCGATCAGGGCGCTTTCCACCTCAAACGGGCCAATGCGGTATCCGGAGGTTAAAATGACATCATCGGTCCTGCCCACGAACCAGAAATACCCGTCATCGTCCTTATAAGCGCGGTCTCCCGTCAAATACCAGTCACCCTCGAAGACTGATGCAGTCCTTTCCGACTCTTTCCAGTACTCCCTGAACAATCCCAGGGGCCGATGCGGAGCCACCCGAACGGCAATATTTCCTTCGGTATTGGATGGAACAACATTACCTTCACCATCTATAATATCGAGGTCGATGCCAGGCGAAGGCTTGCCCATGGATCCGAACCTTGGCTCGATGCAGGGAAACATACCGCACAATAGAACGGTTTCCGTCTGTCCGTAGCCGTCTCGTATGGTAAAGCCGGTGGCCGTCTTCCATGCCTCGATGATCTCGGGATTCAAAGGTTCGCCGGCGCCGACACAATGACGTAGGCTCGGAAACGCGAAACGACTCGGGTCTTGCAATACGAGCATTCGGTATATGGTTGGCGCGCCGCAGAGCGTCGTTACCGGATACCGAGACAGAAATTCCAAGGTTTTCAGGGGATCAAACCGATCGGTATGGTGGATGAACAAAGCCGAACCGCAAATCCATGGGCCAAAATAGCTGCTCCAGGCGGCCTTTGCCCATCCGGTGTCGCTGATGTTCCAGTGGAGGTCGTTTTCACGAAGATCCAGCCAATATTTCCCCGTAGTGAAATGACCGATGGGATAGGATGCGTGGGTGTGAAGCGCCATCTTCGGAAGCCCCGTGGTTCCCGAGGTAAAATAGAGGATGCAGCCGTCCCGATTCGAGGTTCCGGCTGTCGTAAACACATCAGACCCCCGGGCGACAATATCGTCGTAAAACGCCCATCCCGCCATAGCATTGGAAATAACGATCTTGGATATGACGGAAGGGCATTCATCCGCAATCGAGTCGAATCTTTCGGCAACCTCCGGATTGGTAATGATACAGGCAGCATCTGCTTTCTGAACGCGAAACTTGATATCCTTGGAGGTTAGTTGCGTCGTCCCGGGCGCCACCACGGCCCCCATTCGAATGCAGGCTGTAACCGCTTCCCACCATTCGATGTTTCTTTGAAGAATCAACATGACCACATCGCCTGGTTTGACACCCTGCGCTGTCAAGGCGTTTGCCAGTCTTTTGGAAACGATGCTCAATTCTCGGAAGGTTTTCTTGATTTCGAGACCATTGTCGTCGACCCACCACATGGCCAGCCTATTCTGATGTTCGGCCCATTTGTCGATGACATCACCGGCAAAATTGTAATGTTCGGGAACCCTGTACCTGAACGATCGACAGACCTCGTCATAATCCGCCATGTTGTATGCCCGGCTCATCCATATTCCCCCGTCGTTTGAAGATATCCAATACCCTATCCGCCGACTCCAAAACACCAAGGTCCCATCGGTTGATGATTTCTTCACCCCCTTCAGTTAAAAAATATGAACGATCGCTCGATCTTTTTATCACAGTACAAAAAACACGCTCATTTCTTTTTTGAACGAGCGCTCGATCTTATTTCAAAAGCCATTTTACTCACTCTTATTGCAGGTTGTCAATATAATTTTTGCTGTTTGTTTACAAACTGAATGCTATTCTAAAAAAAAGCCGCCTCAAGGGACACAACCGGTCTTCTATCCAAATTCACTCATCCCGAAACATGTCCAGAAGGGTCGACACACCGGCAAGGGCATCCTTGAGTGCGACCCGCTCCTTTTTTCTCAAGCTATAGGGGTCGATATAGTTGTCGGGTCGCCTTCCTTGTTTAAGTTCCTTGAGGTTTTCCCGGATATTGAGCATCATCAAATCTTCGAAACTCCTTTGAAAAAATTCGGCATCCTTTTCGGAAAGCACGCCTATGTCGGCCAATTGGGCAAGCCGACCCAAAGTTGACGGTTCGACAATTCGGTTGGCGACGGCCATTCGTCGTATACCATTGACCATCGGCAGGATCGCCGACGCCCTCAAGTTCATCTCGTTTTTATGAAACCCGCTCCTCTCGGTGATAAAGGTGCCGAGATAACTGATGGGGAGGTGATACTCGGCAGCGTTCCCCTCCCTCAACCGATTCTTGCCGACACGTGATTCTACCGCCTGAAAAAGCTTTTCCCTGAGGGCTTCTCCCAATGCCATGTTTCCCCATACCGGCCTAAAGTCAAAAAGATGTATGATTATTTTTTCCAAATCTCGGTCGGACTGCGCCATCCATTGATCGATCAGCATCATCCATTGACCGATAGACCGCCGCCATTTTGGGCTCACAGCCATGATTTCAGGGTCGCATTTTCCAAAGCCGCATTGAGCCAATCCCTCCACGATGAACTCGGAGAACGCCTTGAAATAGGCATTGACGTTGGCTGCATCTACCTCTTCCGGATCGGCGTATACGATGGCGTTATCCTGTTCGGTCGGAAGCGCCTGCTCATAACGTGCGGCGCTTCCCATGTTGATAAAGCAGTACTCCACCGGCGGCGCCCCCCAGCCGTTCAATTTCATCCGCTCCTCGGAAAGCTGGATAACCCTTCGGGTCATGCGCTCATACAACTCCGACATCACGTTGAAAATCTCCCCAGCAGAAGCGTTTTCCTCGATCATGACATTCAGAATATTATCGATTTCACGGCTGACCATCGCAAGCCCTTTGACATCCGGCTGAGATTCGATGTCCTTGGTGAGAAGAAGGGTTCCGGTGCTCTGGGTTTTGATGAGATCCACCAGCGTGACCACTCCCACGAGATCTCCTCGCTCCATCACAATGAGGTTCTTGGTTTTACTGCGTATCATGGCGACCAGAGCCTGACCAATGAAGGCATGGGGGCTAATTTCGATCAGGTTGCTGTACATGATGTTTTCGACCCGACAGGTTTCTACTGGATAGGTCTGCTTGGCAATGAGATATTTGACAAGATTTTTTTCCGTCAGAATCCCGCGCGGTCGATTTTCACGGTCCAAGGCGACAATGGCATTGATATCCCTGTCCGCCATGGTTTTAGAAACCTCCGTGACCCGATCGTCGATTCGACAGGTAATGGGAGGATGTGCCATGACCTCGCTTACCCGCTTCTTGAAAAACTCGGGCTCCATCTGGCTGACCCCCGAATAGCCGCCTTTGGAGTGCTCCTCCACGAGCACCTCGTAAAGCAGCCGCATTCTCTCAGCCAGCAAGACGTTGAAAAAGCCGCAGAACTCAGGGTGATCGTATATCAATTTTTCGAGATCTTTACGATGGACAAGGCAGCACACCAGTTTTTCCTTGGCCCGAATGGCCCCGGGGTAGCGTTGCTGGGAAAGGACAACGGTTTCGCCGAAAAAGTCATAGGGACGCCGCAAACCGATCACCATTTCTGACCCCTTGTCATTAACAACGACCATTTCCGCAAGGCCCGACTGGATGATGAAGAGCGCATCCAGGCTCGGCGCTCCGGTCTTAAATACATAGGTGTTGGTTGCATACGCCTTCACCTCCACTTTTTCGGAAAGCACCTTCAAGACCTCCGGTGCCAATATTTCGAAGGGATCGGTCTTGACCAAGGTATTGTAAATCTCATCTGAGTTCATTAGCCTTACACCTTGCCTCTTCCTGAAGGGCTCTAAAAATGTTCATCAGAAACGGCTGTTTTGGATCGCGGTCTTCCGTACCTAACAGTCTGGCGCCAAAACAATCGACAGACGCTTCCAAAGCTACCCCTATGCCTACCTGCCGAACCCGTAAACAATAATTTCCTTGAAACAACGCCGGATATTTGTTAATTAGGAATTGTTACTAATTAGATCTCGACAGTGACAGGTAACACCACAGAGAATATCCCTGCCTGCCTTAACAATAGACAACTGAACCTTAACATGATTTCTCTCGGCACGTTGAAAAATTACACAGAAATGAAATAAATGAAGCCTTTTTAAATATGAAACAAAGCGCTTTACAACGTCAACCAATAAAATGTAAGAAGAACTGGATGAATAGGCGCATCAACAGCGTAAAGCACGATCGCATTTCGTCGGCGGAGAATTTTACCGATGGCATTCGGAATCTGCGTCATACGGCCTCCGGCACGTGCTTCAGAAAGAACGCTGGGAGGTCCTCATTATACGAGATACGTATTTTTTTCTCGTAATCAACAGAAAGGAGAACTACTATGGCAAAAAGACTTGAAGTATACAAATGTGAAGCATGTGGGAATATTGTAGAAGTCCTGGAAGGCGGGGCCGGAGAACTGGTCTGTTGCGGCAAGCCCATGAAATTGATGACTGAAAACACTGTAGATGCCGCCAAGGAAAAACATGTGCCAGTCATCCAAAAAGTTGATAGCGGCTTCAAAGTGACCGTTGGAAGCGTCGCACACCCCATGGAGGAAAAGCACTATATCCAGTGGATCGAGCTCATTGCCGACGGTAAGGCCTATCGCGAATTCCTCAACCCTGGAGACGCACCCGAAGCCGTCTTCCACCTCGCCGCGAATCAGGTTTCAGCACGTGAGTACTGCAACCTTCATGGCCTATGGAAAGCCTGATCATGGGGTAAATATGGCCCACCCCATGGCCCATTGGAAGTGTCGGAATTGCGGATGCACGATCGAGGGTGAACAAACTCCCGAAAATGTCCCAATTGCAATCAACCTTGCGCGTTTATAGACATCACCTGTTACACACCGGATTGTTCCAAGGCGGGTGTGGATAAAAGGATCATGTGATTCGAGCAGCTGGCGGCATTTCCTTCGGTATCGATGGAACCCGGTTGCCGGCGGGTTTAAATTCACCACCTAAACAACCAAGGAGAGTCTTATGACCAATACCCCCCAACACTGTCCGGGATTCGAGCAATTCAAGAATCTTGAATCCTTCAGCTGCAAGTGCCCTGAATGCGGAGAGACCAAGGAAATTTTCTCCGATGAATTCGATCGCCCCCATACCTGCGACAAATGTGGCAAAAAGATCGATTTCACCCAATGCACGCTCGACGGCTCGGCAAAATCGAACGACCCCCGATAACTGACCGAACTTCATGCATAGTTCCGTCTCGCTTTACCCCCCCCTCATCCGCTCCGGCATCACAAGCGGGATCGGATAGGGAGGGTGGTCGGGAAGAACACGATAACCGGATATCTTTATACTAAAACCAACCTCTGGACCTTTCCTAAGGAGAAGCTATGGATGTCGTGCTGCTATCGCGTCTGCAGTTTGCTGCCGCAACCATCTTTCACTTTCTGTTTGTCCCCTTGACGATAGGCCTCTCCACCCTTGTGGCTTATATGGAGACCCAGTACGTCAGGACCGGAGACGAAATATATCTCGCCATGACCAAGTTCTGGGGGAAGCTATTTCTGATCAACTTCGCTGTAGGTATCGTGACGGGAATTACCCTGGAATTTCAGTTCGGTACCAACTGGTCCGGATATTCGGCATATGTCGGGGACGTTTTCGGTTCCCTTTTAGCCATCGAAGCCACCGCAGCCTTTTTTCTGGAGTCCACCATGATCGGCGTCTGGGTTTTCGGATGGAACAAACTCTCGAAAAAGGCTCATGCAACCGTTATGTGGCTAATTGCGGGCGCCTCCACCCTCTCTGCGGTCTGGATCCTGATCGCCAACGGCTGGATGCAACACCCCGTGGGGTTTGACATTCAAAACGGGCGAGCCGAGTTGACCAGTTTTTCTCAGGTCGTGCTCAACCCATTCGGATGGATGATCTTCCTACATGTGATCGCCGGCGCTTTTGTTCTGACAGCATTTTTCGTGATGGGCATCAGCGCGTTCCATCTGCTGAAAAAACAACAAGTGGAATTCTTTACTCGTTCCTTTAAAATCGCTCTGCTTACCGGCTTCGCCGCGTCCGTCCTCGTGGCCATTCAGGGGGATTTCCACGCTGCCCATGTCGCCGAGGTCCAGCCCGCTAAGCTCGCCGCCATGGAAACCCTCTGGGAAACCCAGCCCCAGGCCCCTGTCTATCTATTTTCCATTCCAAACGAAGAGAAAGAGGCCAACCTCATTGAAATTGGAAAAATTCCGGGTCTGCTCAGTTTCCTCGCGTTCAAAAATGTCGACGCAGAGGTGAGGGGCCTTAAGGAATTCCCCAAAGAAGAACGGCCTCCGGTGCTCATTTCCTCTCTGGCGTTCAAAGGAATGGTGGCATTTGGTACCTACTTCATTTTTATCACACTGGTGGGACTGCTGCTCCGCAACCGTCTGACCGAATATCCCCTATTTCTTAAAATAATGATGTTTTCCATACCGTTGCCATACATTGCAAACGAGTTGGGTTGGATTCTGGCCGAGGTCGGCCGCCAACCGTGGATCGTCTATGGCATGATGAAAACGGCGGATGCCGCTTCACCCGTGGATCCGCTCCAAGTGGCAATCTCTCTTACGGCTTTTATACTCGTCTACGGCCTTCTGGGGGCCGCAGGATTCTATCTGATGGCGCAACATGCTAAAAAGGGACCGGTACTGGTTGAAGGGGAGGTGTGAGTATGGAACTGCAAATTACATGGTTTTTTCTTTGGGGGTTGCTCTGGGCGGTTTTTTTCGTTACGGACGGTTTTGATTTCGGCATCGGCACGCTGACACCGTTTCTGGCTAAAAACGACACCGAAAAAAGGGTCATGCTTAATGCCATGGGGCCTCTCTGGGACGGCAATGAAGTCTGGCTGATCGCGGCCGGCGGCGTGACCTTCGCGGCTTTCCCTATTCTTTACGCCACCATGTTTTCCGCACTTTACTCAGCGCTGATGCTGATCCTCTTTGCGCTGATCCTCAGGGGTGTGGCGATGGAATTCCGAGGGAAAGTAGAAAACGTGGCATGGCGACAAACATGGGATTTCTGCCTATTTTTCGGAAGCGTGGTTCCTGCGGTCTTATTCGGGGTTGCCTTCGCCAATTTCTTTAAGGGAATCCCCATCGACGCGGAAGGTATTTATCACGGCAATCTTTTCAGCCTTTTGAACGGTTACGGCCTTTTGGGCGGTTTGTTGTTTCTCTTTCTCTTTTTGGAGCACGGCGCCCTGTGGCTATCCATCAAATCCGACGGAGGCCTGCATGACCGGGCCGTTCGGACCGCCCACGGCCTCTGGTGGGTTCTTATAGCGGTCGCCATCCTCTTTTTGATTGCCACCAAGTTCGAAACTCGACTCTATGACAATTACTATGCCAATCCGGTGCTATTTCTGATCGTGCTGATCAACCTTATGGCTTTCCTTCAGATCAAATGGTTCCTGGTCCAAAAAGCTTATTTTATCGCGTGGTTTTCGTCGGCCTTGGCCATCGTCTGCTGCATTTTTTTCGGCATCATCGGACTGTTTCCCAACATGCTGCCCTCCAGTGTTGACAGCACGGCCAACATCACGGCCATGAATGCCTCATCGAGCCCCCTCACCCTCAAGATCATGCTGACCGTAGTCATCATCTTCGTTCCCATCGTTTTGGCCTATCAGATCTGGGCCTACACTCTTTTCAGGGAGAAGGTGACACAGGCGGATTTGGCTGCAGAAGAGGCCTACTAAACCCACCATGAAGGAAACGTAAAGATGTTCGTACTTGGACTACAGGGGAGTCCGCGGAAAAAGAGCAACACCGAATTTCTGCTGTCACTGTTCATGGCAGAAGCTCAAAAATATGGGGCTCAGACCCACATCGTCGACGTCTGCCGAAAGCACATCGAACCTTGCAAGGAGTTCACCACCTGCGAGAAAAAAGGGTTCTGCCCTATTGAGGACGACATGGGGCCCGAAATCTATCCTTTGCTTCGAAAGGCGGATGTAGTGGTACCGGCATCTCCTGTATTTTTTTATAATGTCACGGCTCAGCTCAAGGCACTGATAGACCGCTCACAAACCTTGTGGGCTCGGAATTACAGGTTAAAGCTGACCGACCCCAACCGGCGAATGCGTCGAGGGTTCATGCTTTGTCAGGGCGCCACCAAAGGCAAGAACCTGTTTCTGGGCGTCGACCTGACGGCCAAATATTTTTTCGACGCTGTTGGTGCTCAATATTCGGGAAGCCTTTACTACTGGCAGATCGAGCACCGGGGGGACATGAAACGTCATCCGGGCGTCCGCGATGACGTCGCCGCAGCGGTTGGCGAACTGCTCAAGCCCTATTTGGGCCGCAAAAGAATCCTTTTTGCAAGTCGCCGAAATGCCGCGAGAGGTCAGATGGCCGCTGCCTTCGCGCAGTTGATGGGTGGGAAAAAAATCGATGTGATGTATGGCGGGGAAACTCCCACTGACCAGATCGACCCCCTGGTGGAAACCGTCATGGCCGAAAAGGGCATCGACATGGGTTTTCGGATTCCCGCATCCATTGAGGCAGCTCTTGAGGCCGGTCGTCCTGACATGATCGTTACCATGGGGTGCAGCGATATCTCGGCGGCACCGGATGCGGCGAGAATCATGTGGGACCTTCCAGACCCGGAAGGAGAGGATATCAACTCCATAAGAATTCTCCGGGATGAAACCGAAAAACACGTCTCGGAGTTGATCAACCAATTGGACACTTGACCGTAACGTTTAACCGTTCAAACAACAGGAGGCATCAGTGAAAAAATACGTATGCACCATTTGCGGCTATGTCTACGATCCCGCGGAAGGCGACCCAGACAACGGCGTCGTCCCCGGAACCGCGTTTGAGGATGTACCCGATGACTGGGAATGCCCTATTTGTGGCGCAGGTAAAAGCGATTTTGAAGTTGAAGAATAGCATTTAGCCCTCCGATTGCGCTAGTGTTTAGATCGATTCAGATGCCCTTTTCGCCAAATTCAACGGTGTCAAGGGCATTTCCTTTTTCCATTGAATTGTCTCATCAAACCGCAAACCGCTTAACACACACAAGGAAAAAGAATGAAACCGGTTCAAATTGCCAAAGGGATCTATGATGTCGGCGTCATCGACTGGACCATTCGGGATTTTCACGGATACTCGACACACATGGGCACCAGCTACAACGCGTTTCTGGTTCTCGGGGAAAAAAACGTCCTGATCGATACGGTCAAGAAAAGCTTTGCCGATCAGTTCCTTAGAAACATCGCCAGCATCGTTGACCCCTCTAAAATCGACACCGTTATCAGCAACCACACGGAGATGGACCACAGCGGATCCTTGCCTTATATCATGAATATAATTGGTAGGGATAAACCCATATATTGCTCCGCCATGGGGAAAAAAAACCTTTCCCGCCACTTTTCGGAACCTTTCAATCTCCAGGAAATTCGGGAGGGTGAAGATCTCGTTTTGGGTGACAAAACATACAGTTTCATCGAGACGCGAATGCTGCACTGGCCGGACAGCATGTTCACCTATCTCAAAGAGGACCGGATTCTCTTTTCCAGCGACGCATTTGGCCAACATTACGCCGGCCATGAGCAGTTCGACGATATGGTCGGTGAAAAGATCATGTTCCATGCCAAAAAATATTTCGCCAATATTCTTCTTCTTTACGCGCCATTGATTCTGAAACTGATCGACAAAGTCATCAAGATGGGTCTGGATATCCGCTTGATCTGCCCTGATCACGGCGTGCTGTGGCGAAAACCGTCAACCATCATCGATGCTTACGCCCGATGGAGTCGCCAGGAAGATCTGGATGACAAAGCCGTGGTGGTCTACGACACCATGTGGCACAGCACCGAACAGATGGCTCTCTCGATCGCCGACGGTCTTCATGCCGAAGGCATCGACGTTCGGCCAATGAAACTGCGAGAGCATGACCGGAGCGACATCATGACGGAGGTCTGTGACGCCAAGGCGGTGGTGGTAGGCTCCCCCACCCTAAACAACGGTATCTTTCCGACAGTGGCCGATTTTCTGACCTATATGAAAGGACTCAAACCACAAAACAAGATCGGAGCAGTCTTTGGCTCCTTCGGATGGAGCGGTGAATCCGTTAAAATTCTGGAAAAAGAATTGGCCGAAATGAAATTCAACATGATCACTCCGGGGCTCAAGCATCAATACGTTCCGGATAATGACGCACTGGAAAAATGCGTCGCTTTCGGCCGGCAGATTGCGGTGGCCGTCAAGGCATCTGGAAACCATTCATGAGAAAACCTGAAATAGACTTGAGTGCCTGCAGTGGATGTGGGGCCTGCATCGCGGTAAGCCCGACTGTCTTCAGTCTTAACGATCTCGGCTTTATTCAAGTGGCGGACCTTGAATCCTATCCCGAGGCTGAAGTGGATGAAGCCATCGCCCTTTGCCCCGAAGATTGCATCTCCTGGGTAGAATAATCCGACGGTGCGACGCCCCTGGCACTTCCGGTTAGGAGATCCTGGCCTATGAAAAAAGTCGCTATTTTCGTCTTCAACAAAGACCCTATGTGCTTTATCCACGTACTGTTGAACGCTCTCGATATGACATCCAGAGGCAGCGACGTTCGAATTGTTGTGGAGGGCGCCGCGACGGGCTTGATACCTGCCTTGGCAGCTGCGGATCACCCGTTGAACAGTCTCTGGAAAAAAACTCGGGCCGCCGGTCTGGTGGCCGGTGTATGCGAAGCCTGCGCCAGGAAATTAGGGACGGTGGAGGCCGCCAAAACGCAAGGACTTCCCCTGCTCAACGACATGAACGGGCATCCCGGGATGGCCCGTTTCCAAAACGATGGATATGAAATCATCACTTTTTAAAGGCTGGTGCGTCCCCAGATCCTTTATCTCCAGTATCTCCGGCCGCAGATGAACCGGGTCGGCAGAGTCTTTAAAGGGAGTGTCCATGGTATCGGAAAAACTCGGCAATCGAGCCATCAAAAAAGAAATTTTAAAACTGCTGCGTGGCAAGCACTTCGAGGATGCCGTTGACGGCATCCGTCGCTATCCCCCCAAGCAGGTCATCGGTCCTCTCTTCTCTCTTTTTTTCGGTGACGATATCGTGTTTTGGCGGGCGGTATCGGCCATGGGTATCGTGGTATCGGAAATGGCGAACAGCGACGCTGTCGAATCGTCCAGAGTCGTTCTCCGCCGAATGATGTGGCAGCTCAATGATGAGTCGGGCGGCATCGGGTGGGGATGTCCGGAAGCCATGGGCGATATCATGGCACGAAACCGTCAGCTGGCCGATGAATATCATAGGATTCTGATTTCCTACGTTATGAGGAACGGAAATTTTCTGGAACATCCGGTCCTCCAGCGAGGGCTTCTTTGGGGGATTGGCAGGCTGACCCATGCCCGGCCCGACCTCGTTGGATACGCCGCGCTTCACCTTACGCCGTTTCTGGCCTCAGTCGATCCTGTTCACCGCGGCCTTGCCGCCTGGGCGCTGGTCCCCATTGCCGATACCCATACAAAAGCCTTGATAAAACCCCTTGCCGATGATAACGCATCTCTATCGATCTATATTGACGACAACATCGTCGATTGCACCGTTGCCGATCTTGCCAAGAGAGCGCTGTAAGCGACACATTCAAGGCATCAACGTTCAGGAGTTGCCAGATGAACATATTCGATCTCATCCCAACACCCGATCCAATTCCCGCCCCGGGAATGATGTTTCGGGTGCTGCTGGGTGCTTTTTTTATGATCCATATTATGTTGGTGAACGTGATGATCGGTACCGGCGTTATCGTTCTGATCTCGGGCTTGAAAGAAAAAGCCACTCTTCCCCTTCAGAAAGATGTTGCCAGAAAGCTCCCTGTCATCGTAGCCCTTGCCGTGAACATGGGGGTTGCCCCCCTCCTTGTCACACAGCTACTTTACGGGCAATTCATTTATGTCAGCTCAACACTCATGGCGGTTTTCTGGATCTCGGCCGTCGGCCTGCTCATTCTCGCCTACACCAACATCTACTACCACAAAATGAGATTTGATCTCCTCTCGGTCTCGTCCCAGCGGTTTTTCCTCGGTTCGGCGGTATTGATGTTCCTGATCATCGGTTTCATTCTATCCAACAACATGACCCTGATGCTCAATCCCGCCTCATGGTCCAACTACTTCAGCCGTTCGGACGGCTTTCTACTGAATCTCAAGGATGAGACTCTCCTTCCCCGCTACCTGCATTTCATGACCGCGTCTGTCGCCATTGGGGGACTTTTTATCGCCATCGTCTGGACGCTCAAGAAAAAAACCGGCTGGCACGGCAACAGCCCATCGGATATAGACAAAAATATCCGCCGGGGCATGGGATGGTTCGCCGGGGCAACCCTGGCTCAGATTCTGGTGGGATTCTGGTTTCAAATGCGCCTACCTAAAGAAATTTTCAATCTCTTCATGGGCGACAGTGCCTTACACACAACCGTCTTCATCGTAGGTCTCGGACTCGTCATTCAGACGGTGTACTATGGCATTACCGTCAAGGTTTGGACCGCAGCAGCAAGCGTCACATTGCTGATCGTCGATATGATCCTCATGCGGGATTTGGTGCGTGCCGCCTACCTAAATCCCTATTTTACCATCAGGGACCTGCCGGAGATCCAACAGGCTGGCCCCATGTTCTTGTTTTTGGGTTCTCTGGCCACGGTCCTGACACTGATTTTTTACGTTCTCCGCCTCTCAACGTCAGCAAAAAAATCGGCTTTCCCGTCGAAAAGCTGACCGCCTGGGGTGGAGGGGTGTCTCATAGAGACGTCCTCGAATTCGCGTGACCCCTCCCCCTTGGGTTGTTCCATGACATATTCCGTCTTAATTCATGAAAAATGCCGTAGCATCCCGCTCCAACCATATGATAGCCAGGGGTTTGCCGGATCTCTGGAATTTCCGTGAAAGCGGTATAACTTCTGCAGGCACATGAGCATGCCCGGGATAGCCTTCGTTAGGGGAAGAAGACAGACTGAAGATGATTACATAAACTATGGAAAGAGATAGATGAGACACGAAGCCATCTGCGATTACTATATCGTCGATCATGCCTTAATGTCGACGTTAGCCCCTGAGGCTTTCCATCACTTGACCGGGGAATCTCTGTATGAAGTTATCAAGATCATCGACGGGGTTCCCATATTTTTCGAAGAACATATGGCCCGCTTGAAGCAGTCCATTCAATTCTCCAGGGTCAATTTCGCACTCTGCGAAACGGAAATCCTGTCCGATATCATCCGATTGATCCGCGCCAACGATTGCGGACGGGTCAACGTCAAAATCGTCCTGACCCGCGAAATGAAAAAGCACCGCCTCCTCATCTATTTTATCCGAACCGAATATCCGGGCGAAGAGGCTTACAGGAAGGGGATCCGAACCATCCTCTTTCCCGGGGAAAGGGAGACGCCCAACGTCAAAACCATCAAGGATTCCTTTAGGAATCGGGTCCGCACCGCTCTCGAGGAGGCATTCGCCTATGAGGCACTCCTTTTGGACGACGGTGGCGACATTACCGAGGGAAGCCGATCCAATTTATTCTTCCTCAAAGGAAAACACCTCCTCACACCGCCGGGTGGTCGCGTCCTGCTGGGAGTGACCCGGCAGAAAGTAATGGCCATCTGTCGGATAAGCGAGATTACCGTGGTCGAAAAGTGCATCAATCAGGCCGAGCTTCATGATCTCGAGGGGGCCTTTATCACCGGTACGACCGTCGATGTGCTTCCAGTTGCAGCCATCGACGATATGACTTTCGATTCAGCCCGAAAACCCATCATCAAAAAAATCATTCGTAAATTTGCGAATGAAGTGGCACGCTATATCGCGGCCAGGAAGCAGTCTTAGAAATAGAAAATCAGGACATTCGGTGAATTTTAAAAGAAGTGACGACCCGTGGGGTGAAAAGAATCATAGGATAGGCTTGCTCCCAGGCGTTTCCGCCTGGGAGCAGCTCCTGCAAGGCAAGAAAATGCTTATTTCGTTTTGGGATGGCACGTGGTGCAGCTGGTCGGTGCCGCCTTGGTGTTGTTCTTCTGGTTGTGCTCCTTGTGGCAGTCGATGCAATTGGCATGGAGGGCCTCGGCATGGTACTCCATTTTTTCGGAATCCGACAGTTTCGGCTCTCCTTTTTTGGGGATCGGGGCTTTGCTGGCCTTGGGATGACATTCGATACACCCTTGGACGGCATCACCTTCCTTGAGGTCGTTCAGTGGCTCGGCATTTTCATCATGATGACATTCCCCACAGCCAATCTTGTAGTCTGTGTAATGTTTCTTGTGGGTAAACTGGACAATGCCCTTGGTGTGCTTGGCATATGCGGGGTTTTCCAAGGGAATGACATCGGAAACCGCGCCTCCGGCAGCCGGGGCCGCAGACTTCTCGGCCGTCTTTTCCTCGTCAGCCGCTTTCTCGGCCGGCTTTTCTTCTTTTGCTTCGGCCTTTTCAGCAGGCGCCTTTTCAGCAGCCTCCTCGGCCTTTGCCACCACGGTTTCGGCAACCGCTTCCTCGGCTGTCCCCTCATCCGCATCGGCTGTCGTTGCTTCCTCGGCAACAGGCGCCGTCGCAATTTCGGCCTGGGGTTTTAAATTAAAATCCATCGCAACCACCACAACCAGGGCAACAACCAAAACAACCTCGGTCAATATTAGCACCAACGTCTTCCTGTCCATCTAAAAGCCTCCTCCTTTTTCGTGCGGCCTCTGCCCGGGCTTCCGTCTCGACCGCCATCCTTTGGTTAAAATTATTCCATACCATCTAGGGGCAAAACTTCTGGTTGTTTGAAGACGTATATCTATTATAAAACCCCTTGTTTGTCAAAAACTTTATCACGCCGCAACAGGGCCTTTACAGGAGTGAACGACATGTTGGAAAAGGTTGTCATACCCTTTAACTGAGGTTCGGGACGACGCCGGAAAAAAGAAATTCCGTTAGATCAGGATACCCGCTCCCCATCACAGGAGCGACAGCTTCATTTCGAATCACAAGATTTAACTACAGTAATTTTAAATATTTGGCCTGCTCACAAAGCTGATCCGCCAGTCGAACCGTCGCCCGGTCCACCATCCGACCCTCCACCGCCACTGCGCCCCGTCCATGAGAAGATGCATCGGCAAAAGCATCTAGGACCTTCACGGCAAGTTGAATATCCTCCAAAGAAGGCGTGAATACGCGGTTGATGTGCTCGATTTGCCCTGGATGAATTGCCCATTTGCCGTTGCACCCGATGGCGCAGGCCATGACAGCCGAGCGCTCAAGGCCTTCCGGATCCTTGAAATTTCCATAAGGGGCATCGATGGCCATAAGCCCGTTAGCCTTGGCAGTCATGATTATCCGACTCAAAGCAAAATGCCACCGATGCCCCGGATAAATCATCTCCTCCTTTTCGCCATGCCCGGATATCGATACCAACCTGGCACCTACGGAAGCGGAATAGTCGGCAATGCCGAACACAAGGCTGACAAGCCGCTCACTGGCGGCAGCGATCTCCCGCACGTTCTGCAATCCTTGTGCCGTCTCTATGGAAGCCTCGATTGCGGTAGGCCGGGAACGCCCCCTGGCCATTTCAATGCCCGTCATCATCCGATCCACAAAGTGAATATCACCCGCCGTGTTCACTTTGGGAACGACCACCGCATCCACCCGATCGCCGGCGTCCTCCAACACCGTCAGGAGGTCCTGGTAGGCATACGGGGTATCAAGGCCGTTGATGCGAACTGCCACCACTTTTTTCCCCCAATCGTGACCACCAAGCGAGCGAATCACCTGGGCTCGGGCCGCTTCCTTTTGGTCAACGGGAACGCTATCCTCCAGGTCGAGCATCACCACATCGGCAGCGCTTTGACTGGCTTTCAGATGCATTTTTTCAACATGGCCCGGAACAGACAAGATGGAACGCCTTGGTTTCATGAATGACTCCTCTCTCCCAACAAATCGGTGGCGGGACAGTTTTGTATAAACGATTGCAGAGTGCGAAAACAGGAGCGTGAGCGGCGCCGCTGCCGCAGCCCACGACGACTCGGGATTTTCTCGCTCAACGCCATGGGACCTGTAAAGGGTATTATGCGTCTCCAGAAGAAGACCATAATTCGGCAGATGTGCAGTGAATGCCGAACGATAGGATGGTAGATCACACGAAGTTAATAAATAACAGGTAAATATTTGTCAAGAACGGACTTCATAAAAAAGGCCGGCACACTGTAACCCTGTGCCGACCTTCCAATTTTAAAAGGCCTTGCTGGAGCAACTTCCAGCAAATCCCGGTTTGTTATGATCGCGCTCGTAAAATTTTATTCTTGACGGGCTTTGGCAAGACCGATGCTGGAAAGGGCTTCAGCCATCTCTCCCAGGGTTGCGGGATCATCGATGGTGGCCGGGACATTGTAATCCTGGTTATCCGCAATTTTCTGGATAGTACCCCTCAAGATTTTTCCAGAACGCGTCTTGGGAAGGCGCTTGACGACCGTTGCTTTTTTGAAGGCAGCCACGGGCCCGATACGTTCCCGAACCATCTGAACCACTTCCCGAACGATGTCGTCATGACTTCGTTCGACTCCGGCATTCAGCACCAGAAAACCGATGGGGATCTGGCCCTTCAGGTCGTCCGCCACTCCCAAGACTGCGCATTCTGCAACATCCGGGTGATCGGATAGAACCTCTTCCATGGCGCCCGTGGAAAGACGGTGCCCTGCGACATTGATGATATCATCCGTCCGGGACATGACGTATATGTATCCGTCATCATCGATATACCCCGCATCAGCTGTCTTGTAATACCCTGGATACTCTTCCAGATAGGACGCTACGAAGCGCTTATCGTTCTGCCAAAGCGTTGGAAGAGTTCCCGGAGGCAAAGGCAGTTTGACCGACAATGCGCCGATCTTCCCGGGAGTCATCTGGTTGCACGATTCGTCCAAGGCTTGCACATCCCAGCCTGGAACTCCCTTGGTGGGAGATCCATATTTGACTGGGAAATGGTGCAGCCCCATGCAGTTGGCTGCAATAGCCCAACCAGTTTCCGTTTGCCACCAGTGGTCGATAACCGGTACCTTCAGATTTTTTTCAGACCATTGAATGGTATCCGGATCCGAGCGCTCTCCTGCAAGGAAAAGAATCTTGAAGCAGGATATATCATAGCCTTTAATGAGAAGTCCTTTGGGATCCTCTCGCTTGATGGCACGATAGGCGGTCGGTGCAGTAAACATGCATTTGACTCGATGCTGTGAAATGACCCGCCAGAACACGCCGGCATCCGGAGTCCCGACAGGTTTTCCTTCAAAAAAGACAGAGGTACACCCCTTGAACAGCGGAGCATAAACAATGTAGGAGTGACCGACGACCCAGCCAACATCCGATGCCGCCCACCAGACATCATCTTCATCAATGTCGTAAATCGCCTTCATGGTCCATTTCAAGGCAACGGCATGCCCCCCGTTGTCTCTAACGATGCCCTTGGGTTGCCCCGTGGTGCCGGAGGTGTAAAGGATGTAAAGAGGATCAGTTGCGGCCACTGGAATACAGTCAACGGGCCGGGCATCAGCCATGGCCACAGCCCAGTCGATATCACGTCCGGTTGTCAGCACAGCAGTTTCCTGAGGACGCTGAAAAATGATGCATTTTTCAGGTTTCACAGCGGAAAGTGCGATGGCTTCGTCCAAAAGCGGTTTGTATTTGATAATCCGCGTTACCTCAATGCCACACGAAGCGGACACGATGACCTTAGGGGCCGCATCGTTGATGCGTGTTGCGAGTTCCTTGGATGCAAAACCTCCGAAGACTACGGAATGAATAGCGCCGATACGGGCGCAGGCAAGCATGGCAACAGCCGCCTCGGGAATCATGGGCATGTAAATGATGACACGATCACCCTTAACCACTCCCAGTTCGACCAAAACACCGGCGAATTTCGCCACCTCATCCCTCAGTTCCCTGTAGGTATATCTTTTTATGGTTTGGGTAACCGGGCTGTCGTAAATCAACGCGACCTTGTTTCCCCGCCCCCTGTCGATGTGAACATCCAAAGCGTTATAACATGTATTCAACTCTCCACCCGTAAACCACCGATACATGGGTTTTTTGGAGTCATCCAACACCTTGTCATATTTCTTGAACCAATGGATGTCCTCTGCCGCGTTACCCCAGAACTTCTCAGGGTTTTGAATGGATTGTCGATACGCTTCATCGTACAGGTTGGTCATACCTCAGTCTCCCTTTGCTGAATTGCGTGAACTGCTGTTTTTACTGTCACATACCGGGACGATTTTCTTTGAAAATCGGGGAATTTTCTCGCTGGCGAGATGGCAGCGAAAAAAAACCAAGCGCTCAGTATCTAATTAAACATGCAAGAAATAATTACCTTCTCAGCACTGTCATTCGCTGAAAAGTTCATATACTCCTTACTACTCTTCCTATCCTTATTTTAAATTTGAACGAACGCTCGATCATAATTATGGATCACACTTTAACTAAAAACCGTATTATTTGTCAAACTATTTTTTTGAATGGGGTTCATAAAAGCTTTGAGCCTTTATATGTGATACGGCACACGCCTCAAAGACGTCACTTCAAGCTTTTCGTAATTTCATAGAAGGACGCTACCTTGGGTTTTATTTTTGTAAAAACACAAAATCGCGCGAGGGCCTGATCGACGGGAATCCGCGCGACTGAACACGATTCAGCGTGTGTCTACAAAATCGGGGGGGAGCAGGACAGTTTTTCCAGCTCAATGACCTGCTTTGGAGGAGTGATCTTTTACAATTGAAGCAAGTTGATAGTTGAGGCCTGCAATTCGTTGCACATGAGCACACGGAAATTTAAATTGAAAAATTCTGTGATCTGAAGCACATCCAGCGCGTCTTGGATCTGGTGCCAGGCTTGCCGCAGACAAGCTCGGCAACGCGTTCGATCAGGAGTGCCAGAACACAGATTTTGAAGTGGGCCTCGATGCGCCGAGATACCCAGTGACACATGGGCATCATCTTGATCTGAGTCCGTTTGAGGGAGCGGAAGCAGCACTCAATGATCATCAGGCTCTTGTAGCTGCAGGCAGCCTCTTCCAGGCTGATGGTGTCGTCGTTGATCTCGAGGACCCACTTGTCGTCAAACGTTGCCGCTTCCCGTATTTTGGTTCGATCGATTACGAAACGGTGGGAGGGCATGAGTTCGACGGCCCATTGGGCGGATGCCGATGCATCCTTGTGGGATGCAAGTTCCTTCTCCAGGATGTCGACGGTCATTTCCCAGCAGGACCCAGCTGCACACGGGGATGCCCTCGCGGGTCACCGCCAGGGCGACCACCACCCAGGGGCTCCAGGTACCCTCCTTGGAGTGGCCGAACTTGCGCAATACGGTATTGGCGTGCCGGCCGGCGTCGTCCTCCCGGTCCATATGGAAAGAGGCGGTGGTCGTATCCTAATAGAAGATCAGGTCGACCTCCAGATTGAAAAGATCGGCAACCTGAAAGAAGATGGTTTCCTCGATCTTGTCGATGTGATCGTAAAGTCGGGAAAACCGGTCTCAGGCGAAGGAGGAACACTCAAAAATATGGATGCCGGCGAAATGTTCTTTCGCCGGCATCCGTGGTAAAATTATTGCCGTATCAGAGACGGTTAGTTCATCTGTATTGTCATGTTCAGTAGCACACCTCACTGGGATACGGCAGGGGAGCATTTGACCCCTTTGCTACTTTCGAGCGCTGGCAAGACCGAGGGATTTCAGGGCCTCTTCCATCTCACCGAGAATCGTCGGATCATCAATCGTCGCTGGAACTTTGTACTCCTGGTTGTCGGCAATCTTCTGAATGGTACCCCTCAAAATCTTGCCAGAACGGGTTTTGGGCAATCGTTTGACCACTGTGGCGGTTTTGAAGGCGGCCACGGGTCCGATACGATCCCGCACCATCTGAACCACCTCTTTGACGATGTCATCATGGGATTTTGACACACCAGCCTTTAGGACCAGAAATCCTACCGGCACCTGACCCTTGAGGTTGTCTTCCACGCCCAAAACTGCACATTCAGCCACATCCGGGTGGTCGGATAGAACCTCTTCCATGGCGCCGGTGGAGAGCCGATGACCCGCGACATTGATGATGTCGTCGGTCCGGGACATTACGTAAACATAGCCATCCTCGTCGATATACCCGGCATCAGCGGTTTTATAATACCCTGGAAATTCATCCAGATAGGACTCCTTGTAACGGGCGTCGTTCTGATACAAGGTCGGAAGGGCACCCGGCGGCAAAGGAAGCTGAACGACCAACGCTCCGATCTCTCCAGGACCGACCTGTTTGCAATTGGGGTCGACAACCTGAACATTCCATCCCGGCACCGCCTTTGTCGGCGAGCCGTATTTCACTGGAAACCGGTGCAAGCCCATGCAGTTGGCGCAAATGGCCCAGCCGGTTTCAGTTTGCCACCAGTGGTCGATGACCGGCACCTTGAGGTTGTCCTCGGACCATTTGATGGTATCCGGATCCGAACGTTCGCCCGCCAAAAAGAGGATCTTGAAATCGGAAAGATCATACTTTTTGATCAGTTCTCCTTTGGGATCATCCCGCTTGATAGCCCGAAATGCCGTCGGTGCGGTAAAGAGCGACTTGACGCCGTGTTCCGAGATAACGCGCCAAAAGACACCGGCATCCGGAGTACCAACCGGTTTTCCCTCGAACAGAATGGTCGTACACCCTTTGAACAAGGGGCCGTAAACGATGTAGGAATGGCCAACAACCCATCCAACGTCCGAGGCAGCCCAGTAAACGTCACCTGCATCCACGTCATAAATGTTTTTCATGGTCCACTTCAGGGCAACTACATGGCCGCCGTTATCGCGGACAACGCCTTTGGGCTGCCCGGTGGTTCCCGAAGTATAAAGAATGTACAAAGGATCTGTCGCGGCCACGGGGAGGCAGTCTGCCGGCTTGGCGTCCGCCATTACCGCATTCCAGTCCAGATCTCTTCCATCGATCAGAGAAGCTGATTCCATGGGGCGTTGGAATATGATACATTTATCAGGTTTATGGGTAGAGATGTTGATGGCTTCGTCCAGGAGGGGTTTATATTTGATGACCCGCTGAACTTCGATGCCACATGAGGCTGAAATCATGACCTTAGGCTTGGCATCCTGGATTCGAGTGGCGAGTTCCTTGGACGCAAAGCCCCCGAACACCACGGAATGAACCGCGCCGATGCGAGCACAGGCCAGCATGGCAATAGCGGCCTCGGGAATCATCGGCATATAGATGATGACACGGTCACCTTTTTGAACGCCCTGAGCCGCCAGAGCGCCCGCAAACGTCGCCACCTCGTCCCGAAGCTGGCGGTAAGTGTATTTCTTGATAGTGCTCGTCACGGGACTGTCATAGATCAATGCCAGTTGATCCCCCCGTCCATTGTCGATATGAAAATCCAGTGCGTTGTAACAGGTATTGATTTCTCCACCGACGAACCATCGGTAAAACGGTTTATTGGAGTCGTCCAGGACCTTATCCCACTTTTTGTACCAGTGACAGTCTTCTGCGGCTTTCCCCCAAAAACCCTCCGGATCCTTCAATGATTTCTGGTAGGCCTCATCGTATAAATTGGTCATGTTTTCCACTCCTCATCTTGAACGGTTACTTTGAACTCTCTGAACAAAAACACTTTTTGGGCGGATCTTCTCGACACCTCGAACGAGCGCGACGACAACATAAATGATCTTGTTGAGACATTCGACACGATTCAATTGGGTTTAATTGAAAACATTCTATAATAGAAAATTATTCTATATGTCAAGCCAAATAAAATGAACGTCATATAGTGATTGAATACAAACTCTTTTCCAGGACATATCTCTTATATTAACCGCATTTTACCAAATCCATTCCCATTATTTAATATCTTCTCCAACAGCAAAAAGGGTTTGGCACGAAAATAATCAAATTTTTGGGCGCAGGAAGACATTCTGTTCAAGATACCGATTGGTGCAGTTCGATACGTTTCGGATGAGACCTCTTGCCCTCAGAACCCCAGAGATTCATTGACAAGAATAACCGACACATCGGTCATCAAGGGTTTTCGGTGAAGAATGGTCGTAATACGGCAAATCCGCTGGGGCGAGTGGCAGTCGGTGCATCGCCCGGTTTCAGCACAAGGGGTCGGTTTATCGAGGCTCCTCGCCCGCATGGGGGCTGCAACTTCGCGAATCCTTGCCAGCGCAGCATCAAGGGTTGGGGTCACTTTGTTGACTCCGGCAATTATCACGACCTTTGGGCACCCGAAGGTCATCGCATTATTTCGATTTCCCACCCCGTCAACGTTGACGATTTCCCCGGTAGCCGAGACCGCATTGGCACTACAGAAAAAGCAATCGCAACGCCCCTGCTTGAGGCGAATTTCGCGATCGGTCATGTGCTCTGGCGGGGCCCAATGGTCATAAACGGTTTTTCCTAAAGCCGCAATAGCCCTGGGCAGCTCCAGCGTTCGGATGGTGGCGGACCCGCCAAACCCAAAGGTTTGATATTCGACCGTCAGATCTAGGGCCAGTTGTCGGGCTGCCATTGTCGAAACTGTCCAGTGGGCGTCAAACCCGTTTTTCTTGAGATGGTGGGCGCACCGTTCGCCGGCTTTCTCATTGAGCCAGTTCCGGTAACGGTTTTCCGCTGTCAATCTGACGTTCACTTCTCTATCTCCTTATATTTTTTCATGATATTGATATGTTCGTTGTGAAACGCGATCACTCCGCGCCGATGGACCATGCCGACAATGATGCCGTAATCATCATCACTTACTACCGGAAGACTGTCGATGTTCTTTACAGTGAATTTCTGGAGAACGGAATTCAGATCATCCGGCGGGAACGTCATGAGGATTCAGGAACGGTCCGAGAGTTTCAGAGTGGTTGCCAGAAACGAACCAAAACCCGCATCGATCCAAGCGATTGGGCCTTCGCAACCCCCGGACCCGCCGGTGGTCAAAGTAATGGCAGAAACAACGGTTTTGATCACGGGAACACGGCTCCGGATAAACCGCTTTTGTTGTGGTAAGCGTCGATGGCAGCATCGGTTCCGTGCACCTCGGCCTCAGAAGCGAAGGTATACACCAGCCAACCACTCAAAATGCCTCCGAAAGCAGGGAGAAAAAGCAGCAAACACCGGTTGAAAGGACGATCGGTGAACAGAAAAAGATGATCCTCCGCGGCAGGTTGGGGTGGACGATACCGGTGATCATATCCATAAAATAATGGACGCCCACATGGCAGAGATAGTGAAAGGTGATAGCGCCCAAACCAGTGATGATGCCGATTACCACAAAATAAAAAGTCCACTTATCGGCATGGGTGAATTTGTCGGAATGTTGAGTTAGTCCTGGGTATCCCATGTCAGGTGTTCGGTTGCCAATGGCCCGGCGGCAGGATTTTTCTAATCTGCCAGATCCTTCACCGCCCGGTAAATGGCATCGAACAGGGCCTCGATATTTTCTTCGTCCAAGGAAGAAAAAGCGATCCTCAGGTCATGCTTTCCGGTGGCGATGGTTCCCACCCGATAACGGTCAAGCAAGTGAACGCGAAGCGCTTCAGCCTCGACGGTTTTAAGACGTACACACATGAAATATCCCGAGTTGAACGGATAGACTTCCCAGGCATCGCTGTATTTACTCTCAGCCAGAATGTGCTTTACCTGATTTGCCCGTCGTTTTAAAACCTCGACCTTTGCATCCCGCTCCTCCCGGAACCTGGGGGAAGACAGTGCCTTCAGAACCAACCGCTGACCAATGTGGCTGGCACTCGAAATCGAACCGCGGACACACCCTGCGGTCTTTTTTTCCAGCGCCTCGTAAAATGGCCCTGCTGCCCCCTTTATCACTTTTGTACCGTATGTGATGAATCCGACCCGAAGGCCCCAGACAAACATTTCTTTGGTGGCGCCATCGAGTTTTACCGCCAGCAGGCGAGCATGCCTTTCAGAGAGTCTCGCAAACAGTGACTCCTTTATGGGCTCTTCTTCGTACCGAAGTCCGAAATAGGCGTCGTCAGTGACGGCGATGATGTTGGTGCCTCCTTCGGCAATGTTGGTGAGGATATCGACGATAGCGTCCGCCTCCATCGCATTGATGGTATACCCCGTTGGGTTGTTGGGGAAGTTCAGAAAAACCACAACCTTATAGTTGTTCTCGGCCTCTTCGCGAACACGCGCTTCAAATCCCTTGAGATTAAATCCGCCGCCGTTGCCGAACATTGGGTAATTGCAGATAATGGCGTCCCGCCGGACCGCCATGATAAGATGGTTGTTTCCCCACATCTTGTCGGGAAAAATGACGACATCATCCGGATCGAGGAACATGTCAGCGAAAATGCTGATGCCGTGAGTGATGCCGTTGGTCACCACAGGCAGGCTGATGGTTTTCCCCACCAAAGAAGGGTTTTTTTCGTACATAGCCTCTTTCCAGCGTCGACGTAGTTCGGGGAGGCCGAAGGAAGGTGCATAGGTCAGAGCGTCACGGGCCTCGATCTTCTCACGATTGACATATTCCATGACCGAGGGCAGATACATGGTATCGAGGTGCTCGGTGGCGATGCCGATGGTGGCGTTGAAACGCGGATCGGCTTTCTCCTTGGCCTCGGCACTCTGCGTCAAAATTCCCTTCGGGAAAAAAAGCCGCCGCCCGGTTTTGGACAGCATCTCCATCAGATTGGAATTGCCGTGTTTGATGGTTGCATTCAGTTCTTGTGCGATGGGATTCACGCTCATATAGCCTGTTCCTCCATAATCATAATCAAGGATTGCTGCGTCACTTCATGATTTTCGTTTCGGCACCATCCGTCTCCGTTGGGCGTTCCGCTACGTCATCCTCAAACGGATGGCTGGGGGAGCCTATGGAATATCGAAAAGAGAGGCGCCGAAAACCATTACGGGCCAGGAATACTTCGACAAACAAGCGTTTTGTTTAACGGTTAAGGAGAAAAAGATCAAGAATAAAAAACGAATCGGCAGGGATAGAATCCCCGCCCTATTTTCGGGCGGGGTATGGAGGGCGGTATGAAGGCGATGTCTATTTTCCGCGACGGGCGCGTTTGGAGGCCTTCAACGGGTTCACCTTTGCCTGGGCAGACACCTCTCCGACCTTGACGTGTGTTGCCATATTGCAGATGCCATTCTTCCACTTCAGCGCCGGTTCCGGGAAGGCACTGCAGTACCAACCGGTCTCGATCTCAATAATACGGGAACAGCCCTTGCATGCCTCAACGGCTTCCACGCAGGCGCCTCCGTTGTAGGAGCATCCTTTTTCAGTCATGAAGGGGCAATCATATCCTTTTCTTACAGTGGTGCAAATCATCTCTCTAATTCTCCTTATGGACTTGAACTTCGAAAGAGCCCGAAGCTCTGGACATCAGGCTTTTCTTTCGTAATTTGGTAATTTAAATCCTTTTAAAAATTTTGTCAATTAAAAATATCAGCTCTTGGTCACACCATTGGCCATCAGGGATTCGATTTCATCCACTTCGACGGGGATGTCGCTCATCAAGTCGATCGGTCCTTTCTCAGTGATGAGAATGTCGTTTTCGATGCGAACACCGATGCCCTCCTCCCGGATATAAATTCCCGGCTCGCAGGTCAACACCATGCCAGGCTCGAAGGCTCTGAAAGCATCCCCGTAGTCATGAACGTCCAGTCCGAGATGATGGGAAGTGCCGTGCATAAAATAGGCGCGGTAAAGGGGAGCGTTTTCATCTTGGTCCTTGACATTGGCGGCATCCAGAAGACCGAGGTCGATCAGTTCTTTTTCCATGAGAGCTCCGACGGCCTTGTGATAAGTTTTCAGCGTATTGCCGGGCAACAGCATTTGAATCGCCGACCGCTGAACCCGAAGTACCGCCTCATACACAGCTCGCTGCCTGGGGGTAAAACGTCCGTTCACCGGAACGGTCCGCGTGAGGTCCGCGGCATAGTTGGCATATTCGGCTCCGAAATCCATCAGCACCAAGTCGCCGTCTTCGCACAACCGGTCGTTTTTGACGTAATGCAAAATGCAAGCATTTTTGCCCGATGCGACGATGGGTTCGTAGGCCGGACCCCGAGATCGATTTTTCATGAACTCATGATAGATTTCCGCCTCTATCTCGAACTCCAACACCCCCGGCCGGATAAATCCTAGCACGCGTCTGAAAGCCGCCCCCGTAATGTTGCAGGCCTTTTGGATCAAGGCCGTCTCGATGGGTGACTTTACCGCTCTCAGTCGATGCATGATGGGTGCGGACCGCTCATAGCGGTGAAGAGGATAGGCCGCTTTGCACCATTTCAGAAAGCGACTGTCCCGGGTCTCAACCGACACATCGGCCCGGGGGTGCTCATTGGTGTTAAGGTAGATACGTTCCGAGGACAGCGCAAGATCTCGGAATATCGCCTCAAACTGGGATACCCAGTAGACCGTCTGGATACCCGAAATCTCACGGGCGGCTTCAGGTGTGTGCTTCTGACCCTCCCAGAGCGTGATCTGTTCATTGGTTTCCCGGATGAACAGGATCTCCCGATGCTTTTCTTCAGGAGCATCCGGGCTGATCACCAGGATAGACGCCTCCTGATCGATACCGGTAAGGTAAAAGATGTCGGTGTGCTGGACAAAGCGTCGAATCCCGTCGGCACTTTTGGGCGGCACATCGTTGGAATTGAAAACCGCAACGGACCGGGGTTTCAGCGCTTCCGCGAAAGCAGCTCGATTTTGAATAAAAAGGTTGCTGTCGATGGGTAGATATCGCATGTCTCATTGTCCTGTCGCCAACGTTCTCTACACAATGGGATCCTGAATCCGGGTGTCAAAAACCCGGCAGCTCTTACGTTCTGAGCGTGGAAGCGTCCCGTACCCGACAATTTCCACCGACGGCGTCACCAGCACCTTTTTCTTGATCCGATGCTGCACTTCGACGGCAAGATCCTCAGAACGGCGGTCGTGAACGCCGTCCGCCCGCTCCACAATGAGATGCATCACCCCACGCTCGGAGGCATCCCGGGAAAGATGGATTTGGTATTCGGACCCCAGTCCTGAAATTTCGGAAATAATGGCGTCAATGGTAGAGGGGTAAATGTTGACAGCCCTGAAGATAAACATGTCGTCAGTCCGGCCCGAAATGCGTGAGTGCCGAGGCATTATCGATCCGCACGTACACGGTCCAGGAATGATCCGGGTGATGTCGTGGGTTCGGTATCGTATCAGAGGAACGGCCTCTTTGCAGAGGGTCGTCACCACCATCTCCCCCCATTCCCCGTCGGAAACCGGTGTCAGCGTGTGGGGATCGACGATCTCCAGGATGTAATAATCCGCCCAGTAATGGATGCAATCGTGATCCGAGCATTCGATACCTGTCCCCGGACCATAAAGCTCCGTTAGCCCGGTGATGTCGAAAAGCTCGGCTCCGTTAAAAAGTTCGGAAATCTTCTTACGCATGGAAATCGACGACCTTTCGGAACCATAGATCACCTTCTTGAGGTTAATCTTCCGAGCCAAGCCCCGACGCTTTGTCTCTTCCGCCATCAAAAGCCCCATGGATGCCGTGCAGCAGAGCACGGTGCTCTGCATGTCCACAAGGAACTGGCACTGTAGATCCACATTACCAGGCCCCACAGGCAACGCCATGGCCCCCAATTTTTCGCAAGCCAGTTGGAATCCGACACCGGCGGTCCACACGCCGTAGCCGACGGCAATCTGTACGCGGTCTTCAGGGGTGACCCCGGCCATCTCGTAGGCCCGGGCAAAAAAATGGATCCAGTCGTCTACATCCTTTTGGGTATAACAGAGGTTTTTACGCCTACCGGTAGTACCGCTGCTCGAATGGATCCGGACGATTTTTTCGAAAGGCACGGAGCGCAGGGGAAAAGGATAGCCGTCCTTGAGGTCCTCCGCATCAGTAAATGGCAGTTTTCGAATATCCGCAAGCGATTGGATATCCGGCGGCGCCACTCCTGCAGCGGCAAGTTTGGCCCTATAGATCGGCGATCCCGAGTAGGCGTGGGCCACGGTCCATTTCAAACCCGCCAACTGGTGGGATAGAAGCTCCGCTTCAGTATTGAATTTGGGCATAAAGCGTTGTCTCGGCATGGTGTCTCCCGTTTCGAGGGGTCGAAAAAAACGTCGTTGTTCTATGGCATTGAAGGTGAAAAACGTCAAGGGTGTTCCGGACGGAACTCCCCGCTGTAAGGCTTCCTCTGGATTACCTGCCTCAGAAACCGGCCAGTATGGGAAGTTTCTGCCCGCGCCACCGCCTCCGGTGTTCCGCAGGAAACGATCCAGCCGCCCTCGTCTCCACCTTCGGGCCCCAGATCGATGACATAGTCAGCGGTCTTGATGACGTCCAGATGGTGCTCGATGACGATCACCGTATTGCCCATGTCCACCAGTCGATTCAGAACGTCAAGCAGCTTGCGGATATCGTCCATATGGAGGCCCGTGGTCGGCTCATCGAGAAAATAGACGGTTTTCCCCGTCGCACGGCGACTGAGTTCCCTTGCCAGCTTCACCCGCTGGGCTTCGCCGCCGGACAGGGTGGTGGCTTGTTGTCCGATCTGAATGTATCCAAGCCCCACCTCTGAAAGGGTTTGCAGTTTGTTACGAATAGCCGGAATCCTTCGAAAAAATTCCAGAGCCTGATCGACGGTCATGTTGAGAATTTCCGAGACAGTCTTCCCTTTGTAACGGATCTCGAGAGTCTCGCGGTTATACCGCTTTCCCCGACAGACATCACAGATCACGTAAACGTCCGGCAAAAAATGCATCTCAATCTTAATGATCCCGTCCCCTTGACAAGACTCGCACCGGCCGCCCTTGACGTTGAAGCTGAACCGGCCGGGTTTGTAACCTCGCATCCGAGCCTCAGGAGTCTCGGCAAACACCTCACGGATGTGGGTGAACACCCCGGTATAGGTTCCTGGATTGGAACGGGGCGTTCGGCCGATGGGCGACTGGTCGATATGAATCACCCTATCGATATATTCGATCCCAAAAACCGCATTAAATGCCCCCGCACGAATGCGGTTTCGATGGAGCCTCTGGACGAGCACCCGGTAAAGCGTATCCAGAACCAGGGTTGATTTTCCAGATCCGGAAACGCCCGTGACACAGATGAAGCACCCCAAGGGAAAGGCTGCATCGATGTTTTTGAGATTATGGGCTGTAGCCCCTTTCAGGACAATTTGCCGTCCGTCGACAGCCCGGCGAGTCGTTGGCACTTCGATGCGCTTCTTTCCGGACAGATATTGACCCGTTAGGGAGCTCTCCGCCTTAAGCAACCGGTCGGGATGACCCGAAAAGACGACCTCGCCACCCCGGACTCCGGCTCCCGGCCCCATATCCACCACGTAATCGGCAGCCCGGATCGTCTCTTCGTCATGTTCCACCACCAGCACCGTATTTCCTAAATCCCGCATCTGAAGGAGGGTGGTCAGGAGCCGCCGGTTATCCCGCTGGTGAAGACCGATACTGGGCTCATCCAATACATAGAGAACTCCTGTGAGCTTGGATCCGATCTGGGTAGCCAGACGGATACGCTGAGATTCCCCCCCGGACAAACTGCTCGCAGACCGTTCCAGAGTCAGATAACCCAGCCCGACATTCCTAAGAAATCCGAGTCGATCCCCGATCTCCTTCAAAATCTTCTGAGAAATGACCGCATCTTTCTCCGAAAGTTCCTGTACCAAGCCCGCAAAATAGTCATGGGCCTGGCTTATGGTAAGACGGCTGACTTCAGCGATGTTACGGTCACCGATCCTGACGGCCAATGATACAGGGTTCAACTTGTCTCCCCGGCAAACCTCGCAGGGCTTGACGTTCATGTATTGTTCAATCTCATCCCTTGACTGCTGAGAGTCGGTTTCGGTATATCGGCGGGCTAATTTGGGAATAATCCCCTCAAAGCGTTTTCGGTAAACGACTCGCCGATTTTTCCGTTCGAAAAAAAAGGGAATCTCCGTTTCACCGGACCCCTGCATCAAGACTGTTTTAAAGGATTCCGGGAGGTCTTTGTAAGGGGTGTAAATATCGACACCGTAGTGTCTTGTCAGAGCTTCCAGAAAATCCATGAATTGCACCGAATTTCGATGGGCCCATATCTTCACCGCGCCTTCCCGCAGATTGAGATCAGGATTGGGTACAATCAACTCCGGATCCAATTCACTGGCCACTCCTAAACCGTCGCATCTGGGACAGGCACCCTGCGGCGAGTTGAACGAAAAGCTGGCGGGAGTGAGTTCGGGAAAGCTGATGTTGCAGTTAATACAGGCCGTATGTTCGCTGAAGAGGATGGTCTCACCCCCAATGACATCGATGGTCACCCGTCCGTCAGATTGAGCCATGGCCAGTTCCAGGGAGTCGGCCAGCCGATTACGAATGCCGGGCTTGATTACCAGGCGATCGATAACGATATCAATAGTGTGTTTTCGATTCTTGCCCAATTCGCCCGAGGCCTCGATATCCATGACTTCGCCGTCAATCCGGACCTTGGAAAAACCCTGCTTTTGAAGTTGCCTTAGACGATTTTCGTGACGCCCTTTCTGATGAGACACCAGTGGCGCGAGGATAATGATACGAGTCTGCTCCGGAAGGGTCGTCACTTGTTCGACGATCTGGTCCAGGGATTGGGCCGAAACTGGGCGGCCACATCGATGGCAGTAACACCGTCCAATCCTCGCGAAAAGCAGTCTGAAGTAGTCGTGGATCTCGGTAACGGTCCCCACGGTCGATCGGGGGTTATGGCCGGGGGCCTTTTGTTGGATGGCAATGGCAGGAGAGAGACCTTCTATCAGATCCACCTCAGGTTTATCCATGCGCTCCAGAAACTGTCTGGCATACGTCGACAGGGACTCCACATACCGGCGCTGTCCCTCTGCGTAAAGGGTGTCGAAAGCCAGTGTGGATTTTCCCGAACCAGATAATCCGGTCACCACCACCAATTTGTATCGAGGGATTTCCAAATCGATATTTTTAAGATTGTGATGTCTTGCCCCCTGAATGATGATTTTATCCGATGCCATGAGATGGTCCGTTTTTTAAAAAACTGATGTGAAGTGATGGGGAGGCAACCGTTAACGTCTTTACAAAAAGTATTTTATCCCTCCTGTCATGCTTTTTCAAACAAATTATTCCAGTTCCAAATGCAGCAATTCATTTCCCAAACGCTGATATTCAATGAAAACAAAAGATAATAAAAGAAATAGTAAAATTGTGTTTTAATGGCATCTTTGCTATTTTCAAAAATTCTTCGCCGATGCCCTTAAAATACTTGGAGATAAATCGGGCGGTAAAAAAGAGTGTATTTAAGGTAAGTTGTAAATTAAAAAACATATTTATATAATTTATTCATATTGTTAATACATAAATCTTCTGTATTCTGAAATTTTGATACAATCCGATTCATTCGATTTGACGCTCTTGGAGAAATCGCATATTAGAGGGTTCCATGTTGTTCGATATATCAGACCGTCCTCCGGTATTTGGGCCATAATTGGCCCAAACGTGCATCCACGACGAATACAACGAATAATTAAAGGGTTTACATCGGTTGCGTAAGCAATAAGGAAGCATAGTGTCCAATGGAAGATATCTGGAAAAACGTTAAGGCTGTTGTCAAAAAGGAGATTCCCGTCCACAGCTTTCGAATGTGGATCGAACCTATCGAATTCGTTAAAGCCGACAGCAACACGATCGTGCTCTCCTGCCCTAATTTTTTTGCCAAAAAAAGAGTCATGGATCACTATGGCGCCATGATCGAAGCACTTTTCAAGAAAGGCACGGGCGCCAACTGCTCCATCAGCATCGAAATTGCTTCCCGACAGAACGTGGCCCGGCGAAGATCCGATGTCAATGAACTGAGGGTCGAGCCCCAACTGGAGTTGCCGTCCATGCCGCCACCGCCTTCCAGCGGTCGTCTCCTCAGGAAAAACTTTACTTTCGACCGTTTCGTTGTGGGGAGCAACAGCAATTTTGCCTATTCAGCAGCGCTTTCTCTGGCCTCCCGACAGGGAATCAACCACAATTCCCTGTTCCTCATGTCTCAAACGGGCCTGGGAAAAAGTCACCTGTCCCAGGCCATCGGGCACCATATTCTCTCTCACTTTCCAACAGAAAACGTTTATTACATAACAGCCGAGGATTTCACCAATGAGATGATCCGGGCTTTTCGCAACGACGCCATCGAGCAGTTCAAGCTCAAATACCGAAACCAGTGCGACGTTCTGCTCCTGGAGGATGTCCATTTTTTGACCGGAAAGGAGCGGACTCAGATGGAGCTCGCTCAAGCACTTGATTATCTCATCGATGCCGACAAAAAAATCATATTCACCAGTTGTCATCTACCTGCCGAAATTCCAAACATGAGCGAGCAACTCAAATCTCGTCTGGCGAGAAGCCTCATCTCCCACATCGAAATCCCTGATTTTCAGACCCGGATCAAGATCCTCAAAAAAAAGATGGTCGAGCATGGGTGCATGCTGCCACCGTCGGTCACAGAATATCTTGCTGGAGAGTTATCTGAAAACGTCCGGCAACTCGAAAGCGGCCTCATCGGCGTAACCGCTAAGGCATCACTTCTCGGAGAACCCATCGATCTGAGGCTTGCGGAGAGTGTGATTCGGAATATTGCACAAAAAAAACGGGCTATTACCGTTGACTATATCAAGATACTGGTTTGCAAACAGTTCAAGATCACAGTGGAAGACATTGTCTCACCGTCGAGAAAGCGGGCCATCGTCCGGCCTCGCCAAGTAGCCATCTATCTTGCGAGAAAATATACCGACCAACCCCTTCAGGCCATCGGAAAAAGCTTCAACCGATACCACGGAACGGCTGTTCATTCCATTGCCGCTGTCGAAAAAGGAATTCGCTCGGACGGCTCCTTGAGGAAGCAGCTGGAATTTCTTTGCGAGCGTATTGAATCCCATTAGAGGGCAAAAAGTTGGTGTATAGGTGAACACGGAGTGACAAATTCTTTTTAAAATAGACGAAATGGTCAGGAAAACATCAAAGATAGACATCAATGCCGGCCTGACGGCCGGCTTCAATATATTAACCATATGAAATTATTGGATTTTTATAAACATCATATCGGTTGATATTAAATCCTCTAGCAACTCCAATTGATCATTCTGCTCTCGTTCGATGGCACAACGAATATTCAGGGAACACATCTTTCTGCAGATCGGATCTCCCAAATTGAATTCACCGAAACACCCTAGATGATCATTTAACGAAACCTTTTTACGACCCTGCTTCATAGTTTTTCCTTTAACTCCAATAATGACATCAGTTCACGGTGAATGCAGCCGTTGGTGGCCAAAATTTCACGATCGTCAACACCGTATTTTTTCCCCTTAAAATCGGTTACCCTTCCACCGGCTTCCGCGACGATCAGCATCCCGGCGGCGGTATCCCACGGTTTTAAATTTTCTTCCCAGAAACCGTCAAAACGGCCACACGCGACAAAACAGAGATCCAAAGCTGCGGCTCCCAGACGCCTAACACCTCGTGAAGCCATCAGACAGGATTTGAAACGTCCGACAACGGATTCCAGAATGTCACCAAAATTGTATGGAAAGCCCGTTACCAAGAGACTTTCTGAAACTGATCGGCTTTCCGAAACATGAATGGGCCACCCATTCAACAGTGCCCCCTGACCTCGGACAGCGGTATACAGCTCCCCCGATATCGGGTTCAGCACGATCCCTACGCTGACCTCTTTCCGGAAAGAAAAAGCAATGGAAACCGCGAAAATGGGCAATTGATGAGCGAAATTGGTTGTTCCATCCAGGGGATCGATAATCCATTGGTATTCAGGCAGGCCAGGCTCCCTCCCTCTTTCCTCTGCCAGGATGGCATGATCCGGAAAATGCCGACGGATAGTCTGAATGATCTTTTTTTCAGAGCCAATATCCGCTTCTGTAACGAGATCAATAGCCCCTTTTTTACTAATAGCGGAGAGATTTCCCAGGTAGGACCGAAGGACAGCACCGCCCGATTGGGCTGCAGCGATACCGACTCTTCTGATATTTTCAAAATCCATAGGTAAAAAATTATATATTTTATGGCGGATGTCAAGCGATAGATGACAGTTTCCCGATTTCCTCCGCCATTTTTTCCGTTAGGGACACGAGAGTGGTCCGGTCCACAGCGGAAACGGGAAAACCGCCGAAAGTGTGGATCCGGCGATCCAGATCTTCGGTCGAAATCAGGTCGATCTTGTTAAGGACCCGAAGAACCTTGATATGCTGAAGATCGAGATCAGAAAGAATGCGTTCCACGGACCGGACCTGCTCTTGGCATCTCGGGTTGCTGACGTCCACAACATGCAAAAGGAGATCGGCGCTCTGGAGTTCCTCAAGGGTCGCCCGGAAGGCCACCATAAGGTCCTTGGGGAGTTCTCGAATAAATCCCACCGTATCCGTTATGATCACCTCTATGTCCCTGGGAAATCGGAGCCGCCGGCTCGAAGGATCGAGAGTGGCGAAAAGACGGTCTTCAGTCAGGACGTCACTTTGGGTAAGGGTGTTGAGCAGTGTTGATTTTCCAGCATTGGTGTAGCCGATAATGGAGATGATGGGAAGCCCCTTCTTCGTTCGCCGTGCTTTCTGCCGCTCCCGGTGCTTGATCACCTCTCGCAGGGCTTTTTCCAAGTGGTTGATGCGCTGTCGGACCCGCCTGCGGTTGATTTCCAGTTTGGTTTCCCCCGGCCCCCGTCCGCCAATCCCCCCGGTAAGACGGGACATGGCCGTATTCTTGGTCACTAGTCGGGGTAGCAGATACTTCAGCTGAGCCAGTTCCACCTGGAGCTTTCCCTCCCGAGTCTGGGCCCGTTGGGCAAATATATCGAGGATGAGCTGAGTCCGATCGATAACCTTGAGCTCGATCTGGTCCGTAATGGAACGGATCTGGGAGGCGTTGAGCTCCTGATCGAAAATGATGATGGAAATCCCCTTTTGAAGTGCAAGAAGGTTCAGATCCTGAAGCTTGCCTCGGCCGATGAGAAATCGAGGATCAACGGTCTTGCGCTGTTGCAGTACGATTTCCACCACCTCGATTCCACTGGATATTGCCAGTTCTTTCAGTTCTGCCAGCGAGTCTTCTGCGATCTTCCTGGGAGCGGTGGTGACACTCACCAGAACGGCTCGCTCTTCCCCCTTTTCGGCGGTATAGAGGGATCGGATCTGGGCCAGCTCGCTTTCCAAGGCCCGGACGATCTCGGCGAATCCAATGTCGAGACGGTGAGGCGGTAAGGCTTCAAGAATGTGATATGGCGTCTCGGGAGGGCCCTTGGGAAGGATGTAGGCGGCATGAACCATTCGAACACCCCCTTCGGGGGTGAGGGTCACAGCGGCCATCAAGTCGAGCCGCAACAAAGCAAGGTCTGTGAGGTCATCAGCCGTAAGCGGTTCATCCCTGAGGTGGGTATGAACACAACGGAGCCCCTTTAGCCTTCCAGGAAGAGTGCGATAGGCACCGGTTTCAGGAATGACGATCTTGTGGGCATCCCCAACGATCACTGTAACGACCTTACCGGACCGGTCGATGAGGAGGCCGATCTGGCGGTGAATCTCATGGGACAAATGAGCGATATCCCTAGCCAGTTCCGGCGTAACGATAAAACTGTCCGGCACTTTTCGCCGACAAAGGTTTTCCAGGCGACGAATGTGTTCTGCCTTAAGATCTTCCGTATTGCCGTAAAGGGTTCTCATGGCCTCCCGATCATCGCCATTTCTTCGGGCGCGGGATTTTCAAATCGCGTATAGGTTCCCAAAAAGATCAGATGGGCCGAACCAATGGGACCGTTTCGCTGTTTCCCAAGAATGATCTCCGCCTTTCCACGGCTGGGGTTGTTTTCTTCCTTGTTATAAACCTCGTCCCGATAGATAAAGGCCACCACGTCGGCATCCTGTTCGATGCTGCCGCTCTCCCGAAGGTCTGAAAGCATGGGGCGTTTGTCCGAACGCTCCTCAAGTTTTCGGTTGAGCTGCGAAAGCGCGATGACCGGAACATCGAGTTCTTTGGCCAGAGCTTTTAGGGATCGTGAGATTTCGGATATTTCAAGGTCCCGCCGCTCTGATGAATTCCGGCCCTTCATGAGCTGGAGGTAATCGACGATAACCAGACCGAGGTTCTTTTCCATTTTAAGCCGTCGAGACTTGGCCCGTATTTCAATGGCGGAGATATCCGCCGAATCGTCGATGTAGATCGGCGCCTCGGACAAAACCCCCGCAGCTTCGGTCAATGCGTCCCAGTCGTCTCGGCTAAAATAGCCACTGCGAATACGGGATGAATCCACACGGGCCTCTGCGCAGAGAAGCCGCATGGAGAGTTGCTCCTTTGACATTTCAAGAGAGAATATGGCCACAGGCACATTGCTTTCCACGGCGGCGTTCCGGGCGACATTGAGAGCGAAGGCCGTCTTGCCCATGCTGGGTCGAGCTGCCAGGATGATAAGATCCGAAGGTTGAAGGCCCGAGGTAAGATTGTCCAGACGCGTGAAACCGGTCGGCACGCCGGTGATCAATGTCTTGTTGCCCTGGCGCTCTTCAAGGGTATCGATATTCGATTCGATCAGTTTGCTGATGGGATAAAATGAGGGGTTGATCTTGTTTTCAGATATTTCGAAAATCGAACGCTCAGCAAAATTGATGACGTCGTCCACGTCGTCATGAGCTTCGTAGCAACGCCGACTGATTTCGCTGGCCTTCTGAATAAGGCGTCGGAGGCACGCTCTGTCACGGACGATACGAGCGTAGTGTGGGGCGTTAACAGCTGCCGGAGCTGCATCTGTCAACCAAGAGATATAGGTGACACCCCGATGATCCTTGCCGCCGATTTCATCGATCACCCCTTTTTCGGTAAGCCGATTCGAGAGAGTAATCAGATCGACCGGTTCGTTTTTCGTGAACAGATCGACAACGGCCTCGTAAATCTTCTGGTGGGACGCCGAATAAAAATCTTCAGGTGACAGAATCTCGACAATGTCGATGAGCGTCGAATCATCGAGGAGAATGGCGCTCAGAAGGGATTCTTCCGCCTCGATGTTCTGAGGAGGAAGCTTATAGGTCATATCGGCATCCCGCTGCATGGCTTTCAGAACCATAAACATCCTCCTCGTATGAAAAGCATCAAAGCACCTTGTATTATGCCTTGATGCTCGTCTGAATCGATCGGCTCTATTCCTGCTGTTCCTCGGGAACGACTTCTACAGTGATACCAGGTTCAACTCCTTTATAAACCCGGATGGGCACATTGTAGGTGCCAAGGTTCTTGATGGATTCAGGCAAGAGGACCATCTGCTTGCGAATATCAATCCCCTGTCTGGAAAGAGCTTCGACGATGTCCCTCGCCGTGACCGATCCATAAAGTCGATCTTCATCGCTAACCTTGGCGGTGATCGTACAAGCGACACCTTCGAGGCGCTTGGCCATTTCCTCGGCAAAAGCCTTTTCTTTAGCAATCTGAATCTCGAAACGTTTTTTTTCGAACTCCAGACGCTTTCGATTGGCCGGGGTGGATAAAATGGCCTTTTCCTGCGGTAAAAGATAATTTCTCGCGTACCCTTTGGCAACATTGACCTCGCTGCCGATGATACCCAACGTTTCAATGGTTTCTGTCAGAATGACTTTCATATTTAGCCTCCCTTGGGGGTGGATTCACTCTTTTTGAATTTCTAACTTTCGAAAATTTAGCCAGATGTCGAAAAAACCGATACCGATCACCAGGAAAAACGCGATCTGCTGAAGCGCGATAAAACTGTAGACACAGACGCGCAAAAACAGTGGAAGCCGTTTTTTCTCCAGGTAATAGGAGACGATTGCGATTCCGACAAAAAAATAGATCGTCATTAGAATGATCATACCATTGACACCCACCATCCGAGGCATGCCGTTGGTAAAAAGCAGAAGAACACCGCTTCCAATGACGCCCCAGACCAAAAATTCCGGTGCCCGCCACAGATTCAGTCTCCCAAAATCCGGATATGCAAGCCCATACCGAGGGGCAACGACCTTCGCCATGATGAGGGTTATCCATGTGATGAAAAGAACGGAAGAAATCGCCATGGCCGGCAGAATATGCACCAAAAAAAAATGGATCGCATCGAGGGATTCCGAGACTACCTGTATCATCTCCCCGGACATGCCGATGCTCTGATAGAGTGTCATGGTCATCTGGAGGTTCCGGTCCACATAATCCGATACCATCTCACCGGTGCCGATGCCGACGAAGGCGCTGTATACCGCCAGGCATACGCCGCCCGAGGCGATCACAATCCCTCCGGTCAACAATACGGTCTTCTCCAAGGGAATGCGTCGCTCAAACACCTCTCCCAGGACGTATCCCATTACCGTCAGCTCGAAAAAAAAGAGCATCTCGAAGGATGCACCACCCAGATAAAACGCCATGACGGCGCTGGTTACAGCGGGGATGATACCACCGATGCGCCGACCGAGCCGGAGCCGATAAAAAAGGATCAGCAGCGGGATAAGCAGGGAAACGAAAAATCCGAACACCGGTATGTGCGTTGCACTGAAAAAAAACAAACCGACAACGACTATTCCCCTGAGAAGTTCCGTTCCCACACTCGATCTGCCGATTGGCAGCACGTTCAATTTCCTCTCGAATACGGCAGCAGGGGGCTCATCGTGCCCCCTTTACCGGCTCTTTACAGATCGACCGTACCAACGTAGGGCAAAAGAGCGATGGAACGCGCCCGCTTGATCGATTCGGTCAGTTTACGTTGATGGGTAGCGCAAGTGCCCGAAATTCTGCGAGGAATGATCTTTCCACGCTCGGTCGTGAACATTCTGAGCGTTTTCGGTTCCTTGTAATCGATGACAATACTGCTGTCTGCACAAAAACGACAAACTTTGCGGCGATGAAAAATTCGCTTTTTTCGTCGGCCACCCTTGGCGTTTCGTTTACGTTGAAAGGCCATTATTCCTCCTCTGCGGCTTCAGGTTTCTCGGTATCCACGTGGGCAGGTGTCGCCTCGGCGGCATCGGCATCGTCGGCGGACGACGATGCCTCGGCAGCCGACGCTTTGGCCATTTCGGCTTTTATGGCCTCTATGTCGGCTCCTTTTTCGAGCAAAACCGTCATGTATTTCAAAACACGATCATCGATCCGGCAAAATCGCTCCAGTTCGCTGACCAATTCACCACTCCCGCAATAGTCAAGCCGCAAATAATGCCCCCGTAACTTCTTCTTGACCTCATAGGCAAGCTTGCGCGTTCCCCAATCGTCACGCGCTATAAGCATCCCGCCCTGCTGAGAAATGGTCTCTTCCATTTTCTCGAAAAGCGGATCGCGCTTTTCCGAGGACAGGTCAGGTTCAACAATGACCATGGTTTCGTATCGTCTCATAAACCCTCCTTACGGATATAAAGCCCCGACAAAGCGGAGCAAGGATAAAACCTTGCACATCTTCCAAAATAAAACTTGGGTTAATAGCATCGCCAAACCCAAAAAGTCAAGCTTATTTCTCCGGATTCAGATAAGATCGGAATAAAGCCGTTAAAATCCGATCGCTTCTCCTCATCATCCGTTTCCCAGTTCCCTTTATCTATTGAAATCTTTTCCTGAAAACCCACGCCGTTCGTCCCCGCCAAAAAAGATAGGGCCGTCCCCAAAGGACGGCCCTATCTTGGACCGTAAGGGCAAATAACGCTATTTACTTGGCAAACAATCCTGCAATCGCAGCGGCCTGCGGGTGCGCATAGATCAGAATCAGCGCGATGACCAAGGCATAAATACACAAAGACTCGATCATGGCCAAACCGATCAACATGGTAACCGTTACCTTACCGGAAGATTCGGGATTTCTGGCGATGCCCTCGACCGCAGCCTTCAAGCCAAGACCCTGGCCGATACCGCAACCAAAAGCTGCTACCGCAATTCCGAAACCCGCCGCAGTCACACATGCGATAAAAAACTGTAATGCCTGAGCTTCCATCTAACGTACCTCCTTCACCTTAAGTAGATTTGATAAGTATTGCGCTTCTTCCACTATCCCATTAATAGCGAAGTTAAATCCGTATCCGAACGCCACTTACGAGCGCTCTCAGTGTGCGTGCTCCATGGCACCGGTAAAATACATGATCGACAGGAGAAAAAAAACGAATGCCTGTACCAAAGCGACAAAGATGCCCAGGGCCATGATGGGTAGGGGGGCAAAAAAAGCACCTGCTAAAGCGAAAAGAATGCCCAACACCAATTCATGCCCCATCATGTTTCCGAAAAGTCGGAAGGAGAGCGATAGGATTCTGGCGAGATGACCAATGAGCTCTATGGGGAAAATGATGGGAATCATCCACCACACAGGCCCTAAAAAGTGCTTGATATAACCCACACCATGATATTTCAGGCCAATAATGTGGGTAAAGACGACAACCACCAGCGCGCAGGAAAGGGTGGTGTTCAGGCTTGCCGTCGGGGGGAAAAATCCCGGAACAAGTCCGATCAGGTTTCCAATAAAGATATAGATGAAGATGGTTGCGACCAGGGGAAAAAGCCAACGCCCCTCTTCCCCAGTAATATCGACCATAAAGTTCTCGATACCGGCCACGATGATTTCAAAGAAATTTTGCATTTTGTTCGGTACCATGGCGATACCCTTGGCACCCAGAAGGCCCAAGACAACCAGCAGAAGCATCACCACCCATGAATAGATCACGTGGGGATAAGCATGGGCAAAATGGCCCAGACCGACGAACTCGAACAACTTGACGAAGAATAGATAGGGATGTTCCACCTTACACAGCCTCCTTCAACAAAAGGTTTCTAAATTCAAGCAAGGTTGCCAGGGTGATGCTGACAACGACGACCGACAGCCCGATAAAAAGCCCAATGGGATTCACAATGTGCTTGAAAATAAGCACAAAAATGATCAGCCCGCTGATAAGGAAGCGGACATAGTATTTGGCTAAAACCACATGATGTGACGTCAAACTGGTGGGAACGAAGGCCTTTTTGAGTGTTCGGTAAAGGAGGTGAAAATTGACGGTAACGATAAGGCCGCCGCAGATGATCCCGCCGGCAAATGCAGGCGTCGTCCAGAGGAGCCCCACGACACTCGCCAGAAATAACAGTATCCAATTCGTGCGTGTCACAAATTTTAACAGACGCTCTTGGATCTTCAAAACCGTTTACGCTTTCCCATTAGAATTTCCGACTCTTCTTGATAGCCAACCCGATGTTTCGATATCCGGCTGCGATGCCCAATCCTAAGCACACCAAGGTCAGACATGGGTTCGTGCCGAATCGGCCATCAAGATAGACACCGATGCCCAATCCGATGAATATGGATAACGCGACCGATAAACCAATACTGCTGTAATATGCGAGTTCTCTAAGATACCGTACGTTCTTCTTGTCCATTTATGGGAAAAACCCGCCTTTATTTTAAGGTTTGTCGTTTAGCACAGCTCGCTCGTCAAGTCAACGAAAATTCACCCCCACCGGTTGGCAGGTATCGATCTCAGATGATGATGTCAAAAGCATTGAAAACCGGCCCGTCGATACAGGCATGCAGATATTTTCCAGAATCGTCCGACGATTCCACTGCACAGCCCAGACAAGCCCCCAAACCACAGCCCATCATGGTTTCGATAGAAATCTCGCACGGGATTTCGTATTGCCGCGCCATGCGGCTCGTCGCCCTCAGCATGGGAAGCGGTCCACAGGCATAGATTATGTCAGGCCGCCCCGCCAAGATCGCGCGTTCGAGAGGCCCGGTTACAACGTTCCGCTCTCCGGCCGTGCCGTCATCGGTTGTGATGGTAACCGTTTGAACCCCAATAGTAAAAAAACCGTTCATGCAAAGCAGATCGTCTTTGGAACGCCCCCCGATAAATACCACACAGTGAGAAATGTCAACCCCCTTTTTTTTGAGGGTTTCCGTCAAGAAATACATAGGGGCGACGCCGATACCTCCGCACACGATGAAGATGTGTCCAGTTCTTTCGGGAAGGCTGAAATGACGGCCCAAGGGCCCCAAAAGGTTCAATCCATCTCCTGCTTTGAGTGTCGAAAGGTGCGCTGTTCCTGTCCCAACCACCTTGTATAGGATTTCGATTCCCTCGACCGCCTCAGCATCAGACACGATCAGGCGGTGTATGGAAAACGGCCGCCGTAGCAAGGGGTCCATCCGGTCCGCCACCCGGACCATCACAAACTGTCCGGGTTTAGCTCGCCCATAGGCGGGATGGCACGTCATCCCCATCCGATAATATCCGGAGCATTCGATATCGTTCCACAGTACCCGAACATGTTCCTGGTTCATTTCCTACCCCTCTCCACCGCCTATTGAATCCGATTGGAATCGTTTTGTTGAATCGGATACAAGCTCTCCCACGAAACGGCCCACCGCCACCCTGCTCCTGATCCGGATAGGGATATGTCGACGATCGGCGGACACCCATAACTCAATCTTGGCATTTGGGCTTTTTTCGAAAACACCACCCACGTGCATAAGCTCGGGTTCCAGCCGAAAGGTTTCATAAGCCCTCCCGTTCACCCATATGGTTTCCCGCTCAAGCACCTCGACTCGACCACGAACACATTTCTTGCCGTCGCTCACCGGGCGTTCGATAACCTTCCCGGATGCAAGACCGGACGCACGGACGAAAAAGAATGCGGACAACGGGTCGAAGGTGCCGGGCAACAGCGCTACAGGCAACTTCGAACGGCCGAAATTGGTATAAACCGCCGTCTGTTTTTCTAAGTCAAAGCGAACGACGATATCCCGCTCTCGCCGTCCCTCCTTCTGCTTTTTTTCATACAGAACCGAACGGCTCAATGTCATATCGGTATAGGCATCGATACGATCACGCACTTTGTAAATCTTGTCCAGAACACTGTTGGACCTGACGGTCAAAGCAAAATGGCGGACTGGTCGACCATCCATGACGCCATGGGGCAAGACTTCCAGCGTGGCTTCGCCTGCGGCGATGAATTCCCATCTAAGCGCATAAGTCAGACGTTCACCCGGAAAAAACGATATCATCTCGGTTGAGGATGGATCTGACCCAACGGCCGTATCCGGTGCCAGAGCTCCCGCCAAAAGCTGTACAGAAATCAGAAACACAACAACAATGACCTGGACGAAGAGACCATGACATCTACTGCTCATGAACTTAAAGGCCCGCGTTCCGTATCAACGTATCGCCGCCAATATCCTGAAATGGACCGAGGGGTTTTTTCTCATCAATCAACTCGTCGATATTGGGCTTACCCCCACTGATCTTGTAGACCACGAGCCCGTTTTTCATGATGATGAAAGCATTAAACTCCCAGCCGGTCACTTTTGTTTTTCTTCTGAAGCTGAAAAGATCCAGTAAGACGTTCCCGAATCGGTCTTCATGTCTGCGCCACAAGGCAACCTCATACCCTGTGCAGGCATCCTTTGCAAGAAGACAGTCCTGAACGCCCTCATCCAGGTCCGCCTTGGTGATGGAACTGTTGGGTAAAAATCGGTGGAGAAGTTCGATATATGTCAGCACCTTGATGTTGGCGGCAACGAAAGGGTCATACCCGAGCCGTCTCAGATCCTCCACTGTTGTTTTGTAGGGAACAATTTCATCAAACGACCTCTTGGCAGCTTCGTATGAACCCCATATCGTTTCCGAGTCACGTTTGGAACTCGGAAGTAATCCGCTGCAACCGGTATTGAAACAGCTGATCGCCAGCATCCCGATTGCCCACCACCTTTTCATCAGCCATGAACAGCTTTCCATGCACATCATGGTTCCTCCCACGGTATTTTGGCTATATCGAACTCGGCGTATCGCGACCACTTCGGAAACAGCCCTGTTTTAAAGATCCCTATCATTCAGAAAAACAGGCATTTCCATTCAATACCCCCGACCCCAACCATAAAACATGAAAGGCATGGCATAGGCACCTTCCCCAAGTGCTTTATTCGAAAGCGCCATGGAGTTCAATCCGTATCTCGACAAAACAGAGGAGGCGTTGATGACGACAACCTTATCAATATCAGCGTACCGTATGAATGTTTAAAATCCTATCCCAAATTTTCCGCTTCGTCAAACACTCCCCTCCAAAGACAGTCCATCTTCCCATGCCGTCTTGTGAAATCTTTCTCAACACGCCGGATTTCGATCCAATCCGGTTTTCAATGGTTCGTCCGGCGGCGGCAAGAGCTTTTTATTGACAGATATCATTAAATAGGATTATTAGATACGCCTTGAGCATCAGGCTATACCTTGATGCCAAACTCCTATGGAAAAGCGATGAACGCAACAAGCAAACAGATGCGGCCGCCGCCCCAAAAAGCCCTCACCGTTCCAGCAATGGCTGGATCAGCATTTCCCGCTCGCTTGAAACGGCACGATCCAGAGGCATCTAAAGATGGACCGCATCTTGCAAACTGATAAAGCCGGGTTATCGGTCAGGACGGAAAACCGTGACCCACAACAATAAACGAGAGGTAATTGAATATGAAATCAGGAAGTAATTTGGAGAAGGTACTGAGAGCCGGACATTTTGCTTTTACAGGCGAACTCGGGCCTCCGCGCGGTGCAAATGCCGAAGCCGTCAGAGAAAAAGCCCGTTACCTGAAGGGTCTGGTCGATTCCGTCAACATCACGGACAATCAGACAGCAATGGTTCGTATGTCCAGTTGGGCCGCATCACTGATCGCCTTGGAGGAAGGACTCGAACCCAATTACCAGATGGTCTGCCGCGACCGAAACCGCCTTGCCATGCAGGCGGATGTTCTGGGCGCTTCAGCCCACGGTATCCGAAACCTGCTCTGCCTTTCCGGAGATCATCAGCAGTTTGGGGATCACCCCAATGCCAAAGGCGTCTTCGATATCGATTCGACCCAGCTGATTTCAACCATCAAAAAAATGCGCGATGAATCCAAGTTTCTGAGCGGCGCGAAAATTGACATCGCCCCCAAAATTTTCATCGGAGCCGCGGCCAACCCATTTGCCGAGCCTTTTGAATGGAGAGTGCATCGACTGGCCAAAAAGATCGAAGCCGGGGCGGACTTTATCCAGACCCAGTGCATTTACAACATGAAAAAAATGAGGGAATGGGTCAAGATGGCCAACGACATGGGACTGACGGACAAGGTCGCCATTCTCGCCGGCGTGACACCCATGAAGAGCCTCGGTATGGCCCGATACATGAAAAACAACGTTCCCGGCATGGACGTGCCCGACGAGATCATCGACCGTTTGAAGGGTTGCCCGAAGGGCAAGCATGCCGATGAAGGCATCAAGATCGCCTGCGAACAGATCGAGGAGTTCAAGGAAATGAAGGGAATCGCCGGTGTCCATCTAATGGCTATTGAATGGGAACACAAGGTCCCTGAAATCGCCGAGAGGGCCGGCGTGCTGCCTAGACCTACCTTTGACGCCAAGCCCACGGAATAGCGTCAGGCTTTATTAACGCTTACGCAGAATTGGGCCGTCCCCTGATATTGGCCCCAAAGCAAAGGGCCGCTTGTCGACAGCGCACCTCGCGCGATGACTACAGGCGGCTCTTTCCTTTGTATCCCAAGATGATCCCTTTTTTATACAGACCGAAAGCGCGCGGCGGGACCATTCAGGTATATCGTGCAGAGGGGCTCAGCCAGCGATGTGTGTAAACCACTTTTTGAGTTCCGCCCGAAGTGTTTTGACTTCCGTCACGGCCGTCTCCCAGATCTCGCGAGTCGACCCCTTCGATCGCCGCAGCAAGGCCGTCTGGGCCGGACAAAGATACCAGGTACAGATCCATGGGCGGTCCCGGCGCCCAAGCCGGCAACCTCGACAGCCCGCGTATCGGCACACCGCCGTCCATTGGGAAATCGGCTGGGCTTCCGGCATGGGAAGGCCGTTCAGGTGAATCGCCAAAAGATCCCCGATATCGAACCAAATCTTGGCGCCCAGACAACAAGGATCAGGACAATGGGGGCAGGTTCGCCGGCAGAGATCGTCCAAGAGTGGCGTCAGCGACGCCGTGCACGCCTGGATCAACCGCGCCGCCGAAACAGCTCGACGGAGTTCGCTGGGACAACGGGCCCCACGATCGGCGATACACTCGCTGATCTCGGTCCAGCACTTCGGAAGTTCCAAGGACAGCTGCTGTAGATTCAACGACATATTTATCTTCAACTACAGAAAGCGTTAGATCGGTTTTCCCCTCGATAAAGGATCAAGTTGATGTGACAGCTGCCCATCTGGGCGTTGCAGTGAATGCCGGACCGCTTAAACGCCAAGCTCGCACGAAACGTGCCGTGGAAACCCGCTCACATATGGTAGCCGAGGACTCGTTCGATGTTCCGTCGCTGAGGTCTTTGTAAGGCACGGCCCCTGCCGCCACGTGAATATCGATGCGGCCAAAGAGGGAACCGAAATCCGTGACCGATAACGCTCAACGGATATTGGGGAACAGCGGCATTCATGGGTGACATCCCCCTTGTACCCGCACGGATACGCATTCGAAGTTTATATAAACTCTTAAAACCAGCGACCAATGACCTTGGCTGCCGGATAAACCACACGATTTCACCGTGATATTTGCAAGGTTTTGGGCATCAAACCGGGCACGTTCAGGTATCGATTGCAAATCTGCAAGCATTTGGAATTGCAGGCATAAAAATCCCAGGGAAACCGCATGAAATTTTATCCAGGAATCAATTGTTCGAGACATTGATTGTCCCATCCGGCGGCCCTTCTCTTGGTCTTTACTCCGGTGCGATCTTAAGATCCTGCCATCCATCTTTCCGGCCTTAAATCATGATAACTGAAAAATTGAAATGATTCAACTGCCTAAAACATATTGCATATTCTCAGATAGTTTTGTATTGATATTCCATTAATCCATTCTCACTGCGCAGTCGGAGCCTAACCAATCCTCCCGCTCATACAGATTCGGTCTCACTTATCGTCAATCTCTTCGACGGATTCTCCCGGCTTTCCTGAAAAACGGGAAGAGAACGCCGTTAAAAGGAGTTCGCAATGAGGCGAGGCGTCCTGAAACTACCGGGATAAGGTTCGCAAAGAAACAACTTTGTATCTTTGCCGATTTTTCATTTCTTCAATCCATAAAAAGCCACACCCAGAACAATTGCAGGACGGAAAGCATCAATAACGTCGCCATCGAGGAGCAGAGCATCGAGAGCTGGGGGCAACAGCGTTTCTTCGTGATCACGCCGAATGAGGTCATGGCAGAGAAGATGAAAAACCAACTCGCAGCACTGGAGGGCGTCAATGCGAGCCACGTTTTCACGGAGCCGGTCTCCCCGGAACTGGTCCACATAGGATACGGCCCCTTGGCAGACGATTGCATCACCTACATCCGCTACTCGATGCCGAACGACATCGCACTGGGTGAACGCTGGCGCGAGCAACTTCCGCTCACGATTCTTCGAGTCCGGGACCCCGACCACACCCAGGCGGCAGTATCTCCGTTCGAAATCTCGGCACACGAACAAAAGGAGGCGAACTTCGATGAGCATCAACTGGAAAATGATCTTTTGACCCTTGTTAATGCCGTCAAGGTACACTGGGGTCAGACCGAAAAGGACAATTCAGCGCCTTTCAGAAGTTTGTCTGCATGGGTAGACCTTATCGGCCAGCACTTCCTGGGATACGACGGATCTCCATCCTTGGACGAGGATGAGTTCGATTCAGACGACCTGCCAGGCGGACCGATGAACTGTCTCGGTGACAGCCAGGATTCCGACTACCAAATCAGCAGCGGCACATACTATCTTGACGACGACCAGGTCATCGCGGTGGTTGGGACGCTCGGGACAGAAACCGGCAACGCAACGTACACAAGCCTCTCGGTCAATTGGTTCCCGGAGCTTGTCGGTGTCCTGAACCGTGACAACACGGTTCTCGAAAAAAGTGCGCAGAAGTCTAAAAAAGCACTCTCAGATGAAGAACTGTACACGAAGTTCTACGTATACTACTTTGCGCGGGATTGCAGCGGCTTATACCCGTGGTGTCAGGAGATCTCCAGAACGGAGGCCCCCAGGGGAGATACGATCAAGATTCTCCAGCGGAACGACATCAACCCCGGCTCAAAGCCGGGGCCCGGCCCGCATAAGATCCTAAATCCGATCGCTATTGAGCTTGATGGAAGGCAAGGTATGCGCCCCGATAAGTAAGGTATTTTGATGGTTATCCGCATACCCGGGAGGGACGATCTCACGGCCATCCGTGCGATCGCGATGAAATGCCCGACAGTGCGAAATCAGGCCGGTGAATCCCCTTTCGTGTTCCTGCCGGGCTATGGATCGATTGGCCTGGCAATATTTAAGAGAAAATTAGAGGTAAAAATTTTAACCATTTGAATCGGTATATGAATCTGTTCAATCAAGGGGGGTGTATATGACGACCGGTGCACTTAGCTTAATCCAAACCGCTGTGAACGCGGGCGTTGAGGTGTGCTTTGCAAATCCAGGCACCACGGAGATGCCGATTGTCGCAGTGCTTGATCAGGTGGCTGGGCTGCGGGTGGTTTTAGGTCTGTTCGAGGGCGTTTGCACGGGCGCTGCGGACGGATGGGCGCGTATGACGGGTCGTCCAGCGGCAACACTGCTGCATCTTGGTCCCGGTTTTGCCAACGGCATGGCAAACTTGCACAATGCGCGGCGCGCACGCACGCCTGTCGTCAATTGGATCGGCGATCAGGCGACCTATCACCGGAAATTCGATGCGCCGCTCACGTCTGATATTACGGCGCTTACCAACAGCGTGGGCTGGACGCGCACCGTCAAGTCGGCACAGGATATGGCGGAGGCAAGCCTCGCCGCTGTCCAGGCCTCACTCGGTCCACCAGCTCGGGTCGCATCGCTGATCATTCCCGCTGACTGTCAATGGGAAACAGGCGTCAAGCCGCTTTGCAACAGGCCGCTACCCACCTTTCACGAACCATCGAACCAAGCCGTCAAAGAGGCCGCCCGCCTGTTGCGCAAGGGGCGGTCCGGAATCCTGCTCGGCGGCAATGCACTCACCGCGAAGGGCCTTCGAGCCGCTGAACGCGTGGCGGCAACAACGGATGCCAAGGTATGGATCGAGACCTTTCCATCGCGTCAGGAGTGTGGACGCCACCTGCCCGTTTTTCCAACCTTGCCCTACTTCCCGGAGCAGGCCTGCGAAGCCCTGGCGAACGTCAAAAGTCTTTTGCTGACGGGTGCGCGCGAGCCGGTGGCTTTCTTCGCTTATCCGGGACAGCCTTCGAAGTTTGTACTTGAAGGCACAGGCTTACATATGCTCGCGGACCCCGACGAGGGGGTAGACGCGGAACTTGCACTGGAAGCCCTTGCCAAGGAACTGGACGCGCCGTCAACTGCCGGACCGTCGAGGAGCATTCAACCCTTTGCGCCCACAAGCAAACAGCTCGACCCTGAAAACTTGTGTCGCACGATGGCGGCATTTACGCCTGAGAATGCGATTTTCGTGAATGAAGCGGCCACAAACGGTTTTGCCTGGAACGCGGTTCATGCTTTCAATGCAGCGCCTCACACAATGCTCTTTACAACGGGTGGCGCAATTGGCCAGGGGCTGCCTAATGCGCTCGGGGCCGCACTCGCTAGCCCGGATCGTCGGGTCATCGCATTCCAGGCCGACGGAAGCGGCCTATACACACTGCAAGCTTTGTGGTCGATGGCGCGGGAAAGCGCAGACGTAACCATCGTGGTGTGCGCAAACCGCCGCTACCGGATTTTGCAGGCCGAACTTGCGCGTGCCGGCGTCAAAGTGCCTGGCCCCAAGGCGTGGGCGCTCACCGATCTCACACGACCGTCGATCAACTGGACCCAACTGGCAAAGGGATTCGGCATGCCGGCCTGCAGCGTGTGCACCGACAGTGAATTCGCCGATGCGCTCATACGCGCTATCGCTATAAAAGGTCCAAGCTTGATAGAAGCGGTGCTCGCCTGATACATCACACATGTGACGTCAAACTCGAAAACCTCGCGGAAGGACCACGATCTTCCAAAGGACCCAATAACGGAACCTCTTGGGCCCGTTTTTCAGAACTTGTGACATTATCAAGGAGAAATCATGGGGATATTCAAGGAATGCAGATTTGTGTTTATATTTTCTGCAGTCTTTTTAATTAAAAGCATTATTATATCCGGCTGTCAGAGCAAATATGAAGATTTGGATCTTTCGATGTACCAATACCGTGACACCAAAAATTTAGTGAAATTTGTCTATGATGCTTCCCTTATACTGAAAAAAGATGGCATCAAAAGTCTGGCCTATTTCCTTAATAACCGCGACAAATTCAATACAACAGATTATTACCTCTACATTTACGACATGAAAGGGACGAATATATACCATGCCGGAATGAAACAATTGGAGGGAAAAAACCTTTGGGATGTTACCGACAAAAATGGAAAACACCTGATAAAGCAGGTTTTGGACGCATTGGAAGATAGAAACAATCCTCACGCCTGGGTACATTATTCATGGTGGGAACCCGGGAAATTCTACCCGGTTCCGAAATCGTCCTGTCATTTCAAAGTAGAGACGCCCGAAGGGAAAAAATTATTTGTCGGAGGAGGCATAAATTATCCTCACGAAGAACAGGAATTTATCAGAATAATTGTAGACAATGCAGCTCATTTAATTGAATATAAGGGCTATGAATCGTTATCAGAAATATCAGATCCGACTTCAAAATACAATTATCGCGATGTTCGCATATTTGCATTTCAACCCGATGGCGGGATGTTGATTTCTCCCGCTATCAATAGCTCCTTTACGCAAACAAACCTTTTAGAATGTTCAGACGAGGCCGGACACAAACCATTTGCAGCAGCTCTCAAAGAACTTGAATCGGTAGATAGGGTTTGGAAAGTGTTTATCGCAAAAAACAGGTATCAAAAAAGGCTTACAAAAAAATGCTTGTACATACGTAAAGCAATCGTGAAGGAAAATGTAATCTTTGTTGCGGCGATTACCGACCTTCCGGAACCACCATACTAGCGCAGGAGTATTTCATGGCAAAAAATCTTAAACAATATGAATATTCGGTGAATCAGGTTCCGCCAGCGGTACACCTATTGATATCGGCGATTCAACATATTTTATTGATGGTTACCACGCTGGTTTTTCCGATTCTCTTTGCCAGCCAGATGAATGGAACTGCTGAATTTGCAACTACCTTAATCGCTTTTTCTATGCTTTCAGCAGGGTTGGGTTCTATCATCCAATCCGTGGGATTACCTGAATTAGTTAAGATCTTCCCGGACACTTTACCGAAAGAAAAACGTTTTTAGCACGGTATAGGGGCGACATGCCGGGGGGACCATCAAATCCCCCCGGCTATGGCGGCCCGGTCGCTCTC